>Ga0075012_10005852_pt1 | contig 11224 bp, 6 predicted proteins | sample All_14_2_FD_71474 | JGI IMG/M metagenome (GOLD analysis project Ga0075012, IMG submission 71474) | Freshwater microbial communities in response to fracking from Pennsylvania, USA - Allegheny Zone_MetaG_DW_15 | ecosystem: Environmental > Aquatic > Deep subsurface > Groundwater > Drilled...
GAGCATGCCGTTCAAACGGCAGAGCTGCTTCAAGGATCGACCGGGACCGGGACAAGTACTCCTCCCAGCGAACAAGCATCGAATGAACCTGCCACAAGCAGCACTCCAGAAAAGAAGCCCGACGCCGCTGCAGGATCTGCTTCTCGACCGAAACCTCCGAAACCCCCGGGGGCAGAATCCGATGACGATGACGATGACGATGATGACGAGTAACTCCTGCCCCGACCTTGGGGTATTCGTAATCGCGGCCTTTCATTCACTATATATCCATATCCTTATTAACAATCTTTCATTGTGCGCTACGACAGGTTCCGGAATAGACTATGGTGATGAATCCGGACGAGACAATTTTACATTAGAGACTGATCAATCAAGAAATTATTGTTGGTAGATACAAGGCCGATTAGACATCGGCGGTGATGGCTGCGATGAGAGCGTGATCATTGTCGTCGAACGGTAGCATGAGGCTTCGAGCACAGACGTCAAACGGAGCGTTCACGGAGGCCTCCCGAAAGATCGCCGATATCGTGTCGAAGTCACCGCTGAGGATTTTCGACGAGTTCTCCCTGATGAAGAAGAGCGCGATACGCAAAGGACCTTCCCAGCCCCGCTCGAAGAAGACATCCCATATGGGTCCAACATTTGCCCAATCCATCGAGTACGTGAACAAGGTCATGAACCAGGTTTGTGCAAACATGATGTAGTCCAACCCGACCTCCTTGAACTTTTCGGCACAGCGCGGGGCGTACTTCTCCGTCAAGACGCTCAAAGCATTCAGCGCCCGGAACAGCAACGGCAGCCCAGGTTTGTACATTTCTTCCATCCGCATCCGAGGATGGGACATCAGCCTACGGAACAGCGCGAAGCACCCGTCCTCAGTCTTGGTGTGGAGGAACAGAAAGCCCGCGAGAAAGTTCATGGACTGCACGTAACCAATGTCTGGGTACTCTACACACACAGCCATGAGAACGCGCCTCATTGTGTCCTGGACGTCCGTATCCTTGAAGTAATCCTCGTCTGGAAAGGTCCGGGGAATGTCTCGCATGATTTGCTCCAGATTCGACGCGTTACAACGTTTCGAGTGTACCAGTGCCTCCACAAAGTTTTCGTGAAGCGCAAACGGATCTCCCTCAGGCGAGTGCACAGGCAAGCTTTCCCAGTACTTCTCGTCTTCGTGACTGATCTGAAGGACTCGAGGCATGTCGTTCGCGCCCTCGAAGTCAGCACTAACACTCCACCAGTGAAGTCCTCTTGGTTGAATCGAACTGAACGTCTGCTTCCGCTTAGGAGCAATGACCACGCCTTCCTTTGTTTTTGATTGTCGTTGTTCCTCGAGGTAGTTATTCGCGACAATAGAAGCCACCGCTAGTGCGCTGCCCGCCAAACCGAACACCACCGCCAACGCGGTCGCTGGGCCTTTGGACATTTTCTACACTACAGTGCGGAGAACCGTTGTCTCGAGACTTTAAAAATGCGTTCTATGGGTGCTTGCAAGCTTGCCCTCCAAGATAGGATAGACTAGGAATTTGTCAAAGGTGGATCCGAATACTATTTTCAGTAGTGTGTTTATCTATATTGTAAGCGGCAGAGAGAGATGAACGCTGACAAAATCATCATAGAGTATACGAGCGACGACGCCCTCTTTCTCCGCTTGCAGAAATTCCGCGTACCCGGGTACACAGTGGACCCGGGTATACCCATGTTGTTCGTTCTCGAACTCACATCGAAGGAAACCTGTTTCATCGGAAGATAACTCATTCTTTTTTTTTAACTTCAAAGCGCTTGGTAAAAGCAATCTCTTTTATAAGGAAGCATGAGCTCCGTGACCAAGTTTAGGGAGCTCGTGCAGCTCGTCAAGGACCACGACAGCTTTGAGAAGCTGTACGGTCGGATGCGCGAGAACTTCAAGAAGGCTTCCTCAACCTCCCCGCCACGAAAGAAGCAACAGTCTGCGCGCGACGCTGGGCAGATCAAGCTGTTCGGACTCGACTGCGAGATGATTATCACGACCGATGAGGACGGCGGGGGAGATAAGGAGTATTCTTTGGCCCGCGCGAGTCTGGTCGAATTCTTACCAGAGGTGGAAGAGTTCCACACTCGATTTGACGTTTTCGTAAAGGTCCCTGAGGAGCGAGCTGTGAAGGATTTGCTCGAACACGTCTCAGGGGTCTCGGAACAGCACCTACAGACTGCGTCGCACACTTTGGACGACGTCATTTCGCTATTAGAGCACCATGTGAGTCATCACGACATCCTCGTCGGCCACAGTTTATGGAGTGATTTCGAGGCTTTGAAGTGGTGGCATGATAACTTTGTAGATACGAGTCTGTTCTTCTCAGTGGCTCCGGCTCCCCGCATGACGTTAGGATTGAAAGACGCCGTGATTCATGCTGTGGGAGAGATGTTTCAGACGGGAGGAGCGCATGACCCGGTGGCTGATGCAAAGTATGCACTCAAAGTCGCGAAATTCCTGGCTGATCGCCCTGGAGGGCCGTTCGTTGAACTGGAGGATGTGCCGGATCGGTTCAAGAAAACGCTTACTATTGTGAACCTTGACGCTTCGAGAGGGGACATCAACGATATTTTGGAAAAGATTGCAGTCGATTGCAAGGCCACAATCCCAAAGCCAATGAAGGTAACCACGAGGAATGGGGTCGACTATGGCTCGATCACATTCGAATTTGAGAACGAACAAGCTGCTGTTCAAGCTCTACAGTCGTTTCCAGCAAATACTGAGGTCAACGGTGACGGCGGGTATCTAGATCAATCGGGGTTCTTGAAGAAGGCGTGTGCTTTCAAGCAGTTCACTCCCGTTATTTTGTGTGAGGTCATTTCGTACCATCGAGTATCACTCGACGGAGAGATTGAATGGACATGTCAGCGGAAGCGATTGGGCAAGCTGCTTGGCCAGAAAGGGGAGCGTGTTTTGCGCATCCAACGGATGACGGGCGCTCAGATCTCCAACAAGCCGAAGGATGACAAACATGTGGTGTTTACGATCCGGGCGTCGGACAGGGACAAGTGTGAAGCCGCCCTCAAGTTGCTCAAGGATGAAAACGAAACGATTTGAAACGTGTAAGGTGATATAGCTGTACTCTAGCATTTAACTTGATAACTCATTCGTATTTCTATTTTGCTTTTATTTTGATTTATACATTTAGAAGTATATACACAGAGGAAGGGGTAACTGGTATCACTCCGCTTCTTCAATCATTCCGCTGTCACCGCCGAGGTTACCATCCTCTTCACCCTCCTCACCCTTGACGTAATGCTCCATGACCCTGCGAGCAATGTTCAGTCGCTTGTAGAGCAGAGGGTTCTTGGACTTGGAGACGCTCATGAAAGGCTCAGTCCGCGACCAGAACACCAGGATGCCATCACGCACAAGTGAACCGTCCTTCGAGGACCGCAAACGAGAAAAGATCTGCGCTGCTTTCAAGTCGCCCTCCCTTCGGCTCTGGGAGGGGGCGTCGGGATCGTCATCGGACAGAACGAGTAGCGCTTGAAGACACTCTCGCATGAACCACAATCGTCCCTTTGACGCGACCTTGGCAAAGGCCCACTTTTTGAAGATTGCGAGGGAGAGAGAGAACTGCGCGATGAGATCGGCCACGAATCGAGCAAAGTGAGTCACTTGGGATTGAGTCAGCGCCCCAGAGTCCAGGGCCTCAATCTCGTCCCAGATTGCCAACTGGAAGGAGAACCTGTAGCGAGGTTGGAAGGAGCAAAGCCTCGACCCGAGCAGGGCAAAGTAGGGATTGTACCTCTTTGAATGGATGCAGCATCTCATAATGACTCTGACCGTTTCCCTCTCGCCGGCGTCATTCAGATTCAGCTTGATCAGCTGGTCAAAGGCCTGGATGTAATCTTCAACGGTCATGATGGTGCAGAACACAGCCTTCTGCACCTCAGTCTTCATTCCCTGTGCGACGGCAACCCGGATAACCTCCTTTGGTGCATTCTTCACCGCCATCGTTATAGGATTCGACGTCCCCGCCGAGCGCGCTGAGGCAAGCCTGCCTTCCCCATCCTGTCCACCATTGAGATGGTGGCGGGAGGTGGACGACGACGACGATCCAGAGGCGTTCCAAGAGGCTCCCAAAACCCACCATCGTCCGTTCTTCTCCGCGTTGAGAAAGTCCGCCAACGGGATCGTGAGCGGAGGGGGAACACTAGAGCCCTCCTTGCACTCTCTCGCAAGCCATTTTCGCCACTTCTTGACGCGATCTTCCTCCGCGGAGTAGTCGATTTTGCTCTTGGCGTGCATCTCCAGGCGCTGGGAATCGAACTGTACAGCCAAGTCCAGAATCGTTTGCCGAAAGCGCGCAGGGTCAGCCGCGCGCATCTTCCATCCACACGCCTCCAGGATTCCCACCAGAGTCTCCTCATTGGATTCAAGCGGGGTCTCCTTATGCTTGATAGCGATCGCGTCGACCAACTCAAAGAGCAAAGAAGCCGCACAGGCCCCTAAAGCGCAGAAGTTTGCGACCAAGCGCAATGGAGAGGGCTCAATTCGACCTTCTTGGACGACTCTCAGCACAATCGTCTCCAACATGTGGCTGATCAGATTAGGCCTGCGAACCTCTAGAGCAAAAGCGAGAGATGCAAAGAGGAGACTGGTTGCAGTGGAAACTCCCTCGAATATCGTGCGACTGACAGCATCCAACACCATTCGAATCGGGTACGCCTCGAAGAGGTTCACCAGCTCCTTGACGATGTGCGAGGCATTCTCCTCAGATGATCTGTTCATGAGAGATCGAACCTTGATGTCCAACGCTCGATCCGTCATCGCCTCTGTTTTCATCTTTGATGGGCGATCGGTGGGGCGGCTCTGGTCCCCGTAGATGTTGTCGGAGGGCAGGAACATCGTCGGTGCAGATGCGAGCGGATCTTCCTCCTCGTCATTATCCGAATACTTGTCGCCCTCAGAATGTTGGTCATCGTCTTCATCCTCGTCAATTTCATTGCCGTCATCACCCTCATCTTTATCATCGTCGCTTTCATCGTCATCCAGCGCGTCGCCTCCGTCAAATTCGTCGTCGTCAAGCCCATCGCCTTCGTGTCCTCCATCGTCATCATCATCATCACCTCCCTCCTCGTCGCTGGCATCAGCCGGAGCCTGCTGAGAACCCTTCGCTTGTCTTGTACGCTTGGCCTCCTGGGCCAGGAGCTTCTCACCCTCGCGCAAGAAGTCGAGGATCTCCTTGTCAAATCCATCAGCAAGCAGTCCCTTCTCGAGCTTCTTCCAGCTATCCTTGTCACTCTTGTTGTGCAAACCTAGCTTTTTCTCCAATCGCGCCACTTCAAGCTCGTCAGGGTTCAAGAAATCCTCCTCACCCTTCTTTGATGGTTTTATCTTGGCTTTCTTCGTGCGCTTTGCTTCTTTGTCTTCCTCAGCACGGTCAGCGGTCTTCTTCTGTGACGGAACGGTTCCAAGTACCTTGGCGAGCTCTTCGCCGTCCTCGCTCATAATCAGCTCGTCATCCTCGTCCGGCTCGTCATCGTTCTCGCTGCCATGGCTAATTGAGCTCAACGGTCGCTTCGATGCGGACGACACCGGTCCGCTCTGGTGTTTCTTTATGAAGTTCTCCTTTTTGCGAAGCTTCTTCTCTTGTCGCTGCTGTCTCCGGAGGTCCTTCCGGGATAGCCCGGTCGCGTCTCCACCCTTGTTTGGTCTCTTCATCATATAGAGTTGTTGCTCATGCGGAACGAATCAGAGAGAATGAAACAGAATATGGGTTGAGGACGGATCGCCTGATTGTCAATAACGTTTGTGCTAAGGCTAGAACATACCCAGCAGGGAGATGTGTGAAGGATGGCGATCAATTGGGACTCTGCAAGTGATTAAGAGATGTATTGGGGTCACATCTAGAACAGGTTTTCTTCTTTGGGCTACAAGTACCTTTGGTAGCTACCAGGTTGTATCCAATGGTAGCTGCGTAGCCGATTGTGTTTCTCCGAGGAAGAAGAATCACATCACTTCTGCATCACTGTCAGATTATTGGTTGCTACCTACAGATCGGCCGGTTTCAGTGCATAAAGGTCGCCGAGGACCTATCTTCGACAACCTGCTCGCGGTAGCGTCATCATCGGTTCAGTAGTGGAGGTGTTCATAAGGCGTCTGTTTTGCTTCGGAACAACGTGCTTCTCGGTACACAGGGTTGCGTATTGCTCTGAGTGTCACTCTTGTCGACTGAACGTCATCTCGTGACATTCATCTGCCCTCCCCAACCTCAGCTGGCCACTGCCGTATTTTTAAACAAAACACGGCCTCAGTTTGTTGTGCGGTTGTCGAAAATGCGGAACCGCCTGCAATTGACCCTCCTTTATGTTGCTGGCTGGTTGTTTGTTGTGTCGTTTATGACTTGTAGACTAGTGGATGGTGCGGTGGTTGAATTCGGAGCGCTTAGCTTCTCAGCATCAGTAGCGAACTTTGGGCCCCGGGTTCGTACAGACGAGACGGTAATCGGGACACTTTTCGTGACAGGGTCGGTGCCACTCTCATTCGCGAACGAGACGAATGGATGCGCGGGATTCTCGCCAGCTAATCCATATGCGTCTGTGAACAACACCATTCTATTAATTGAACGAGGAGAATGCCCCTTCGTGCAAAAGGTGTACTACGGCCAGGCAAGCGGTGCAAAGGCTGTCATCATTTATGATCGTGTGCCCGACGAGTCGCTCATCTTCATGCAGCCGGACAATGCATTGCAGTTCACCGGCATGATCTCCATCCCTTCCTTCTTCGTGACCAAAGCCTCGGGTCAAACGTTAAAGGCCTATTTTGTGGACGCGTTCTCCAGCAATGTAACAGGTTTGAACGTTTCCGTGAAGGTTGCCGCAGGTGATTACGATAGCTTTTTTCTTGCCGCGGTGGATTACGATGCTCTAGTGATGGTATTGGGTGTGTTCGGGGGACTCAGTGTCATCTACTACTTCGGATACTTCTTCTGGTGGCGTGAACAACGCTTGCGAAAGTCTGCGGCAGTTCGAAAGCTGAAGTCAACCAAGTACGTTCATCAGCTCATCCCTGCCATGATCAATGAGATGCCGGCGAACCCAGGAGGCACTGAACCCGATTCAGTGAATCCGACTACGTCGACCCCTGAAACCTCTCGCAACGGGGAGGAAGACTTTCGCGATGTCGACATCGACGCGAGCACCTCTGAGGGAACTAAATCAGTGGATGTCGAAATCGACCCCGTTCAATCGAAATCGGCGCCCTCTTTGAGTCGTAGAGTCAATCCACTTAGCATGCTGTCAAAGGCACGCAGGACAAAACGGGTGGGGGGTGCGAACCAGACCTCGGAACTGTATGATACAGGAGCGTGTACGGTGTGCCTAGACGATTTTCAGGAAGGCGAAGACGTTCTGATTTTGCCCTGTCGACATCTCTTTCATACTCCCTGCGTCGAGAGTACGTTTCTGCGCGCCGGTGCTATGTAACCCTGCCCCCCTCGAAGAACTAACGTCGACACCCCTAATCCTTAGGATGGCTGCTAGATCACGGACAATGTCCGTTCTGCAAAACGAGCGTCCTCCCAGACGGCGCTTTGGTCTCCCCTTCGACCTATCCGAGAACTGGTCTAGGACGCTGCTTTGCATTCCCTTTTTTTCAGACCCTACTTGCCTGGTTTTTCTTGCTGTGTCTTTCAATTGTTGTCGGATACTTCCTCGTCGCGGCCGGTATCGACGTGTAATCATCGACGATATCATCTTTGTACCTATGGGATTCTCGGGATTCTCTCTCTTTAACATAAGGAGTAGTGTACAGTAATCTATGAGATTGTGTGCTCTACGACTCCGTTTGTATCGTTACTGACCGACCCTGGTTCACGTCATCACGTCATTGTTGCTACCACTGGTAGCTATCGCGCAGGAGGGAGAGTTTCAAAGATCCTTCATCTGCACAATTCGTTTGTTTGCCCTGAAGGGGGTGAAAGCTACTTCTACTGTTCTCCAGGGATCCAACTCTAACCTACCTGGTGCTACCGCATCCACCCTGAAGGTCTGCCGCTGGTGCTTTCTTAACTGAGCAAAGACGGAATCTACTCGAAGGAAGAAGGTGAATGAAGTCGTCGTCGTGACGTGACTTAGTATTAGCAGCTGATAGAGTTCATAAACAGAGAAGACAGCTCGGAACTGGATATCGCTGCCTGGGATGTGTTGATTCCTACAGGCTCGATCGATTTGAAGGTGATCTAAAGCAATTCTCACAAGCAGAGTCCGAGAGGTTTTTTTTGAATAGTGATAAGTGATTGGCTTGAGCGGCCTGGGAGAATGGCGCAGAGGGCTCGCGCCATATACGACTACGCGTCGGGGGAGCCTGGGGACCTAACCTTCTCACGAGGGGACATCATTGAAGTCACCCAGACTGATCCCTCGGGATGGTGGGTCGGAACGCTGAACGGCAAGACGGGACAGTTCCCCGGACAATACGTAGAGGTCATCCGGGACGAACCTGCGCGGAAAAGAAAGCCGCCCCCGCCCCCCAACGCTAGAACTGTTGAACGGCTTCTGGTCAAGGTTCTTTGGGATTACGAGGCGCAAGCAACGGATGAGCTCTCGGTCCGGGCGGAGGACATCCTCGAAGTGCAGAACAGCGCGGATCCGGATTGGTGGCTGAGCTCGAAGAATGGGAAAACCGGGATCGTCCCAAAGAACTACACGGAGTTTGTCTCGGTCGCTAGCTCTGCGGGTGCTCCCTCCTCGGAGGCGCCTTCCGCGCCCACGATGAGCGCATTAGCCCCAGCGATCACTACGAGTGGACCCCCTCCTCCTCCTTCGATGATCTCATCTGGTGGTGCGTTTTCTCTGGGAAGCGACGTCCCGATCTGGTACCACCCGTCCTTCGTCGGTTTGGTCGCGGACCGGCATCGCGGCTCGACGCTGCTCTCCGGGACTGCGAAGGACGAGTTCGAGGCTTTCGCGGGGTCGTTTCAGCTCCTGGGAGTCGCCATGGAACGTGTCGCGGCACGTTTGGGTGATCAGTTTAATTCGCGATTCCTCATGCGGGCTTTGCTGCACGGAGCATGGATCGCATCCAATCTGCCGTTGCCGGGTACAATCATGCAAATTGTCAAGGACGGCCAGATCGAAGAGCAGACTGCCGAGATCGATTTTGACAAACCCCCCACCTCTCCGCAAGACCCGTCCGAGAGATTCTACCTGTTTCTCCACACGCTAGTCGGGCGGATCCGGGAGATGCGGTCGGGAGACGCGATGATCATCCCCACGGGATGGACCGTGGACCCACGCGCCCGCAAGCCCCCGACCAAGGATGCACCTGGCGTATCTCCAGCTCGCGGACGGTACGTTTGCGTCTTGTCGCTTCGGGGAGAGGCCTTTGACTTCTCCATTCTCCAAGATGGGGAGGACAGCGAAGGGATGCAGTACCATTATTCGACGTTTGATCCTATCACCGGCAAGACGAAGAGGGCGTCGCTGCACTTTGAGAACGTTCCCCGATTCAAGTTGATCGACTCCTCGTTCTGGTTCATGCTGTTCCGACTCGTAGTTTTTCCGCACGATCTGAACACGCCAGATCACATCTACCAGGTCTTGCTGCCGTACCTGAACCAGGTCCCGCTGAGGACGAGCAGTTCCTCAAAGCCCAAACTCTTCTACTCCACCACGAAACGCCCTGGGGACGACCTGCCCAAGGTTCACCTGGTGAAGAAGGCGATTCGATGTGCCCTGGTCCAACACTTTAACGTCCCGCCGAGGGATGCGAAGCGGTTCATTCTAGAACTGAAACGGGAGCTCGCGGCGATGACGCTGGCCGATGTGAACGCGGCCCCTTACATCAATCAGGAGGAGGCGTCGCTGGCGAGGTTGATGCTCAATCAGTGCGCAAACGCGGCCGCAAAACTAGGGGATGACGACGCTACGGACATGCAGCGAACGTTGGGAGAGGTGCTTGAGAGCATCCAGGCCGGAAATGACCTGATCTCGAAGAAGATCACCCAGAGTTCCAGTCGCTTTCCCGCGAAGATAAACACGGTGACCGCGGCCACGAAGGCGGTCTGGGGATCGGCGTTTCCGTTGTTTGGCAGATTCCGTCGCGACGCCTCGGTGGATCAATTGGCGGGGACCAGGCAGCTCCCGTCGATTCTCCGCCCTGTTCAGATCACGCTGGTGCCGGACTCTGTCTCGTCGTTCCATGACGTTGCGGTAGCGCTGAGGCACTGTGCGCACGTCTGCACGCTGTTGGACAACCAGAAGGACTTGATCAAGAATACCTACTGCCTCCGGGTCGCGCTCATCATGCACCTCTTTACTCACGTGATCCCTCTGCCGGCTCCGCCGACCTCCAAGGCCGTTTGCTTCTGGGCCGCCCCTTCGCGAGAGATGCGCTACGAGACCCAGGCCGATCTTCTCCGTTCCTTGGAGCTGGTCGGTCGACACTTCACCTCGGCGGCTCTATCGTTGCATGTGACGCGCTCATTCGATGCGGCCCGTGTGGTCACGATGGCGTGCATCGCGACGGTCGCGGATGCCGTAGCGAGGAAGATCGCTTCGGACGTCCCTTCCCAGTTCTCCTTGCATCTGTCCGGACAGGCTGAAGGACCGGTATACGAGTTTGGGTTTGAGATGGGGTACTTTTTGGAGGAGTCCGGATTTCTCGAGTTCACCGATCCGTACATGTGCGCCGCGCGAACGCAGATCCTTGATTACTTCCACGCTCAGCGCCAGACGATCGACGAGGCCCACACCATCTTTCGTTTCGAGCAATCGATGGAGTTCTCAGTTGGGGACGCTCGCCTGATCGACCAGCTCTGCATCCAGATGGGCTTCCCCCGCAACGGAAGTCTCCCCAGGACTAAGGCCGCCGCGGCCAAGAATCCGCTGGGAGGCGCCGCGCAGTACCTCACCGGGGAGGACCCTCTCCTGATCGATAACTATCCGGAACTCGCGTTGTACAGAGACATTGTCTTTCTGTTTAAGTCGCTCATGGCCCCCACGTCCTCGGCGCTTCCCCCGGTCAAGGCTTGGATCGCAACCGACGCTCGTCTCTACTGGCGAGTGGCGAAGAAGGCCCTGGGCGGGGAGACAGAAGAGGAACAACTGAAGAAGAAGAAGAAGAAGAAGGGGGATGAGCCGGAGGAGGCGGCTGAGGACGAGGAGGAGGAGCAGGACGATCGAGACGCGGACCCGGCGATGGCGGTCAATCGCGATCTTCTGCCCCGGCCACTGTTGGAGGTGAGTGGGTTCGGTCAGAAGG
>Ga0075012_10005854_pt1 | contig 11222 bp, 7 predicted proteins | sample All_14_2_FD_71474 | JGI IMG/M metagenome (GOLD analysis project Ga0075012, IMG submission 71474) | Freshwater microbial communities in response to fracking from Pennsylvania, USA - Allegheny Zone_MetaG_DW_15 | ecosystem: Environmental > Aquatic > Deep subsurface > Groundwater > Drilled...
GTCATGGTGTTGGGCTAGCTAACATGCATTGCCGATGCGTGACAGTGGCATCAGCGCCGCCGCGCTTGCCCACCTGTGCGCGGCGCGGCATGGAGCGCACATGGCCGAAATCCTCCATCATCGCCTTTATGACGGGCGCCGCATCGCCTTTCGCCTGACGCCGGGGCGGGGGCCCTGCCTCGTGTTCCTGCCGGGCTACATGTCCGACATGTCGGGCAGCAAGGCGAGCGCGCTTTTTGCCGAGGCCGAGGCGCGCGGACGTGCCTGCCTGCTCATCGACTATTCGGGCTGCGGCCAGAGCGAGGGCAGCTTTGCCGAGGGCACGCTCTCGCGCTGGCGCGACGAGGTGCTGGCGCTCGTCTCCTCCTATGTTGCCGGGCCGGTGCTGCTGGTCGGCTCGTCGATGGGCGGCTGGCTGATGCTGCTGGTGGCCGAGCGGCTGGGGCCGCGCTGTGCCGGGCTGATCGGCATTGCCCCCGCCCCCGATTTCACCCGCTGGGGCCTCAGCGCGGCCGAGCGCGCGGCCCTCGCCGCGGGCGAGACGATCCATCAGCCGAACCCCTATGGCCCCGAGCCGACCCCGATCCACCCGGGCTTCTTTGCCGATGCCGAAAACCACCTGCGGCTCGAAAGCGCGCGCGGGCTTTCCTGCCCGGTGCGGCTGATCCATGGCAAGCGGGATGAAGATGTGCCGTGGGAGATCTCGCTGCGGCTCCAGGCCGCGCTCGGGTCGGCTGATGTTCAGGTGAGCCTGGTAGAGGACGGCGATCACCGTCTCTCGCGCCCCGAGGACATTGCCCGCATCCTCGCCCTGGTCGGCGAATTCTACCCATGAGGCATTGCTGATGCTGCTGCTCGCGCTTCTGCTCCAGGTCGGCCCCAATCCGCTCGCCGGGGGGCTGCCCGATGATGCGCTGGTGCGCGAGCGGCCCGCACGCCCCGCACGGAGCGATACGCCGGGCGAGGCCGAGGGCGCGGCCAAGGCAGCGATCAATCCCACCAGCGCCTGGCTCGAAGACTGCTTCGACCAGATCGCCGCCGATCCGGCGCGCGCCCATGCCATGGCGCAAATCCGCCGCGAGGAGACGCGCGGGGCCGATCGGGTGCTGGCCAACCATTGCCTCGGCACCGCCGCGGCCGAACTGGGGCGCTGGGACGAGGCCCGCGCCGCCTTTGCCGCGGCGCTGGGCGAGACCCCGCCGGGTGAGCCGCGACTGCGCGCCCGTTTCGGCGCGCTTTCGGGCAATGCCGCGCTCGCCGCGGGCGATGCCGAAGGGGCGCTTGCCCTGCTGGCTGCCGCAGAGGCCGATGCCCGCGCCGGCGATGACCCGCTGCTCGAGGCGATCGCCGCGACCGACCGTGCCCGCGCGCTGGTGGCGCTGGGACGCGAGAGTGAGGCGCTCGGACCGCTCGAGACCGCCACCACCCGCGCGCCCGAACGCGGCGAGGGCTGGCTATTGAAGGCCACGCTGCTGCGCCGCCTCGCCCGGCTCGCCGAGGCCCAGGCGGCGATCGAGCAGGCCGCCGTGCGCAGCCCCGGCGATCCGCTGGTGGGGCTGGAAGCCGGGGTGATCGCCATGCTCGGCGGGCGCGAGGCGGCCGCGCGGGCAAGCTGGCAATCGGTGCTGGTGCTTGCCGCCGATGGCCCCGCAGCCGAAACCGCGCGCGCCTATCTTGCCCAGCTCGGGCCGGAAGGCGACATTGGCCCCGCACCAATCTTGCCCGACTCCCAGCCCGAGAAGAGCCCCCAGCCATGACCCGCTTTTCCGTGCTCGATCTGGTGCCGGTGCGCGAGGGCGGCACCCTTGCCGAGGCCTTCGCCGCCACCACCGCGCTCGCCCGCGCGGCCGAAAGCCTCGGCTGCCACCGCTTCTGGGTGGCCGAACACCACGCCATGGAAGGCATTGCCGGCGGGGCAACCGCGGTGGTGCTCGCGCATGTCGGCAACGCCACCAGCCGCATCCGCATCGGCGCGGGCGGGATCATGCTGCCCAACCACACCCCGTTCCAGATCGCCGAACAATTCGGCACGCTCGATGCGCTGTTCCCGGGGCGCATCGATCTCGGCCTCGGCCGCGCCCCCGGCGCCGGGCCACAGCTGCAACGCGCGCTGAGGAAGAACCTTCACCAGGCGGCCGAATATTTCCCGCAGGACGTGGTCGAGCTGCGCGCGCTCCTCACCGGCGATATCGACCTGCCGATCCGCGCCACCCCCGGCCTTGGCGCCAAGGTGGAACTGTGGATGCTGGGATCGAGCCTGTTCGGCGCGCAGCTGGCGGCGCGGCTGGGGCTTCCCTACGCCTTTGCCGCCCATTTCGCCCCCGATCACCTCGATGCCGCGCTGGGGCTCTATCGCCGCGAGTTCCAGCCTTCCGCCGCGTGCGAGCGGCCCCATGTGATGGTGGCGATGAATGTCTTTGCCGCCGAGACCCGCGCCGAGGCGCAGCTCATCGCCTCGAGCCAGCAGCAGAGCTTCGTGCGGCTGCGCAGCGGCCAGCCGGGCAAGCTGCCCCCGCCGGTGGCCGGCTTTGCCGAGAGCCTGCCCGCCCCGGCCCGGGCGATGCTCGATCACCTCGGGCAGGCCGCGGCGATCGGCACGCCCGCCGAGGTGCGCGAGCGGATCGCCGCGATGCAGGCGCGCACCGGGGCGGACGAGATCCTGCTGTGCGGGGCGACCTATGATCCCGAGGCGCGCATCCGCAGCCTTGAACTGACGCTGGAGGCCTGCGCCGCATTGGTGGCGGCTTGAACCATCCCGGCAGCAATCGCGCTTGCCCGCGGCGGGCAATTCGGCGTATCGCGTGGCGACACGATAACAACAATCCGGCATAATTTTGTTGCGCGAAGCTGGTGCCGGATGCCGAGGAGGCCGGGAGCCGCCGATGAAGCCCAACACCACCCCCGCCGCCGCCCCCGACAAGCGGCTCGTCAAGGCGCTGCGCCAGCATTTGCAGGCCTCATTGCTGCCGGGCGAAACGCCCCCGCCCAAGGGCGCGCTCGACGAGGCGGCGGCCTGGCTCATCGCTGTCGCGGCCACCCGCGCGCCCGGCGCGGCGCTGGTGGAGATCGAATCGGCACGCGAGGGGCGCCGCCACTTGCGGATCGCCGTCATCAACGATGACCAGCCGTTCCTGGTCGATTCGGTCGCGGCCACGCTTGCCCGCCTCGGGTTTCAGATCGATCTGCTGCTGCACCCGGTGATCGCGCTCGAACGCGACGCGGCGGGCCGCCTTGTCGCCATCCCGGCGCCGGGCAAGGCGGCGCCGGGCGCGCGGCGCGAATCGCTCATCTATATCGAGACCCCGCGCGCCGATGCCCGCCAGCGGCGCGCACTCGCCGCGGCGCTGCGCATGACGCTGGGCGATGTCCATGCCGCGGTGGCCGATTGGCCCGAGATGCAGGCTGCGCTCAGGCAAGACGCTGCGGCGATCGCGCCCTTGGATGGCGAGGCTGCCGCCCTGCTTGAATGGATGGCGGGGGGCATGCTCACCCAGCTTGGCCACCTCGTGCGTCGGCGCGATGGCGGCGCGGCGGAGCGGCGCGGGATCTGCCGCGCCTCGGCGCAGGAACTGCTCGCCCCGGTCTCGCTCGAACGCGCCTTTGCCTGGTTCGATGCCGATCCCGCCCGGGCGCTTTTGGCGATCAAGTCCAACCTCGCCGCGCGGGTCCACCGCGACAGCCCGCTTGACCTGTTCCTCACCGCGCGGCGCGATGCCAGCGGCAAGGCCGAAGCGCTGTCGATCCATGCCGGCCTGTGGACCAGCGCCGCGCTCAACGCCCGCCCGCAGGAGGTTCCGCGGCTGCGCCGGGTGCTCGCTGAACTGATGGCCGAGCTGGGCTTCGATCCGGCCGGGCACAATGGCAAGGCGCTGGTGCACGCCTTCACCGCCCTGCCCAACGATCTGCTCACCGCCTTCGATCCGGCCTGCGTGGCCCAGCTTGCCACCGCCAAGATGGCGCTGGTCGATCGCCCGCGCCCGCGGGTGGTGATGGTGCGCGCCACGCTCGAACGCCATGTCTTTGCCTTTGTCTGGCTGCCGCGCGACCAGCTTTCCACCGAGGTGCGCCTGCAGATCCAGGCGATGCTGCTCGCCACCCCCGGCGCGGCGCTGCTCGACTGGAGCCTGACGGTCGAGGGCAGCACCCTCGCGCTCTTGCGCTTCCTCATCGATGTGCGCGCCTGCGGCGATCTGCCCGCCGACAGCGAGATCGAGGCGCGGCTCGTCGAGCTGCTGCGCGGCTGGAACGAGGCGGTGGCCACCCACCTTGCCGCGCACGAGGAAGAAGGCCGCGCGGCGATGCTGGCGGCGCGCTATGCCCCGGCCTTTCCCACCGGCTACCGCCTTGCCTATGGCCCGGCCGAGGCCGCGCGCGACATCCTCAAGCTGCGCACCTTGGGCCTCGCCGAGGGCGAGGGGGCGGGTGAAAGGGCGGTGCGGCTCTACCGCCTGCCGGGCGATGAGACCGGGGCGCTCAGGCTCAAGATCTATACCGTACGCAGCCGGCTGGCCCTGTCCGATGCGGTGCCGGCGCTGGAGAATTTCGGCCTCAAGGTGATCGCCGAGGTGCCGACCTTCCTTGCCGATGCCGAGCTTGGGGCGCTTCATGATTTCATCCTCGGCCTGCCGCCCGGGCTCGAGGACGAGGCGCTGCTCGAGCGCGCCGGGCAGATCGAGGCGGCGCTGGCCGCGGTGCTCAATGGCAGCGGCGAGGACGATCCCTTCAACCGCCTCGTCGCCGCCACCGGGCTGGCCCCGGCCGAGGCCAATTGGCTGCGCGCGATCTATCGCTACCTGCGCCAGACCGGGGCGAGCTACACCATCTACAGCGTGGTCGATGCGCTGGCCGGCGCGCCGCAGGTGACGCGCGCGCTGGTCAAGCTCTTTGCCGCGCGCCACGACCCCGATTTTGCCGGAAACCGCGCCGAGGCGATTGCCACGGCCGAGGCCGCCTTTGCCCGCGGGCTTGCCCGGGTGAGCGCGATCAATGACGATCGCATCCTGCGGCTCTATCGCGCCGTGATCGATGCGACGCTGCGCACCAATGCCTTTGCCCCTGCCGCGGTCGAGGCGCTGGCCTTCAAGCTCGATTCGGCGCGCGTGCCGGGCTTGCCGAGGCCCCTGCCCTGGCGCGAGATCTTCGTTTACAGCCCGCGGGTCGAGGGCATTCACCTGCGCGCCGGCAAGGTCGCGCGCGGGGGCCTGAGATGGTCTGACCGGCGCGATGATTTCCGCACCGAGATCCTCGGGCTAATGAAGGCCCAGCGGGTCAAGAACGCGGTGATCGTGCCCACCGGGGCCAAGGGCGGCTTTTATCCCAAGCAATTGCCCTCGCCCCTGCTCGACCGCGAGGGCTGGGCCGCAGAGGGGCGCGCCGCCTACCAGATCTTCATCCGCACCCTGCTTTCCGTCACCGACAATATCGTGGGCGGCCGGGTGGTGCACCCCGAAGGCGTGGTGGTGCATGATGGCGAAGATCCCTATTTCGTCGTCGCCGCCGACAAGGGCACGGCGACCTTCTCCGATCTTGCCAATGCCATCGCCGAGGAGCGCGGCTTCTGGCTCGGCGATGCCTTCGCCAGCGGCGGCTCCAACGGCTATGACCACAAGGCCATGGGTATCACCGCCCGCGGCGCCTGGGTGAGCGTGCAGCGCCACTTCCGCGAGATGGGGGTGGATGTGCAGCAGGATCCGATCACCGTGGTCGGCTGCGGCGACATGTCGGGCGATGTGTTCGGCAACGGGATGCTCCTGTCCAAGGCGATCCGGCTGGTTGCCGCCTTTGACCATCGCCATATCTTCATCGATCCCGACCCCGATCCGCTGGCGAGCTGGAAGGAACGGAAGCGCCTGTTCGAACTGCCGCGTTCGAGCTGGGATGATTATGACAAGGCGCTGATTTCCAAGGGCGGCGGGGTGTTCCCGCGCGATGCCAAGCGCATCCGCCTTGCCCGCGAGGCCCAGGAGGTGCTGGGACTTGCCGAGCAGGAGATCGAGCCTGAGGCGCTGATTTCGGCGATCCTCAAGGCCCCGGTTGATCTCATCTGGTTCGGCGGGATCGGCACCTATGTGAAGGCCGCGCAGGAGAACAACATCGCCGTGGGCGATCCGGCCAATGACGCCTTGCGCGTCAATGCCGAGGAGCTGCGCGCGCGGGTGATCGGCGAGGGCGCCAATCTCGGTGTGACCCAGGCCGGGCGCATCGCCTTTGCCCTTGGCGGGGGACGGATCAACACCGATTTCATCGACAATTCGGCCGGGGTCGATTGCTCGGACAACGAGGTCAACATCAAGATTGCGCTCGCCGCTTCGGTCGCGTCGGGCAAGCTTTCCCCGAAGAAGCGCAACGCCCTGCTCGCCGCGATGACCGACGAGGTCGCCGCGCTCGTGCTCGAGGACAACCGCCTCCAGGCGCTCGCGCTCTCGATTGCCGAGCGCGCCGGGCCAGCGGCGAGCGCCGCCTATGTCCGGTTGATCGAGCGGCTCGAGGAGGCGGGCGAGCTTGACCGGCGCACCGAGGGCATTGCCGAGGGCGAGGCGCTGCTGCGCCGCGCCGCCGATGGCCAGGGGCTCACCCGGCCCGAACTTGCGGTGCTGCTCTCCTCGGCCAAGCTCGCCCTGCAGGCGGCGATCGAGGCCAGCCCGCTCGCCGATGATGCGGCGCTCGCGCCGCTGCTGCTCGCCCGCTTCCCCGCGCCGATGCGCAAGGCCCATGCCGCGGCGATCCACGGCCACCGGCTGCGGCGCGAGATGATCGCCACCAGTCTTGCCAACCGCATCGTCAACCGCATCGGCATGATCCATCCCTTCGAACTGGCCGAGGAGGAAGGGGTGGGCCTCGCTGAGGTTGCCGCTGCCTTCGTGGTCGCGGAAAGGCTGTTCGATCTCGACCAGCTGTGGGCCGAGCTTGACCATGCGCCCATGCCCGAGGCGGCCCGGCTGGCGCTGTTCGATCGGCTCGCCGCGGCGAGCGCCAACCTGATGAGCGACGTGCTGCGCAGCGCCGCGGGCAGGCTCGAGGCCGGGGCGCTCATCGCCCGGCTGGCCGATGGGGTGGCGATGCTGGTGACCGCGCGCGAGGCATTGCTCACCGCCGAGCCGCGCGCCCGTTCGCAGGCGCTGCGGCAGGAGTTGATCGCCGCCGGGGCGCCGCAGGGCCTTGCTGCAAGGGTCGCAAGCCTGTTCGATCTCGATGGCGCGGTGGGCCTGGCCAAGGCCGCGGGCGAGGCGGGGATCGATCCCAGATTGCTCACCCAGGCCTTCACTGATGTCGGCGCGCGGCTGGGGCTGGATTGGGCGCAGGCGCTGGCCGCGCACATGAACCCCTCGGACGTGTGGGAAAGGCTGCTGGTTGCGGGCGTGGCGCGCGATCTGCAACAGATGCGCATCGCCTTTCTTGCCCGGCTGCTTCGGGGCAAGGGTGCCAAGGCCGATCCGCTCGGCGCGCTGGCCCGCTGGGCCGCGGATCAGGCCGCGGCGGTAGCGCAGCTGCGCGGCCTCATCGCCCGCGCCCAGGCGCGCGCGCCGGTCAGCCCGGCGATGCTCGCCCAGATCGCCGCCCAGGCGCGCAACCTGCTCGAACGCTGATGCCTGGGCGCCCCTGCCACTTGTGCGCGCTTGACCATGGCGTGATTTGCCCCACATCAAGGCCCCGGTTGGGGCGCAGGGGCATAAGAGGACGATGACACAGAGCACCAGTGACGCCGATGTGGTGATCGTGGGCACCGGGCACGGCGGTTCGCAGGCGGCGATCGCGCTGCGCCAGCAAGGCTATGAGGGCACCATCCTGATGATCGGGCGCGACCGCGCCCCGCCCTATGAGCGCCCGCCGCTGTCCAAGGAGTATCTCGCCGGCGACAAGGGCTTCGAGCGGATCATGATCCGCCCCGAAAGCTTCTGGGCCGACAAGCAGATCGGCCTGCGCCTCGGTGCGGCGGTCAGCGCGATCGATCCACACGCGCACCGGCTCACCCTCACCGATGGCGCTGCGGTGACCTATGGCACGCTGATATGGTCGGCCGGGGGCGATCCGCGCCGCCTGCCGGTGCCGGGGGCGGTGCTGCCGCAGGTCTTCTATGTGCGCGACAAGGCCGATGCCGATGCGATGATGGCCGCGCTTGCCGCCGGGGCGCGGCGCGCGGTGGTGATCGGCGGGGGCTATATCGGGCTCGAGGCCGCCGCGGTGCTGCGAAAGCTCGGCTGCGCGGTGACGCTGGTCGAGCTGCTGCCCCGCCTGCTCGCGCGGGTGGCGGGCGAGGAGATCGCCGCCTTCTTCGCCGATGCGCACCAGCGCCACGGGGTTGACCTCAGGCTCGGGCAGGGCGTGCGCGCGGTGCTGGGCGAGGAGGCTGGTCGGGTCACCGGCGTCAGGCTCGAGAGCGGCGAGGAGATCGCCTGCGACATGGTGGTGGTGGGCATCGGCATCGTGCCCGCGGTGGCGCCGCTGATCGCTGCCGGGGCGGCGGGCACCAACGGGGTGGATGTCGATGAGTTCTGCCGCACCACGCTCGATGACATCTATGCCATCGGCGATTGCGCCGCCCATGCCAATCCCTTTGCCGATGGCGCGGTGATCCGGCTCGAATCAGTGCAGAACGCGCATGACATGGCGCTGGTGGCGGCCAAGGCGATTCTGGGCCGGCCCGAACCCTATCACGCCCTGCCGTGGTTCTGGTCGAACCAGTATGACATCCGCCTCCAGACCGCCGGGCTGAGCCTCGGCCATGACCAGACCGTGGTGCGCGGCGATCCGGCGAGCGGCAAGTTCACCGTTGCCTATCTCAAGGCCGGCCGGCCGATCGCCTTTGATTGCGTCAACACCACCAAGGACTATGTCCAGGCGCGCAAGCTGCTCGAAAGCAGGGTGGGCCGGATCGATCCGGCGCTGCTCGCTGATCCCGAGGTGGCGCTCAAGGATCTCGCCTGAGCCGCGCGAGCGCCCAGCGAGCGGCCTCGGCCACCACTTCATCGGGATCGGCAGTGAGCGCTTCGACCTGGGGGACAAGCGTCCTATCGCCGCTGTTGCCCGCGGCATAAAGGCAGTTGCGGATGAAACGATCTCGCCCGATGCGCTTGATCGGTGAGCCGGAAAAGAGCTGGCGGAAGCCCGCATCATCGAGCGCGAGCAGCTCGGCGAGGCGCGGGGCGACCAGTTCGGCGCGCGGCAGGAATTCGCGCATCGCCTGGGCTTGGCTCGCAAACTTGTTCCACGGGCACACCGCCAGGCAATCATCGCAGCCATAGATGCGGTTGCCCAGCAGCGGGCGCAGCGCCTCGTCCACCGGCCCCTTGTGCTCGATGGTGAGGTAGGAGATGCAGCGCCGCGCATCGAGCCGGTAGGGCGCGGGGAAGGCCGCGGTGGGGCAGGCATCGAGGCAGGCGCGGCACGATCCGCACTGGTCGCGCTGCGGCGCGCTGGGGGCCAGATCGAGCGTGGTGTAGATCGCCCCCAAAAACAGCCAGCTGCCATGGCTGGGGCTGACGAGGTTGGTGTGCTTGCCCTGCCAGCCGATCCCGGCGGCCTCGCCCAAGGGCTTTTCCATCACCGGGGCGGTATCGACAAACACCTTGACCTCAGCCCCCGGCGCCTCGGCCACCAGCCAGCGGGCGAGCGCCTTGAGGCGCTTTTTCACCACATCGTGATAATCGCGAGCCTGGGCGTAAACCGAGATGCGCCCATGCGCACGCGCGCCTTCGAGCGCCAGCGGATCGTGGGCCGGGGCATAGCTCATGCCCAGCGCGATCACGCTACGCGCCGCCGGCCACAGGCCCTGGGGCGCGGCGCGCTCAGCCAGGCGCCGGGCCATCCATTCCATCGTGCCGTGGTGGCCTTCCGCCACCCATTGGGCAAGGCGGGCGCTGCGCTCTGCGTCGGGCGCGGCCGGGGCGATCCCGCACACGGCAAAGCCTTGCGCGCGCGCCTCCTCAGCCAATCTGGCGCCAAGGCTTGCCGCGGCGTTAACCATGCTTGGAGAGGCTCCCGTTTAATCCTGCCGGCTAACCGCCTAGGCCATGGACATGGCGGTTAGCAATTTTCTCGGCGCGGCGCATGGGGCCTCAGGTTTTGCCGCCATTCCCGCCGATGCGCGGCCTCTGGCGATCGAGGCGCGCGGCCTCGTCAAGAGCTTCGATGGCACCCGCGCGGTCGATGGGGTGGACATCACCGTCCCCGAAGGCGCGATCTACGGCATCCTCGGCCCCAATGGCGCGGGCAAGACCACCACCTTGCGGATGCTGCTCGGCATCATCGATCCCGATGCCGGCGTGCGCCGGGTGTTCGGGCATGATCGCCCGCATGATATCGGTCGGCTGATCGGCTATCTGCCCGAGGAGCGCGGGCTTTACCCGGCGATGAAGGCGATCGAGGCGATCGCCTTCATGGGGGCGCTCAGGGGCCTGCCGCTCAAGGAGGGGCGCAGGCGCGCCGCGGAACTCCTCGAACGCCACGGGCTGGCCCATGCGGCGCAGCGCCAGATCCGCCAGCTTTCCAAGGGCATGGCCCAGACCGTGCAGCTTCTGGGCACGCTCGTCCACCGCCCGCGGCTGGTGGTGCTCGACGAGCCCTTCTCCGGGCTCGATGCGATCAACCAGGGCAAGCTTGAACAATTGATCCGTGCGCTCGCCGAGGATGGGGTGACGGTGATCTTCTCCACCCACGTGATCCACCATGCCGAACGCCTGTGCGAGGGCGTGGCGATCATCGCCGGCGGCAAGGTGCCCTATGCCGGCTCTGTCGAGGCGGCGCGCGACCGCATCCCGGCGCAGGTGCGGCTCGAGACCCGCGCGCGCGAAGGCGCGTGGATGGCCGCGCTCCCGCCCGAAACCCGGCGGAGCGGCGATTTCTTCCACTTCCCCCTGCCGCCAAGCGGGATCGAGCCGCTGCTGCGCTGCCTGATCGAGGGCGAGGCGGGGATCCGCTCGCTTTCGATCGAGCGTGCTGGCCTCCACGATGCCTTTGTCGCCATCGCCGGCGAGGCCGCCGCGCGCCAGATGCAGGCCGACAGCGAAGGGAGCCGCGCATGAGCATGAGCGTCGATCTGCCCGCCCGCCCGCGCCTTTCCGCGCTCGAGGCCGCCTGGGTGATCGCCCGGCGCGATTTCCTCGCAGTGCTGATGAGCCGGGCCTTCCTGTTCTTCCTGCTCGGGCCGCTGTTCCCGGTGATCGTTGGCGCGCTCGCCGGCAGCATCGGTGGGCAGGTGCAGCGCGAGGCGGTGAGCATCGAGG
>Ga0075012_10005855_pt1 | contig 11222 bp, 7 predicted proteins | sample All_14_2_FD_71474 | JGI IMG/M metagenome (GOLD analysis project Ga0075012, IMG submission 71474) | Freshwater microbial communities in response to fracking from Pennsylvania, USA - Allegheny Zone_MetaG_DW_15 | ecosystem: Environmental > Aquatic > Deep subsurface > Groundwater > Drilled...
AATTTGATCCGCTCCCGGAAGTCCTTGTAATGCGGACTGATGTACAGCCCCGTTTTCATTCCGGATGCCTGACAGACTGCGGCCAGCATGTGACTCACAGAACCCTTGCCATTGGTGCCGGCCACATGAATGGTCTTGAATTTATGCTGCGGATTGCCCAGGTGTTCACACAGGGCCACGGTGTTGGTCAGATCCTTTTTGAAGGCTGCCGGCCCGATTCGATGAAACATCGGCAACTGGGCATATAGAAAATCAAGTGTTTGTTTGTAGGTCACGACGGTGAACGGTTTACGGTGCTCCAACACGGGTTAGGGTGCAGTGGACGTAAGTTTGTTGGCAGATGCAGATTCGGTTGATTCAGGTGGTTTGAGTGACATAAATGCCTGATTTTAAAATGAATATAGCGTTTTTGAGCTCAGAACCACGCTGTAATGGCTAACATGTAAAATCCTGGGGCGAAATTCAGCATATTCCGCACATTTGCCCGGAATGAATTTCCATGGCTGACCGGCTACTGCTTAATCCTGGACCCGGCTGCTGATAACCCTGCTATTTTATTCAACCATGCATCCAGTCGATACCCTGCAATTGCAATTTAATCCCAACCAGATGATCGTGCTGAATATGGCCATGGCCTTTTTGATGTTCAGCGTGGCCCTGGATGTCCGGTTCTCGGACTTTAAACGGGTGGTGGATTTTCCACAATCCGTAGGAGTCGGCTTATTGGCGCAATTTCTGGCCTTTCCGCTGTTAACGCTGGGCATTATATGGTTGTTTCAACCCCCGGTGAGTGTAGCGATGGGCATGGTGCTGGTATGCATGTGTCCTTCCGGTAATATGACCAACTTTCTGGTACATTTTGCCAAGGCCAATGTGCCACTTTCGGTCACCCTTAATGCCATTATTATTCTTTCCGCCACCTTTGTTACCCCGGCGGGATTTTTGTTCTGGTCAGAATTTATTCCCGGTTCTGAGGCGATCCGGCAGTCCTTTGAGTTGAATTTTTCTGACATGGCGCTGATCATTGTGGAGCTGATTGTAATTCCCTTGTTGCTTGGGATCTGGCTGAATGAACGGAAGCCAGTTTTTGTGGCCCTTATTCGTCACTTTGCCCAGAAACTTTCGCTTTTGATCTTCTTCTCGATTCTGGCCCTCGCTTTATTGGCCAACAGCGAGAATATTGTCAATTATCTCGGATTTATATTTTTGTTGGTAGCGGTTCACAATGCCGCTGCATTGGGAAATGGCTATCTGCTGGGCAAACTTTTCCGCTTGCCCAAACTTGACCAGCGTACCCTGGCTTTTGAGGGTGGGATCCACAACACGGCCCTGGGACTGCTGCTCATCTTTAAATTCTTCGGCGGACTGGGGGGCATGGCCCTCATTGCAGCCTGGTGGGGCATCTGGGATCTGGTGACCGGGATGGGACTGGCCTATTGGTGGCGGCGGAAAGAAACTGGTCAATAGGTCGCTTGACTTTAGACATTGAACTACCTTTGCCCCCATGCTACTCACCCTCCTGCACAAAGAGTTTTTGCTCGAATTTCGTCAGCGTTATGCCCTGAGCGGCATCGTGTTATACGTGTTCAGCATGGTTTTCGTGGTGTATGTGGCCAGTATTAAGGTGCAACCTCAGGTTTGGAACGTATTGTTCTGGCTCATTGTGCTGTTTGCGAGCATCAATGCGGTGGTGAAGAGTTTTGTGCAGGAAAGCGGGTCGCGTCAATTGTACTATTACCAGATTGCGGATCCGGCCATGCTGCTGCTGGCGAAAATCATTTACAACACCTTGCTGCTCCTGGTCATCAGCCTGCTTTCCTTCGGAACTTACAGTCTGGTGGCGGGCAATCCGGTAAAGGATATGCCGCTTTTTGCGCTCACGGTGGCCCTGGGGAGCGTGGGATTCAGCATCGCTTTCACCTTTATTGCCAGTATTGCGGCCAAAGCCAACAACTCGGCCACCCTGATGGCGATCCTGAGTTTCCCGGTTATCCTGCCCATTTTGCTCACCCTGATCCGGCTTTCACAAATTGCCCTCAGGCTGCTTCAGGATACCTCCTACAAACGGGATATTGTCAATTTACTGGCCATCGATGTGATCCTGCTGACCCTGACTTTTGTGTTATTTCCGTTCATCTGGAAAGATTAAATTATACTTGTGATTAAAGTGAATTTGAGGATTTGACGGATGCAAAGGCTTGATTTAAAAATGATTAAAATCTTTGTTCGTTCAAAATCACGTCGTTTTGACTATAAATGGGGCGCCTGCCATTGCTTTAGCAGGTAAAATCAGCCCCGGACTTGAACCATAATATTCCCTAATTATCGCACTCTCTCTTTGCCATGTGGTGGAAAACCCTCTCTGTACTTCTTGTTCTTTATGCCATTGTGGTGGGAATGTTGATTCCGCTCAAGCCTGGCATTGCCTATGTCAGCCCTGAAACTGCCAGATCCGGGGATTCGATCCGGATGACGGTCCATGGCTACAATACCTTTTATACCCGCAGCAGTGCAGATAAGGTAAGGATTTGGCTTCAATACGATTCGACGCAGGCCGTGCTGGGACAAAATCTTGCGGTGCTGAATGATACCACCCTGGAAGCCTCTTTTGTGCTGCCGGCAGACCTCCCCAGGCCCACGGCTTCGGTACGTCTCAATGCGATCCTGGACCATCCCTCCGATGGGGTTTCGCTCCTGCCTTCGGCCCTGGAGGTGGTGCGGGATACGGCGGCAAGTTCCGGCGCATCCTGGGGACAAAATCCGGTGGAGAACCTGCACATTGTCAAGGACTTCAGTTATCCATACCGCAATGTGATCTATGAAAGCATCCGCAACACCTACTATCATGTGCCGATGTGGTTTGCGCTGATGTTTATGTTCATTGCTTCCGTGGTGTATAGTGTGATGTTTTTGCTGAGTAAAAAATGGGATTATGACCGGAAAGCGGCTGCTTTTGCAGAGGCGGGATTGTTGTTCGGCTTTATGGGTCTGGTGACCGGAATGTTATGGGCCCATTATGCCTGGGGAGCTGCCTGGAGCAATGATATCAAGCAGTTGATGACGGCGGTTGCCTTGCTGATCTACCTGGCCTATTTTATTCTCCGCCGTTCGTTCGACGAGCCGGAAAAAGGAGCGCGGCTTTCTGCGGTGTACAACATTTTCGCGTTTGCTTCCCTCATTCCACTGCTTTATATCGTGCCCAGGATGTTTGCCAGCCTGCACCCCGGAGCGACCGGGAATCCGGCTTTTGGCAGTGAGGACCTGGACAATACCATGCGCCTGGTTTTTTACCCATCCATTTTGGGCTTTACCGGGATCGGCTTCTGGTTGGCACAATTGCGTGTCCGGGCTAAGCGGGTAGAGGATCGGATGATGGGCATGGATTGAGTTGGCTTTTATCCAATAATTTCAACCGATTTCATAAAATAGCCGGCCATAATATCCCAAAAAGTGTGTCTGATAATGGTATTCATCAGGCACACTTTTTGAGATATTTTGCTCTTCGTTGTATTCCTTCGCCCACTTATAATTTTCAACTTAAAAACTGCCCTTAAGCCGCCGCTCCATTCAACCTGGCTAGCCCTTCCCGCTTGCCTGCCTCAAAATTCCATGTCCAACACCGTGATCAGGTAGCGGGAAGAACTGGCGAGGCAGGAATAATCCAGGCAGCCTTTTTGAACCTTCTCCTGTTTAGTTGCTTGTATACATTTCAAGTATATTTATCGACATAAATGCGACGTTTTCTTTTTCTTTTTGGACTCTTTACAGGGTCAGTCCTATCTACACAGGCACAATGGTCGCTTACCGGGTCGATCATTACCACCGGTGGCTATGTGGAAAAAATCTCCTTCCAAACGCCACAACTTGGATACGTCCTCACAACACAGGATTACATCAGAAAAACCACCGATAGCGGAAGCTCCTGGTTCAACAAGTACATACCCGGTCAGTTGACCGGTTCAGAGGTATATTTCTTCAATGATCTGGCTGTTGTCAATGCAAGTACAGTATTTGCGGTTGGGCTCGATTTGGGAGCCGCAGCCTATCTGATTTTACGCACCGATAATGATGGTGTTACTTGGACACCCTTTACTTATGGCAACGGATTAGGCTCCTGCAATGCCCTGGACTTTCCCAATGCGTCTACCGGATATGTAGTGGGCGATGATGGGGTTTATTTCAAAACCACCAACGGCGGTGCTGACTGGTCGGTCAACAATGCTCCAACCGGAGATAACCTGATAGATGTTGACTTTATCAATGCGCAAAATGGCTGGCTGCTCAGCGTAGAGGCCAAGTTGTTGGTTACCAGCAATGGAGGCGCCAGCTTTAATATCGTGAATACCCCTGTCCCTTTTATCCAGGTGCAGATGCTTAGCACTCAGCTCGGGTTTGCTTCTTCTGGGGTGGGGCTGTACAAAACCACGGATGGTGGATTCTCCTGGACTCCGACAAGCATAGCGCCGTTGCTTTCCGGAGTTGGCAGTTTTCAGATGTTGGATGCCAATCTGGGTTATGCGATATCCGAAAGCACCTTAGCCAAAACCCTGGATGGCGGGCAAAATTGGCTGCTTCAGGAATTTCAGGGTGCCATTTTTCCCGGTGATGTGGCTTCTCCAGTCAATCTGCAGATGTTTGACGCAAACAATGGTATAAGCACAACACTGAGCAATAACACAAACACGGGTGTCATTCGGGCACAATTGGTCCAGACCAATCTTGGCGGCGGCATAGGTGCAAATTTTAGTATCAATCCAAGCGTGTTTGAATGCCCGGATCAGCTACATATCCTGAATATTTTACCCAAGTATGATGGCGCACCCAATCAATATAACTGGTTGCTCGATGGAACTCCTTTTGCCAACACGGCCAATCCTGTCGCGCTAAATGGGCCTTTCAGTGTTGGCAATCATACCATTCAATTGCAACTGAGCAAAGGAAATAATACCGTTCAACTGAGTCGGGATTTTGCGGTGCTGGAGGCTCCCTATTTTGGCTGGGTAAACCTGAGCATCAACGGCCTGCCTTGTGTAGGTGAGCCGCTGACCATTCAGTGCACCAATTGGAGCGATCCGGATAAAATGGTGGCACTTTTGCAAAACGGCCAATTGGTGGATGGACCGAAAGTATTGGATAATCCCTTCGGATTCAATCAGTTTCATGTATCATCCATCGCAGATACCAGCACTTTTGAAATGGTAGTGCTTACCGCATGTGGCCAGATTTCAGCCAGCAGTATTACCGTTCCGGTGAGACCATTGGCCGACTTAGATTTATCGGTAGAGGTGCTGGGAGATACGCTTTTGTGTACACTGGGACAAGTTTTGCCCGTTAAAATAGCCCTTTCTAATCCGGATACCTGGTACAATATTTACCAAAATGGAATCCAGGCAAACACCTTTAGTCAGCAAGGTAATGGCGGCGACCTGATTTTTAATTCCAGTCCTTTTAATGCCAATACGGTGCTGCAAGTGCTGGCCACCAGTTCGAGCGGCTGCCCGGCTTATTTGACAGACTCCGTGCTCGTAAAAGTGGAGGCGCCGCAGGCTAGGTTTGCGGTTTCCGGGATTAATTTTCCGGAGGGAACTCCTGTTACGGTCCAATTTGAGGGCAGTTTCGTGAATGATTTTGAGTGGAATTTTGGTCCAAATGCCAATCCGGCAAGCTTCGATGCGCTGCAGCCGCCACCCATTCAATTTTCCAATACCGACGCTGCTGTTATTCAACTGATTGGTCGCTCGCCCCTGGGCTGTCTGGATACCTTTATCAAACAAATAGGCTTCTACAACCCGGCTCAGTTGACGGAGTATTGGGCCATGGAAATGGATGCCGGAAGGGACAATGAAAAACAAGTGATTGTGGATAAGGCGCAAAATGTTTGGTGTACCGCAAAAATTCCCGGGAATAACACAGTAATTCCTTCCAAAGCGGGTGCCGAAACGATTCAGCCTGAAGCAGACCTCTGTCTGCTTCAATACGACCGCTTTGGGGTTTTGAAGCAACACCTCGCATTCGGCGGACAAGGCAATCGAAATTGGTCTGATATTGTCAACGATGCGCAAAACAACTTGTACGCTGCCGTCAGTATGGCAGAAAGCCCCGGTAATCCGGAGTATACCATATTCCCTTCTTCCAATGAAAAGCGGAAGTTCGTTCGCAACCATTTTGGTACCGCCATCGGCAAATACAACCCGATGGGCGAACTGCTTTGGATTGTGGATGTTCAGACATGCAGTGAAGCGGGTAGTTATGTGATTGACCTGGAAACAGACCATTCGGGCAATATTCTCTTGTTGGGCGAAACCAATTTTCTGGGCTGCAACAGCACCATCACACTGCTAGGCGCAGATAGTAGCCAGACGGCTTTGAACAATGCAGGCAAACATTTTATGGCGAAAATCGGTCCTGATGGCCAGGTTTTATGGGTAAAAAACTTGTTGGACGCCTTCGGAGAACCTATTCAGGGCGGCTTACACAGTGTCAAATTAGATGCCCAAAACCAATTGCATATTTCTGGTGAAGGCGATGTATTGCTTAGCAAATATGACCAGGATGCCAACCTGCTCTGGAGCCTGGGGCCTTTGCCCTCTACTCCATTTGCTGCCGTAGCCAACAGCAGAAACCTGGCCCTGGACCCGGCGGGCAATGCCTATATTGCCGGAAGTTTTCGGCTGGAACTACACTTGCCCGGCCAGCCCCCGCTAATCCCGTCCAACCCGGCTTTTGAACCCTACCATTTATTTGTGGCCAAAATAAATCCAACTGGACAGGTTCTCTGGACGAAAATGGGCGAATCCAACATTACTTATTCGGAAAACACCGCCGTGCAGTGGCAGGATGGCGCTGTTTGGCTAAGCGGTTTTGTCATCCAGCAAATCCTGTATGAAGGCAATTTGATCGGAGGGGATGCCGAGTGGTCGGCGATTGTTTTGAAAATTGAAGACCAAAACGGTCAACTACAGGAATATATGGTGCAAGGCAAGGACAATAGCAATGATCCTTTAAACTTATACCTGACCTATGGGCGTTCACTCGCCCTCGGCGACCAAAATAATATCCACTGGATGGGCGTCAATGGTTATGAATGCAGTTTTGACACTACTATTTTGGCGCAACAAAACTGGGTGTTTCTGGCAAAATATCAGGGCTTGACCCCCGTGGATATTCAGGAGCCGAGTATTGCCCAGGCGCTGCTGGAGGCGAGCATTCAACCTAATCCAAGTCGGCAAACGGCACAGTTAACCCTGGTGCTTCAAAATCCGATTCAGCTAAGCGCCACAGTAACGAACCTTCTTGGACAAAGTACCCAACTCTGGGATGCCCGGTCCTTTGAAGCGGGCAGTCATATCATCCCTCTTTACCCGGAAGTTTATTCCCTGGATCCCGGACTTTGGTACCTCCAACTTAGGGATAACAAAGGCAACAGCAAAACCTTAACCTGGCTCTTATTTTAACTCGTCTGGTCTTCCAGCTTGTATTCCTCAAACGCTCAAGCCCAGCACTGCCCGGGTATCATCCCCGTTGAACAGAAGAAGACCTAGCCAGCTGAAAAAATGACGGCGCCTTAATAAATGACCTACGTTATGCTGACAGCAATTACGCCAAAGTTGCCCATGAGAAATAAGGCAGCCACCCTGGACTTTTATATCAACAAGTTAGGCTTTCAGAGAACTGGCAAGGAAGATTTTGACGGCTACCTGATGGTCCGGAAAGATCATATTGAAATTCACTTTTTTGAATTCAAAGCGCTTGACCCCAATGAAAACTATGGGCAGGTGTATATCAGGACCAACGACATTGATCCACTGTATCAGACCTTGTTAGACCAAAAAATTGCCATACACCCCAATGGTCCCCTGGAAATAAAACCCTGGGGGCAAAAGGAGTTCTCCTTGCTTGATCCGGACAACAACTTATTGACCTTTGGACAAAGTCTCTTCGCGGAGGATCCGTTTAATAACCGGTAGGACCTTTTCCTGAAAGCAAAAGCCGCTTCCCGAGTCTTCGGGAAGCGGCTTTGCTATTTATGAACCAATCGTAATTATCTGAAATTCAGGTGTTTGATCGAGTAGTAGCAGATAGTGCCAAAACCGAACGAAAGCATCGAGTGGAACAGCACGAATGCGGTGTTATTCGTGGCCAGGCCGACGATCACTGCTGCCAGGAAGACCAGCGACATCACCCCTTCGGCGATGGTTACCCAGGAGATCTTGCGGGCCATGTACGAAGCTTTTTTGATCGAGCTTTGCTGCTGACCGCCATCACCTCCGTATTTAGGGGTCCGGACGAACGCTGAAACTTTGCCGCGAAGGCCTTCAATAACGGCAACCGCGTTGTAGAGTGAAAGTCCGAGCGAAATTGGCATGAACGAAATGAACAGACCAAAGAAGCGGACTTTTTCCCAGAAAGTGGCCGGTACCGTGCGGTTGAGTGCGGCTGTAATATTGGCGGTGTAGGAAATTGCGGCTACCGAGAACAAACCCAGCACCGAGAAGGACAGGAAGTGTGTGGAAATGCCCAACTCACTGAATGCGAAGGCCAAAGGCACACTGCTCACTGCTGCGATGAACACCCACAGGAACACCCCGTATGCGGTCAACTGGCTCATTGCGTGCATCTTTTGAATGCCGGAGAGTTTGTCGGTATTCCACACGAGTTTCATGAGTTTGCGGACGTTTTGAGCGCCACCTTTGTTCCAGCGGAACTGCTGGCCTTTCAGGGCATTCATGTCCACCGGCAATTCAGCCGGGCTGCCGAGTTTCTCCAGGTACTGAATTTTGTAGCCCAGAATTTGTGCGCGGAAGCTCAGGTCAAGATCCTCGGTGAGGGTATCGCTGGCCCAGCCGCCGGCTTCATTGATCACGTCTTTACGCCAAACGCCTGCGGTGCCATTAAACTGAAGCAACAGGTTTCCGTACGAGCGTCCTGCCTGTTCTACTGTGAAGTGAACATTCAACTGAAGCGCCTGGAGTTTGGTCAACATGCTGTAATCCGCGTTGATGTGCTCCCAGCGGGTCTGCACAATCGCCACCTTCGGATCTTCAAAATAGGCCATGGTCGTACGCAGGAAGTCCGGACGTGGCGTGAAGTCAGCGTCGAAAATTGCTATGAATTCGCCTTTTACCAGCGGCATAGCCTCCTGAAGCGCACCGGCTTTGTAGCCCTGGCGATTCACACGGTGTACGTGCTGGATGTCAAAACCCTGGGCTTTCAACTGGGCCACCTTGGCGGCTACGATATTCACCGTTTCGTCGGTAGAATCGTCCAGTACCTGGATCTGGAATTTGTCTTTGGGGTACTCCTGCGCAGCCACATAGTCCATGATGCGTTCTGCCACGTACATCTCATTGTACATGGGCAACTGCACCGTTACAAAAGGTGCGTTCTGATCGGTGGCGCCGAACTGTTTGTAAACAATCTCCGGATTCTCCTTGTGGTACTTTTTGTAGAGGTACAACAAGTGAAACTGGAGGAGCGCGTAAACCGTCACCCCGCTCATCGCGAGGAAATAAATGAGCAACATCAGGTAGCCGAAATCGACAAATGCCTGATACTGAAAAGCCTCGAAAAGGGAATGAAGACCGTACATATTGTGTTGGTAAAATGTTTAGTTCGTGAATTCGTGAATTCCGGGATTTGCCTGCTTGTTGATTTTTTTATGACTGAACCGGGTGATGCGGAAAAATGAACCACCCAAGCCTTAAATTAATAGTCTGAAAATCGTGGTAATGATCTTCCAGCCAGCCATCACCGATCCGAGGATGGTTCCTGAAACCTTGCTTTGACCGGCAGCTCTTTTTCGATAGCGAACCGGCACCTCCGCACAATTCAGTTTCATTTTCGCCGCACGTACTTGCATTTCCACGGTCCATCCAAAATTCTTGTCGCGCATCCCCATGGCTAGAAGTTTGTCCCATCGAATCGCCCGAAATGGCCCCAGATCACTAAACCGATATCCAAAAAAAATCCGGATCATCGCCGGGGCCAACCAGTTTCCAAATCGCTGCGGGACGGTCATCGCTCCGGCTTCCATGCCTCCCAGTCTTCGTGACCCTATGACCATATCTTTTCCTTCGTTCAAAATCGGGGCAACCACCAAGGGAAGCTCTTCCGGAAAGTCTGCATAATCCCCATCCAAAAACACCACAATTTCTGGTTGTTCCGACGGAGGGAGGTTATTCAGGTAACGCATTCCCGCAAGACAAGCATTTCCATAACCTCTTTCCGGTTGACTCACCACCACTGCGCCGGCACTTTTTGCTACTTCTGCGGTCCGATCGGTGGAGCCATTGTCGCAAACGATCACCTGCCGCACCCAATCTTTTGGTAGATTTTCCAGCACCAGTGGAAGACTTTTTTCTTCATTCCAGGCTGGAATCAGCACATCAATCCGTTGTTTCTGCATTGTTTTCAGCATGCAGCCCTGTGGGCTGAAAATCGCCATCGACTTAGGCGGGACAAATGTAACATCATCAGTTAAGAGAAAGTTAAAAAGTCTTAAGATTTTCAGGTTAAAGTTTTGCAAACGAGCCTGGCAGAACGTAGCAGGCTTTATCTCCGTTTCCAAACGTTTAAATTTGTGGGGGATACGGCCTGTTCCAAATCATGTTTTACAGAACCCCGACAATCGGTGGGTTGAAATTTGAATTTCATTTGAAAAGTGACCCTCGCCAAAATGATGTTCGGCAACTAACTTTTCTCCATTTTGCAATTCACTTCAATTCTTGTCCCCTTGAAGATACTAATTTATACGCAAACGCTGTCCATTCGTCACGCCCCGACAGGTGTTTTCTGTTAAAAAATTAACAGTCAAAAACGACTGTTTAAACCATTCCGAAGGAGGTCAAAGTTTCCGCGAAAATCAGCACCACAGACCCTGTGGCCAGCCCCTAAAAGTGCAAAGCCCGGCGCCAGATCCAACCGTCCTATCTTACATAATTTGTAACTGGTTCGCCTATTTTAACCATCTCTTGAGCGGAACCTAAATTTCCCAAGATTGCGACTACCTTGACAGCCGCAGCGCGGCGAAATATTGGTAACTTAAAGAACGATTGATCCGTTGGAGGTGCAGCGCACCGACATATATTGCGGTGCGCTGCACCTCCAAACCTTTTCTTGCCATCATTGGCTACAGATATTGCAGGCCGCTGGCCCTTTTTACTTGATTTGCCCTAGATAAATGGTTGTTTCCGGGTTTAGAATGTGCTAAACAGTTTCAATCA
>Ga0075012_10005856_pt1 | contig 11222 bp, 13 predicted proteins | sample All_14_2_FD_71474 | JGI IMG/M metagenome (GOLD analysis project Ga0075012, IMG submission 71474) | Freshwater microbial communities in response to fracking from Pennsylvania, USA - Allegheny Zone_MetaG_DW_15 | ecosystem: Environmental > Aquatic > Deep subsurface > Groundwater > Drilled...
GGCAGGTACGGGGATGGCTCCGACAGAGAACAGTTCGATTGATGAATCGGGCGCGATGGTGAAGCATTCGGAAGGCAAACCGGCTCCGGCAGGACGGGTTTGGTGCGAGAACTGCAAGGGTCATACGCCGAAAGAAGACGCAGTTGAATCGAACGGGAAGAGCTATTGCATGGCTTGCGCAGAAGAATTGAAAATTAAGAACTAGGGATTTATGGGTGCTCGGCTTGCTTTGGGGTTGATTTTGGCGATTGGGGCGACGACGTCTCAGGCGCGAGTGGCTCCGGATGCCGACATTTTGCAGAGTGGGAAAACGCTGGTGATCAACGGGGTGAATGCCTTGACGATCAAGACGGCGGCCGGGGGGATGGCACCGGAAGAGCGGATTGCGGTAGTGGCGAAGGCGTTATCGGGGTTTAAGCGGGGGCAGACGGTGCGGGTGGTTGCGGATCCGGGATTGCGGGTGGCTTTGGCGGATTCGACGATTGTAACGATTACGGTTGCCGAAGCGAAGGCGCAGGGGAAGACGCCGGATGCTTTGGCGGAAGAATGGTCGAAGTCGATTAACAAAGCGCTTTATGTGCCGCCTTTGGTGGCATTGGAGACCAAGCTCGATTTAATATTTGGGAAATCGCAAGAGGTTCGGGTGATTGGATCGATGGCGCGGACGGCGGAAATTCGGGTTGAGCCGGAGGGTTCGGTTGAAGTGAGTCGCCGGGGGTTTGATTTGGTTGTGAAACCGGTTGAAATGGGTGAGGGGCAGATTCAGTTGATTGTGGGGGATACGAGCTGGAGCATTCCTTTTACGGTGATGGCTTATGCGGCGAATATGCCGCAGACATTGCAGGTTGAGGTAACGGGGAATCCAGCGCCGAAGGAGTTGGTGGTGGAAGCGATTCGGGGGGCGATGTCGACCAAGTTGGAAGCATTTGGTTTGGCGACGATTCGGTTTGAATTGCCCGCGATTACTTCGATTTTGCCGGGGCAGAGTCGGGTGATTCAGGTGCCGACGACGGTGAGTTCGGTTGGCTATGCGGCGAGTAGTGGATTGGTTAATGTTGTGGTTAGGAATTTGGGAGGTGGACGGGTTTTTGAGGATTCGCTTTGGTATAGCAATGAGCCGGAGAATGTGAAGGGGACGGGGCAGCTTTATTATGCGAGATTGACGACGGATTCGCCGAATCGGTTGCTTTGGCATCATTGCAATAAGACTCGGAATCCGATGGTGATTCAGTATGTTTTGGTGAATCGGGGCGATACGGATGCGCGGGTTTGGATGGTGGATGGCGACCCGGCTCCGCACCTTGACCCGACGAAAGCGGGATTTGAGGCGGGGAAGGCATTTTTTGCGAACTGGATGAATTATCAGGGTTCGATTGTGGTGGTGCCGGCGCGATCGGTGGTGCCGATGGTTTTGCGGCGGGTGATGCCGGAAGAGACGACGAGCGGCCTGGCGAGCATGCGATTGATGCCGGGGGGGTCGGACGACGTGGCTTTGGTGGCGAACGCGATTTGGCCGAATGAAGTTGCGGGTGAGTGGCAGACGCAGGGTATGGATGCGAAGCCCTGGTTGGTGCGGCGGGCGATGACTTTTGAAAGGTTTTCGTTGCCAGTTGTGGGCAAAGAGAAGCACATTTATGAGACTCCGGCGAAGCAGCTTGGATTTTTGTATCAGGTGGGTGGTCGTTTAGGTTTTGTGCGGATTGGGCAGGAGAGCATTAAGAGCAAGATTGGGGGGCCACCGCTGAGTGGGAACTTTGGGGTGCATTATATTATTGAGGGTCGGATTGAGAATCCGACGGACAAGGAGCGGGTGGTCGAGGTGGTTTTTGAAGCGAGTGCGGGATATTCGGGGGCGCTTTTTAGTGTGAACGGGAAGGTTTTGCCGGGGAAGATGCTTCAGACAAAAGAGACGATGTCGCTTTTTGAGATGAAGTTAGGGCCAGGAAAGGCCGAAAATATTAGGATTGAGACGATGCCGCTGAGTGGTGCGCATTATCCGGCGACGATTACGGTTCGAACAAAAGGGACTATGTGATGTTTGTTGGATACGGATTGCTTGGCAATGCGTCTAAGTGGATAAGAGAAAAAAATGAGTCGTTCTAAGTTGATTCCGGTTGCTGTGGTTGCTGCGCTTGCGTTTGCGGGTGGTGCCTTGGCTTTTCAAGATGCTTGGAAGCGGCAGTATTTGGGTAAGACGGCGTTTAGTTTGAATTTGCCGGGGAAGATTGTTTCGGTTGGTGAGACAAAAGTTGAGGATAAAGACGACTGGGTTCTGACTACGGATGATTACGATTATGAGAACGATGATTTCTATCTTTTGGTGTCAGTTTTCCGTGGCAAGCCTGGCACGACGGCGACGGAGAAGCACTTGACTCAAGTGGCGAAAGATTTGGTTGCAGGGGTGAGTGAGAACGAGGATTCGGTTAAGGAAACGGGCAAGAAAGTTGGCAAAGTTGATGAGAAGGTGACGATTATTCAGAGTCATGTTTTGGGCAAGGGGGAATCGGCGAGTTTGTTTAAGAGCTTTTTGCTGGGTGATGGGAAGGATGTTTATGCGGTGATGGCGGTGGGGTATCCGAGTGATCCGAAGAGTGTGGCGGCGATTGATAAGGTGTTTGCTTCGATTCGGTATAAGGCGGGTTTGAAGGAGTAGTTGGGGTTTAGTAAACTGGTAATCCTTCTTGCCAGCCGTATCCGTGGTTGTACGATTGAGTGACGCCGGTGAATCGATGGGTTCTTATTTGAATAGTGAAGTTCTTTAGACCAGATTTTACTGGTACTTCCATGCTGCGATACTTCCAGAGTGTGGGCCAGACGAAAAGTAGGAAGAGGAGCGAGAGGGCTGAGACAGTTGCGATTATGATTGGTTTGCGTGATTTTGATTTCATTGTTTTAACCGGAAAGCAGCGTGGTCAAGGAATATTCATGAGATACGGATCGCAGGCTATTTTCATAATTAACCGTCGAATCAATTGGGAACGAGAAAAAATCCTTTTCGGGATCATGCAAATTGAAACGGATGATCCTATGATTTTGGAAAATCAGGATGCTCGAACCATCGGGGCTAAGCTGTAAATCGCCAATTGAAATCAAGTAGCGCCATACACTTGATGAGGTGATTTCATCGCTGATATTTACAACTGGTTTGACAACTCCGGTTTCTACATCTAGCTTAAACAGAACAATGTTCTCGTTGCTGGAACCGCTATTTTGCGGGATCAAGTTCAATGTGGGAACTGATGAATCGTTTGTTCCAGTCATGAGAAAGAACATCTTTCCGCCGTGTGCACTTGATGAGCGCGAGTATCGAGAGTATTTTAGTGGGAAAGTTTGAAGAGTCTTTGTGCGTTGACGACCATCTTTATCGATGATGGTTAAAACTTTTGGCGAGTCTTGATCAAGGAAGTATATTGAATCGTTTATGGGATCAGAAGTAAGAGTTAGGCCAACGGGAACGTTGTCAACGAATTTGATTTGGGCTCCGTCATCCGACTCTACGGCAATGCTCTTTCCACTCACATACTTGAGAATAGAATTACCACTTTGATAAAAATCAACCCATTTTTTTCCGGGAGGGGAATCAAAGTTTTGTATCAAGCCGGCAGATCGCGACAGTAACTTTCCGTGTGCATTCAGAGAGAGAGGAACCATGTTAAAATCGAGCTGTTTCGAGATTGTGAGTTCACCTTTAAGAGAATATGAATGGATTGTATATTCGATATGTTCACCAATAAGATTGGAAAGTGCTACGTCGATTCGTTCTGGGTTTGTCCATGGCAATAGTCGCACGCCAGGAGACTGTAGGGGTGAATGTTTTACTGGATGCACATTAGTGGTAGCCACTAATGTTAGGATTGCCAGGGAAGTCATTGTGAAAATCTGTTAACTATTTTAGCTGACCCATTATCGTTCTGGATCTGACTTCTCATTGTAGAGATAACTTGATTGCATGTCAGGCATTGACTCCAACCCTGCTCGCTGGTCTGCGAGGACGAGCCTCGCTGGGACGGGCCACTCGGGGATGACGAGTTTGGAGGTTGGTTATTCCCTGCCTGTTGCGATGCAAAAGGCAGGGGCACGCAATATTGGTGGTGGTTGGGGGATGGATTCCGCCCCTGCCTACGCAGGGGCAGGCTCTCAGGGCGGAATGACGAAACGACAATCCTATGGATTGCTCTTTTTGTTTTTGGGGACTGGGCCCCGGCCTGCGCTCGGGGTGACTACGTTGGAAGGTGGATTTTTTTGTATTAGGACTGCAATTGTTTGAGATGGATTCCGCCCCTGCCTACGCAGGGGCAGGCTCTCAGTGCGGAATGACGACACAAAGGACAATCCTTCGGATTGCTAGTTTTCTATGGAGTGAAGTTGATCGCTTAAAGTTATCGAGCCGTAGGCGATTGCTGTCTGGGTCCCCGACTCCTCGGGGATGACGTGATTAGGTGTTGGTTTTTCCCTGCCTGTTGCGGAGCAAATGGCAGGGGAAATTGAAGCTCTTGATTCAGACTTCAATCCTTGAGGCTGACTTGTCCGCTTTCAAGATCCTGCTTTTTCTGTGGGTCATCAACTGCGATAGGAGGAAGAGTCTCCCCTGCGTTAAACAGTTTTTTGTGGCTCACCTGGAAAGTATAGCTGTGCCAACCCTTTTGATCCTTTATAGCAAAGCTCAAGTAATTCAACGCGAAGTATGCGTTGTAGACCGTGACACCACTAACATGTGTAGCATTGGGATGGTTTTCAAAGATTCTCTCGGGCCAGATTAGTGTTTTTGACTCTTCGTTCGGGCCATTGCTGAATCGCGAACGAAGGATAGAAGAGGCATTCATTCGAAGGTAGTCACCCTCGCGTTGAGTTTCTTTGACGTTTTTGAGGAGAGTGAATGCGAAGTAACTGACACCGATCAAAAGAACGATGGAAAGAGCCGAGAGAACTATCCGTTTAAAAGATTTTTGAGTCGGCATATTTCTATCCATGGATAAGTACTGTGACGGACGCATAGTTGCAGTTGTTTCTCAACTTCGACTGCTACTTGAGTGGCATAATTGGGGGATGCTCAGAGTGGAGAACAAGGGTGAGTGGCTTGATGTGGTTTTGGATCGGCCGGATGTGCGGAATGCGTTTAATGATGAATTGATTGCGGCGCTTTCGGATTTGTTTAAGGGGTTGGACAAGAGTATTCGGGCGGTTTTGGTGCGTGGGGAGGGGAAGGCGTTTTGTGCCGGGGGGGATTTGAACTGGATGCGAGCGGCGGCGAATTACACTGAAGAGCAGAATGCGGCGGATGCTTTGAAGTTGGCGGAGCTATTTGATGCGATGGTGAGTTGCCGAGCGGTGATTGTGGCGCAGGTTCATGGGGCGGCGTTTGGTGGGGGGTGTGGTTTGGTGGCGGCGGCGGACGTTGCGGTCGCGGTGGAGGGGACGAAGTTTTCGTTTAGTGAGGTTCGGTTGGGGCTGGTTCCGGCGACGATTTCGCCTTATGTGATTCAGAAGATTGGGGGCGGGCATTCGCGGGCGTTGTTTACGACGGGCGAGGTTTTTGAGACGGAGAAGGCGTTACGGATTGGGCTGGTGCACGATGTTGCTTCGGCGGAGGATGTTCGGGGGGTGGCGATGGCGAAGGTAGCGGATGTTTTGCGGAACGGTCCGGAGGCGGTGGCGACGAGTAAGTGGTTGGCTTGTCAGCCGCCATTGAGCAATGATGAGTCGAGTCGGTTGTTGGCTCGGGCTCGTTCGGGGGCTGAGGGGAAGGAGGGGGTCGCGGCGTTTTTGGATAAGCGGGCGGCGAGTTTTGTGAGTGGGGTGGATTAGGAATCGGCTTTGCGGGTTTTGAGAGGACAATCCTTTGGATTGTTGTGATATCTGAGGACTGGGCCCCGGCCTGCGCTCGGGGTGACTAGGTTGGGGGTTGGCAATTCCGGGGCATGGAGATTTGTGGAGTTGTGGGGATGGATTCCGCCCCTGCCTACGCGGGGGCAGGCTCTCAGGGCGGAATGACGACACGAAGGACAATCCTTTGGATTGCTGTGATATTTGAGGACTGGGCCCCGGCCTGCGCTCGGGGTGACTAAAGAGGGGGTATGTATTCCCGGCTATTGCTAGCCGGGCCACGCAGTATTGGTGGTGGGTGGGGGATGGATTCCGCCACAAGTGCGGAATGACGACTCTCAGGACAATCCTTCGAATTGCTGTGATATTTGAGGACTGGGCCCCGGCCTGCGCTCGGGGTGACTAGGGAGGGAGGTTAGTCTTCCCGGAGTTGCCGTTGGCAATTCCGGGGCATGGGACATGGTGGTGGTTGGGGGATGGATTCCGCCCCTGCCTACGCAGGGGCAGGCTCTCAGGGCGGAATGACGACACGAAGGACAATCCTTCGGATTGCGTATTTGCTTCCTGTTCATCAGAGAATTAGTTAACTCGAACAAATTTGTAGGGAGTAGTGTTCCAAATGAGTTCATTATCTGAATCTCCTTGAACGGTCAATGTCATGACTTCCTCGCTATTTTTGTCTAAAAGAATGAATTCGAGATCGCCGGATTCTGATTCAATACGCTTATATAGTCCGTGGGCGCCTACATTGCCTTTTAAGTATCGTTTCCACGTGTTTTTTTCCAACACGAGCACCGTAGAGATCGCCATGGAGTCGGAAACTTCATTCTTGGGGTCAGGAGGATAGTCTTTTGAGAAGACTACGGTTCCTTGATAAACGCGCGCGTGGCTATTTTTGTGAAACGCGTTTGTGAGGAAAATGCCTGATAGTGCTGCCAAAGCAACGGCAGTTATTGCGATCCAGACGTTAATTTTCACAAGTTTCTCAAAATGGTTCCGGGCACATGAACCGGTTTATGTCATGTACATTTGCGGTCATTGCGTAAAAAGATTTGACGGAGGTTTTTAGCGCGAGGTTGCATCTCGCTTCAGGCGAGAATTGGAGGATGGCATAATCTAGGGAGATGATTCAGAAGGTTTTGGTAGCGAACCGGGGGGAGATTGCGGTTCGGGTATTTGCGGCTTGCCGGGAGATGGGGGTTCGGACGGTGGCGGTTTATTCGGAGGCGGATGCGGGGGCGATGCATGTTGCGCAGGCGGATGAGGCGGTTTGCATTGGGGGATCGGAGCCGGGGCAGAGCTATTTGAATATTGACGCGGTTTTGGATGCGGCGCGGCAGACGGGGGCAGATGCAATCCATCCGGGTTATGGATTTTTGAGCGAGCGACCAGAATTTGCGGAGGCTTGTGAGAAAGCGGGGGTGACCTTTATCGGGCCGCCGGCGAGTGCGATGCGGCGATTGGGGGAGAAGATTGATGCGAAGCAACTGGCGTTGGAATGCGGGGTGCCGATTACGCCGGGGTTTTTTGAACCGGGGGCAAGCGTTGAACGCCTGAAAGAAGAGGCGGGGAAAATTGGTTACCCGGTGATGCTGAAGGCGAGCGCGGGTGGGGGTGGACGCGGGATGCGGATTGTGCGGGAGGAATCGCAGATTGAGCGCGAGTGCAAGTTGGCGATGGATGAAGCGCGGAAGGCGTTTGGGAGCGATGCGATGATGGTCGAGAAGCTAGTGGAGCAGCCTCGGCATATTGAAGTTCAGGTTTTGGCTGATGGGCAAGGGAATGTGGCGTGTTTGTTTGAGCGGGAGTGCAGTTTGCAACGGCGGCACCAGAAGGTTTTGGAGGAAGCGCCGAGCCCGATCATGACGGACGATTTGTGGTCGCGGATGCAGGAGGCTTGTCGGAAATTGATTTTGGCGGCGGGTTATGTGGGGGCGGGAACGGTGGAGTTTATGTTTGATGAGGCGAGTGGGGAGTTTTACTTTTTGGAAGTGAACGCGCGGTTGCAGGTTGAGCATCCGGTGACGGAATTGATTACGGGGCTGGACTTGGTGCAGTGGCAGATACGGATTGCTTCGGGCGATGCATTGGATTTGCCGCCCGGGTTTATGACGGGGGATCGATCGATGATTCGGGGTCATGCGATTGAGGTTCGGTTGATTGCGGAGGATCCGGGCAATGGATTTTTGCCTTCTATTGGTTCGCTACTGCGAGTTGTTGGCCCGAGCGGGAATGGGGTTCGGTTTGATGTTGGGTATCGGAGTGGGGATGAGGTGAGCCGGTTTTATGATTCGCTTTTGGGCAAGTTGATTGTGCATGGGGCGGATCGGGATTCGGCGATTCGGAAAATGGATTCGGCTTTGCGGGACACGCATATTTTGGGAGTGAAAACGAACCAGAATTACTTGCTGGATGTGATTGCTCAGCCGGAGTTTAAGAGTGGTCAGTTTGATACAGGCTTTTTGGGTCGGGTGATGGGGGAATGGCATCCGGACGATTCGGTGCCGGATTATTTGCCGGATTTGCTGGCGTTGGCGCGGGCGGATGCGGTTTCGGGTGGTGGAGTTGCAACGGTGAGTGCGAGTCCAGCGTGGGGACTTAATGATGGGTTTAGGAATGCAAAGGTGACATTGGGTGGATGATCGCAAGATTTTTAGTGAGCAAGAAGCGGCGGACTTGATTGTTGCGGCGGCCAAATTGCAGGAAGCGGAGGGGGATGGTCCGAGTTATAAGGCGGGAGTGAGCTGGGAGGAGATGCAGCGCATGGCAGCGGATGTTGGGGTTGATCCGGACTATTTACGGAAGGCATTGACGGGGCAGACTTCGGGTTCGACACAGGTTAAGAAAAAGCGCCGTACTTTTTTGGGGATGCCGTTTAGTGAAGACTTTGAGCGGGTGGTGGATGCGGAGTTGCCGCCGGAGAACTTTGATGTGATTGCAAGTGAGTTTTATAATCCGGGCTACGGCGGAGGCACTCACGGGGGCGGGATGGGTGGACCAAGCGTGATTGGTCGAATGATGAAGGGTCAGTTTTACGAGGGGATTGTTTATGGATCGCTTGAGGTGAGTTCGCGGCATGGTCGGACTCGGATTAAGGCGACATCGAGTAGCAGTATTGCGGGGTGGGCGATTTTCATGCCGATTATGCTTTTGGCAACGATGATTGCGTTGCCGATTACGGCAAAGAGGGCACCAGAAATGTTGCCGCTGGCCGTTACACTTTGGGGTGCATTTGGGGCGGCACTTTGGACGGGATTGGTGGTGGCGGTTCGGGCGGGATGGTCTAAGGTTCCGGGGAAATTGGATCGGATTGCGCTGGCAGTGGAAGATGAGGCGGCGATGATGCGGCAGAATTTGGGGAACGTGAAATCTGGGACGGTTGAGGCGGAAAATGAGTTGCGTCAAAACCTTACGGATGTTTGATCCGTAGGAGACATTTGGTGAGTGAAAAACGATATACCCGCGAGGAGGCGATGGACGCATTGATGGCGGCAGCTTCGGGGGCGGATGGGGTTGCGCCGGACGATTCGGTTTCGGAATCGGAGTTGCTGGCGATGGCGGGGGAGATGGGGGTGGATTCTTCGCGATTGAGAGCGGTTTTATCGCGAGGGACGGGGAGGATTCAGGTTCGGGATGACGTCAGCAAGGGTTGGGCTTGGCCGGGGAATGAGAGCTTTGAACGAGTGATTGATGGGGAGTTATCGGCATCTCAGCTCGAGGAGTTGGCGGATTTGATGGGGTCGAGATATGAGGATGCGGGGACTCCGGGGGTGCGGGAGACTCGGGAGTTTTGGGAGGGTTTTCGGTATGTGACAGTGGATTTGAGTGTTCGGGATGGTCGGACTCGGATTTTGGCTCGGTCGAAGATTTCGACGATGCGATTGGTGCCGTTTTTCCCGCTTTTATTTTTCCCGATGATGATTTATTTTGCGGTTACGGTCAAGAATAGTCCGAGCAATTTGGAGCAAGCTATACAGGGAGTTTTAGCGATGGGATTGATATTTTATTTTGGGGTTGGTTGGGGGATGAAGGGGAGTCGGAAGCGAATTTTGGAGAAAGTTGATCGGATTGCGGAATCGGCTCAGGAGTTGGTGCGGGAATCAAGAAGGGTGGAGACGGCGTCGGCGGCAGAAGAAATTCAGGACCGGATTCGGGAATGATTGGTAATCTTGTGAGGGATTGATTGATGGAGAAGAAGTACTTTAGCGAGAAAGAGGCGGCGGACTTGGTCGTGCGGGCGGCGAAGTTGCAGGAGAAAGCGGGGGGTGGGGAATATACGCCGGGGATCAGTTTTGATGAACTCGCAAAGATGGCGGCGGAGGCGGGGATTGATCCGGCATTTTTGAATCAGGCGATGCAGGGGGTGCCGACGGGGGATGAGGAGGTTCGTTCGTTTTTGGGGATTCCGCTGAGCACAGAGTTTGAGCGCGTGGTGGATTTTGAGTTGCCGCCGGAGAATTTTGATATTGTTTCGGAGATGTTTCCGCCGAAGTGGATGGGGCAAGGGCCGCATGGGCCGCGCATGTCGAATGTTGGCCAACAGGTTGGCAGGAGCATGATGATGCAAGTGAATCAGTGGCCGGCGTTTGGTCAATTGCGCTTGACGAGTCGGAACGGAAAAACCCGGATTACAACGAAATCGACGGCGTTTTTAGCTTATTTTGTCGGGTTGCATGTTCCTTTGATTTTGTCGTTTGTGTTTACGATGATGTTGATGCCGGGAAAGAATAGCGCGAGTGTGAATCCGGCGGTGATGGTGCCGATCATTGCTTTTTTGATGACGGCGGGTTTGGCGGCGTTTACTTGGATTTCAAAGGCTGGGCAAAAGAAGATGCGCGAGTTGACGGATTTGATTGCGGAGCGGGTTCAGGAAGAGGGTGAGACTTTGCGGGCGAATTTGGGATCGACTTCTTCGGTTGTTGAAGAGAGTACAGAAGCGAATCTTGAAGATCGGCTTGTTTAGTCGAGATCGATTGGTTTCTTTTTGGCTTTTTCTTGTTTGACTTGTTGGAGTTGTTCGGGGGTGCCTTGGACGACATCGACGCCTTCGCCGGCGACTTTTTCCCAGGTGCCTTCTTGGGCGCGTTTGTAGGTGGTGAGTCCGTGTTTGGCGGCTTTATCGGCGTTGGTATCGGTTTTGATTTTGATGGCGGCTTGGGAGATGACTTTTTTGACTTTGAGTCCGCAGGTTGGGCAGTGGGTGAGGGGTGGTTCGGATAGGGATTGGATGGCGACGAATCGGCCGGGGCAGATTTCGCAGGAGTCGTCGAGTTTTTCGTATTCGTATTGGGGCATTGTCTTAGTAAACCCGGGCTGCGCTTTGCTTACCCCGGGCCATGAGGGTTAGAATTCGTATTTGGGCTTGTCCCTCTTTCACCCACCCATACCCCCCTTTGTTC
>Ga0075012_10005857_pt1 | contig 11219 bp, 8 predicted proteins | sample All_14_2_FD_71474 | JGI IMG/M metagenome (GOLD analysis project Ga0075012, IMG submission 71474) | Freshwater microbial communities in response to fracking from Pennsylvania, USA - Allegheny Zone_MetaG_DW_15 | ecosystem: Environmental > Aquatic > Deep subsurface > Groundwater > Drilled...
GGGGTGGAGAGCCGTACGGTCGACAGCCACGTGAAGGCGCTGCGCCGCAAGCTCGGATCCGACCTGATCCGCACGGTGCACGGGGTGGGCTACGCCCTTGAGGTCCCGAAGTGACCGCGGTGTCCTGGTGGGACCGGTTGCCGAGACCGCTGGACCCGCTCCGGTCATTCAAGGTCAAGACCGGTCTGCTGGTCGGCAGTGCGATCACGCTGGCCGCGTTCACCTTCTGGATCGGCGCCAGCTGGCAGTTCCGCTGGGCGCTGCTGGCGGCGCTGACCACCTCGGTGCTCTTCGTCGGGTTCCTCGCCCACGGGATGACCTCCCCGCTGCGTCAGATGACCTCCGCGGCACGGTCGATGGCCCGCGGTGACTACAGCATCCGGGTGCGTGCCACCTCCCGTGACGAGGTCGGCCAGCTGGCGGATGCCTTCAACCAGATGGCCGCGGATCTGGGTGCCGCCGACGAGTATCGGCGCGGCCTGATCGGCAACGTCTCCCATGAATTGCGGACGCCGATCACCGCGTTGCGGGCGGTGCTGGAGAACATGGTCGACGGTGTCGCCGAACCGGATCCGCAGGCATTGCGGACCGCGCTGAAACAGACCGAACGCCTCGGTGAGTTGGTGACCGACCTGCTCGATCTGTCCCGCGTCGAGGGCGGCGCCATCGCCCTGCGGCTCGGCCGGTTCGGGGTCCGGGACTTCCTGGAGGACGCCCTCGAGCACCCGGCGGTCCACATCACGGTCGAGCCTGCGGACCTGACCGCGGTGGCCGACCAGGCGCGGCTGCGGCAAGTGGTGGTGAACCTGGTGGACAACGCTGTGCGACACAGCCCGCCGGGAGGTCGGGTCACCGTCCGGGCACGCGCCGGATCGGGTTTGCTGCTGGATGTCGGTGACGACGGACCCGGTATCCCGGCACGTGAGCGGCAGCGGGTGTTCGAGCGCTTCACCCGTGGCGCGACATCGGACGGCGGCACCGGACTTGGGCTGGCGATTGCCCGCTGGGCCGTCGAATTGCACGGCGGCACAATCGAAGTGCTCGACACTTCGGACGGATGCCAGATCAGCGTCTGGATTCCGGAACTGGAGGAGAGCGTATGACGATCACCGCACCTGGCGTGCCGCCGATCCCGCCGTTGATGGGGCCCGCGCTACCCCGGCACGGCGAGCCCGGATTCTCGGTGTGGCCGCGTCGCGTCTGGCCGCTCGACCCGGTGGCGGCCGCACCGCAACGGTTCGTCGCGTTCGCCTTGATCGCCGGGTTGGTCGGCACCACGGTGTGGCGGCCGACCGAGCTCAGCATCGGCTATCCACTGGTCGGGGTGCTGGTCTTCGCCGTCGTGTACGGCACCGCCGGGCGCCGCCCGCGCCGCTTCGAGGTGCTCGGTATCGCGATGACCCTGGCGCTGTTGACGGTTCCGGCGCTGCTGGCGTCCCCGTGGCTCGGGCAGGTGTGTGTGGCCGCGGCCTGGGTGACCGGCTGGCACACCCTGTTCGGCGGCCGTAGTTGGACCGCGTTGGTGGCGGGTGGGTTCCTGCCCTGGCTGTTACCGGCCCGATCCGTGGGCTGGGCCGGGCGCAGCCTGCCGCGGCGGGTGCATGCGCCCAGCGTGGGCCGAGTCGCGATCGTCGGCGCGGCCACCGTCGTGCTGGTGCTGGTGTTCGGGGGGCTGTTCGCCTCGGCCGACCCCGCGTTCGGGCGGCTGGCGGACACCCTGGTCCCGTCCTTCGATCTGGGGGATGTGTTCTCCAGGGCCACGGTGTTCGCGCTGGTGTTGTTCTTCGTGTTCGGCGGTGGCTATCTGGTGCGTTTCCCGCCGGCGCTGGACGCCGCCGCCCCCGCCCGGCGCACGTCGGTGCCGCCGTGGGAATGGGCGCTCCCGCTGGCGGTGCTGGATGCGCTGTTCATCGCGTTCGTCGCGGTGCAGGCGGCGGTCCTGTTCGGCGGTCACCACCATGTACTTGAGACCGAGGGGCTGACCTACGCCGAGTACGCGCGGCAGGGTTTCTGGCAGCTGCTGTGGGTATCGGGGCTGGCGTTGCTCGTGCTGGCCGTGATCATTCGGGTCGCAGATACCGGTCGGGACCGGCGTCTGCTCCGGGCGCTCGCCGGAACCCTCTGTCTCACATCGATTGTCGTGGTCGCCTCCGCGATCATGCGGATGTGGGTCTATCAACAGGCCTACGGTTTCAGTACCGAGCGACTGTTGGTGATCACCATCGAGCTGTGGCTGGGCGCGGTGTTCGTCATGGTGGCGTTGGCCGGTGTGCGCATGACGGCGGGGTGGCTGCCGCGCGCGGTGCTGGTCGCCGGAATCGTTGCACTGCTCGGATTGGCGGGCCTGAATCCCGAACGACTGATCGCCGATCGCAATATCGACCGGTTCGAACGCACCGGCCAGCTCGATGCAAAGTACCTGTCGGGCCTGTCCTCCGATATCGATCCGGCCCTGCAGCGGCTGCCCATGTCTGTGCGCCAGTGTGTGCACCGGGCGGCGCGGGAGCGCGGCGGGTGGTACGTGTTCAACCTGTCCCGGTCCCGCGCGGCCGAATACCGGTATCAGGCCGATCTGCCCGCAGTGTGCGAGCCCTACTGGCCCGGTTTCTATCGCTGAGGAATTCGCTGGCGGTGCGGACCCGTGGGCGAGTACCTTCGCGGTGCCGCAACACGGCACGACCGACAGGAGCGAACCGGTGGATCTGCCACGCGTCTTCACCATTCGGGAGAGCAGTCACCGCATCCACAACCCGTTCACCGCGGCGAAGCTCGCCGAGCTCGGGTGCGCGCTGCACCTGGTACCCGGGACCCGGGTGCTCGATCTTGCCAGTGGTTCGGGCGAGATGCTGTGCACCTGGGCCCGCGACCACGGCGTCACCGGGACCGGCGTGGATATCAGCGTCGAGTTCACTGCCAAGGCTCGCGACCGAGCCGCCGAACTCGGTGTCGCAGAACAGGTCACGTTCGTCCACGGCGACGCGTCCGGGTTCGTGACCGAGGACCTGGTGGATCTTGCCGCGTGCGTCGGCGCCACCTGGATCGGTCCCGGTGTGGCCGGTACCGTCGAACTGCTCGACCGCAGCCTCCGACCCGGTGGCCTGATGCTGATCGGGGAGCCGTACTGGCGTCGCGAGGTGCCCGACGACGAGGTGGCGAAGGCCTGCCAGGCCGCAGGCAAGGCGGACTTCCTGCTCCTGCCGGAGCTGATCGAGCTGTTCGGCGAGCTCGGCTATGACGTCGTCGAGATGGTGCTGGCCGACCAGGACAGTTGGGATCGCTACCAGGCGGCGCAGTGGCTCAATATGCGTCGCTGGCTCGACAGCCATCCCGATGGCGAGCTGGCTGCCGAGATCCGTGCCCAACTCAGTGCCGAACCGATCCGCTACACGCGCTACCAACGTGAGTACCTGGGGTGGGGTGTGTTCGCGCTGATGCGCCGGTGAGCCTCCCGCTTACCTAGCAAGTGCTTGGTTGGTACGCTGTGTGAATGACGCAGCCGGCCAGTCGCCGCGACGAGCTCCTACAGCTCGCCGCGACGATGTTCGCCGAGCGTGGCCTCAAGTCCACCACGGTCCGCGATATCGCGGACTCGGCGGGCATTCTGTCGGGCAGCCTGTATCACCATTTCAAATCCAAAGAGCAGATGGTGGAAGAGGTTCTGAAGGACTTCCTGGACTGGCTGTTCGAGCGGTACCAGCAGATAGTTGCCACCGAGACCGGTCCGCTGGACAAGGTCAAGGGGCTGTTCATGGCGTCCTTCGAGGCCATCGAATACCGGCACGCCCAGGTGGTCATCTACCAGGACGAGGCCAAACGGCTTTCGTCTCTTCCGCAGTTCGGCTTTGTCGACGACCGCAACCGCGAGCAGCGCAAGATGTGGGTGGACCTGCTGCACGAGGGCATCGCGGACGGCTCCTTCCGGCCCGACCTCGACGTCGACCTGGTCTATCGATTCATCCGTGACACCACCTGGGTGTCGGTCCGGTGGTACCAGCCGGGCGGGCCTCTCACGGCCGAGGACGTCGGCCGCCAATATCTCGCCATCGTTCTTGGCGGCATCACGACAGAGAAGGAATCATGACTGGAACATCAACGGCCTATGTCATCGACGCCGTCCGTACCGCGGTCGGCAAGCGCAACGGATCGCTGAGCGGTCTGCATCCGGTCGATCTCGGCGCTGCCGTTTGGCGGGGCCTGTTCGAGCGCACCGACCTGGACCCGGGCGCCGTCGACGATGTCATCGCCGGTTGCGTGGATGCCATCGGCGGTCAGGCCGGCAATATCGCCCGGCTGTCGTGGCTGGCCGCCGGCTTCCCCGAAGAGGTGCCCGGCGTGACCGTGGACCGGCAGTGCGGATCCAGCCAGCAGGCCATCTCGTTCGGCGCGCAGGCGATCATGTCCGGGACCGCCGATGTGATCGTCGCAGGCGGTATGCAGAACATGAGCCAGATCCCGATCAGCTCGGCGATGATCGTCGGCGAGCAGTTCGGTTTCACCTCGCCCACCAATGAGTCCAAGAGCTGGCTGCACCGCTACGGCGACCAGGAGATCTCCCAGTTCCGTGGTTCGGAGATGATCGCCGAGAAGTGGAACCTGTCCCGCGAGGACATGGAGCAGTTCGCGCTGACCAGCCATCAGCGTGCCCTGGACGCGATCCGGGCCGGGTACTTCGAGAACGAGATCATCCCGGTGGACGGGTTCGCCATCGACGAGGGCCCGCGGGAGACCTCGCTGGAGAAGATGGCCGGGCTCAAGACCCTCGTCGAGGGCGGCCGGCTGACCGCCGCGATGGCCAGCCAGATCTCCGACGGCGCCAGCGCGGTGCTGCTCGCCTCCGAGGAGGCCGTCAAGACGCACGGTCTGAAGCCGCGCGCCCGCATCCACCACATCAGTGCCCGCGGCGCCGACCCGGTGTTCATGCTGACCGGCCCCATCCCGGCCACGCACTACGCGCTGGAGAAGACCGGCCTGTCGATCGATGACATCGATACCGTCGAGATCAACGAGGCCTTTGCCCCGGTGGTGCAGGCCTGGCTCAAGGAGACCGGTGCCGACCCGGCGAAGGTCAACCCCAGCGGCGGCGGCATCGCGCTGGGGCATCCGTTGGGCGCCACCGGCGCCAAGCTGTTCGCCACCATGCTGAACACCTTGGAGCGCACCGGCGGCCGGTACGGACTGCAGACCATGTGTGAGGGTGGCGGCACCGCGAACGTCACCATCATCGAGCGGCTCTAGGGGGCCGGCGAGCCCAGCGCCCGCCACACCCGGGCCGGGGTCATCGGCAGCTGATACACCCGTGCCCCGCACGCCCTGGCGACGGCGTTCGCCAGGGCGGGGGCGACCGGGTTGTACGGTGACTCGCTCATCGACTTGGCGCCCAGTGGACCCAGCTCGTCGTAGGTGTCGGCAAAGTACACCTCGGTCACCGGCACGTCCGCCAGCTGCGGAACGTGGTAGTTGCGCAGCGTCTGGGTGCCGACGGTTCCGTCCGCACCGATGTGGATCTCCTCGTACAAGGCCGAGCCGATCGCCTGTGCGACACCACCTTCGACCTGACCGCGGCATTGCTGCGGATTCATCACCACCCCGGCGTCGGCGGCCTGGATGGACTGCAGGATTCGCACCTGACCGGTCTCGGTGTTCACCGCGACGCGGAATGCGTGCACGTTGAAGGCCACCGAACGCGGTGTGCCGTCGTGCTTTCCGCTGCCGGACATGGGCACCGGCAGCGAGCCGAAGTCGACCAGTTGGTCACCGCACTGCACGCCGTTGCGGTCCAGGCTGCACAGCGCCGGAGCTACCCCGGACAGCTCGGCGGCGGCGGACACCAACGCGCGCCGGAGTTCTCGGGCTGCGCGTTGGGTGGCCCGTCCGGCGACCACGGTGCCCGCCGACCCGAAAGCACCGGTGTCATATCCGGCGGTGTCGGTGTTCGATTGACGGACCACGATCCGCTCGGTGACGGTGTTGAGCTCGTGGGCCGCCAGCTGGGTGTGCACGGTGGTGGTTCCGTTGCCGAACTCGGTGGTGCCGATGTCCAGCGTGTAGGTGCCCTCGGCGTCGACAGATACCGTCGCATCGGCGAAATGGCCTCGTGGCGGAATGGTCGCGATCATGGCCACCGCCATTCCCTCGCCGACCCGCCAACCCTCGGGCGCTGCCACACCGTTGCCTGCCCGCAGCGCGGTCTCGGCCAGGTCCAGGCACTGATCCAGCCCGTAGCTGCCGAAGGTCAGGTCGTCATCGAGCACATGGGAATCCACGAAGTCGTCACCCGGGACGATCACGTTGCGGCGCCGGAACTCGAAGGGGTCGATGTTCATCCGGTCGGCCAGTTCGTCCATCGCGGACTCGACGGCGAACATCACCTGGCCCAGCCCGTACCCGCGGAAGGCGCCGGAGGGCAGGTTGTTGGTGTACACCGACTGTGCGTCGACGCGCTTGTTCGGACTGCGGTACACCGCAACGGATTCGCCGCAGCCATGGAACATCACGCCCGGGCTGTGATTGCCGTAGGCGCCGGCGTCGACGAGCGTGTCGATGGCCAGCGCGGTGAGATGCCCCTGGGCATCGGCGGCCACGGTCACATCGACGCGGAACGGGTGCCGGCACGGGGCCACGGTGAACTGATCGGAGCGCGCGAACTCGTAGCGCACCGGTGCGCCGAGGCGCAGCACCGCCAGTGCCACCAAATCCTCGGTGAGCATCTCCTGCTTGGCGCCGAAGCCGCCGCCGACCCGCTTGGTCAACACCTGCACATCGTCGGGGCCGAGACCGAAGATGTGGCACAGCTCTTTTCGGACGAGGAAGGGCACTTGCGAGCTGGTGCGGATGACCAGACGGCCGTCCTCGTCACGCCAGCCGGTGCAGCCGTGCGTCTCCAGATGCACGTGCTGCACGCGTTGGGTCTGCCAGCGCCCCCGGACCACTGCGCCACCCGAGGATTCGGCGTCGGCGATTCCGGCCGCGATATCGCCGACCTCGCCGTGCAATTCGGCGACCAGGTTGCGAGACGGGTCCGCGATCCGTGCCTGCGGCCCCTTGTCGTCGTGCAAAAGGGGCGAACCCGCCGACCTGGCGGTCTCCGGATCGAATACCGCAGGTAATTCTTCGTAGTCGACGACTATTGCCCGGCAGGCCTTTTCGGCGACCTGGTAGCTGTCGGCGACTACCGCGGCGACGCGCTGGCCGACGAATCGCACGGTGTCGTCCAGCACGGCGGTGTCATCGGGGTCGTCATCGCGGTCCTCGTGGCGGGCGGTCGAGAACAGCGCCGGTGGACTGTCCCGATGGGTCAGCACCAGGCGCACCCCGGGGATGGCCGCGGCCGCCGCGGTGTCGATCGACCGGATCCTGGCGTGGGCCAGTGGGCTGGGCAGCACCGCCATGTGCAACAACCCCGGTGGCGCATCGTCCATGGTGTATTCCTCGGTGCCGGTGACCACCCGCACCCCGGCCGGGGCGCCGATCGACCGCCCCACGTCATGAACGTCGGATTTGTCGATGTTCACCACCCCGGACAGTGCATCGGTGATCGCCCGGTAGCCGGTACACCGGCACAGGTTGCCTTTCAGATGCTCGGGCAGGTCCGACAGTTGATCTGCGGTCAATGTGCTTGCCGTGGTGACCATCCCGGCGGTGCAGAAGCCGCACTGGAATCCCGCGGCCTCCACGAAACGGCGCTGCACGGGGTGCAGGTCATCCGGGGTGCCCAGCCCGGACACGGTTGTCACCGGACGGCCTGCGGCCCGGTAGGCCGGGAACACGCAGGAGTGCACGGCGGCGCCGTCGACCAGCACCGCGCATGCGCCGCAGTCCCCGGCGTCGCAGCCCTTCTTGACCTCGAAATGTCCCCGCTCCCGCAGGAAGGTGCGCAAACACTGGCCGGGGCGGGGATCGTCGTCCCAGTCGGCACCGTTGACCGAGAACCTCATGCCAGCTCGGCCCGGATCTGCTCGGCGAGCGTCAGCGTCACCGCCCGGCGCCAATCCGGGTCGCCGTGGGCATCGCGGGTCAGGTCCTGCTCGGGGATCGCGCTCAACGCGGCGCGCACAGCGGAGGGGGAGGCGGTGGTGGGGAAGCGGAACACGTGTGGGCGCACCGTTGCCGCCGTCACCGAGAGTACGAAGCGGCCGTCCTCGTCCCGACGCCCGATCACGACGGCACCGGAGCGACCGAGCGGGGACGGCGCGATCTTGCGGAAAGCGGTGCGGGCCCGTAACGCGGCGGCAGGGAAGTGCAGGGACCGAAGCACCTCGCCGGGCTCCAGGACGTTGGTGGCCTCGCCGGTGACGAACTCGGCGACCGGCATGGTGTACCCGGAACCGTCGCCGCGCCAGACGGTGGCCGTCGCATCCAGCGCCGTGCACAACGAGATCATCGCTCCGGCGGGAAAGGACAGGCAGATGTTGCCGCCGACGGTCGCCGTGCGCCAGATCTTGAACGAGGCGAGCAGCGCGGTGCAGCACTGACGGAACAACGGGGCGGCCGACCACACCCGGGGCAAAGACCTTGACAACGTGGCGACTTCGTCGAGGGTGCAGGTCGCGGCGAGCTCGATCCCGTCCGCGGTGGTGGTGATCGGGGGCCAACCCAGGTTGGTGATGTCGACCAGTCGCGCGACGGCCGGTTGCGGTTCGGAGAACAGCCAGGTGCCGCCGGCGAGGATGGCGTCGGCGGGTCCGAGCGGCCACACCTCGTCGCGGTGGGTGGGGATGTGCACCGCCTCGACGGTGTTGAGATCCATCTATCGACCGTAGTCGCCGATCGGGCGGTGCGCAGGTCGAAGCCGTCGAACTGCGCGGTGGCTCAGACGCTGTGACAATTGACCGATGCGTGTGTACCGCGGTCATCTGCTCCATATCGGTGGTGCGCCCCGGTCCGATGACGTACAGGCCGCCCTGGTGAATGTGCCCGACGGTGCGCTGGCCGTCGATGGCTCCGGGACGATCGCCTATAGCGGTGAGTACCGCGGGCTGCCCGAGGCGGCGGCCGCCGCGGAGGTCATCGACTGCCGGCCGGGCTTTCTGTTACCCGGTTTCGTCGACACTCACCTGCACTTTCCGCAGACGCACTGTGTGGACTCCCACGGCGGCGGGCAGCTGCTGGACTGGTTGGAGCGCTGCATCTTTCCGGCGGAGTCGATGCTCGTCGACGACGAGTACGCCCGTGGCGTCGCCCGTGACTTCTGCAACCGTCGTGCTTCGGTCGGCACGACCACCGCACTCGTCTTCGGGTCGGCATTCCCGCACGCCCAGGACGCGCTGTACGAGGAATCTATCCGGTCCGGCTTGCGCACGATATCGGGTCGCGGGATCCAGACGGTCGGACCCGCGGCCGCCGGCCCGCTGCTGACCGACGATGAGACGGCAGTTGCGCTCACCCGCAACGAAATCGAACGCTGGCACGGCCGCGACGGCGGCCTCACCCAGGTCGCGGCGGTGCCCCGCTTCGCGCTCTCTGTCACCGAAGCCACGCTGCGCGCGCTGGGGGAACTCTACGACGCGGTCCGGGCCGACGGTGTCTACTTCCACACCCACCTATCGGAGAACCTCGGCGAGATCGACGCGGTACGAGCCCGATACGGTGTCCAGCACTACCTGGACACCTACGACGGGCGATGTGCCGGCGGTGGTGTGTCACTGCTGGGCCGGCGCAGCGTGTTCGCGCACGCCGTGCACTGCTCCGATCATGAATTGAGCCGACTGGCCGAGACCGGAAGCTCCATCGCGCATTGCCCGACCTCGCAGTTGTTCCTCGGGTCCGGCACCATGCCCTGGCGGCGCACCACCGACAGTGGGGTCACCGTGGCACTGGGGACCGACGTGTCGGCCGGCGACGAGTGGCTGATACCCCGGGTGCTCAACGACTGCTTCAAGGTTCACATCAGTGAGACTGGGGGACAGTCACTCTCGATCCCGCCGGCCGATCTGCTGTTCACCGCGACCCTGGCCGGTGCGCGGGCACTGGACATCGAGGACCGGATCGGCAATCTCGACGCCGGGAAGGAGGCCGATTTCGTCATCGTGGATCCGGGGCGGCAGGCCCTGCTGCCGCAACTGCTGGCGCGGATCGACCCCGCCGATGCTGACCGCGTGCTGTTCACCCTGCTGATGAACATGCGGGAAGAGGCCCTGGACGGGGTCTATGTACGGGGCCGCCGGGTCACGGGGTCGGGGTGAGTGGTCCGCCAAGGATGTTGCCGACGATGCCGCGGATGACGTTGCTGCCGTCCTCGTTTCGCAACTCTTCATACCACCGGGCGGTGGTCTCGGGGTCCTTGGCGTGCGTCACATCGCAGCGTTTGCGGGCCCGCAGCACCAGTTCACCGGCGCGCTCGGTGCGCGCGGCCTGATAGGCCGCCAGCGCGGCGTGCACGTCTGCGGGGTTGTCCTTGAACGCCCACTGCAACGCGATGGCGTCCTCCATCGCCGAACAGCCGCCCTGCCCGATATCGGGAGTGGTGTTGTGCGCCGCGTCGCCGAGCACGGCCACCCGTCCCTTCACCCAGGTGTGAAACGGGTCCAGGTCCAAGATCTCCACCCGGTTGGTGGTCAGCGGGTCCAGCTTGTCGATCAGCGTCTGCACACCGGGTGCCCAGCCGGCGAAGTGCCCGCGCAGTACCTCGCGGGCGGTCCCGCGCTCATACCGAACACCCTCGGGCTCGACGACGTCGAAGAAGAAGTAGAAGCGTCCGCCGGCCACCGGCATCACCGAGACACGTTTGCCGTCACCGACATAGGTGGTCCACTCGGTGGCGGGCCCGATCGCGTCATCGGTGTCGACCAGCCCGTTGAAGTTGACATAGCCCGCATAGCGCCGGGTCACCGGGCCGCCGAGTACGTACTCGCGGGTGAGCGAACTGGCGCCGTCCGCGCCGATGATCACGTCGGCGGTGACCGTCGTGCCGTCGGCGAAGGTCGCGGTCGCCGCATCGTCGCCGTCGGCCACGCTGACCATCTTCATGCCGAAGTTGATGTCGTCGACCCCGTAGGCCTGCATCAACATGAGCTGCAGCTCGGCGCGCGCGATCGGGTACGGACGCTGTCCGACCTGATCGATCAGCGGTTGCATGGAGAAGCGGCACATGGTCTCACCGGTATGCGCGTCGAGGTAGCTCATGGTCTCGACGATGCCGCCCAGCTTGGCCGTCTCCTCCTGCAAGCCCAGATAGTTTAGGCATTTCACACCGTTGGACCACACCGAGATGGCCGCTCCGA
>Ga0075012_10005858_pt1 | contig 11217 bp, 8 predicted proteins | sample All_14_2_FD_71474 | JGI IMG/M metagenome (GOLD analysis project Ga0075012, IMG submission 71474) | Freshwater microbial communities in response to fracking from Pennsylvania, USA - Allegheny Zone_MetaG_DW_15 | ecosystem: Environmental > Aquatic > Deep subsurface > Groundwater > Drilled...
CTGATGTAGGTCACGGGCACATCGTCCATCGCGGCCACTGGGTACATCACAAAAAAATTGACGCGCATGCTGGCCCAGTCCACCTTGCGCAGGCTGGTGACCCGGGACTCCTTCACCTGCCCGGCCATGTCAAAACCCAGCCGATCCCCCAGCTTCAGGCCCAGTTCCTGGGCCAGCCCTTCTTCGACGCTGGCCCCATCGGCCTCGTCCGGCACCCAACGGCCCGCCACCACCTGGTTGTGGGGGGGCTGGCTGGCGGCGTGGGAGAGGTTGAACTCGCGCTCGGCCAGGCGGCGTCCGCGCTCGGTGGCAAAACTGTCGGGGTTCACCGGCTGACCATTGATGCTGACCAGCCGACCTCGCATCATGGGGTACCAGTCAAAACGGCTCACGCCTGAGGCTTGGAGCCGTGCCTGGAAGGCCTCGCTCTGGTCGGGCTGGATGTTGATGACAAAGCGGTTGGGGGCATCGGGCGGGGTGGCCTTGCGCCACGAGTCCACCAGGTCGGTGCGCAACAGCACCAGCAACACGAGCGCCAGCAGACCCACAGCCAGCGAGCTGACCTGCACCACCGCATAGCCCGGGCGGGCGCAAAGCTGGCGAGTGGCCAGCATGAGCCACCGGGGTGCAGTGGTCTCGTTCACGGCCACGCGCAGCAAGCGCACCGCCGCGTAGCTGGCCACGGCAAACACGGCCACGGCGGCGGCAAAGCCCCCCACGGCCAGCAGGCCCAGGGTCAGGTCGCGGCTGGCAGCCAGCAGCAACACGGCAAAGCCCACCACCCCCAGACCCAGCACGGCCAGAGACGCGGGTTTGATACCCCCCACATCGCGCCGGATGACCCGCAACGGGGGCACCTGTGCCAGTTGCAACACGGGCGGCAAACCAAAGGCGGCCATGAGAGTCAGGCCCAAGCCCCCACCCAGCAACACGGGCCACAGGCTGGCACCGGGCAACGACACGTTCAGCAACCCCGCCAGGAGCCACACAAACACGTGGTGCACGCCAAAACCCAGCATCACGCCCAGTGCGCTGGCCGCCAGCCCCACTGCCGCGAATTCGATCACGTAGGCCCAGGCCATGGTGCGCTGGGACAAGCCCAACACCCTCAGCATGGCGCAATCGTCCAGGTGGCGCGCCGCAAAACCCCGAGCGGCAATGGCCACGGCCACCGCACTGAGCAAGGCCGCCAGCAAGGCCACCAGGTTGAGAAATTTCTCTGCCCTGGCCAGGGTTTGCTGCATTTCGGGCCGCCCGGCGTCCAGGGATTCGAGCCGTGCCCCGCGCAAGACGCCTTTGTCCAGCTCGGCCTGCAGCCAGGTGGCGTACCGGTGCACCGCCGTGTCGCTGCCAGCCACGGCCAGCCGCCAAGTGATGCGACTGGCGGGCTGCACCAGCGCGGTAGCGGCCAGATCGGCCTGGTGGATCATGACGCGCGGCGCAAAATTCATGAACCCCGCGCCTTTGTCGGGTTCGTGGGTCAGCACCTGGGAAATGCGAAAGCTGGCATCGCCCAACAGCAGCGGCTGGCCCACCTCCACACCCAGCGCCACCAGCAAGGCCGGGTCCACCCAAGCCGTGCCGGGCGCCGGGATGTCGCGTGTGGGCTGGCCGGCCTGATCGGGGTGGGGGGTCACGGACAACTGGCCCCGCAAGGGGTAGCCCGATTCGACCACTTTCAGCGCCACCAGGCGCACCGCACCCCCTTGCGCTTCGGCTGCACGGCCCATGGTGGGAAAGCTGAGGGTCTGCGCCACGGCCAGCCCCAGGCGCACGGCTTCGGCTTTGTAGGTCTCTGGCGCCGGGTTGTCGCTGCTGAGCACCACATCGCCTCCCAGCAGCTGGCGGGCATCGCGCGCCAGCCCCCCTTGCAGGCGGTCGGCAAAAAAACTGACCGAGGTCAGCGCCGCCACCGCCAGGGTGACCGCAACCAGCAGCAAGCGGAGTTCACCGGCGCGAAAGTCGCGCCACAGCGAACGCAGCGCCAGTGGCCAGGCGCCAGGACGGGAGGGGGAAGCCAGGGTGGCAGAGTTCATGCCATCACCTTACCGCAAGCGGGCCATCCCGGCTGCAGCGGGGTCATGCCCCTGCTCACCTCACTTGGTGCCAAAAATCCGGTCACCCGCATCACCCAGACCGGGAACGATGTAACCATGGCTGTTGAGTTCGCGGTCGATGGCGGGCGTGTACACAGGCACATCGGGGTGGTGATCATGGAAGGTGCGAAGGCCCTGCGGGCAAGTCACCAGACAGGCGAAACGAATGGAACGTGGCTGGCACTGCTTGAGCCGGTCCACGGCCGCCACGGCCGAGTTGCCCGTGGCCAGCATGGGGTCGAGCACGATGACATCGCGCTCCGCCATGTCCTGCGGCATCTTGAAGTAATACTCCACCGCCTGCAGGGTGTTGGGGTCGCGGTACAGACCAATGTGCCCCACTCTGGCGCTGGGAATGACGTTGAGCATGCCGTCCAGGAAACCATTGCCCGCCCGCAGGATGGAGGCCAGCACCACCTTCTTGCCATCGATGACGCGCGAGGTCATGGTCTCCAGCGGGGTCTCGATTTCGATGTCCTGCATGGGCATGTCGCGGGTGATTTCATACGCCAGCATGGCGCTGATTTCATGCACCAATTGGCGAAAGCTCTTGGTGCTGGTGTCCTTGCGGCGCATGAGGGTGAGCTTGTGCTGCACCAGTGGGTGGTCAACGACGTGTACCTGGCGTTCGGTCATGGCGAATATTCCTGAAGTGAAGTCCCGGTGACGGTGCATGCACCGGCAGCCACCGCCGCCGGGTCTGGGATCGAAGGGATGGGTGGACCGAGTTTAGAACCTGTTCGCGGTGACGGACCACTGAGGTCGGTGGTCGGCAGAGGGCAGGGGCTTGAAAGGATCAGGCCACTGCGGCCAAGGGTTCGGGAATGGCGTCCAGCAGCAGGCGTTGCGGGTGGGTGAAACACAAAAACCGCTTGTGGGTGGCCCGACCAATGGCGCACAGGCCCACCCTCTGGGCCACTTCCAACCCCATTTGGGTCATGCCACTGCGCGAAACCACCACCGGCACCCCCATCTGAGCCGATTTGATGACCATTTCGCTGGTGAGCCGCCCGGTGGTGTAGAACACCTTGTCGTCACCGCCCATGGCGCCACCGCCGTTGTCTGGCGTTTGCAACCACATCCAGCCCGCGATGGTGTCCACCGCGTTGTGACGCCCCACATCCTCCACGAACAACAGCAGTTCATCTCCTTTGAACAGCGCACATCCATGCACAGACCCAGCGGACTTGTAAGTGCTTTCCTGCAGGCGGATGGCATTGACAATGCCCTGCAGCTGGCTCTGACGCAGGCGGGCCTGTCCGTCGAGCTTCAGGCGCTCGACGTCGTGCATCAGGTCGCCAAACATGCTGCCCTGACCGCACCCGGTGGTCACGACACGGTGCGCGGTTTTTTCTTCGATGCGGTCAATGCCGCTGCGGGTCTTGACTGCAGCGGCACCCACATCCCAGTCGACCGTGATGGACTCGATGTCCGCTGGCGAGTCCACCAGCCGCTGGTTGCGCAGGTAACCCAGCACCAGCCATTCGGGGTGGCCACCCAGTGTCATCAGCGTGACGAGTTCCCGCTTGTCCACGTACACAGTGAGCGCGCGCTCCGCCGGAATGGCAATGGTGCTCGTCTGGCCGAATTCGTTCAGGACACTCACCTGGCAGGTCAGCGGCGCGCGGGCCAAGGTGAGTGCGGGGCGGAGCGCATGCGCAGCAGGTTCAACGGACGGAGACATTCCGGGCAGGGACATTCAGTGCGCTTTCTTCGACAGGGATCGCTGGAACGGGGAAGCCACATTCAACAACAAAAAAAGCCGCCTTGGGCGGCTTGGTGACCAGAGGCGGGCCTGCGCCCGCCAGCCTCACGACTTCTTGGCCGGTTCCTTGGTTGCTGGGGCGGGCACGGCAGCGGGTGTCGCGGCGGGGGCAGCCGTCGGCACCACCGCAGCAGCAGCGGTGGGCGCCACGAAAGGCCCGGGGTCTGCGCATGCTGGGGTGGCCACGGCAGGTTTCACATCCTTTTTGGCTGCCGCTGACGTCTTGAAGTAGTGGGCGGCGGCCTTGTCCATGGACAGGCACAGCTTGTAGTTCTCGACCTTGTTGCCATGGGCTGCTTTGGCAGCGGCCTCGGCCGCCTTGGCTTTGGCTTCTTCACTCGGGGCCGGCAGTTTCGCCAGCGCAGGCAGGGTCAGCAGGCTGACGGCCAGCGCCAATAGGGTTTTGTTCATGGGCTTCTCCTGTCTGATGAGGTCACACCGATGCGGTGTGTGCCGGAGCAGCACTGCCTGCACCGGGCGCCGCTGGGGTGCTGCGCTGCGCGGGAATCTTCCCCGCCTTGATGTCGTCGTACCACAGCTCGTGGTGTTCTTTGGCCCAGCCTTCGTCCACGTAGCCGGTCTTCATGGCGCCATAGGCGCCTTTCACGCCCACCGTACCCATGTAAATGTGGCCAATGAGCATGGTGGTCATGAGCAGCGCGGTGACCGCGTGAATCATGTGAGCAATCTGCATTTCACCCCGCAGCAGACCCAAGCCCGGCACCAGTTTGTCGAGCACCAGGCCAGAGCCCACCACCACCAGGCCGGGGATGCACACCCCCCACCAGAACATGCCTTTTTCACCCGCATTGAAGCGATGGGAGGGCACCTCATGGTCACCCAGCATGCCGCCCGCCTTGGAGAGCCAGACAAAGTCAGCTTTGTTGGCGATGTTGTCCTTCACGAAGGTAACCACCACAATGACCAGTGACACCGCAAACAACGGCCCCACAAAGTTGTGCAAGTTCTTCAGCACGTACGTGAGCCAGCCAAACAGCGTACCGCCCATCACGGGCAGGAGAAAGAACTTGCCAAACGCCATCACGATGCCCGACACACCCAAAGCCACAAAGGCCACGGCGTTGGCCCAATGGGCCGCACGCTCGAACGGGGTGAAACGCTCGATCTTTCGCCCCGTGTCTGGCACATGCCCCCCCAAGGGCCCCTTGGTCTTGAAAAAGATGGCCAGCGCCAACACCGCTATCAGCAACAAAGCGCCGCCATAAGGCAGGATCCACTGGTTGCGCACCTGCCGCCAGGCTTCGCCGGCGTTGGTCAGGCGCGAACCTGGGTACTGCACGAACGGCTGGATCAGGTTGCCCGCCTCGGGCGCCTGGCTGACCGGCAGGCTGCTGTACCCCGTGACCCCTGCTCCCACCTGGCGCCACATGGGCGCGTTGTTGCCGGGTTGCACCTGGGCCCGCTGGCCATTGGTCTGGCTGGCGTAACCGGGGTCTTCACTCGCGGCAGGCTTGACTTCGAAAATGTTGGTGCTCTGCACCGCAGGCGCAGCCTGGGCAATCACCGTTGAGACCTCGGAAGCCGCTGCGGCAGACGTACCTGCGGCACCGGCCCCCAAGGGCAGGCACAGCGCGACACCCAACAGCAGGGAAAGACTGGCTTTCATGGTGTGCTCCCTTGGCTCATGGCTTGACCACACGTTGGTGGTCGTTCTGCCCGTACTGGGCCCGCGCCTTGAGCTGTTGCGCCCAACTGTTGGCGTCACCGACTTTCCAGCCGCTCTGTGTGAAAGCGCTGGCGGAGCCACCGGTGTGGGGTGCCGCATCCCGCTTGGCCGCACTGGGCCCACCCAGTGACTGAGGCCGCTCGCCACAACCGGTCAGACCCAAAGCCACCACCAGGGCCACAAACCCCATGCACAAACGGGCGATCATGATGTGCTCCCTTCTTTGGCGGGCACCGCTGCGGGAGTGGCCACAGGCTGTCCGGCTTGCCGCGAACCGTAGGCTGTGCCCCAGCCCCACACCTCGGCGCCCTTGCCGCGCTGCACCACGCGGTTGCGCAGGATGTCTGCCACCACGTCGCCGTCACCAGCCAGCAAAGCCTTGGTGGAGCACATTTCAGCGCAGGCGGGCAGCTTGCCTTCGGCCAGGCGGTTGCGCCCGTACTTCTCGAACTCGGCTTCACTGCCGTTGGCCTCAGGGCCTCCAGCGCAGAAGGTGCATTTGTCCATCTTGCCGCGAACCCCGAAAGCACCCTGACCGGGGAACTGAGGAGCGCCAAAAGGACAGGCATAGCTGCAGTAGCCACAGCCAATGCACACATCCTTGTCGTGCAACACCACGCCTTCATCGGTGCGGTAAAAGCAGTTGACAGGGCAGACGGCCATGCAAGGGGCGTCCGAGCAGTGCATGCAGGCCACCGAAATGGACTTTTCGCCGGGCAGGCCGTCGTTGAGGGTGACCACACGGCGGCGGTTCACACCCCAGGGCACTTCGTGTTCGTTCTTGCAGGCGGTGACGCAGCCGTTGCACTCGATGCAGCGCTCGGCGTCACAAATGAATTTCATGCGTGCCATTGAGGTGTCTCCTTACGCTTTTTCGATGTTGCAGATTTGCGTTTTGGTTTCTTGCATCATGGTCACGATGTCATAACCATAGGTGGTACCCGTGTTGACGGCTTCACCACGCACCACCGGCATGGCTCCTTCGGGGTAGTAGGCTTTCATGTCTTCACCCTGCCAACGGCCTGAGAAATGGAAGGGCAGGAACACCGTGTCCGGGCCCACCCTTTCGGTGACCAGTGCCTGCACATTGAGACGGGCACCCGTGGGTGTCAGCACCCACACGCGGTCGCCGTTGCGGAATCCGCGTGCCGAGGCGATGGCCGGGTTGACCTCCACGAACATTTCCTGCTGCAACTCGGCCAACCAGGGGTTGGAACGGGTTTCCTCGCCACCGCCCTCGTACTCGACCAAGCGACCCGAGGTCATGATGAGCGGGAACTTCTCGTGCATCTTGTCGGCCACGTTCTTGTCCTGCAGCGACTTGTACAGAACAGGCACACGCCAGCGATTTTTCTGGTCATCGTGCGTGGGGTACTTGGCCACCAGATCAGGCCGCGTGCCGTAGATGGGCTCGCGGTGCTTGGGAATGGCGTCGGGGAAATTCCACACCACGGCACGGGCCTTGGCATTGCCAAACGGGTGGCAGCCGTGGGCCATGGTCACGCGCTGGATGCCGCCCGACAGGTCGGTTTTCCAGTTCTTGCCTTCGGCAGCGGTTTTCTCGGCATCGGTCAGGTCGTCCCACCAGCCCAGCTTTTTCAGCAGCACATGGTCGAATTCGGGGTAACCGGTGGTGATGTCAGAACCCAGTGAATGCGACCCGTCCTCGGCCAGCAGGCTCACACCTTCGCGCTCAACACCGAAGTTGGCGCGGAAGTTGCCGCCGCCATCCATGACGTGTTTGGACGTGTCGTAGAGGTTGGGCGAGCCTGGGTGCTTGAGCTGCGGGGTGCCGTAGCAGGGCCAAGGCAGGCCGAAATAGTCACCGCTCATGTCGTAGCCGGTTTCCTTGTCCACCACCTTGCCCTTGCACTTGAGGGTTTTGACGTCAAAGGCGCCCATGTTGCGCATGTGTGCTTTCAGGCGCTCGGGGCTCTGGCCGGTGTAGCCGATGGTCCAGACAGACCCGTTGATTTCGCGCAGGATGTCTTCGATCACGGGCTCGTCCATGCCCTTGACCTTCTGCATCTTGTAGTTTTTGACCAGCTCCTTGCCAAAGCCCAGTTTTTCAGCGAACTGGTACATGATCATGTGGTCGGTGCGGCTTTCCCATAGCGGCTCGATGACCTTTTCGCGCCACTGGATGGACCGGTTCGACGCCGTGCAGGAACCGGTGGTTTCAAACTGCGTGGCCGCAGGCAGCAGGTACACCGCGCGGTTGGGGTTCAGGTCCTCGGCCTTGCCGGGCATGGCGGCCATGGCCGCCGTGGCAGATGGGTAGGGATCGACCACCACCAGCAGGTCGAGTTTGTCCATGGCGCGCTTCATTTCCAGGCCACGGGTCTGGGAGTTGGGCGCATGGCCCCAGAAGAACACACCCCGCAGGTTGGCATCCTGGTCGATCAGCTCGTTTTTCTCCAGCACACCGTCGATCCAGCGCGACACGGTGATGCCAGGCTTGGTCATCTGGCCAGGGGCGTACTTGGCCTTTATCCAGTCGTAGTCCACGCCCCAGACCTTGGCGAAGTGCTTCCAGGAGCCTTCGGCCAGACCGTAGTAACCGGGCAAAGAGTCGGGGTTGGGGCCCACGTCGGTGGCGCCCTGCACGTTGTCGTGCCCACGGAAAATATTGGTGCCGCCACCGGTCTTGCCGATGTTGCCCAGCGCGAGCTGCAGGATGCACGAAGCGCGCACCATGGCGTTGCCGATGGTGTGCTGCGTCTGCCCCATGCACCACACCACGGTGCCAGGGTTGTTGTCGTGCAGCATCTGGGCGACCTTGGCCATCTGCTCTTCCTTGACGCCACAGGCCTCTTCCACCTTGTCGGGCGTCCACTTGGCCAGCACCTCTTCACGCACCTTGTCCATGCCGTAGACACGGTCGTTGATGTACTTTTTGTCTTCCCAGCCGTTCTTGAAAATGTGGTGCAGCAGACCGAACAGGAACGGGATATCGGTGCCCGAGCGGATGCGCACGTACTCGTCGGCCTTGGCCGCCGTGCGGGTGAAACGCGGATCCACCACGATCATCTTGCAGCCCTTTTCCTTGGCGTGCAGCATGTGCAGCATGGACACGGGGTGCGCCTCGGCGGCGTTGGAGCCGATGTACAGAGCGACCTTGCTGTTCTGCATGTCGTTGTACGAGTTGGTCATGGCGCCATAACCCCAGGTGTTGGCCACCCCGGCCACCGTGGTGGAGTGGCAGATGCGGGCCTGGTGGTCGCAGTTGTTGGTGCCCCAGAAACTCACGAACTTGCGCAGCAAATAGGCCTGCTCGTTGTTGTGCTTGGACGAGCCCACGAAGTACACGCTGTCAGGACCACTGGCCTCGCGCAACTCTTTCATCTTGGCGGTGATTTCGTCAAGTGCCTGGTCCCAGCTGATTTTCTGGTACTTGCCGTTCACCAGCTTCATGGGCGTGCGCAGACGGTACTCGCCATGGCCGTGCTCGCGCAGGGCTGCACCCTTGGCGCAGTGGGCACCCAGGTTGATGGGCGAGTCGAACACCGCCTCCTGGCGCACCCACACGCCGTTTTCCACGATGGCGTCGGTGGCACAGCCCACCGAGCAGTGGGTGCACACGGTGCGTTTGACTTCGACCTTGCCCAGGCCGTTGCCCGTGCCAGCAGGCGCGGCAGCCTTGGCCTTTTTCACCAGTGAAAGCTGGGAAGCCGCCAACCCCACACCCACACCCAGGCCGGAACGGCGCAAAAACCCCCGCCTGTCCATGGTCGGCAGCGCGTGCGCCAGACCCCGGCTGAGATGGTGAACCATGGACACAGGGCTGGTGCCGCGCGCGCCCGCAGACTTTTTGGTCAACAACATGATGGAAACTCCTGCAAGGCTCAAACGCGGGTGGTCTGGTAGTACTGCTTGACGTGGTCAGTCAGGGCGTAACCGCCACCGCGCTCCGGTGGCGCCTTGGGTGGTGCCGCTTCGGCCTGAGAGTCCCTCGGTGTCGAGGTCGAGGGCAGCAAGGCCGCCACCGCAGCCAGCGCACCCACGGTGGAGGCGCCTGCAAACAGCGTGCGACGTTTGACAGCGCCCTGGTCAGGGCGAGGGGTGTTGGGCATGGGGTGTCTCCTTCAAGAGGGCCTGTCAGATCAAGGCCCGAGTGGGGCGCGAATCTACGCCCTCACCCCTCTCACCGCAAGACCCTGGAACGCTTGTCCGACCCGAATGGAGCAGCGCACATCGGACACGAGAGACGCTCTCCGGTCATGGCTCGAAGAGCATAGGCAGGGAAATCAAAAAACATGCCATAAGCCATCTCTTATGAAATTGGGTGCATAGGCAAGAACGTCCTTGAAAAACGCCACCTCTGCACGTCCAAACAGGCACAACCCCACACAACCCCGACAGATTGCGCAAAACCGCGACAATTTGTCGCTCGACAGACGTCCACAATCTGCGCTCGACGCAGCCCGGTTCAGCGTCCAAAATAGTTGAGTAACCGAGTATTTTTGTAGGGTTCAAACCCGCTCTTTTCCACCTTGCGACACCCACCATGAACACCCCCACGACCACCGCACACCCCCATGAAGGCTGGCCGGATTGGTCCATTCTGATCGTGGACGACGAGCAGGGCATGCGCAATTTCCTGGTCAAGACACTGGCGCCCCGGTGCCATTTCGTCATGAGCGCGGGCAGTGCCGAAGAAGGGAGAGAGTGGCTCGAAAGCAACCACGTCGATCTCATCATCCTGGACATTTCTCTGCCTGGTCAAAATGGGGTGTCCTGGCTGCGGGAACTCAGGGAGCAAGGTTTTTCGGGCGAGGTCATCCTGATCACAGCCTTCGCGGACCTGGACACCGCCATCGAGGCCCTGCGGGCGGGAGCATCGGATTTCATCCTCAAACCCTTTCGGGTGCCCCAAATCCTGAACTCGGTCAAAAAATGCGTGGAGCGCACACGACTGCAGCGCGAGAACTTCGTGCTCAAGCGCCGATTGGACCAGTCCCCTGATGGCAACTGCTCGCTGGTCGGGCACTCGCCCGCCATCGTGGCGCTGCGAGAAGCGGTGTCCCGCATCGCCACGGTGCCCAGCAACGTGCTGCTTCAAGGCGAATCGGGCACAGGCAAAGAACTGGTGGCACGCGAGCTGCACGCCCGCAGCCACCGCGCCAGTGGCCCCTTTGTGCCGGTGAACTGCGCGGCCTTGTCACCCGAACTGTTGGAGCGCGAACTGTTTGGCCACGTGCAAGGGGCTTTCCCCGGTGCCAGACAAGGACGTGACGGCCTGTTTCACTACGCGCAAGGCGGCACGCTGTTCCTCGACGAAGTGGCCGAACTGCCTTCACGCCTTCAGGCCACGCTTTTGCGGGCGATTGACGAACTCAACATCCAGCCCGTGGGCAGCGAGCAAAGGGTGCCCGTGAACGTGCGCATCATCGCCGCCACCAACCGCAACCTGGGCCAAGCCGTGGCAGACGGTCTGTTCCGCGCAGACCTGTACTACCGGCTCAAAGTGGTGGATCTGACGCTGCCTCCGCTGCGTGAGCACCTGCAGGATCTGCCCGACCTGGTCAGCCATTTCGTGGCACAGCTGGCACCGTCGCTGGGACTGCCACCGATCGAGCTGAGCCAGGACGAGCAGGCCTACCTGCAGTCCTACGACTGGCCGGGGAACTGCCGCGAACTGCGCAACCTGCTGGAGCGTTCCCTCATTC
>Ga0075012_10005863_pt1 | contig 11212 bp, 7 predicted proteins | sample All_14_2_FD_71474 | JGI IMG/M metagenome (GOLD analysis project Ga0075012, IMG submission 71474) | Freshwater microbial communities in response to fracking from Pennsylvania, USA - Allegheny Zone_MetaG_DW_15 | ecosystem: Environmental > Aquatic > Deep subsurface > Groundwater > Drilled...
GGCCATGACGGGGACAAAGCACTTGCAGCACTTGTTCACCGCCGGGTGCCACGCCAACGCCAACTGGTCGCGCTCGGCCTTGGCCATGAATCTAGCCACTGACTGCGGGTTGGCTCCCGGCTGGGAGTTGGCCTCCAGGAGGTTGGCAGCGAGCATCTTGTCCTTGAGCTGGTAGTGTCGAGGGATGGCCAGCGGGGCGAGGAGGACCACGGCGCAGCCGATTCCGATGAGCGCGAGGCCAAAGATGACGGCGACGTTGATCCCGTGGTTCTGCTCGGGGTTGAGGATAGCGATGACGGTACTGAGGTTGAGGGCCTGGACGCAGCTGTCTGCGGCGTTGTCGATGGCGTCCTGAGCAGTTCCCTGGAAGGAGGGGCTGTTGAGGTACGTAACCGCGAGGCTGATGAGGTCCGGGATGTACTGGGCGATGCTGTTGGTGCCCTCCCCAACGACGGGAACTCCCGCACGGAGGCCCGTGAACAGAGGGCTCTGGCAGACCCCGGCGCAGCTGACGGCGGTGGAGATGCTGCCGACGTCAAAGTTGAACTTGTCGATGGAGAACTTGCGGAACGCGGTGAGGACGCAGGCGATCTGGGAAAAGTTGTTGAAGCTTCCGGCCTGGATGAGGAGGAGCTCGGGGAGGTCGATTTCGACGCTCACGGTAAGACCAAGGGTGACGTTGCGCATGCGGATGAGGAACTGCAGCTCATCGATGGATTGACGGTCATCCTGCTCCCAGACGTCGGAGATGTTCCACCTGGTGCCGAAGGAGAGGTCGAAGGGTCCAGCAAACGAAAGGTTGTTGGCTAGAGTGACGTTCGCCTTGGGTTCGAGGAGGTTGAGATCGGTGAAGGAGCCGAGACCGTCGATGCTGACGTCGCGCGCAGAGCCGGAAATGTATCCAAAGATCTGCTTCTTGTAGACGATTTTGAGGTTGTTGAACCCGAGTTCGTTGAGGGGGCTCTGGAGGAAGACCTTGGATCCGAGCGCCGCGTTCATGATGGAGTTGAACAAGGTGTATTTTCCATCCGTGCCGGCGAGGATGTCCCGGGTGGCCTCGTTGAGGAGCTCAACGGTGGCGCTCTTTTGGAAGTTGAGAATGCGGGCGTTGGCGGGGAGGCTGGGTGGGGACGGGTCCGCGCAGGTTCCAGGGTTGTCGAGAATGGGCGCAAACAGGTAGTTGTTGATGAGGAGACGCAGACCGCCCTGGGTGAGGTCGGCAAGGTCCGGAACGTAAAAGTCTCCCAAGATGCGAAGCATGGTCTGGACGGTGGTGAGCGTTCCCTCGGAGATGAAGTCGTAACTCGAGGCGGTAATGGTTGGCAGCCCGATCGAGGACAGGCTGATCTTGAGCTCCGGGAGGGAGAGGCCGCCGGGGAGGACGAGGCGGAGGAGGGTTGGTGTTGAGCGAGAAGGTCTGGTTGGCGTCCACGCTGACAAAGTGGCCGAGGCTGAGTCCGTTAAGCTTTCGGCCGTCAAGGCCAGTCAGGGCCTGCAGGGAGACGTCCAGGTCGACGAGATCCATCGTGTAGTTGACCACCTTGAGCACATCCGGGCCGGTGACTCCCTTGAACGCCTGGGGGAGCTTGACTCCGAGGCTGATGAACAAGGTCATCTTGCCCGGGATGGACAGGTGGGTCTTGGTCACAAACTTGCTCAGGGGGTGGACGAGCTCGATGGAGCTCATATCCAGCTGGGTCAGGTTCGTAAGCTTGACGCTGTACAGGTAGAAGGTGGCGTTCTCGATGAGGAACGAGAGGTCGAATCCGTCCTGGAACATTGCGTACTGCAAGAAGTTGACGTCGAGCGAGACGGATCCGTCCGCCTCAGTCGAGAAGCTGTCGCTGAACACATCGCCAGTTCCGTTACCAAGAGTCTGCAGGAGCTCCTTGAGGTCAGCCTGGGTAATTCCAGCGACAGCGTCATTAATCAGGGGCACGAAGAAGCTGGCCGAGAGGTCAAACGGGTCCGCACCGAGGGGCAGGCTGACCTGAGAGTCCAAGGTCGCGGCGGGGGGCACAGGCGGCTGGGCCCCAGTGGCGCGCGAGAACACATCCGTCAAGTTGGCAGACAAGGCACCGGAAATGATTCGAGTGACAAACGTGTCAAACAGATTGAGCTTGTCACGGCAGTTGGTCGCGTTGGTCACCGCGTTCGAGACGGACGAACTGGCCGAGCCAATGTACTTGCCCACACTCTTGAGGACAAAGTCAACCATGTTCTTGAGGTTGGGGTGGCCCGGTCCCTGTTCGGCGAGGACGACAGCAAGAGCCGATCGCAGCTCGTTGCCAGCAACACTGTTAGGGCCAGGAGTCGTCGAGAGCAGGATGGTGATGTTGGCGAGGGAGATGTCCAAGTCTACGTCGAGCGAGACAAACGGGGCGAGGACGCATGCCGAGTGGAAGAGGTCGTCCACCTTGAGCAAGTACAGCTGGTTGAGGTCAAAGTCCGGAGTGATTGTCGCGTTGATTTTGAGTCCATGGAGAACAATGCTGAGATCGAACAGCTCGTCAACGTCACTCTTGGCGAACGGGGCGGCGTAGTTGACCATCCAGTGATTCTTGAGCACAATCTCCAGAGGATTGGCCACCGTTCCGAGCTCCAGGAGGAAAGAGATTCCCTGTGGAGAGGCGGGGACGTTGTCCAGGAGGAGCCTTGCCACCGAGTTCACGCCCTCAATGTCGAGTCCCGTGATGGAGATCTTGGACGCGAAAGGAGCGCTGGTGGGAAAAGACTTTCCGGGGAAGAAGCTCAGGGGAGGCGTCAGACTCCACTCGCCAGCGGCAGGAGAGGTGCAAGTAGCAGGAGATCCAAACGCCTCGCAGGCAAAGATCAAGACCTGCTGGAGGAGCTCGTTGATGGAGACGGTGTTGCTCTTGACCGGGTCACCTCCGACGACGTCGCGGATGAGCTGCTTGACCTGGCTGAAGATCGCCGAAGTGAGGAAATTGGGGCTGATCTTGCCCTTGCTAGTGTAGACTGGGCAGTCGGACTCGGCCTCCTCATCAAAGGGATCAACGGGCACGGCGGTGAAGAAGTCAGTGACGAGCTCGTTCACGAGGGGGCGGACCCAATGCTGAGAAATCTTGTTCAGGTCGTTGGTGAGCGGGCTTTCGATGACGTTAAGCACAATACCCGTCACGTCGTTCACGAGCTGGACGATTCCGGTGTCGACGGGGTTCATCGCGAATACCGGGGTCAACAACTCGCCCAACGTGATCTCAAGGAACGGAAGGCGGAACCCGTACACAGACGATCCGGTGCACTTTCCTGCCGAGAGGAGCTGGCCGATCGCGGTACTAGAATTCACTCCGCTTTTGCCCAACAACTGACCGACCTGCACCTGTCCCAATTCTCCGGGGTTGAGAGCCAGAGCCAGTGCCAGCTTGATGTCGATGTCCTTCAAACCGAGATTGTAGTTGAGTCGGAAGGACGTCTCGGCGACACCGAGTGGAGGTCGGTTGTGAATCCAACCACCCTCGATGTCATCACCACTGTACCCGAGGTTTCGTTCAATCTTAACGTCGGCCACAAAGGAAATGTTGAGGTTGTCGAGGCTGATCTTGTTGTCGAGCGTGTAGTTGAGGCTGGGAAGGGGGTTGTCGTAGTTGTTCTTAATCAACTCAATGCCATAGGGCGATCCAAACGTGTTTAGGCCAATGATCGTGGCGTTCAGCACATCGACGGTAATCAGGGCCACAGGAGTTAAGATGGGAATCGACAGACCAAATCGCGTGAGATTGGTAAAGGTGGCAGTGCCGTTGTCGGGCATGGTCAACAGATTCACAACCTCGTTAAGCAAAGGGTTGGTCGGGTTGCCCTGTCCGAGCCAGTTGTTCAGCACCTTGGAGGCCCCCTCCACGATGCGGTTATCCGCAAAGTGGATGGCGTTGTCCTGCTGCTCCTGAGTGAGCGTCGCCACCAAGCTAGCCTCCTCGGTCGCAATGACCGGATCAGGTCGGGACGAGAGATTTCCAATCGCCGTGAAAGTCTGGTTGACGTACTTGGGGATGATACCTTGAGTGCCTCCGGCCGTGGTAGTAAATAACTGGCGAATTACGCCGCACACAGCGTCTCCAATAAGCGGCTCAGCAATGCCGATCAATAAGTTTGAAATGTCATTCACCGTGAAGGCAAAGGGTACAATACCAGGGAAGATCTGCACGCTCAGCGATAAGTCAAGATCGATATTGCACGGGCCAAGCGAAACTCTGTCAGGGAAGGAGTTGGCCAACGTCTTTCCAGTTGGGGCATTGAAATACACCTGAAGTGCCACATCGGTTCCGACAGATTGCCCCGCCTTGTTGGTTGCGGCATGGATAGATACGCTGTTGGGAATGGAGAATCCAGCGATTTTGGCCTCAGCGAACTCGATCTTGAGCCGGACGTTGCCCTTGAAGCCGTCGACCAGGACTGACATGTTCTGGAAAGTGGCGTTCGAGTTGCCGGCAATGATGACATTGTTGAGCTCGATATCGTTCAGTTCGACGAAGGAGATCCAGACGGCACCCTCGGTGAGGAGACTTCCGATCGTATACGTTCCGCTGAAGGCACCAGCGTCGATTGTCACCCCGATAGCCTTGATTTCAGGCGGGAGGGCGGTAAAGTTGATGGCGCACCTAAAGCCGAAGTTCCCAGTGGGGCACGGTCCGAGACCCACATAGCCAGAACCAGTGCTATTCTCAAACCTTCCGATCGTCTGGTCCTTGAGGAAGGTGTTGAGCCACCAGAGGGGCGCGGGGGAGGGGCTGAAGGCGTGGACAGACAAGGTAATGAGCGGAATAATGAGCGCCAAGAGCAACCGAGGGGCGCTCGACAGGGAGAAGCCCATTTTCCTTTCACACGCACGCACGCACGCCGCAAAATACACAGACAATCCCGCCTCTTGGCAGTAAGTAGATGGATAAGGTCTAAAAGATATAGCGCAAATGAACGTCCTCTGATTGCAACCGTGGCGTCAGGTAGGAGGTGTCCAAACGCAAGAGGTGGAGGATAGTACAAGCTGAAACCAGCAAAGGCGGTCCCCAGAGAGATGTGGATCACCAGCCGCTAGCCGTGTTATTCCGATATCCGCAAAGGGCGGACCGAAGGAAGGCCGATTGTCTCTCTCCACACCACCACCAAATGGACAACAGCAAGGAATGGATAAACACTGTTGTGAGGGCAGGCCGGCGAGGGGGGCGAGCGAGCGAGGGGCTGGGTCGAGAGGATGCCCGTGCAGATGTATATGAAAAGTAACTAGAAGTAGAGAGATATCTAATCACTCACTGGCTACTGCTGTGTGCCTCTTCGTGATGATCAATCAATCATTTGAGCGCGAAACAGTTCGCTATGATGTGCACTCGACTTGTCCAGCGGCTAGTTGAGGTAGCCGCAGATATTTATGACAAGTGTTGAGAGATCCCTCCTACATCGATGGGAACAGTTGTCGCATTGTTCCCAGATGTCAACCGTTTCACCCGAAACCCAAAACGGACGAACCGCTTATACCCGGACGGCACAGTGGTACCTGTCCAGAATCCTTCTGTCGACGTCATCATCATTCATATCATAGTGTACCTCTATCTGCCACAACAGCAACTCGCTATCAGATTACCGTAACTCATCTCCGTGTGCCTGCGATATGGCGCACCGATATCCCTCCATCTATTCAGCGACAGGGGTGCTAGAACAAATGATTGCGCCGTAATCAGGGTTCGCAATAGGCCAACGGAATATTTAACCGCTTGTAGACGTCGGGACTATTCGATCCGATAGCGGTCGCTAGTGAGATGGGCGCCTTACAACTTGGAATCGAACCGGCCATTCAGGGCCTCCGAAAGCATTAACAAGGTCGATTGGTTGAAGGTCGCAATATATTGCCCGAGATAGCGATTGTACTCTATCTAGAAGTATTGCCCTTGTAGGGTGTTTAGACTATTTGTATGTACCGACGATGATACCCAATTGTTCGTTCAGTCGAGCTGAGCTTCCCGTGCTTCAGCGTCCGATAGCTATGTAATTCTAGACTACAACAGGTAAAGGGTCCTTGCCTGGAAAGGGATCCTGCGAAGCTGTCGCAGAAAAGACACAATCGTCAACGCCGTCCACTTCAGAAGATACGAAGCGGTTCAAAGTACGACGAGCACTCGAATTAGTCCTCAAGAGCTTCCATTAATACTCTCATACGCGGGACCATTAATTGGTCGTAAGTTAACGAACCCATGTTGCGCAGGCGTTTTTGGGAGATTCCTTCTCGCGACTTTTATAGGTACTCCGTAAATCATTTCAGTGATATGTCCAATCATCATTCTAGTCCTTTCAACTTCGGACATTACAATTCAGATCAGACAGAGGTGGTAGCTCTTTCGTCAAACACTCCCGTGGTTTTGAAAGGTTACGCAAGTCCCAAATGGTCGGTGTGACAGCCAACTCGGAGGCTTTATATCTCAAGTCTAGTTACAATAATTTACACTTTGTCCGGGAAGTCGCAGTCATGCTCATCAAGTAAGCGTTGCATCTCGGCAATTACTGGGTTCGCAACGGCCACAAACTCACCAATCGCTTTCAGGGGGTCAGCATCAAGCCCTAGTTTGCTGTAAATATCCTCGCGAGACGGAGCCAAGCCCATCACCGTCGACACGAATTTCGAAGTCAACCATCCGTGATACGGCATCAAAATCTTCTCGTACGTCTCCTGGGCGCACTCTCCGGCAGCTATGTCCGGTTTGGTGTGAAGTAACTCCAAGTACATGACCACGAAATGGGCGTTGCGCTTAGCCCAGATCAGGCCCACCGTACCGCTTGAGCGATCGGCCCTGACCTCGTGCCTTCCGCGGTGCTTGAGGTCATGCACAACCAGGTCTTGAAGGGTTGCGCATTTCTCCGGGTGCTTGAGGTACGTTTGACGAACCGAGTTCGCGCTGTTGGCAATGTCCCCTTTGAGCTGATTGGCAATCATTTCCATGAACATGGCCTGGTAGATCCCCTCGATGCCTTGGACTACCTTGAAGAAGTTGTCCATAGGAATTCGGTTCGGGTGACCGTGGACCGTCTCAAACGCCCCAGCGAACGCATCGTGGGCCTCTCGGAGGGCGTCTCGCACTGACATTCTCGGTCAACAAATAAAAATAGATATCAACCACTTGTTGGTCTAAATGCGCCTCTGTGGGTTGTGTTGTCGGTCAACACGAGAAGCTAATAAGCTACTGTCCCTCTTCCGCTCCTTGCTGTTCCGCTTCCGGAAGGGGAAGCTCGTAGGTACCTACCACTACCCCAGGGTAGGTGGTAAGAGTACCTGGGGAAGCATCAAGATCAAGATCATGTGCCTGAGCGCACGCGACGGAGGATGCGGAGCGAAAAGTTATCTAAATCCTCTAGTAGCCATGGGCAAGGAGCTGAAGACACGAGGGTCGTGTTTGCGGGTGTCTACGCCGCGAGAGCTAACGAGTAGGACTTTAAAGACTACAAGAGTCACACGTCATATAGACTGCGATAACACCAAGTTTATAACGTACAACCTTTTCCAGTAGTAACAAGGATCGCTCGTCCGCCTCGACGACGACCTACGTTCGTTCCTTCCCTTTAAGATACCAGACGAGTCTTTGTTAATTCAGAGTACAACCAACTGTCCCACAAGTTGAACGGGATCTTGTTCTTGACGGCCGTCGCAAACAGAACGGACGTTTGCTCCATGGTGAGCGCGGGGCCGTTCAGGTTCATTTGGGCCGCCACAGCAAGCAAGTGAAAGTGCTTGAAAGCAGTATCTGTCGTGTCCGAGGCCTCAAACAGGGCGGATGGCGCCACCGATGAGACATCCGTATCGTCGATGGTGGTAATCACTCTCTCGCACATGTACTCAATCCCACTCCCGAAAGCCCCGTCTTTAGACTGCTTCTTGTTGTCAGGGATAGTGGACGAGCCCATTTTTACCTTGGCGCAGCTCCCCAGCTGGACCAGATCACCCGAACGAAGAGGGGCGCGGTTAACTCTCACCCCGTTCACGAGAATACCCTTGTTCTTCCCCGATGCATGCGGATCCACAATGATCCACCGTTTCTGATTGTCGTCCGCCGCAGGGTCTTCCTCAAAGTAACAATGCCTCTCACTAATCACACTCTTCAGTTTTTCCTTCGGTCCTATCGAGACGTAAATGATCCCTTGGCTCTCGAGCTGCAACCTCTTTGCATCTGAAATCGGAAGCCCAATCTCAACGCGATGACCCGCCTCCAGATCAATCTTTTGTACAATACCGTCCAGCGAGTCCACCTGCGCCGGTTTGAAAGACCCTATCCGCTTCAATCGCTCAATCGCCGAAGGCCGCCTCTCGGAGCTCCGGGGGAGCTTAATGATTAGCCGCCACTTAGTGGAACGCTTGGGTGCGGGTAGGATTGTGGGTGCCTCGTCGTCGGTGAAGGACACATCATCGGCTTCAGGCACGAGCACGTTGTTATTGGTGTTTGTCGTCGTCGCACGTTGAGTTCGATGCTGATCGCTCAGTCTGGAATCAATGCGAAACGAACGCGAATCATCCGTTACCAGGGCGGGCTTGGAGAATGTCGGTTGCGGGGGCGAAACTTGAGTTGTGCCGGATACTCCAACCTTGGTGGAAGACCAAGCTCCCTTCACAAACGTCCATTTCTCTGGGTCACTCGCAAGGGGAAACTCGGCAAAAATCTCGAGTGCCCCCTCATGCAACGTCTGCGCAGCTGCATTTCGGCCTCCATACGCACTTTGAATCATTGCCAATCCAGACTTGGCTTTCCCAATCGCAAATCTTAGTTCTTTATTGTCAGGATCGGCAAGCGCAGCTTCGGTTCGGTAATCCAGAGTTCTCACAAACAAATCCTCGGCACGAGCGAACGCCTTCACTCGTTCCTTCTCTTCTAGAAAAGCCGCGGGCTTTCCTGCCTCGGGTATGGCTTGTAATTGTAGCCGTATCGTATTTCCCAAGAGAAACATCGTATCCGCTATGCGGAGCTTGTCGTCCCGCGCGGCCTCTTGAAGTGCCAAAAGCTTGGCCGCGCATTGTGCTACCTGTTCTAGCTCCCCATCGACCCGACATATCCGTATAAACTCGTTTAGCCGCTCTCTAAGCTTTGGAGAGTCCCCCTTGGCCTCCAAGTCGGCAATTTCCTTTCTCGCCTCTTCTAACCGCGACTGGCTCTTGCCCATTTTCGCTTACTCGTTTCAGACACTGCAGCGACCCCTGGGAGCGCCCTAGTGGCAAGGCCTGCTCCTTTACCAACCCAGAGGGATCTTTCCTGCCCCTCCAGAGGTCGACCAAGCTTTTCACTCCAAAGGGGAGGTGAATTATTATTGAGGGTCAATTTTGTATTGGATCACAAACCTGAACGACCCCTGTTGTTGCTTTCGGGTCGTACTCTCAATATGCTTCACTCGAGCCTAGAACGTTTCTTCCGAATAATGGTTACGAGACGACTATCGGTACAAACGTGGAGAAGAGAATGCGTTTCGTTTTTCCAACACGGAGAGAACTTGCAGCCCACGACCCCTCACTTGATGTATTTGGGGGGAGGGGGAAGCCGAGTATAAACCTATGCTTACTTATATAGCCTCGGTCGTTTGAAATGATAATAATGGATGATGGAGACCACAATGCTTTCGTTCAAACGACTCGGCCACCGGACGGACTGGTGACCCGGGTAGTAGATTCTTTTCGTTGTGCCCCAAAATACACTCCTGATAAATCTACGAGTGGGTGGAGCTGGAGAACCCTGAACAAATGGGACCTAAGAGCAGTTCAATTCTTCAATTCATTTTTAAAAGTTTAAGTACTTTAAGTACTAGATCCATTCATTCTTCATAAACCTTGATAATCCGCGCTTATGAGCACAGTACGCACAGCCAGCGCGCGAAGACTGGACTCAACGATGATATTTTCTATATGTACTCTGCTTCGTCGGGCGTAAACACTGCAGGAATGCTTATTACGAAGAACCAGACAGCGATTTGTCGATATCTCGTTCGATCATTTGATAATAGAAAGGAGATTTCCCTGTAAGGATGTCCACCATGATACTAGTCGTACTCGTCGTCATACCAGTGGCAGTGGTGCTGCTCCTTTCAAGCTCGTCAGCTGGGCTCAGCGGTCCTACACAGGAAGCGCTTAGTGAAAACGCGCGATTTGCAGTCGACCTATCCAGGCTCTGTCATGCTGAGTTCGATGCTAATGGGCCGTTCGGTAAGATGTCCCAGATCGAGTTTCACTCTTCAAGAGCCTTATCGCCAAAGCCAGCGTTCCTGTGGAATCAACTAACTACAAAGTTTAGTTTACAACAAGACATGCAAGACGACGACTTGCCGCTTTTGCGAGGATCCTGGGAGGTAGACAGCTTTGATTGGCGGGATCAAGGTGCAGTATCGAAGGAGGTCCACGATCAAGGATCTCTAGGAACGTGTGCGGCTTTTGCGACCGTTGGCAACATTGAGGCTAGGCGCTATCTCAACGGCGACGGAGTACTCGAGACACTTTCCGTCGAGCAGATCGTCGAGTGCTCAGCGGATGCCGATACGGCACAGGATGCAGCCAACTGCGGCGTATTTGGTGGGTGGCCAAAGCTTGTCCTGGAGTACGCTAAGAAACGCGGTATTGCATCAGCCAAAGATTGGCCGTATTGCTCCGGGACCCTGGATAAGAAAATGACTCCGCAGTGCTTTCCATGCATGCCAGAGGGATACTCGCGCGAGGGCTGTGATGACCATGACGACGACTTTTATTGCAAACCAGAATCCACACTCGGTCAACGGAGAATAGACGGGTGGTGCGGCCACAAAAGCTCGTTCCGCCCAGCGCTCTTCGTGACCGAGTATAAGGTCTTTGACGACACCAGCGATGAGGAGAGACTCAGAGAGCATCTAAGAACGTATGGACCGCTCGCGGTTACCATTTCTATTGGACCACTACAGCTGTATCGCCGCGGAATCATGGATCCCCCGTCGTTCATATGCCCAAGGAGAGGAAGACCAGGTGAGCTCCTCTGTTCAATGATCTTTGCTGTGAGCTGTCAATAACTAACGATTTACACATCCAGATCATGTCGTGTTGCTTACCGGATACGGGGAAGAGAACGGAAGAAAGTTCTGGCGATTCAAGAACTCTTGGGGGCCAAAATGGGGAGAAGACGGATACTTCAGACTTCGTCGTGGCATCAACTCGTGCGGTATTGGGCGCTTCCAAGTCGCCACGGCTGTGGGAATTAGGGTTGTCAAC
>Ga0075012_10005864_pt1 | contig 11211 bp, 11 predicted proteins | sample All_14_2_FD_71474 | JGI IMG/M metagenome (GOLD analysis project Ga0075012, IMG submission 71474) | Freshwater microbial communities in response to fracking from Pennsylvania, USA - Allegheny Zone_MetaG_DW_15 | ecosystem: Environmental > Aquatic > Deep subsurface > Groundwater > Drilled...
CGCGGTGAAATCCTGGGTGTGGTGGGCGGTTCCGGTACCGGCAAGACGGTGTTGTTGAACACGATCATCGGCCTGAAGGACCCGGATGAGGGTCAGATCTCGATTCTGGGCATCGACCGGTCCTCCATGACGCGGGCAGAGGCTGCGGACGTCGAGCAGAGAACGGGCGTCCTGTTCCAGAGCGGCGCGCTGTTTTCGTCCCTGACGGTGCTCCAGAATGTGGCGTCGCCACTGGTCGAGCATACCGACCTGCCGATGGCGATGATCAATGAACTGGCCGAGATGAAGATCGCCATGGTCGGGCTGAAGCCACATGCGCATCACCTTAAACCGGCCGAACTGTCGGGCGGCATGAGGAAGCGGGTCGGGCTGGCACGGGCGCTTGCGCTGGATCCAGAACTTGTTTTTCTGGATGAGCCGACGGCTGGTCTGGATCCTATCGGGGCAGGTGCGTTTGATGAACTGATCCGCAAGCTGACAGATGATCTGGGGCTGACGATCTTCATGATCACTCACGACCTGGACAGCCTTTATGCCATCACGGACAAGGTGGCTGTGCTGGCCGACCGGCAAGTGGTCGCCAAAGCCCCGGTTCGGGAGCTTGAGCATTCTGACCACCCCTGGATACGCGAATACTTCCTTGGGCCGCGCGGACGCGCCGGTGCCAAGGCCGCCTGAGGAGAGCCGGAAGCATGGAACGAGACGCCCACTATGCCGCCGTCGGCATCGCCACCATCGCCCTTCTGGCGGCGCTGGCGGTATTTTCGATCTGGCTGGCCCGCCTGTCGTTCAACAACGAATACGACGTCTATGACATCGTCTTCTATGGCCCGGTGCGAGGGCTGTCGGAAGGCGGCGAAGTGCACTTCAACGGCATTCGCGTCGGCGAGGTGACCGATCTGAATCTCGATCCCAACAAGGGGGACCAGGTCATAGCGCGTGTGCGGCTGGACGCCACCACGCCGGTGCGGGTGACCTCTCGCGCCCAACTGGAGCCGCAGGGCATCACGGGTCTGAACTATATCCAGATCACCGCGGGCGCGCCCGGAAGCGCAATCCTGAAGAGCCAGTACCCCGAGAATGTGGTGCCCGTCATCCAGAGCCAGCCCTCGCCTATTGCGGAACTGCTGAGCGGATCGGGCACCGTGCTGGCCCAGACGGTCGATGCGTTGAACCGGATCAATCGTGTGCTGTCCGACGACAATATCCGCTCATTCTCGACAAGCCTGAAGAACATCGAATCCATCTCTGCCGAGTTCGAGGCCCGCAAGGGGATGCTTGAGCAACTGGAACAGGCCCTGACGCGAGCCAACAGCGCAATCGCGGAATGGGAACAATTGGGTGCCAGCGCTCGTAGTCTGGTCGAGAATGACGGTCGTCAGGCCATCGCCAACATCAATGCAGCCACCGGAGACGTGCGCGGCGCAATTGCCTCCATCAACCGCACGGCAACGGCGCTGGAGCGCCCGGTCGGGGAGTTTGCAGATTCCGGACTGCCGGAACTGACCGAAGCGATCGGGCAGTTGAACGAGTCAGCCGCATCCCTGCAGGAACTGATCGATGAAGTCAGATCGAGCCCGCGCGACCTGATCACCAGGCCGCAGGCGAAGGAAATGGAGGTCCAGCCATGATCCGCAGCACCCGTATCGCGGCCCTGATGGTCGCCGTCATGGCCACATCCGCCTGCACGCTGCTGGCGACTCCCGAACCGGTACAACTGTATCGCTTCGGCGGCGCGGCCGGTGAGAGCTATGCGGCTCGCACTGCCACGCCCGTCGATGTGACCCTGCGCCGCGTCGAGTTCCCGCAGGCCGTCGGCGGCGATCGTATCCTGGGCATGACGGGCACGCAGGCCGCCTATATCGCCGGGGCCCGGTGGATCGCCCCGGCGCGAGGGCTTTATTCGGAAGCTGTGGAGACGGCCTTCGCCGAGCAGGCCGTCCGTGTGCGGCTGATCGGGCAGCGGGAGGTGACGCCGGGGGCGAAGCTGCTGGATATCGATGTGCAGTCGTTCGAGGCGCGTTACGATGTGCCGGGCGGCAGTCCAGTCGTGGTCATCTCGGTGCGTGTTCGCATGCTGAAACCGGATCGCACGATCACGGCAGAGCGCATTTTTCAGGCGAGCATTCCGGCCGCCGAAAATCGTGTGTCAGCCATCGTGTCCGCCTTCGACGCCGCTATCGCTACAGTCAATACCGAGATCGTGGCCTGGACTGACACCAACGCCGGCTGAGCCTGGGGGGCTTCAGCCTACTTGCCCTAGTGGTGGAGGATGGCCTCGAGGCGCCGCTCGACATCAGAGCGGCGCGCGCGGCTTTCGGCGACATGGCTGTCTGCGGCCGCAAGAGCACCTGATGCATTCTCGCGTTCACGCCACAGGGCGACGGCGTCCGGCCTGATCTTGCGCGGCTTGCGGCCCTCCAGCCCCAGACCGCTGGTCCAGCCATGACGCCAGGCGTCGAGGCCGTCTACGGCCCTGCGCATCTGATCCAGCGTACGGGCCTCGGTGTTCTGTATGGCCCGGACGAGGGGAAGCTGGCGCACGCCGGCAGCAAGGGTTTCAGCCAGGCCGTCGATGTGGGCACGAAATCCGGCATGGGGATCCACAGCGGCTCCACCATCGGCCGGGGCTTCGGGCAGGGCCTGCTTGTCGAGCCAAAGACGGGCTGCTGCGATGTGGTCACCAAGTTCGGCCAGGGACTTGCGGCTGTCGTCGATCAGATGTTCGAGCACGCGGTGTCGACGTTCGACCGCCGCCATCCGCTCTGACAGTTCTGCGGCCGTATCGGCAACAGCCCGTCCCGCATCGGCAAAGGCCCCCCGAAAGCGGCGCAGGCGTTTGCCGGGCCCATTGAACAGGCCGGCGAGGCCACCGCCGGGCACGAGCGCCTTGGGATCCAGGGCATCCAGCCGTGAACGGACATGGGTCAGCAAGGCCGAACATTCGGTCAGCTCGCCGCTACGGGCGTCAGCAGCCAGACGCTGGATACAGGAAAGGGCGGCTGTTCTCGCGTCGGAAGCGAATTCCGGCGTCGGGTTCAGGGCCGTGAGGATCGCCTCGACCCGCTCCGGGTCTGTCGGCACACAACCTAGCCCGTGAGGCGCTCGCCCCGTCGCCATCTCAACACCCCACTACGCACCGGACAACAGTTCGTCCGGTGACGCCATATGCCTATGACTTCAGCGCTTCGGCAACCGTGTAGGTGGCCTCGGTCTTCGCGGCGACTTCTTCGAGGGTTACGCCTTCGGCCAGTTCGATCAGCTCAAGACCGGCCCCGTCGGGCTTGACGTCGAAGACGCACAGGTCGGTGATGATACGGCTGACCACGCCCGCGCCAGTCAGGGGCAGGGTGCAGGATTTCAGCACCTTGGACTGGCCGTGCTTGTTGGCGTGATCCATGACGACGACGACCTTCTTGACGCCAGCGACCAGATCCATGGCACCGCCCATGCCCTTGACCAGCTTGCCGGGGATCATCCAGTTGGCGATGTCGCCGTTTTCAGCCACTTCCATGGCCCCCAGGATGGACAGGTTGATGTGGCCACCCCGGATCATTGCGAAGCTTTCAGCCGAGCTGAAATAGCTGCTTTCCGGGATCTCGGTGATCGTCTGCTTTCCGGCGTTGATCAGGTCGGCATCAACCTCTTCCTCATAGGGGAAGGGGCCCATCCCCAGCATGCCGTTCTCGGACTGCAGGGTCACCTCCATCCCGTGCGGAATGTAGTTGGCGACCAGGGTCGGGATGCCGATGCCCAGGTTGACGTAGAAGCCGTCCTGGAGCTCACGGGCGGCGCGGGCGGCGAGTTGTTCGCGGGTACGGGCCATCAGACGGTCTCCCGGGCACGAACAGTGCGTTGCTCGATACGTTTCTCGGACTGGGTCAGGACGATGCGATCGACATAGACGCCGGGCGTGTGGATGTGATCGGGGTCCAGGGTTCCTGTCGGAACGATGTGCTCGACCTCGACAACAGTGACCTTGCCCGCCGTAGCCATCATCGGGTTGAAGTTGCGGGCCGTCTTGCGGAACTGGAGATTGCCGCGCCCATCAGCCTTCCAGGCTTTGACGATGGCAAGATCGGCGACCAGGCCGGTCTCCATGATGTACCGCTCGCCGTTGAAGGTCCGCTCTTCCTTGCCCTCGGCCACCAGGGTGCCGACGCCGGTCTTGACGAAGAAGGCCGGAATGCCCGCGCCGCCGGCCCGGATGCGCTCGGCCAGGGTGCCCTGGGGATTGAATTCCAGCTGCAGTTCACCGGCCAGATACTGGCGTTCGAACTCCTTGTTCTCTCCGACGTAGGACGAGATCATTCTGGCGATCTGGCGCGTCGCCAGCAGCTGGCCGAGGCCGAAGCCGTCCACCCCCGCATTGTTTGAAATGACCGTCAGCCCCTTGGCACCACTGTCGCGCAGGGCAGCGATCAGGTGTTCGGGGATGCCACACAGGCCGAAGCCGCCGGACATGACGGTCATGCCGTCAAAGGTCAGGCCTTCCAGCGCAGCCTTCGCGTCAGGAAATATCTTCCGCATCGCTTCCTCTTTTTTCACCGTTTGATGAATATTGTGGCTATTGGTCAATAGGACGGCTGCCGGGCAGGGGCAAGAGTGTGTCGGGTCGGAAAACACACTCCAGAGACTCCAGAGACTCCAGTTGGAGCGGTCCGGCTGTCAGGGTCTCGGGGCTCCGACGGTGACGGGGTGGGCAGGTGGCGCGCCACGATCACGATAGCGGGCTCCCTTGAGGATTCCCAGAAGTGCCTCCCAGTGAATGCCCCATGTGACCTTCCAGGTGAGCAGGGGGTGAGTCAGGAACGCCCGTAGCAGGGAGGCATCGGTAAGGGGGCGGTGGACGCCGGCGAAGCTGGCGGTCAGGATGGGTGTCTCACCCCGCCTCACGGCAACCACGACCGACACGGCCTCGCCCGGCGGGCGGACAGTGAAGTCATAGGTCAGGCCCATATCCATGAAGGGCGAGACGAACAGGGTTTTTTCTGCCGTCTGGCGAAGGGCGGAGCGGGCCGTGTCCGGGCCGAGCGCTGGCGCTGAGGGTACGGCCACCAGATAGCTGTGTCGCTCGTGGAAGGTGTTGGTCACCTCATAGATCAGGGCGGCCACCTGACCATCGGGCCGGTGGCAGAACCAGACGCTGATCGGATTAAAGCCATAGCCGAGGATACGCGGCATGGTCAGAAGGCGGATCGGGCCACCGGCGATGTCGATACCGGCGTCGGACAGATGCTGTTCGATCTGGAGCCGCAACGGACGACCGGAGCGGTCGCCGTGATCAGCGGCGCGCCAGCTGACCAAGCCGAACCTGCCCCGGCTCAGCAGGCGAGGCCGGTCCTGCTCGATCCGGTCGATATCCAGCAGCAGCATATAGACCCGGTAGCCCAGCCGGTGAGCGATGGTACGCACACGCTGATGCGCGACATGGCCGACATAGAGGGCGTGGGGCGACCCTTGCGTCACGCCACCCGGTCCAGGGCCCTGTCCTGTGAGGGCGTCAGGTGGATACGGCCGCTTTCGTTCGGCACGGACCAGGGTCGGCGAACGCCGCCGATGGCCTCTGCCGCCGCCAGACCGGCCTGGACTCCGTCCTCATGGAAACCGGAGCCGAACCAGGCGCCGGCGAACCAGACATTACGGTGGCCCTGCAGCGACCAGAGCGACTTCTGGGCCTCGACAGCCTTCAGGTCGAAGACCGGGTGCTCGTAGTCCCACTCGCCAAGAATGAGGTCGGGATCAGGCTCGCAGGCGGGATTCAGGCTGACGAACAGGGGTGGCCCGGGAAGGCTTTGCAGGTCGTTCATCCAATAGGTAACGCCGCCTTCGCCAGCGCGATCCGTGTAGCCCATGTGGGTCCAGGCGGCCCAGGCCTTGCGCCTGCGCGGCATCAGGCGGGTGTCGCGATGCAGGACCACGCGGTTGGGGCGATAGGCGATCGCGCCGAGCAGGGCGCGATCCTCAGCGGTCGGGGCATCCAGCAGTTTCAGCGCCTGATCCGAATGGGTGGCGATCAGTACCGCGTCGAACCGTTCCAGACGGCCGTCCTCAAAGCGGATCGCCGCGCCGTCCAGGCCACGCAGCACACTGCGGATGCCTGCATTCAGCACGACCTCGCCCGAAAAATCGGCCAGCAGGCGGGTGGCGTATTCACGGCTGCCACCGTCGACGGTGCGCCAGGTCGGGCGCAGGTCCAGCTTGAGCAGATTGTGGTTCATGTAGAACCGCACGAAGGACGCGGCTGGATAGTCCGCCATCTGGCCCATGGTGCAGGACCATATGGCCGCCGCCTGGGGCATGAGATGGGCTTCGCGGAACAGGGCTCCGAAGCCCTTGCGCGTCAGATAGGCGTCCAGCGTTTCGCCGGTGCGCTCGAGCTCGGCCAGATCCCGGGGTGCCTCCTTCTGGAACTTCAGCACATCCTTGATCATGCGCCAGAATTTGGGGCTGGCGTAGTTTCGCTTCTGGGCGAACAGGGCCCCGATTCCCTGGCTGCAGTATTCGAAAGCCCCGTCGTCCATGGAAACGGCGAAGGACATGAAGGCCGGCTTGGTCGGCACCTCCAGATGCTCGAACAGCGCCTTCAGGTTCGGATAGTTGGCCTCGTTGTAGACGATGAAGCCGGTATCGACGGCAATCGGACCGGCGGGCGAGGGGGCCTCGACCGTATGGGTATGGCCGCCGATTCGGCTGTCAGCCTCGTACAGGATCACGTCATGGGCCTTTGACAGCAGCCAGGCCGCGCTCATTCCCGAAATACCCGAGCCGATCACGGCGATCCGTTTGCCGGCGGAAGGCGGGGTTTCAGTGACGAGATGGGGACTCATTCGTGCTCCTGGGCGTCGTAGACCGGCAAGTTACGGGTGATCCGGTCGTCCGGATGCTCATCCGGGAACCGGCCGCAAGCGTAGCTCTTACCAATCTCGCCGGTTCCATGCACTGTGGAAGGCTCCCTTTGACTACTGATCCCGGAGACCCGGATGAATCTCGCCAATGTCGCCATCCGGCAACTGCAGGATGCCCCTTTCCCGGATTTTGTGACACGCCCCGCTATCGACAGCCTCGTCAGCGAGGCGCGCAGGAGGCTGGACCGGGACGGGCCGCATGACAGTGCCGCCTTTGCTGCCGACATGGCACGGCGGGCGATCGCCGAGCACACCGAGGCGGCCAATGCCCAGCATTATGAATTGCCGCCCGAGTTCTTCGAAATCTGCCTTGGGGCGCGACTGAAGTATTCCTGCTGCCTGTATCCGACCGGGAACGAGACGCTGGACGAGGCCGAGGTTGCGGCCCTGACGGAAACCTGTGCGCACGCCGAACTGGCTGATGGTCAGCAAATCCTGGAACTGGGCTGCGGCTGGGGCTCATTGAGCCTTTGGATGGCCGAGACCTATCCCAATGCGCGGATCACCGCCGTGTCCAACAGCCATGGCCAGCGAGGCCATATCGAGGCCAAGGCAGCGGCGCGTGGCCTGACCAACCTGACGGTCGTGACCTGCGACATGAATGATTTCCAGTCTGCAGGCGGCTTTGACCGCATCGTCTCGGTCGAGATGTTCGAGCATATGGCCAACTGGCAGGCCCTGCTGGCGCGCGCCCGGGGCTGGCTGAAGCCGGACGGGCGGATGTTCATCCACGTGTTCACCCACCGGGATGCGCCCTATAGGTTCGACCATGGCGACAGCTCGGATTTCATCGCCCAGCATTTCTTCACCGGCGGGGTAATGCCCAGCCATGCCCTGATCCGCCAGTTCCCGGACCTGTTCGAGGTCGAGCAGGAATGGACGTGGAATGGCGTCAACTATGCCCGCACAGCCAACCATTGGCTCGCCAACATGGACGCCGAGGCCGACAGGGTCATGGAACTGATGACCGAAACCTATGGTGCGGATGCGAAACTGTGGCGTCGCCGCTGGCGGCGCTTCTACCTGGCGACGGCCGGACTGTTCGGCAACGACGACGGCCGGACCTGGGCTGTCAGCCACTATCGCCTCAAGCCTGCCTGACGTTCGCCGAGACGGAGAGACCCTGATGCTGAAGTACATCGTTGCCTATCTGGGTGCCGGTCTGACGTTTGCGGCGATCGATGCCGTGTGGCTGACGACCATGACGGACCGGCTTTACCGGCCCGTGCTGGAGCCGATCCTGGCCGACAAGCCGGACATGACGGCTGCGGTGATCTTTTACCTTGTCTCGATCTTCGGCACGGTTTTTCTGGCCATCGCTCCGGCCCTGAAATCGGGCGGCGCAGGACGGGCGGCCCTGAACGGAGCGGTCCTGGGGTTCGTGGCCTATGCCACCTATGACCTGACCAATCAGGCGACCCTCAATGTCTGGGCCACACATCTGACGCTGATCGACCTGGCCTGGGGCACGACCTTGACGACCGTTTCAGCGCTGGGTGGGTATTTCGCGGCGCGCGCCGTGTCCAAAAAGGCCTGACCTGTCGAAACCTGACGGCCCATTGTCCGGCGAGGCATCGTCTGGGAGATTCCTGCCGTCGCACCATGCGACCGGGGAATCGACATGAGAACAGTTCGTCTGGCTGCCCTTTGCACGCTCGTGCTTGCGACCGGGGCCTGCGCCACATCGGGGTATCTGGACCCGTCGGGCGCGCCGACGTTCGGACAGCGGGTCTTGAGGGCCGGCTTCACGCCCGATCCGCTGCTGGTCGAGATCACGGCCGGCGGAGATCTGGATGCCTCCAGCCTTGGCGGGGACTGCGCGGGTGCGATCGCGCCGACACCTGACTATCGCGTGACCTATACAGCCGGGTCCTATCCCCTGAGTTTCGCTGCCGTCGGCGGCAGCGCTGACCTGACGCTGGTGATCAACGGGCCTGACGGCGAATATTATTGCGACGATGACAGCGGCGGCGATTCAGACCCCCTGATCACTTTCACAAGGCCCGCCTCAGGCGTCTATGACATCTGGGTCGGGGTCTATTCCGGCGGATCGGCCGAGAGCGTGCTGTACATCACCGAGGAATGAGGCGCGGTCGTTAAGCCTGTTGCTCGCGCCAGAGGGGTCCGCCATGGCGCGGGGCGATGTGATCTGGTTTAAGGTGTCCAGACGTTAAGCGTTCGGGGCGTTCCGTTTTGCGTGCAGGAATCAACAGTCTGGCGGCGGCGCTGTGTGTGGGCGTACTGGTTGGCCTGTTGCTGACGCCGGACGGACGTAGCTGGCTGCGTCATCCGACGCTGTTGCTGGGCGGTTCGGCCAATGCCTCGGCCAAGGCGGCCGCTGAACCGGCGGCTTCGACAGTACCCATGCCCGAAACGGTGAAGCTGGCCCCCGTAGCGCCCCTCAAGGACCGCTATGCCCGTCAGGGGGTCTTGCGTATCGGCGTGTTCGGCGATTCCATGGCCGATGGCCTGTGGGCCGGTCTTTACCGTGATCTGCGTGGGCTGGACGGGGTCAGCGTGACCAAGTTCAGCGAGGTGTCCACTGGCCTGTCGCGCTATGACTATGTGGACATCCAGGCCAAGACAACGCGCCAGATGGACGAGCAGGCGGTGGACGTGGCCATCGTGCTGTTCGGCACCAATGACGCCCAGGGCATCAGCATCGACGGACAGGTGCATGCGTTCGGCACCGACGGCTGGAAGGCCGCCTATGCCCGGCGGATCGACAATCTGGTGGCCTTGCTGCGTGAGCGGGGGGCTGCTGTCTATTGGGTTGGTCTGCCGCGGATGAAGCGCGCCACGTTTGATGACCGGATGGCGCTGATCAACGGTGTGGTCGAGGCCCGGATGCGGGCGCTGGGCGTGCCCTATCTGGAAACAGTGTCCCTGACATCGAACCCGGACGGAGAGTACGAGGCCTATCTGTCCGGAGCGGACGGACGGCGCCAATTGATGCGGGCCAACGACGGCATCCACATGTCCATGGCCGGTTACCTGCGCATGAGCGCGCCGGTGGCCGAGCGCATCAAGCGCGACGCAGGGCTGGACCAGCCTGTCGCCGATCCCGTTCCGACGCCCGACGCCTGATCGTGCGTGGCGCGTCGTCGGCCCTGACGCTTGTCTTGATGCTGACCGCAGGGGCGGCGGCCGGTCAGACACCCTATCAACCTGTTCGATTGCCTGAACCCGGGGTCGGGGTCTGTCCTGAAGGGCTATGTGGCGCAGAGGCGCTGGACAGCGTCTTTGCCGCCCTGCTGGCGACGGAGGAGAACCGCCGGACACGGCCCGTGCACATCCTGCAACTCGGAGACAGTCATACGGCCGGGGACGGCGTGAGCGGTGCCTTGCGCTCGCGGCTGCAGGCGCGGTTCGGACGAGCGGGGCGGGGAACGACGCCGCCGGGGATTCCCTATGCCGGCTATGCGCCGCTGCAGCTGCAGGTCCAGGCGCAGGACTGGGCCACGCCACTGTCACCGCTGACGCCGTCCGGGGGACCGCGCACGGCAGGGGTCGGGCTGGCGGGCGTGAGCCGTGCGGCGCAGGCACCGGGTGCGCAACTGGTGCTGACGCCTGATCCCGGAGCGGAGCCGCTGGTCATCGGGTTGTGCGGCGAGGCGGGCCCGCAGGCCGGCGTGGTCAGGGTGTCTGACGCGACCGGGCCGGACGGGATGCTGTCCTCAGGAGCAGGCTCAATCACCGTCTCCTTCGTGGCGCCGGATGCGCAGCCGATTTGCCGCGAGGTCCTGTTCGAGGCCCCGGCCCGCAGTGTGACCCTGACGATCGGGGACCGGCCGGTACGGCTGCATGATGTTTCCCTATGGCGCGGGACGCCGGGGGTGGCGGTCTCCAACCTGGGGATCGTGGGAGCTTCACTGCGGGATCTGGCGGCGCGCGACGAGGCGATAGTGGCGACGCAACTGGCCTATGCCCGGCCGCAGCTGATCGTGCTGGCGTTCGGCACCAATGAGGGGTTTGAGGACGCGCTGGACGGGGGTGCCTATGAAGCCCTGCTACGCGAACAGATCGCCCGCCTGCGGCGGCTGGCACCGGCCGCGTCGCTGCTTGTACTGGGCGCGCCGGACGCCTTGCGCCGCGTGGAGAGCGGTGGCTGCAGCGCCGACGGCCAGCGCATGGCACCGCCGTCGCTGGCAGTGGTCCGGGATGTGCAGCGGCGCGTGTCAGCCGAGATGGGCGTGGCGTTCTGGGACTGGCAGGGGCGAATGGGCGGCGAGTGTTCGGCCGACGGGTTGGCGGCCCTGACGGAGCCGCTGATGCGCGGTGACCGGGTGCATTTCAGCTCCGA
>Ga0075012_10005865_pt1 | contig 11211 bp, 20 predicted proteins | sample All_14_2_FD_71474 | JGI IMG/M metagenome (GOLD analysis project Ga0075012, IMG submission 71474) | Freshwater microbial communities in response to fracking from Pennsylvania, USA - Allegheny Zone_MetaG_DW_15 | ecosystem: Environmental > Aquatic > Deep subsurface > Groundwater > Drilled...
CGCCGTAGCCGTCGCCGTCGCCGTAGCCGTCGCCGTAGCCGTCGCCGTAGCCGTAGCCGTAGCCGTCGCCGTAGCCGTAGCCGTCGCCGTCGCCGTAGCCGTCGCCGTCGCCGTCGCCGTCGCCGTCGCCGTAGCCGTCGCCGTAGCCGTAGCCGTCGCCGTCGCCGTCGCCGTAGCCGTAGCCGTCGCCGTAGCCGTCGCCGTCGCCGTAGCCGTCGCCGTAGCCGTAGCCGTCGCCGGAGCCGTCGAGGGTGGTTATGAGGGCCACTTGCTGACCTCGGTCGGGATCAGGCCGATGACAGCCTTGCGTGAGACGAGCATCGGTTTGTCGGCCTTGGCGTCCAGCCGAGTGTTCTCGAGCGGACCCTTGTTCGCCAACTCGTTCAGGCCCTCCTTGGTGCCCCAGCGGCGGACCGCGCGGGCGCCCGTTATCGAGACCCAGTCAGGGGTGGTCGAAACCTGACCGACCCAAACGAAGCCGCGATCAGCGAAAACGATGGCGAAGCCCGAATATTCGGCGGGCGGAAGGTCGGCGGGCGGGAATGCGGCGGCGGTCGGGCCCGTGGTGGTACCGGCGGCCGTCGCGTCCAGAGTGTCAGTCATGAGGGTGTCCTTCGTGTGGATGAAACTGGCGTTGTGATCGCCGCCTCGGCCGCCAGCGGAACCGGGCGGAAGGGGGTCAGGTCGCCAGCCTCCAGCCGACCAGTTCGCGGACATAGACGCCGCCAGGGAGTTCGCCGCGCCCGCGTGCATCGCGGATGGTGGCGCGCCAGAGTTCCGACCAGTCGGCAAAGCCCAGGCTTTCGGCCACGGCCTGTGCCCCGGCGGTGGCGTCGGGGTGGCCCTGCTCGGCGGCTATGACTTTGGCCAGGATCAGTGAGGCGTCGCTGGATCCCTGACCCATGCCCAGCCGAAATTCATGCAGCACACGGCGCACGCCGGTGGCCGCGATGTGGACTGTCGCACGCGCGACGCAGACGGCAGCGACCGGTTTTTCCACCTCTGCTCCGCCAGGGCGGAGGGTGATAGGTTCACCGATGCGGGCATGGCGCGCGGCTGTGCCCCTGGGGCTCATCAGCATGAAGCGCTGGGTGCCCTCGGCAATGGCCTGGGCGCGATCGCGCGGAATGGCATAGGCGACCATGGTCAGACGTCCTTATCGGTTTCAGGGAGGGCGAAGCGGGGGTGAGCAGCTCCGATCATCCTGCCGGTGAAGCGGTCGATGTGCCTCTGGATCAGCTGAACATCGTGGGCAAAGGCAAAGTCTGACGCCGTCAGGAAGCCGTCCAGATCGAGCGCGCAGCCGTTAAGGTGGCAGGCCGTCAGGTCCATGCGCAGCGCCAGCTTGGCCCCGCCGTCCGGAAACTCGTGGTCGATGAAATTCAGATACCGTTCGGCGATGGCGGTAATCAAGCTGGCCTCGGTCGTCGTGGTGTCCCAGTTGATCAGGATCGGCACGATCGGGGGCCTGCCCGGTTCACGTTGGGCTTTGTCAGTCATCGGTGCATCCTCTGCATGATACGGGCGCGGCCAGCCGCGACGCGCCCTCTCTTGGGGAGTGACGGCGGTGCGTCATGGTGGTTGTCGTTGGCCTCGGCCGGGCCTGCGACCAGGGCGGCGCGGCGCGCATCCGAGCGGGTCGCGCGCCATGCGGCGAGGCGTTCGGCATCCCAGTGATAGGGGCGGCTTGAGAAGGGGGCAGGAAAGCCCTCGCGCTTTACGAGGCTGGGCCAGATCTTGCGGAAGGTCTCGTACTTCCGCCCGGCCGCGACGGCCGCCGCGCGCATGTCGGCGGCCGGGCTCATTGGAAGGATCCTTGGACCTTGGCGATCGCGGCAATGAGAGCGCTGCCGGGCTCTTCGTCGCGAGCCGCGAACAGTCGGCCCGCTTGGGTCACCGGGTTGAAGTCAGGGCTGGTGACCACGGCGACGTGTCCCGTCGTTTCGTCCAGCGGTTTGACGACGGCCTTCCACCCTGTAAGCGCCGCCGCCGACAGGACAGCCTGGATCTCGGCGGGGGTCATAGGCGGAGCCTCCGGCCTGCCTGCGTCGAGACGTCGAGACGCCGCCGCGCGTCGGCCGTGCCGATGGCGTGGGAGAAGACGTCGAAATCGACGAAGGGCAGGAGGGCGATCGTGGCGGTGCGAGCCAACTGTCCCTTGAGCGACTGGCGCATCAGCAAGGCGCACAGTCCGATAGGCTGGTCCGCCTCGGGCACGGTGAGGGTCAGTTCCTCGGCCCCGAAGGCCACCTGTTTGCAGATGTGCCCGTCCGCCTGGGCCATGGTCTCGGCGCTGCGCCAGCTGACGGCCTGCAAGTCCAGGATCAGATCCACCAGATCGTCGCCCACCGCGATGACCGTGAGGAAGACGGGATCAAGGGCACGATAGGGCCGCTGCAACACTACGTCCGGGGCGACTTCGTCCAGCCAGGGGCTGGAAAGGAAAACAGGAGCGGTCAATGTCTGGTGCCTTCTTCGTCGTTGACGGGGCCGATGCCCAGGGCCGTGATGGCGGCGTGCGCGCGGGCGAGCCGGGTCTTGCAAGCCGGGCATTGCGAGCAGGCGTCGCTGCGTTCATTGCCGATCGCGACCAGCCGACTGAGCAGGGCGTGGGCGGCGGCTTCCAGCTTGTTGACGCCCAGGGCGTCGCCCTCAGCGGTCCAGACCTGAAACCGATCGCCGACCGTTTCGAACCCGACCAGGACATAGCTGTCGTCGAGGCGATCGGCGGCGACGGCCATCACGGGGGCGACCTTGTCCTGCAAGCTCAAGACATCACCTGCGCGCAGAAAACCACGACGGCGATCGCGGCCATGGCGATCACCGTGAACAAGCCGGTGCGGCCATGGGCCTGGCCCTCGGTCTCGCGGACCAGGCGTCCCGCATCCTGACGTTCGAGCTTGCGACCGAGAACCAGACCGGCGCGAAAGCGGTCCTCGGCGTTCTCGATCGCGTCCATGTCGGGCGCATAGGCGGAGCGGGCACCCGGCAGTGATCCCGTCGGTGTCAGGCTGTGGCCCTGCGTCAGCCATGCCCGCAGTTCTCCAGCTTCGCGCAGCTGGCGAACCTGATCGCCAGCGCGGCGGCGGATCGCTTCCTCGTTCAAGTCGTGGATTTCGGCACCCATGGCGGCCTCCTCTACAAAACCCGTGTCACACGGCGTGTAGGGAAAACGACATGATTGGTTGCGCCTGTCAACCAGACCTCACGATATCCTCACAACAAAACGATGGTGGTCGGCGTTGACCGCGACGGCGCAAAATCGACGAATGTTCACCCTGATCACCCTCGCCCTGCGCCTGCTCTCGGATCCGCAAGGTGATGCCGAGGCTTGCCGGGCGTTGGCCGACCAGGCGCAAGCCGCGCGGGATCTGGCGGTGGATGAGGCCGCCGAACACGCGCGCGCGCAGACACTGGCCGATGATTGGCGGGCGATCGCGCAGGCGATGGGGTTGCCCTCGTCCGATCAGCTGGGGGCATTCATGGACGCGGCCCAGGCGGAGAGGGAGGCTTTGGCCGTCCTGGACCGCCAGCACCATGAAAGGCTGTTGCTGATTGCGGTGCGCCTGGACAGCGCGCATCGCACGCTCTGCCGTTAGTCGCCTCGCAGGCCGATGGCGTAAACGCCCTTCACCGAGTCGAGAGGAAACGACACCGGGCGTTCCTCTGGGTAGAGTTCGGTGACTTCCAAGGCTTCGTCGGTGACCCGCTCGAAGCGCTTGACGTAGTAGCTGCCATCTTTGAGTTCGATGACGCAGCCCATGCCCCGCTTGGCGGGACGCCGCACGTTGTAGGTCACGAACCCGCCCGCGTCGGCATAGGGATACATAGACATGCCCTCCAGGCGGAGAACCCTCGTCCCAGGCGAGAAGAAGTCGGCGAAGTCCAACACCTCGGGCTCGCCTGTCTCGAACATCGCCGGGCGGTGCGCGCCCCCAAAGGCGATGCCACCAACGGGCAGTTGTAGGACGCGGCCGCGCTCGGCCATGCCGGTGGCGAAGGGGCGATCGGAGGTGGTGGTGGGGGGTGCGATGCGTGCCATTTCCAGCGCATGCTCTTCGGGCGATGCGCCAATCGCGGACGTAACCTTCGACAGCATCTGACGGTCCATGCCGCGTCGGCCGACCTCATAGTTCTGCCACGTCTGGGTGCCGATGCCGGCCGCAGCGGCGGCCTTCTCCTGAGACAGGCCTGAGCGCTTGCGCAGGATCTTGAGCGCAGCGCCTGCGCGCTGACGCTCCTGTGCTTCATAGCCCGAGGTGTCGATCATACGACGTGTGGGCCATGGGACAGAGCTGATCGCCACCATCGTCATTAACACAGTCTAAACCATCAATCCCTCACGAGGTCCACAATATCCTCACGCTTTCCGGTTGACGGGTGCAACCAAATCACCCTCCCTCTGCCGGTCGGCTGAACCATCTGGACACCGACCCGTGAACCCCATTCCGTCATATCGACCCCGCCCCGCGCTGGATCGCTGGATCCGCGACAACGACCTGAACCATGCGGACGCTGGCAAGCTGTTCGGATGCAGCCGGGAATATGTCCGGCGCATGTGCCTGCCGTTCGACGATGCCGATCGCAAGAAGCCGGGCAGCAAACTGCTGACCGTCATCGTGCGCCAAACGCATGGCGAGGTTCGGCCCGGCGACTTCTATCCGCCGGTGAGAGACATTCTGGACGGGGTGCCCGCATGACCCCGGATGATCTGACCCTGGAGCGGTGGCGGCGGCTGATCCGCGAGGCGCGGCTGGCGACGAAACTGCCGGGCATGGATGCGGTGCCGTTGGCCGACAAGGCTGCGGATCTGGCGAACCGCAAGGTTCCGACCGCGCGAGCGGATGCGACCTGTGCCTTTCACGCGCTGCGCTGGTCGTGCCAGTGGTTCGGCCTGGCCGACACGCCGACCCGGTTTGCGATGGCGTCGGCGCTGATCGTGCAGCTGGATCTGGTCGAAGGGCTGTTGCAGGCCCCCAGCCCGAACCCGCCACAGGCCCAGGCGCGGGCTCTGCCCCTGCCCCAAGCCGAGGATCCGGCGTGGACCCGACGCGCGGACATTGGTGGATGAGCATGGCCGAGGGACATCGCGGCCGTGATGCGGCCGAGGCCTGGGACGCCAGCCGCGCGGCGGTGCGGCTGATCCTGGGCGCGGAGCCGCCCATAACGCCAGGCGTGAAACGAGGCGGTCGCCGATCGGATCGGGCCGCGGCGTGGCGGCGGCAAGTGGCGATCTATACCGCCGCCGTTGGACTGAACGCCGGGGTCAAGCCCCTGATCCAGCACGTCGGGGTGTCCCGGTACACGGTGCGCAAGATCCTGATCGATCTGGAAGACCGGCGAGACGTGCAGGCGATCGACCTGTTGCTGGAGCTGGTGCGGGCCGAGGCGGAGCGCCAGCTGGCCCGGAAAATGCGACAGGGTGTCGTGGCATGAATGCGCCGAACAGTCGCGCCGTCGAGATCAGCGCGCGCGAGATCTCGGACATGCTGGCCCAGGCGATCGACCGGCTGTGCCCGGCGCTGGGCCTGAATGGCCAGATCGCGCACGGCAAGATGTATCCGCTGAACCCCACGCGAGCCGATCGGACGCCAGGCTCATTCGTGATCGAAATGACTGGCCGACATCAAGGGTGGTGGAAAGACTTCGTGCCCGACGACGGTGGCGATGCGCTGGACCTGGTCGCCTATGTCATGTTCGGGGGCTGGCCGATCACGCGGCTGGCCAAGGCGGAGGCGCTGCGCTGGGCCAAGCGGTGGCTGGGTATCGGTGACAGCGGACGCATCAGCCCGGACGCCAGCGCGCGCATGCAGAAGGCCCGCGTGGCGATGGACGAAGCCAAGGCGCAGGCCGAAGGCATGGCGATGGCGAACCGCGACAAGGATCGTCGCCGGGCCCAGGCCATGTTTCTGGAAGCCAAGCCCCTGGCCCCAGGGACGCCAGGCTGGCGCTATCTGACCGAGGGGCGGGGCATCCCGCTGGATCGCATGGAACGGATCCCGTGGGCGGTGCGGTCGCACCACGCCATGCGCCATGTCGAGACCGACCAGGTCGTGCCCTGCCTGATCAGTGCGCTGCTGTTCGCGGACGGGACGTTTGGCGCGGTGCACCGGATTTTCCTGAACAAGGAAGGGTCGGCCAAGCTGGCCGTGCCAGGACCGCATGTGCCGGTGAAAAAGATCTGGCCCAGGGGTTGGAACGGCGCGTTCGTGCCCATCAGTCGAGGCCAGAGCGGTCTGAGCCCGCGCGAGGCTCTGGCCAAGGGCGTGCGCGACGAATGTGCCTATTGGGAAGGGGTCGAGAACGCCTTCACGGCCGCCGTGCTGACGCCAGAGTGGCGGGTGTCGGCGGTCGGAACGGGTGGAAACTTCGCCAATGTCGAGCCCCCTGAATGCGCCAGGGCCGTGATCGCCGGGCGAGATAACGACCGGGACCGAAAGACGCGGGCGAGCGTGACGGCCAAGGTGGATCAGCTGCGGGCGCGTTGCGAGGCGCGCGGCCTGCCGTTCTTCGAAAGCTGGCCGGACAAGGCCTTCAAAGACATCAACGACATGTTGCGTGGGGTGCGGTCGTGATCGGAAGCAATCATGGGCGTGGCCGAAACCCGTTCACCTTCGCCGAATTCGACGCCCTGCCGCGGCCTGTGCGGGACGTGATCAACACCACCTGGGTCGGGCTGGGATCCCGGCGGGCGCGCATGAACCTGATGGCGGGCAAGTCCGTGGCCGAGGTCTGTGCCATCGAGCGGGCGGTGGCGCGCGGCAGGGCGCGCCGTGAAATCCTGGATGCGTATGGGCCGGACCATCCCTTTGTCAGAGAGGCGCACGGCGCATGAGTAACGAAAGCGCCAAGCGTCAACGCCAGGCGAGGGCGGCGGAGGCCAAGGCCAAGCATGAGCGAGCCCTCGCCCGGTTGGACGGGGTAGAACCGAAAAAGCCCGCGCCGGTGGAAGGCCTGCCCGATGGCGAGGCGGAAGACACGGGCATGGTGGATGCCGAGGCGGAGGCGCAGGCCTTTGACCAGGGGTCGATCGCGCCCATGGGCACCGATGAAGCCTTTGCGCAGGCTCGCCGGTCGATGCTGGAAGTGTCATCGCCCAAAGAGCGGTCGGCGAAGGCCCAGAAGGCCGAGGAAGCAGCCCGGCTGGTGCGGGGGTTCGCCTGGGAGCCGGATCGGCTGGGACTGCCGCCCCATTGCCCGGTGCGCCCATTGGGCAAGAACAAGGGCCATCTGTATTTCATGGACCCGGTCGATCAGTTCATCGACATGTCGGCGAACAAGCTGAGCCAGCAGGGCGAGATCGATAACCTGTATGGCGACGAGATCGGCTGGCTGTGGGGCTTCTATGGCAAGGCGTCGTCAAACGGCGAGCTGAGGATCAAGTACGAGGATGTGCGGCGCGATCTGATCGGCGCGGCCAGTCGCCTGGTGCGGTGGAACGGCCTGTTCGATCCGATGCGGAAGGTGCGCGGCCGGGGCGCGTGGCGGACGGCGTCGGGGGTGCTGGTCCTGCATCTGGGCGACAGTCTGTGGGTGGGCGGAGAGGCGGTGCCGCTGGGCGAGGTCGAAGGGCACGTCTATGCCCGCGACGTCGATTTAAAGCCGCCCGCTGTGGATGATCGGCTGTCGGATGAAATGGCCGATCTGTTCTTTGAACGGGCGCGGCTGGACGCCAGCGACAGGGGTCGATTGCCGGGCCAGTGGCTGCTGAAAGCCTTTCAGACTTGGCAATGGAAGCGGCCTGACCTCGATCCCTATCTGGTGCTGGGCTATGTGGTCTGCGTCTATCTGGGTGCGGCCATCAAATGGCGGCCGTCGATCTATCCGATCGGCGACGCTGCGTCGGGCAAGTCGTCGCTGGTCGCCCTGATCAAGGCGGTGCTGGGCGATCGGTTGATGGACCTGGCCGATCCGTCCGGGGCGGGCATCTATCAGTCGCTGGGACTGGCCGCGATCGGCGTGTGGGTCGACGAATTCGAACAGGAAGGCGAAGAAGCCTCGGACAGCCGGGCGTCCACGGTTCTGAAGCTGGCGCGCTATGCCTCGGACGGCAAGAACATGGTTCGGGGCGGGCAGGATGGGGTGCCCACCAACTATCAGGCGCGCGGGACGTTCGCCTTTACCGGCATTCAGCCGCCGGGGTTGAAGCCCGCCGAAGTCACGCGGATGGCCATGCCCCGGCTGAACGCCTTTCCCGAACCCAAACCCGGCGAACCCGAGCTGAAGGCCCCGGCGCTGAGCGAGGCGGAGGGGATTGAGCTGGGCCAGCAGCTGCTGCGGCGGATCGTCGATCGTTTCCATGACTGGGACGACGTGCTGACGGCCTGGCGTGGCGTTCTGATGAGCCACGGTCATAACAGCCGGGCGGCCGACACATTCGGGGCGCTGCTGGCGGCGGCGCACCTGGTCCTGCATGACGGGGTGCCCCTGGCGGCGACGATCGACACCTTTGCGAAGAGCCTGCCCAAGGCGGCCATGAGCGAAACGGCCAACACGGCCCCCAACTGGGCCAAGTGCATCGACTGGTTGATGGCGGGTCAGCCCGATGCGTGGCGGGGCCTGAAATATCGGTCGATCGGGGAGTTTCTGTCGGCCCTGGTCGATGATGTGCCCAAGGATGACGCCGACGAAACGCAGCCGCAACAGGCCCGAACCCGGCTGGCGCAGGCAGGCCTGGGGCTGTGTATCCCGACCAAGGGGGCATTGCAGGGACGGCTGTGCCTGGCCGTGCCCACAGCGCACCGCGAGGTGGCGCGCCTGTTCGAAAAGACGGGCTGGCGGATGGCGATCGGGGCGGAGCGCGGGGGCTGGGCCGTGGCGATGTCGTTCGCGCCCGACGACATGATGATCGAGACAAAGCAGCGCGTGGATGGCCGTTCGGTCAACTGCATCGTTCTGGCGCTGGATCGGATCGTCGGTGAGGCCGGGGATGGGGACGTCGTGAACGGACAAACCGCCCCGCTGATCCAGCGAGGCGGCTCGGTGGCCGATCCGGCAACGCCCTTCGGCTAGTCCTTGGCCACGCGCTCGGCGGTGCGGCGGGCGGTGGCGGACGCCAGGTCTCGCTCCAGCTGGTCCAGGTCGTTGCGGCGGCCGTCAATCAGCAGCTGCAGCCCGTCCAGCAGGCCCTTGGCGGCGGGGTAGTCGACCCCCGCCGCGTCGGCCGCCTTGATCCGCTCCAGATTGCGCAGGGCCCAGCCGGTGGCGCGATGCATGTCGATCACCCAGGTCTGGCCGTAGAGGGCCCGGCCGACGGCCGCGACAAGGGCGGCATAGGTGGTGGGGGTGTCGGTCATACGAACAAGTCCTGTTGAGCCCGTGCCACGTCGTCCCAGAGCCCGCCACAGGGCAGGGGCGCATCCCCGCGCCGTCCGGCCCGGCGCGCCCGCTCCTGGGCGATCTGACGCGTCGCGTTTGGCACGGGAGCGACGCCGGGGACAAGGTGCTGTGCCGCCGGGCCGTCCAGCAGGGTGACGGTCTCGGTTTCGGGCTGCTCAACGGCCTCGATCCAGCAACCCGGATAGATGGCCCGCCAACGGGGCAGGTCGCGGTCCAGGGCCTCCTGATCGGGCAAGGTGTAGTGGCAAACGATGCCGGCGGTGCCGTCGTGACGATGGGCATAGAGGGTGCAATGCAGGGACATGCTCAGTATCCCGCCCAATCGCGCAGCGTCTGCATGCTGGTGAATAGCGCGCCATCGGGCGACGTCCGCATGTCCGGGTGGCAGTGCCCGCCTGCCATTTCGTCGGCCTGCTCCGCCGCCGGAATGCGGACCAGGATGCCGACAGGCAGCCACGGGCTGTCCAGCATGATGGCTCCATCGCCCCAATCGTGAGAGCGGGCCCAGGCCAGGGCCTGACGGCGCGCGGCGGGTGTCATGTCTGCAAACTTGGTCATTGACGGTGCTTTCCGATACCGCCCGACACAGCGCCGGGCTAGTGATTGGCGGGATAACCCGCCAAACCTTCCGTGTCAAGCGACCATGTGAAGGGGAGGGCGGGATAGCGGTCAGCTATCCCGCGCGAACCGCCACGCGCAGTGAGCCGAAGGCGAGCGGTGCGCGCGTGGCTCCGCATACCCTGACCCGGCCCGAGGGGACGGGGAGGGTCGGCCCTGGCCATTGCCCACCACCACCACCCGGACCCCTAGGGTTGAACGGGGCTCGGCGGCGGCGACCCTTTGAGAAGCACTCGCAAATGTATATCCCGCGCCGCCTCTTGACCTCACAACGGGTCCGGGGGAGGGTGCCTCTCCGGGCGATAGCGCGTCGCCTGTTCCGGCTGTTCTGCCTCGATCGACACCAGCCAGAACACATAAAGCGCAATCAAATCAACACATTGAGCCACCGTTCCGGCTGTTCCGGCTGTTCCGGCTCTGCGCGTGTGACGCGCGGTCATCGTGTGCCCCTCTTCGTGCGCGCGCGCGGGCGCGATGCAGAAGACACCAGAACACCCGGAACAGGTGGAACAGATATCTAAGAGCAGGCTGGGCTTGGCTTTGAGCGTTCCGACCAAGCGTTCCGACCTGTTCCGGCTGTGGCCTTTACTGCCCTCTGCCCTGGCCGAATAAACAATGGGCCTGAAATGGGCACCCGTGGTTTAGAAGCTGATCTGGCCGAGCTGATCGCCTCGGATGACGTCTCACCTGCGGGGGGCGAGCAGCTGGGGCTGGAGATTTTCGACGACTTCGTGTCGCCCGTCGCCGAGCAGCTGGAACACCGGGGCGTCGCTCGCACAGGGAGGCCTGGGCGGCCCGAGGGGGCCAAGAGCCGTCAGAACCTGAACATCGTGCGCCTCCTGAAGGCGACGCGCCGTCCTACGCTCCTGGCGCTGAAGGAATGGGCAGAGCTTCCCCTTTCCGACTTCATGCGCGCCACGGGTATCAGCGACCCAGTGGACGCCTTCTCGGCCTGGTTCAGGGTCGCAGAGCTGGTCACGGCCTATGAGGAGGGGCGACCGACACAGCGGGTGGAATTGGACGCCACGGTGCGCCCGGCGCTGCCTGTGGTGGTCTTCGGCGATCCTCCGGTGCGGCCGGACCTGGTCGATGGCAACCCGCCCGACGACGGGGCCATGATCAATGTGACGAACTGGGAAAGCCAAGGGAAATCAGAGGGTTCGCCCGATGACACCGACGAAGGCTCACCCGCAAAGGCTCACGACGACAGCCAAGGCGTTGATTGGGCTGCGCTTTCTGACGACTGACCCGCTG
>Ga0075012_10005867_pt1 | contig 11203 bp, 5 predicted proteins | sample All_14_2_FD_71474 | JGI IMG/M metagenome (GOLD analysis project Ga0075012, IMG submission 71474) | Freshwater microbial communities in response to fracking from Pennsylvania, USA - Allegheny Zone_MetaG_DW_15 | ecosystem: Environmental > Aquatic > Deep subsurface > Groundwater > Drilled...
AGTGAAGAGATCGCAGTATTCCTTGATCAACTGTTTGCGTTGCGCCGGATCGAGCCGAAAATATATCGGGCTGAGCATCAGTATCCGGATTGCCTGTCTGGGTGTCATAACCGGTTCCTTCCGTGATTTGGTTTGTCCCTCATTTTGTTGTATCAGTTTAAACCACTTCAGTCTTAATCAGAAAGTAAAAATTCTGTAAAGAAAAATCAATATATTGCTGATGATTGCCAGGCAGCTGGGGATATATGGGCAAAAACGGCCATGGCTCGGCCGGGTCAGTCCAAGGAGGCTGATCGCGTCATTGCCAAGTCCCTGATCGACAATCCGAACAGCTGCCTGTTCCATTGAAGTCGGCCGCGCAATTCAGTAGAGTGCTGCCCAAGCTCGGGTTATCGACAACGGCGCCGGTTCGGTCGGCCGGGCCTTCGGCGTGATTCGGGTGGCGGTAGTCAGGAATCAGGCGATCCCGGCCTGAACACGTGCGCCGTCAAGGAAACCGCCGCCACTTACCTACGCCCCTCAACTTGCTGATCGTCACCTCCGCCATCGATTCAACCGGCATGTTCCTGTTCTTCGCCTTTGCCGCCCCGGACGATGCCAACTGCCCACCCGCACTGATCGAAATGATCAACGCCAGGTTCGATAGCAACCTCTTCGCCGACGATGTCACCAACCTCGGCAAAACGATCCTGAAGACCGAAAGGGCATTCAATCTGGCCGCCGGCTTAACAGCAAGGATGACCGGCTTCCCGAATTCTTCAGTGAGGAACCCCTCCGGCTGACCAAAAAAGTGGTGTCGGATGTCGATGGGAAGACCCTCGATTCTTTCCGGTATTTTTAATTTCATCGCCCCCGTCCGGTGCTTTCTGCGCCCGACGGGGGGGCTTACACCGCCGGGGCCTGATATCTTGCCAATCCCGGCTCCCTCTCCGCCATTTTCCGAAAGGGCTCCTGCCTATTCCCAGTTAATGTTCCATCCGGCCCGTGGCCGGGGATAATCGTGGAATTTTCTCAAAAAATTATAAATTTGCCTGTCTTCAAGGCTTGCCGACGACCTCGATGATTTTACGCCACAAATTGGTGCCGCCCGCACCGTTCGTCATGATGACGATTCCTGATCCAAGTTGGGGATAAAATTCACAATAACACCGGAAGCCGACGGCATTTGAACCACTGTGACGGATGCGTCTGCCGCTGGCAGTCAGGTCGATCGCCCAGCCGAGGCCATAGTGACTTGATACCGGTCGTGAGCCATCACGGCGAATGAGTGAGTCAGTGGCTGTCTTCGTCGTCGGCGTGAGCATGGCCTCAATCGACGCGGCGCTGAGCGAATGTGCAGCCGAGCGGTTCAACCTCATCATCTCGAGCAGAAACAGCGCATACTCGGTGGGCGAGCAGTAAAACGAATATGCGATATTGGCCTTGCGATACAACTTGCGCGACGGTAGCACCACACCATTGCCGTCATGTCCGACGGCGGCAAGGGCAGAAAAACCGTCTCGCCACGAAAAGCTGCCGTTCTTGATTCCCAACGGGTCGAGGAGGGTCCGCCTGAGGTAGGGAACAAATGATTCGCCGGTGATGTGCTCGATTACCCGTTGCAGGTACGTGAACCCTTCTCCGGAGTAGGTGAACCGGGTGCCCGGTTCGGCTTTCACTCGCAGTCGATCGCCGGCCCGCCAGTTGGGAAAACCGGTGGTGTGCGCCAGCACCATGCGCGCGGTGATCTTCAGATGTAGTGGCTCGTCGGGAAGGTACGGCTGGCCCAGATATTCGTGCAGGGGGCGATCGAGGTCAAGTTTGCCTTGTTCGACAAGCTTCAGCGCAGTGTAGGCTGCCACTGGTTTGCTCATCGATGCCGCTTCAAAAAGCGTTTCCGCCGTGACCGGATCTGCACTGCCGGCACGGCGCACTCCGTATTGTCTGCTCCAGGCGATGCGGCGCTGCTCGATGCCGACGATCGAGACGCCGGGGACCTTGTGCTTCGCCATCAACGCCGGCACAATCTCATCGAGATAACCAGGTAGTGCGGTCGTTTCCCCGGTGATTTCAGTAATGAAAGAGCGGACGTATCCCTGCCCGAAGATCACCAGCACGATCAGAATCGGCAGTAACAGTGCGGTCCTAAACCAGGGTATTTTGCGTTGCATGCTCATCGGCTCAGGAAGAGCTTTCTGGCATAATAAGGCTTGCACGCAGGAGACCGTAGAGTTTTTTCAGGTCTGCCTGCGCCTCGGGATCGTCACGCTCCCTTTGTTCGCAGACCAGGCGAAGTCCTCGCTGGGTCACGGCATGATGGGCGTCTGTCCTGAACAACTCATGCAGGATGGCAGCCGCCTTGTCTCGAACAGGGGGGTCGCTCGAGTTGAAATCTTCCACGTATTTCTTCAACCGGTTACCAAAACCGCGGAAAAGATTACGTGCCTCCTGCTCCCATATTTTCTGGTGACGCAGTGGAGTGGTGATAATGGCTCTGCCCAGGTCCCCATACACGTGGAAGGCTGATTTTCCCTGCTCGGACAGTATCCCCAGCGAGAGGTCGAACTTCTGCCTGAAAGGATGCAGTTCCAGGGCGCATCCGTGTTCCGAGAACACAAGCTCCGCCACGGAGGAAAGGTACCAGCCAGGCGAAGATTTCATTACGGCGGCAGGATTTTCCCGTGGCCCGAAGAGGAAATTGCCGAGGCTGTAGCAGATGGGAACGCCTTCGTAGAACTCACTGCACAAAGGTATATGAGGGTGGTGCGCTATGACAGCATTGGCACCCGCATGGGCCATCGCTCGGCAGGCGGAAACGGTCACATCGGATGGAATCGGCAGGTATTCGTTGCCCAGGTGGAGGATGACGATGATGAGGTTGAATTTTCGGCGTGCCTCCATGATCAGGCTTGCCGACCGGAAAGGGTCGAGCCTCGCCGCCCCCGGACCATCCTCCTGCGCCTGGGCAAATCCCCCATCGGCAAAGTTGAACACCGCCAATGTCCGATCTTTTCCTGAAAATACTACCGGACGGTAAACTTCGGCCTGAGTCAGGCCGGCACCGCAACAGGAAAGCCTTTGTGCTGCCAGGGCATGCAGCGTCCTCTGCAGACCTTGGACCCCCTGATCCATGATGTGATTGTTGGCAAGGGTCAGGATGCCGAACCCCATCTGTTTCAGTGCCGCCGCAAGGGCTGGCTTGGCCATGAAGTGCGGGCTTGTGCCGAATTTACGGATGGGGCTGAAATCCTCGCACAGGGGGATTTCCAGGTTCCCGATGACCAGGTCCGCTTTGGCGAACAGAGAGGCCGCCGGGGCGATGATTCCGGTCACATCGCGGGAGAGCATGGCCTCCTGAAGCGCGCCATAAGGACAGATGTCGCCCGTGACAATTACCCTGAATTCGGGAGTCTCTGGTTTCATGGCTAAGACCCCTAGCTGTTATTAATGAAAGGATGGCACAAACTGTAATAGACCGCGTCTCATGAAAAATGTTGAAATCACCCGGAACGTCCCACGCGCATCTCGGACGGCAGGAATAATTTGTGTTGTTATTTCAATTAATAAAGAGATGTCTCGGTTTTCAGGGCGTTGAGATTTTTCCCTTGTGCTCGAAAGAACAGGATCCGATATTTTGTCCGTCCGGTTTCGACGGCGGCAACACCATCTTCGCCCACCCATTGCAAATGACCATATTTTTTTAGCCGTAAGGGTGTACGCCCTGAAGTCTATGCTAATTCGAGACAATAGTACCCATTTTCCCTTTTTTTCTCTATTTTCGTCAGAGCACTGCTGCTGCGTTCCTCCAAGATTGTGCAAACCTGGTCGAACTCTTCAGCGTGGACGAAGCGGGATTGATATTGGGTGAGCAGGTTGTCGGTTACGATAGGATAGAGACGGAGCGTATTGGCTAATTTTCCTTCGCTCTGCCTGAAATTCAGTCTGGCGATAAAACTATAAGGAGGGGCGTTGTGCATCTTGTAGCGACCGGGCGAGTTGAGCATGAAATTGCCGATACTGTAGATGATCCATTTCGAGCTGACCTTTTCGATCTCCTGGATCATATGGGCGCCATGTCCCAGGATGAGATCAGCCCCTGCCTCGAGGAAATCGTGAGCCAATTGCCGTTGGTACTCCGATCGCCATTCATAGTTATTGCCCCAGTGGGGGCTGACGATAATAAAGGAGTCCGTCCATCGCTCGCGCGCTCTTGAAATCTGCTCTCTTATTCTTTCAACAACTATGGGATTGACTCCCCCGTTATTGCTTGTCGCAAAAAGTTTGAACATATCCTGGGACATCTTTGACCACTGATATGCCGAGATAATGACCACTTCCCGGTTATGTCCCTCATGGGAAATTGAAAAACAAAGCGGTCTTACCGCTTCCTGCAGGTTTCTGCCTGCTCCGGCATAGGCGATTCCATGTTGTTCCAGGGCCTCCAGGGTCTCGATAAAGCCTTCGAGGCCAAAATCATAACTATGGTTGTTGGCCAGCATGACATGTTTGATATTGTGGCGCAGGAGACATCGAGTCGCATGAACCGGATTGCTGTGGTGGATATATCGCTTCTGGCCGGTAAAGGGGGATTTCGTAAGCGTCGTCAAAGGGGTTTCAAGATTTGCGATCACGATCTCGGCCTGGAGCAGAAAATCCTTAAAGTTCGCCAGAGGGAAGTCATACCCTTTGCTTTCCAGAAGATTTTCCCCACCTTTGGCGGCGATACGCATCTGATAGTTTTCCCCGAAGGCGGTATCGCCAAGCATGAGCAGGGAAATCCCTCTTGCGGGGTCGGCAGCGGTTTTAACCAGATACCCGTCGCGGCTTGAATTCATCGAAGGCGAATGCTGTCTTGTCCTCCTGTTTGTGTTATCGGCCTGGCACCTGGGTTTTTTGAGCCGGGTGAGAATTTCATCCATCGCCACGGAACTGCGCGCTGAGCCCTTGACGAGAACTATATCACCGGGCCTGACAGTCTTCTCCAGATCCTCGATAATGGTCTCCGCCGTGAGCGCAAATACCCCCTTGAGGTGCCGGGGCAGTCGGTCCCAGAGGGGTCTGATGCCTTCGCCCAGCATATAGACCCGGTCCAACTTAGCCTCAACGAGCGGATCCAGGAGATCCAGATGCAATTGTTCCGATGCCTCGCCAAGTTCTTTCATCTCTCCCAAAAGGGCCAGACGCCTGCCGCCGGATGCCGGTTTCTGCAAAGCCAAAAGGGTAAGCGCCGAGCGTATCGATGCCGGGTTGGCGCTGTAGGCGTCGTCGATGAGCCGGTAGGTGCCGGTGTTCAAGGGGATATCATAGAACTCCGCACGTCCTTCCATCTTGGGCACGCTCGCCAGATCATGCACCGCTTTCTGCCAGTCGGCCCCCAGCGCATACAGGGTCGCCAGGGCTGCGGTGGCGTTGAGCAACATGTGGCGGCCAGGGTGGGGAATTGCCAGGGATTTGGTTTTTCCTTCAATGGTCACCTCAGCGCGGCTTTGGGCAAGTTCAATCTGGACGTTTGCCAGACGAAAATCAGCCTCCGGGTGTTCCCCGAACGTAAAGATGGTTCGAACCCCTTTCTCGTGGAGTCTGGAACAGAGCAGGTCATACATAGAATCTTCGCGATTGACGATAACCACGCCATTTGCCTTAACTTCTTTTGCAATGTCGGTTTTGGCGTTGATGATCCCCTCGATGGTTTTATAGAATTCGATATGATCGGGCTGGATTGTGGTTATGAGCACCACGTCGGGAGAAAGCATCTTTCCACGCAGCTCGTTGGCACGGTGATCTCTTCCGATGCCGACTTCATATACCGCAAATTTGCTGTCTCGTGGTGTTCGCGCTGCCGTGAGCGGTACTCCCGGGGTACTGTTGAAATTTTTAATCGTTGAATGTGTCTTCCCCTGTTGTCCCAACAAATAAGCCAACATGGTGGTAGTGGTTGATTTGCCCACACTGCCGGTAATGGCAGCCACCTTTGCAGTCAGTCGACGGATTGCATATGTGCCCAACTGGTCGAGCGCCTTACGGGTATTACTTACCAGAAGCAGAGGGTAGGGGGAATTGAGGCTCATTTCAGGAGGGGCTTTGCTGACTATCACGGCGGAAGCCCCCCTTCTGAAAAGATCGTCGATACGTAGGTTCAAATCGTCGTATTTTTTAGGCCATTGCTCCTTGTTGGTGGAGACCATCAGGTCACCCGGTCTGATCCCCCAATCAAAATAGGTGACCCCGGATGCATACCACCCCGGCCCCGGATGATTGATCCATTCTCCTTGCACTGCGGCGGCAAGTTCGTCCGCAAACCAGATCGGTTCTCCTTGTGTAGCGCTGTATGGATTATTTTCCAGAGTACCCTCATGGACTGCCTTGCAGGAGGAGAGTGCGGAAGAATGCAGATGTTTCAGATGAATCGGTTCAGAGAGGAGATTTTTTACCTGGTTGAAACGGGATGTAAAGATCACCAATACATCAGACGGCTCAGCCAGAGAAAAACCTTTGTCTATGGCTTTAAAGATGGTGGAGGTCGGTACCGATTGAAGCGGATGAAGCAGATTGAGCTCAGTGCCGGGAACGAGGACGGCACGATCAAAACAGGCTATAAATTTCTTCTTTCTATCGTCATCTCGCCCGAGTTGCCTGAGAGCGCCGTCATCCAGTACAAGCTTTGTCTTCGAGGTGCTGCCAAGACGGGGAAGCATCTGCGTCAGTCTTACGGATACATCAGGGTTCAAGGCATCGGCGAGAAGTACCTCAAAGGGGTACCCTTCGAGGCAAACGAGCGGAAGCGGATTTTTTGTGGTGAGTACCTTGAGTCCCCGTAATAACGATTCGTGCGGCAGACCAAGGGCGAGTGCCGAGGCGATGGCAAATAATGCGGCATGGAGAACGTTAGAATTCTCCTGTTTCGAGAGATCACCCAGGATGGGCATCGATGAACCTTGAACACAGAATCGCCGGTCGCTTCCTTCGTGGTAGTTTATGCTTAAACCGGATGGTTCGTGGACGGCAAATATGGCTTGTCCGCCTTTGCCGAGATGTTCCTGGATATGCTGAGCAGGGCCTGAGTGGCTGACAAGCAAAATGGACTTCGCATTATATTCGTTCAGGAGAATTGAAGTATTGTCGCTGTCGGCATGGAGAATGACCTTTTGCCTGGTCGCCTTGAGGAGGGCTTTATAATGGGTTAAATCTGCTTTTCTTTCAATGTTGGTTATGGCGGTAACTGCGCACTGGTCATAACCCAGTCCATAACTGGCAAGATGCTGAACATTGACCTCGAAGATCGCCAGGTCAACCGTCGGGTCCTGGAGAATGATCTGGGCCGCCTCAGTCGATCTCAGGTCAGCCTTGCCAAGACTCGTCCCATTGATGAAGATTTCCGGCTTCATCGCCAACCCAACGGAAAATCCCGCGGATGACAAAAGATTGCTCAGCGTTCGGGCAACCAGTTGTTTCTGTCTGGTACCTCCGACAGCCACGATGGGGATTCGACCGTTGCCCACGGGAAACAGCATGTCAATGATAGGCATGCCCACTTCCCGAGCCTTTCCCGCATCGGGCTCGGTGTGCAACAGAAGGCCCGGGCGAGAGCCGACCTCACAGATGGCACCCGCTCCCGTCTTGTACGATTGTCTTATATCCTTGGTGATAAAATCAACCCCCGCGATATCCATGCTGAAGGCGGCAGAGGCACGAACAGCCAGGGCGATGTTGTCAGGATGGACTTCGTCAGTTACATCTATAGCCATTCCCCCTTGGGAATAGTTGTACGCAGAGCGCAAAAAAACCCGCTGATCCTTGCCGGGAACGGAATTTTGCTGAAGACCATGCTTTGCCAGCATCCGATCCGAAAACGCATCGAGTTTGATGTTGTATTTGGGCCTCCGGCCGTAGGCTTGTCTGGCCTTATTGGTTTGCTCGACCAATTCTTTGACGGTGTGTCTCCCATCACCAATAACGTGTGCGGGTATCCTCTTCACAGCCGCGACCAATTCGTTGTTGATTACCAGGAGGCGATGGTCGTCACCGGGTATGAAAGTTTCGGCAATCACCCGTTGGGAATGCTTACTCGCCTCAACGTATGCTGGTTCTATTTCGGCAATCGAGGATATCCCAGTAGTAACACCAAGGCCTGTGTAAGAGTCCTTCGGCTTAATGACCAGGGGAAAACCAATCCGTTCAGCGGCGCGCTTAGCATCATCAAGGCTGGCGCAGACTGCTTGCCTGGGCACAGGAAGTCCGAGTCGTGCCAATGAACTGACTGTCAAGGCCTTGTCTTCAGTCATGGTAAAGCCAATCATCGGTAAGAGCTCGGTAGCTGCCGAACGGACAAAACGTCGATGGATTCCCTGGCCCAGCTGTGCGATTTTACTGTCAATCCTCATGAACGGGATATCCTTCTTCATCGCAGCGTCGAGGATATAGCGGGTATTGAGGTCCATTCGCCTCTTTGGCTGCCAATAGCTTAGAGGATTTCGGTTTTTTTCAAAATCAAAGCTGATTACCGGTTTGTTCTTCTCTTGCAACGGAGGCAGCAGATGCTTTTGCAACAAAGCCACCGCAAGGAGGCCTGCTTTTTCCCCCAGCAAGGAGTCGCGATATTCGTAGACCACCTCATAGATGTGGGGGTCCCCGGTTTTCCGGGACATGCCAAAGCTCACGGGCAAGTCGATCTTTTTTTGGAGCTCGATGGCGATACGCCAGATGAGTTCAGCCAAATGCAAGCCGATCCCGTGTTTCATGCGGGAAGCGGTATCACCCGCTTTTTCCCCCATGAAGGCCCGCTTTTCCAATCCCGGCAAATACGAGACGAGTGATTCACAAAAGGGCAGTCCCGCTTGCACGGTATTTATGTCGTGGGTCACTTCAAAATTTATCAGAAGTTTAGCGACATCAAAATGGGCATATGGGTTAATGCCTTTATAGAAGGTGCTTGATAGAATTTTCATGCGTACGGTGATTTTGGGTTATTTTGATAAATGGATTTTATGCCGCTCCAGCATGGAAGGCATCTGGAGCCTCACATGACGGGGCAGCAGCATGAACGCATTGTGCCTGGCAATAAACAAAGGCTGTATATTTTCCTCAACGTACTGGTTTCCCCGCATAGACTGATTTGACATATGCTCTCCAACCGTCGTAAGCCCGGGTATATGCCACTTCTCCCGTACACGGTACCCGGTTCCATGGAAGAAACGAACCAGCGGCTTGGAGTACCAGAAAATCTGTGGATGAAAGAATCACTAAAATAGTGTGCAGGTATCGCATGTCATACTAATGCCGAAACTACTTATTTCACTTTCCTGGCGTCCAGAATTTTGTCAAAAAGCCTCCATGCCTGGTCCGATTTGACACGAATTCCCTTGTCGGTGTCCACACAATGGACGATGACGAGATTCGAATCCGGCACTACGAAAAGCAATTGTCCTCCGTTTCCAGAAGCATAATATATGCTTTTGTTGATCCACCACAGATAGCCATATCCTTTTTCTGGATTTTTTGGCTTGAAAACCATGTGTTTTTTGGTGCTTTCCCGAACCCACTCAGCGGGGATTACCTGTCGATCCCGCCACCGTCCTTGACGGAGATACAGGAGTCCGAAACGGGCCAGATCAAGGGCGCTCATTTTGAAGAGATAGGCCGGATGGGATGAGATGTTCAATTCATAATGATAGTTCGTATCCTGCATCCGAAAGTGTTCCATCTGTAGCGGTGTGGCGATTTCTTGTCGAAACTGCACGAAAAAATCCTTCTTCGTCTGTTGATTGAAAATGGTCAACAGCGCGTTAAAATCCCAGTTGTTATAATACCAGCGGGTACCGGGATCGGAACTGTAACGAGCAGGTCTTTTCCTGCGCATACCGTCAGTTTCATAGGCCGCCGCATGGTAAATGCCCGATCTCGCCGTGATCAGATCATACACCGTCGCTTGCAGTTCCTTGGTGCTCAGCCCTCCGATATCGGTAATCTTCAGTTCCTGTAAGGTACTCGCAAGGCTGATCTCTTGTTTGGCCACATGAATGCCATACATTGCACTCATGAGACTTTTTCTCACCGAATGAATTTTGTAACGAGTAGCAGCGGGTCCCCAATCGGCGACGATGACACCATTTTCTACGATAACAACAGAGCCTGAATGAATGTTTTCGGAATATCGACGCGCCTCCTCAAGTTTTGTACTTGACCAGCCTGCCAACTGCGGTGAGGCCAGTTTGCTCCACTTCTTTTCGGGTAAATATTTGATGTTCCTGTCGTAGCTGTACAGGAACTCGTATGTCTTTTCGCTATGCCCCTCACACCCACCCGAGCAGAGTACAACGGTGAGGAAAAGCAAAAGGAGGGGCAGGCTGCTCACCACCTTTTGGGGAATATCGCATATCACATGGAATATTTTGTTATTTTTCACTCGCAGTCATTATCTCGAGACCTGAGAGGATGGTTTGAAAAGTGCTGCGTGTGAAGTATTCGAATCCCCGAATCCTGAACGTCGCACCGTAAATATGCAGTTAGCAGCCTTGAATTATATCTTCAAGCCCAGTCGGAATGAATGCAGCAACGAGGAAAGGTTGTGTTGGATGTAGTCAATTCGGACTTCGTTATTGCGTCGGTCATTCCCCCCTCGGATAAATGAACCGTCGGGCAACCGAAAAGTCAATTGTTTGGCCAGATTGTATTGCACCTGCCGTACGCATCTTTCTCGTATGGTGGTGTTGTTGAACTTCTCCGGCGATTTCATCCGCAGGAATGCCAGCATACCCTCCGAGCGGCAGGCAATCGGTGTACTCCTTTCCCATGACAGGTATTGGGGATGGTCAAGAATGTGGAGGACAATCTTTTCGGCATGCTGGAAGTAGAGTGGAGATGGTTCAAACTGCGACAGGAGTTCGAGGGAGTAGAGCATCCAGTGCGATTGCTCCTGCACTCCATAATCTTCCGGTGCGAGGCCGCACTCGATATCCCGTACGGCATCAAGCCAATTCTCCTCTCTGGTTATTTTGTACAGGGCCAGCAGGGCCAGCAGGGCTTCGCCGGTATAGTACATCGATTGAAATCCGGATATCTTGCCTGACTCGAAATATCTCTTATGCACCAGTTTGCCATGTTCGATTCGCTGGTCGAGCATGAACTGGCAGAGCTGTCTGGAGACCGATAAGAGGAAACGTTCTCCGGTGATCTCGAACAGGGAAAGAAGCGCCAGTGTGGACAGGGCATTCCCGCCAAGTTTGAT
>Ga0075012_10005870_pt1 | contig 11201 bp, 9 predicted proteins | sample All_14_2_FD_71474 | JGI IMG/M metagenome (GOLD analysis project Ga0075012, IMG submission 71474) | Freshwater microbial communities in response to fracking from Pennsylvania, USA - Allegheny Zone_MetaG_DW_15 | ecosystem: Environmental > Aquatic > Deep subsurface > Groundwater > Drilled...
GCCCTGACCCCGTTCGGAAAAATCCTGGTAACGCCCTGTAATTCGATCATTTGCTGCCCACACGGTAATTTTTTCTTGAAAACGACAGAAACGAATTATAACAGGTGTGCACCACAATGGCAAAAGTCATTTTTTCGGGAAAAAAATGTGGTTTTCTGTTAGAATCCAAAACTGATTATTTATATCAATAGTATGCATGGTAATCAATGAACAGGGGCTGGAGGAATCATGATTTTTGAGCTGATGAAACTCTGTGTTGAAAAAGGTGCGTCTGACCTGCACTTTAAGGTCGGCTATCCACCCATTTTGCGAATAGACGGCGCAATGCGGCTTATCAAAGATATGCCGGTCATTTCCGTGTCTGATTATGAAGCAATGCTCGAGTCGATTCTCGATGACCTGCAGCTGGTCAATTTCCTCAAACATCGCAAACTCGATCTTGGCTTCAGTTTTCAGAACGCGCGCTTCCGCGTCAACCTTTTCAACGATCTGCATGGTGGTAACGCGGTATTCAGGGTAATTCCGTTCAAACATCTTTCATTCAACGACATCGAACTGCCCCAGTCAGGTCGAAAACTGGCCGACCGGCAGCGCGGCATCATTCTGGTGACCGGTGCCACCGGCGCCGGTAAATCGACGACTCTGTCGACCTTCATCACCCACATCAACAGCACTTACAATAAAACGATCATTACCGTCGAAGACCCGATCGAATACCTGTTCGAAGACGATATGAGCCTGATCAGCCAGCGCCAGGTCGGTGTCGACTGCCTCAGTTTTGAAGAAGGCATCAGGGGTGCCCTTAAAATGGACTGCGACGTACTGATGGTCGGCGAACTGCGCAATACCGATGCCGTCGAAATGTCGCTTCTGGCGGCCGAATCAGGGAAACTGGTTTTCGCCACTCTGCACAGCAATACGGCCATTCAGGCCATCGACCGTTTCGTTAACCTTTTTCCGCAGAATCTGCATTCACAGGTTCTGGGCCGCCTGGCCTCGCATCTGCAGGGGGTTGTCACCCAGACACTGGTTCCGAGACGCCTTGGCCGCGGTCGTCTGGCTGCCTTCGAAATTCTGCTCAATACGCCGGCGGTGCGCGGTCTGATCAACGAAAACCGCGTTCACCTGATTCACTCATATCTTGAATCAGGCTCGGGCTCTGGCATGGTTTCACTCGATAATTCTCTTGTGGAGCTAGTAAACAGCGGCAAAGTCGACAAGAATGAAGCGATGATGCGGGCGAATAACAAAGCCTATGTTAAACGCAAGATTGAAGAACCCGAAGGCTCGGGAGGTGCAGCATGAGACCGGAAGTATTCGAATATTTTGAAAGGGCCATCGAGCTCGGTGCCAGCGACCTGATTCTCAAACCGGGTGCGCCGCCGGCATTCAGGGTTAACCGCCATCTGATCATCTCTGAAGATGAGGCCCTGGCGCCACAGCAGATGTATGACCTGTTTCTGCCAATCGTAGATGCTGCCCAGCAGGAAGACCTGCGCTCGAAATTCTTCGTGAATTCGATATTTCAGTATAAATTCAACCGCGCCCGCATCAGATATTATATTTTTCAGCAGCGCGAAGGTCTTGCCGGGTCATTTCGTTTCATTCCTTCGAAAGTTCCGACTATCGAAGAACTGCGTTTGCCTGAAGCACTGATCGGCATAGCTGCACGGCCCCGTGGCCTGTTTCTGGTGACCGGCCCGGCCTGTTCAGGCAAAACCATGACGGTTGCGGCAATGGCCGATGCGATCAACAAACGCTTCGCCCGTCATATCATTACCATGGAAAGCCCGGTAGAAGTTATCTATACCCCGAATCAGTCTGTTTTTACTCAGGTTGAAATCGGTAAAGTCATCAATACCTATTCTGAGGCGCTTGTCAATTCACTGCGTGAAGACCCTGATGTCATGGTTATCGGCGAACTCAAAGACCGCTCTATTGTTGAGCAGGCTCTGATGGCTGCCGAAACCGGCCATCTCGTCATTTCTTCACTGCCGACCATGGGTGCCGCGCAGACAATCGAACATATCGTCAGCATGTATCCCCCCGGCAAGCAGGACGAAGCTCGTTCGCAGCTGAGTCTGAGTCTGATCGGCATTTTTTCACAGATGCTGATACCCTGTGTTGACCCTCTTCAGTCGCCGCGAGTTGCTTATGAATTGATGCTCGCAACTTCAGGCATCCGCAACCTGATTCGCGACCGAAAATACAACCAGCTGAACACGGCGATGATTATGGCGCGCCGCGAAGGTTGCGTAACTTTTAAAGACACCCTCGAGAGACTGATGCGCGATGACAGCATCGATCAGAACATCGTTAAAAGCCTGCTGCAGGAGTTGGAAGAATGAACGAAATAGCTCAGAAAAGAATCAGAGATATTCGTGAAAAAATCGCGAATGCAGTCAATAATCACCTCGGCGGCAAATTCTCAGAAGCGATAAAGGCCAGACTGGTACTGTTGATGTCTGAAGTCGGCATGGCGCAGTCGGCTGGCTCGATCTACAGCTATCTTCAGACCCACTCCGACCAGGAAGAAGCCATTGTCGCAGCTAACCGTTTCGATAACGACGAAATTCAGACCTATCTGCTGGAATTACTTAAAAACTCTCGGTCTGCACATCGCGAAATCATTGTCGAATGCCTCGGCAGCCGGAAAAAGCCGGCGCTGGTGGCCGAACTGAAACAGTATCTCGCTGACCCCGACCGGCATGTGCGCTTTCAGACCGCCAACACCCTGTTCAATATCGGTGGCAAAGAAGCGGCTCTCGCCATGTGCGAATTTATTTCCGACCCCGATGAATGGATCTCGATGACAATCCTTCGCCTTCTCTGCATCATGCGCGAACTCGATTCGATTCCCATTCTCATCGAAAAATACCACCAGGACGAAGATCTGCGACGCAAGGCTCTGATGATCTCATTTCTCGCAAGGTTCAGAAGCGTAACTCTGCTTGGTATCTTCGATCAGGGGCTGCAGGCCAGAGACGCCAGACTGCGTGCCAATTCAATCGAGGCGGTCGGGAATCTGAATCTGCCCGAAAATGAAATCAGAAGCCGCATAGAGCCTTCTCTGCACGACCCGAACAATCGCATCAGGGCCAATTCGATTCTTGCTCTTGCCCGGCTCGACCCCGAAAAAATCAAACCCGAAATTCGTGATATGGTCGAATCTGGCGACGTACAGCTGCGCCGCAGCGCGGCGTTTATTCTTGGCATGATTCCGCCGACTGATTACCAGGATCTTGCCGCCATTCTGGTTGCCGACCAGAACGAAGCGGTGCGCAAGAGAATGATTCAGTCGTTGAGAAATTTTCCTTCAGATTTCGTCTGCAATCAGCTCGAACGCGCCCTTTCCGACAACAACAAATGGATCAGAAAGCACGCTATCGACATGGCGGCGCGCCTTTCGAACTTTCCCCACAAAAAAATTCTTGGTCTGCTCAAAACCGAGCGGGCCGCCCCGAACCTTGAGGCCTGCATGAACTTTTTTGCCTTTCATCCGGTCGAAGAGGCGATGTCGGCAATCAAACTGCATGTCAAAGATCGCCGTCTTCAGGTCGTTAAGGCCCTTCTGAATTCTGTTGCCGCCATTGGCGGCGTTGAAGGAGTCAAATCGGTGGCGCCAAGGCTTGAACAGAAAGACCCGGGCGTCATTCAGGCCCTCAGTGAGGTTCTCATCAAAGCCGGCGACCGCAAAATTCTCGACGATCTCGTCGAAAGATTCGCGCATGTGCGGCATGAACACCAGGTTTCAGTGCTGGTTCCGTCACTTATCAGCAGTGTGAAAATCCTCGATCAGGGCGAAAACATGCCCGAAGAGCTTCTCAAGAGTCTTGAAACCATGGAAGTCGAGGAAAAACCGAAGCCGTTGCCGCCTGAATCTTCTATCGAAGATGTTTCTGAACCGATGCCCACCGACAGGGATACGGCCGACAGCGGCGAAGAAGCAAAATTGCCTGATTCCGGCATCGATTTCGGCTCAGGCTTGCTTGATCTGCCTGCCCCTGGTGATGACGGCGGTGAAACCGAAGACGGTGAATCTGACGCCGACGGCCGCAAGACCTCGGCCCATTATCGCCAGGGCCTTAAAGCCTACAATATCGGCAAGTATAAAAAAGCAGTCAGCGAGTTCAATAAGGTTCTCGAAACCGAAGAGCAGCCTCCGGCAAATGTCTTTCTCTATATGGGCATAATGTTTGCCGACCAGGAAAAATATGAACAGGCGCGCGAATACCTGCAGACTTTTATCGATAAAGCTCCCGACCATGCACGTGGCAATTTTCTGCTTGGCAAGGTGTTCAGACAGCTAAAGAACTGGAGCGGCCTGATCAGGGTCTATTCAAGATTTGCCAGCGGCGAGCTCGAAGCTTCTGCCAAAATGAAAAAGCGCATTTACCACGACCTTGGTGTGGCGAATGTTCTGGTTGGCCAGTATGAAGCCGGCTGTTCGCAGCTCGAAAGCCTTCTGAAAATCGACCGGGAAAATGCCGAAGCCGGTTACTATCTCGCTTTGGGCAAATTTCACCTCAAAAAAGTGAGTGAGGCCGAAGCGATTCTGCAGCAGGCCGCCAGGAGCGGGCATGGCAACAAACGCATCACCAGACTGATTGAAGCTTTGGTCGATAAAATCAAGGGCGGCCCCGCTGACTGATTTTGCAGAATGGAAACAAACGATGGATATCAAGATTAAAAAACTTCTTAAAGATCTGACAAACAGCGATGACGATCTGCGGGCTCTTTCAGCGATGACGTTGATGAAGCTCGATTTTCCCGATAAGGCGGCGCGCGAAGAAATACTGCTGAATCTGATCGAAGCAACCCAGGACCGGAATGTTGCCGTCAGATTTTTTGCCAGAAAAGCCATAGACAAGATCCGAAAAACTGAAAAGCTTCTCAGAACTGCCATTGGTGAGACGACAACCACTGATCCTTCTGAAAGGCTTGTTTCAGGCGACTACCAGGATCGACTGGCTGCGGTGATGGAAATCAAAGCCAGCGGCAGAGCCGATTTTAAAGATCGGCTTGTAGAAATGCTCGGCGCTGAGGAACACACCTTCGTGCGTGCAGCATTGATCAGCTGTCTTGCCGGTTTCTTAAAAAAAGAAGAAGCCAGCATTCTCAGTCGCTTTCTCTCAGATTCTGACAATCGGGTGCGCTCAAATACGATCGAAGCGCTCGAAATTCTCAAGGCTGAAGATTCGATTCCGGCACTTTTTTCGGCTCTTTCTGACCCCGACAACCGTATCAGGGCAGTTGCCGCCAAAGCTTTGCAGACCTTCGGCGAGGAAAAGGTTTTTACCGAACTCAAAAAAATGCTTGAATCACCAGAAGAATGGATGAAAGGCAGCGCAATTTATGCCCTTTCGCACATTCAGGCCGGTGAAGCGGTAGAGCTGCTGCTTGAAACGGCGCGGGCGGCTACCCATGCTGAGACTCGTATTAAAGCCATCGTCGCTCTTGCCAATTATCATGATTCCTGTGCCTATGGCTTTCTCAAGGGCCTCGGGACCTCAGGCGAAGGTGTATTCAAGGAAACTGCCCAGAAAGCCATCAAGCTGATGGAAGAAAAATTCGGGGCCGAGCCGCCGACCAGAACTTTGATCGTTCAACCCGAAGAAACGGGTCGGTCAGCTGAAGGAAAAAATGATGGCAAGCCGGCTGAAAGCGACAAGCCAGAAGATCTTGCTTCGACGGTGACCCGTTTTTTCCGCAAGGGCAAAGAAGAAGCGGTTGGTCTGTCGAACCGTGCCGCCCTTAATTTTTCAGTAACCGATATTAAGAAGGAACTGGACGAGCTGTGCAAAGAAATCGGCCGCACGATGTTTGACGTCTATCAGGCCGGCGAAATCGAGTATGCTGACATGCTGAGCCTTGGCCATGAGATTCTCAGAATGAACTTTTTCATTCAAAAATATGCCGAGCAGGAAGAAAAGCTTGCCGGCGTCAAGCCAGAAGGCTTTTTTGGCCAACTTAAAAGCCTCTTTTCAAAATCCCCCGAGCAGAAGGCCACCGCATCGCAGGCCGAAAAATTCTCTAAACGCCGTGATGAGCTTTTGCTGAAACTCGGACAACTGGCGGCAAAGAAATACGAAAAAGAAGAATTCAGGCACAAATTGCTCGAAGCACACATGGCGACCTACCAGAAGCTGACCAGAAAGCTTTCCGGCGAGCAGAAAAAACTTGATGAAAATTGAGGAAAATATGGATTTAAACGCTTTTATCAGAGATGTTCCCGACTTTCCAAAACCGGGCATTATTTTCAAGGATATTACTCCGCTGCTCAATGATCCGAAGGCTTTCGCCGGCCTGATTGACATCTTTGCCGACAAATACCGCGATTCTGGTATCAGCCATGTCTGCGGCATCGAATCACGCGGTTTCATTATTGGTGCGGCTCTTGCTCTCAGACTCGGGGTCGGTTTCGTGCCGATCCGCAAGGCCGGGAAACTGCCGTGCCGAAAGATTCGTCGCGAATACAGTCTTGAATATGGCACCGATGCCATCGAAATTCATGCCGACGCGGTCGCCAGGGGCGAAAAGGTGCTTCTTGTCGACGATCTCATCGCAACCGGCGGCACAGCTCTGGCAGCGGTCGAGCTGCTTCAGGACATTGGCGCACAGGTAACCGGTATCGCCTTTGCCATCGAGCTTGAATTTTTGAAAGGTCGCGAACGCTTTGACAACAGCAGGGTCTTCTCTGTGCTCAAATACTGATCTGCCGATCTGGGCGGTAATCCCCGCCCGTGGTGGTTCAAAAAGGCTGCCGCGCAAGAATGCCATGCCTTTCGCCGGTGGTGACTCCCTTACGGTGCGCACCATAAAGACGGCTGTCGAATCAGGGTGTTTCAGTCGCGTGCTTCTCAGTACCGATGACCCGCAGATCGCTGCTGACGGCCGGGCGGCTGGCGCGCTGGTTCCCTTTATCAGACCGGCAGAACTCTCTGGCGATCAGGCTTCTTCGCTCGATGTGCTGTTGCACGCGGTGTTTGAGCTGAAAAGGCTGTTCCCGAAAGAAGAGCCGGTGGCGGTGGCGCTGCTGCAGGTGACTTCGCCGCTGCTGAGCGCCCGGCATGTTGCGGCGGCTGTCGAAACTTTTGCTGCCGGCGGCTTTAACAGCCTTTCTTCGATGGTTGCGGTCGAACAATACCCTGAATGGATGTTCAGGGTTGCCAAAAACTGCCTGGCAACCCCGGAAAGTCAGGCGGGCATCGTCTGCCCGACCGACCGGATACCCGCCAGATACATCGAGAACGGGGCGATTTATCTGGTCAGGCATGAATGGCTGGTTGACCAGCGAAGTCTCTATGATTTTACCCGGCATGGCTGTTTTGCAATGTCAGCCGAGGACTCGGTAGACATCGATACTCGTTCAGATTGGGAATACGCGGAGTTTCTGCTGCGCCGCCGCGGGTAATGCTCTGATTCAGCTTTCGTTGCGGTTCATGACCGGATTATAAAGAGTTGCCTGATTGCGGCCGTGCTGCTTTGAATAATAGAGGGCGAAGTCGGCCTTCTGAACCAGATCGGTCTTTGATTTTGCCGCATCGGGGTAGCAGCTGACGCCAAGAGACACAGTCAGAGGCACACGTTCACCGTTGATTCTGAAGTCGAAGCCTTCAATGGCGGCTCTGATACGTTCGGCCGGAATCAGTGATCCTTCGCCATTCTTTTCGGGACAGATCACGACAAATTCTTCGCCGCCATAGCGTGCCGGAATATCGATTTCGCGCACATTTTTTTCGATGAGGCGGGCAACGGTTTTGAGAACTCTGTCGCCTTCTGGGTGTCCAAAGGTATCGTTGAATTTTTTGAAATGGTCGACGTCAAGGATTATCAGTGAAACATGGTTTTCGTAGCGGTCGGCGCGCTGAATTTCTTCATCGAGGCGCTGCTGAAAATAGCGGTGGTTGTAAAGCCTGGTCATTTCGTCGGTAACCGCATAACGATACAGTCTGGCGTTATCGATGGCTATTGCAGCCTGATTCGCCAGATTGACGAACAGCTCGAAATCTTTTTCAGAGAAACTGTCAGGCTCTGAGCGCGAAATGTTGAGGGTGCCGAGAATCTTGTCTTTAGCTGTCAGCGGCACACACATCATTGTGCCGGTGCGGATATTCTTCTTTTTGATGCTCTGAAAGGTGGCATCGGTTTCGACGTTGCCTGCAAAAAGCGGCTGCCGATTTTTTACAACCCAGCCAGCCACCGATTCGCCGATTTCGAGACGGGTATCACGGGTGATTTCTTCGCTCAGACCTACTGCAACACCGATAGTCAGATTTTTTTCGGCATCATCGAGCAGCATCAGCGAACCTTTTTCGGCTTTAACCACTTTAACGACTATTTCGAGAATCATGTTCTGCAGTTTTCTGAAGTCGAGTTCTGAGCTGATGGCTTTGCCAACCTCATAAAGGGTCGACAGCTGCAGAATCCGGTAGTCGAGGTCGGCTTTGGTAGTGCGCAGATTCACCCGCATCTCGTCGAAGGTGGTGGTCAATTCACCAATTTCATCACTCGACATCGGCAGAATCCGGTGTTCGAAATCGCCGCTGCTGATATGTCTGGCGCCGTTGATCAGATTCGACAGCGGGGCAGTAAAGCCCCTTGCCAGAAGAATCGCCAGAAAGATTGAAATGACGGCCGTCAGTGAAAGAATTCTGATTATCCTGGCTCTGAATTTATAGATCGCGTCAAAAGCGATTCTCTCTGGTATCTGCAGAACAATTGTCCAGTTCGGGGCCTGATAGAAATCGAATTTTTTCAGCGAAACGGCGGTGATCAGATATGGCTCACCATCGATGTCGCGCAGGCGCGTAAGGTCGCTGTCGATGGTTTCTGACAGTGGAATATTGAGAGTGCTCGATTCTTCAGATGAGCGGGCTATTACCGAACCGGCTTCGTCAAGTACCAGCCCCTGTGATTTTGAGTTTTTCAGAGCATTGCGCAGCAGGTCACGTATGCTCGAAAGATTGACTTCAGAAATAAGCACGCCGGTTATGCCGAGCCTTTCTGGCGATTTGATCACCGACTCGAGAGTCATGAATGGCATCCCATCGGCAGAGGCGACAACTTCAGAGAGTGACCCCTGGTAGCTGCGCCTGATCGCTTTCGAATAAAGCCAGTCGGCCGGCAGTCTGGTCGCTGCATCGGTTGTGGCGATAATGTTTCTTTCGCTGTCGATAAGATACATCAGTTTGAAAAAGGCAAAATGCCGCATCAGGGCGTTGAAAAAGTCTTCAGAGACAGCTGGGTTCAGTGATTTTACCGCTTCCAGCTCGCCGATGGCATTGAGCAGACGCCGGGTAAATTCGAGATTCTCATAAATTCCGTGCGCAAGCGTATTAGATAGCTCCAGATGGCTGGCAGTGACCTCTTCGGTGATAAATTTTTTCTGATTGAAATAGGCCTGATAGCCGAGAAAAGCCAGAGGAATCAGGGAAATCAGAAGGATTATAATGGTCAGCCTTGCTCTGATGCCTGGTTTAAAAAAGCTTCGACTGTTCATTGATGTGGCAGTTTCGCTCTGATGCTGTTGATGTTTTCATCGACCAGCGGGTATTCTGAATCGTATTTTTTCAGTTTGGTGAAGTATTCAAGAGCCTTTTCGAGTTCGCCAAGGCCAAGAAAAATATTCCCGAGATGAAACATGGCGTCGGTTGAATCCGGTGCTTCTGCGAGCGCCCGCATAAAGACCGCGATCGCATCAGAGCTGCGTGAAAGGCCCTGCAGAGCCTGCCCTTTGATCAGCAGAGCCTGCAGATCGGCCGGGTTGATGCCCAGGCTTTCTTCGGCCAGGGTCAGGGCCAGATTGAAGTCTTCTTCGATAATCGCGATGAGGGCATTGGCCATTTCGTTGCCGGTAACGTGAGTTACAGTCTCTGACAGCTGCTGGTTTGAATTTGTCAGATTCTGCAGAAATTCCTGCTCTTCGCACTTCATGATTTCGTTTTCGACAACTTCAATAAAGGTGCTGTCGAGTTCTTTCAGCATGGTGAAGTGCTTTTTTGCCAGGGCAAAATTGCCCTCGTCACGATAAATGACCCCAAGATTCTGGTGTGTCTGAATGTGATCCGGGTCGATCTCGAGCACCTTTTTGTAAAATGGCACGGATTGTTTGGTTTTACCAAGGTGGGCGAGGGCCACGGCAATATTGAAAATGGCATCGACGTCGCGCGGTTTGGCCCTGATGACGGCTTCCCATTCCTGAATGGCCTGCATGGCCTTGTTCTGCTTCATGTAGATGAGCCCGAGATTGTAATGTGAAAAAGAATGGTCGGGGGCCACCCGCAATGCTGCCTGATAAGCCTCGATGGCGTGAATCATGTTGTTCATGCGGTGCAGGAAGATGCCCTTGGTGGCGTAGAGATCAGGGTTGCCCGGAGACTGTTGAATGGCTTTTTCGATCTGCTGCATGGCTTTGTCATATTGACCCTGGTCAAAAAAATCGAGGGCCGATTCATAATGTCGCTGTGCGTAGGTGTTTTTAAGATTGGCCATGCATTCTGCCTGTAATTTTGATTTTTCGCATTATAGCGCAATCGTGACCACATTTCAAACAGCGCTGATACTTTGCTGTTGAAATGGCCGCCCTGATGCGTTACAATCAGGCATCATGAATGAAGCTGAAAAGAATGGCGAAAACCCTGCTGGTTCTGTAACTGTACCGCGCGAAAAGGGCTATGGCCCACGCTGGCTGACTGGCTGGCTGGTCATGCTCTGCGATGTTGTGCTGTTTTCCTCGGCCCTGAACTGCCTGTTCAGATGGCTGTCGTATGGCAGTGCTTTTGACCTGGCGGCTCTGGTTCTGAGTTTAATTCTGGCTCTTGCTGTTTATTTTACCGCCATGAATTCTCAGAGAGTTGCCAGTCTGAGCAACCGGGCTATGATTGCAATCGGTGCCGTCATTGCCTGGGCAGTATTGATGCCAGTGGTAATGCGCCTGGCGGGCTTCAGCTGACAGTCTGGCGGTTTTATTTTTTTATCGTGAACCGCGATACCAGCAGATGCAGCTCATCGGCCAGGGTGGCGAGGTCTTCAGTCGAACTCGATACCTGAGAAACCGTGGTTGTTTGCTGTTCAACCGAGGTAGCAACGATCCCGAGTCTTTCTGACGTAATTTTGGTCAGACTGGTGATATCTTCGATCGTTCTGGTCATGGCCAGCGAGTTTGCCGACTGCTCACTCGAAATGGCGCTGATTTCGGT
>Ga0075012_10005873_pt1 | contig 11198 bp, 8 predicted proteins | sample All_14_2_FD_71474 | JGI IMG/M metagenome (GOLD analysis project Ga0075012, IMG submission 71474) | Freshwater microbial communities in response to fracking from Pennsylvania, USA - Allegheny Zone_MetaG_DW_15 | ecosystem: Environmental > Aquatic > Deep subsurface > Groundwater > Drilled...
TCACCAAAGCCCTTGAGCTCCACGAGGCGGTTTTCGTTGCAGGCGTAGCGCAGTTCGCCGATGGTTTCCACGCCCAGTTCCTTCCAGATGACTCTGATTTTTTTTGGGCCAAAGCCGGGGATATGGAGCATCTCCTGGATGCCCGGCGGGGTTTTTTCTTCCCAGTTTTTGAGGCTCTGCAAATGGCCCGTTTCCAGCAATTCCTTTATCCCTGCTGCGGTGGAGCTTCCAATGCCTTTGATTTTCTCAAATTCCGAAGGTGGCATCTCCGCCAGTGGTTCGGGCAACTTTCGGATAGTGAGATAAGTGTTGAGATAGGTTTTGATCTTGAACGGATTGTCCTCGTGCAATTCCATGATTTCAGCGAGGTACTGGAATTTCTTTGCTATTTCTTTGTTGGTCATTGAAAATGATTTGGCAGGTCGAAAGGTAGGATTTTCTATAAAAGCGTGACCCAAATTTGTTGTTTTTTGAATAAAGTCTATTTTTGCAACGCTTATCCAAATTAACATCCGTATCGAAATCGGCTTTTTAAGTTCCCCCACTTGTTAAGGCATTTGGTCTCTGGACACTATTACTTTTTTTTCAAGGCAATTTTATTATAATCCACTATGAACCAGCGTGTTTACAGGTACGCATTTTTTCTATTCGTGCTGTTTGCTCAGCATGTACAGGCTCAAACTACATGGTTGGGTGCTGCTTCCAACAATTGGTCGCAGGCCGCCAACTGGAGCAATGGCCTTCCAGCTCCTTTCAATGAACCTATCATTCCAGCCAGCCCGCAGGGTGGGGTCTTCCCCGAAATCACCGTCCTGACCTATTTTAATTTCAATGTTCAAAACTATGGCACATTAAAACTCTCTGGTTCGGGAGGCATCACGCTTTTTGGCACCTTCATCAACCACGCCAATGCCACCATCGAGGTCAGCAATACCGCAGCGATTTTTTTGGTGGACGGTAGTGGGAAATTGGACAATTTTGGCAATGTACTGAATGGCGGCGCCTTCAACAACCTTGGCGTTTTTACGAATATGACGAATGCCAATTTTACAAACAACCATATTTTCTCCCACACCGCTGGCAGCCTAGTAAATCAAGGTGTTTTCAATAACAATGGCCAGTTTTTTTCGGAATCCCAGTTCCAAAACTCCAACACATTCAATAACAACGGCCTGTTCAACAATAATAATTCAGCCACGAATGTTGGCAGTTTTACGGTTGCGCCGGGTGCCTTGCTTCGCAATGATTTTCAATTTCAAAATTCGGCTGGCACACTGACGATTAATGGCCAGTTCCTCAACCACCACATTTTCCAGAATAATGCCCAAGTCGTGGTGCAATCCAGCGCCACCATTGACAATAGTAGTTTCATAAAAAATGCCTTAACTGGAAGCTGGATTTGCCAAGGAATCCTGAACAATGTGCTCTGTGCCATCTTCGAAAACAAAGGAAGCCACAACAACACGGGGGAATTCAACAATGAAGGTTTTGTGTATGCCGACACGCCCATTGGGCCGAATATGCCAGTAAATGCAGGCGGTGGCGTGGTACTCACACCTACGAATTTTGGTTCGCTCTGCCACGATGTCGTTTTGGGACTGCCACTAAGCGGCCCAGCCGTAGCAACTGGGCAGGATTTTGCGAACATGCAGTTTGAATTTTGCACAAACTGGACGATTTTACTGAACGGCTTACCCACGCTCAGCTATTCTGGTTGTGCGAGCCTGGGTACTCACAGCATCAATGTCAGTTTCAAAGACCCTTTTGGCCGCACGACCAACTGTTCCGCCACGCTGACCGTGGTGGATAACGTGGCCCCAGCTATCGCCTGCCCTCCAACGCTCGTAGTTCCCTTGCCTGCTGGGCAATGCACTGCAAATCCAAGCTTGACAAACCCCACCATCCTACAAGAAAACTGCACTGTGGCCAGCATCGCAAGCAATGCCACGCCAAACCTCCCAGTCGGCAGCACCAACGTCACTTGGACAGTGACCGACCAAGGCGGCAATGCGGCGACCTGCGTGCAAACCGTGACGGTCGTTGACCAAGTAGTGCCGACCATCTCCTGCCCACCGGGTTTGACGCTTGTTAATACGTTGGGCCTGTGCGGAGTGTCCAGCCAAATACCCCAGATTGTAGGTACGCCGGCCAGCGCCTTCGACAATTGTGGCTTGCCAACCGTGACGAACAACGCTGGGCCTATTATTCCTGTTGGTACAAATATTTTGACTTGGAAGGCAACCGATTTTTCGGGAAATATGGCCACCTGTACCCAAACAATTACGGTATCGGATGTGGAGCCACCGACCATTGTCACCTGCCCATCTACCATCGTTGCGCAAGCGCAACTGACTGCTTGTCAGGCAATTGTGAATTGGGGGGCTGCCGTTGTGACGGACAATTGCGGAGCGCCAAATCAAGTGTTTTCTATCCCTTCGGGCAGCATTTTCGATGCGGGCACAACGCCCGTTACGCTGACCGTCAGCGATGCCAGTGGCAATTCCACTTCCTGCCAATTCGAGGTGAAAGTGGAAGACCACGAGCCACCGACTTGGATCAATTGTCCCAGCAACTCAACGGTTGTGCTCTTGGATTGTGGCGATGTGGCCATCGGTGACTGGACGGCTCCGTCAGCCGCTGACCCCTGTCTGGATGCCGTTTCTTCCAATATCCAGCCAGGCGTTGCTTTGCCGCTTGGCCCTACGCAGGTAGTTTACACCGCCACCGACCACAGCGGCAACTCGTCCGACTGCAGTTTTACCATCAACGTGGAAGCCCAAATGGCCATGACCTGCCCAGCGGACATCGTGGTGAGCGTCCCAATCGGTGAGACTACTTCCACAGTGACTTGGAACACCCCTACGGGCGTCACGAACTGCACTGTTTGCGCCAGCACCGCTATCAGTGGGTTTCATTTTTTGGGTGAAAAAAACGGGCATCGCTACTACATCTACCTCGGCGGGCAGGTGAGCTGGCAGGAGGCGGAAAACATGGCGTTGCAGCATGGCGGCTACCTAGCGACCATCGGGGATTTAGCGGAGAATGATTTGCTGCGCAAAGAAATGCCAAATGCTTTTGCAAATGCCTGGACTGGTTTTTCGGACATGGCGCAGGAAGGGCTTTTTGCGTGGTCAAATGGCGAACCAGCCACATTTACCAACTGGTCCACCGGCAACTCGGCGCCCCAAAACGCACAATACGATTTTGTCCTGTTGAACAAGGATGGATTTTGGAGCGATGAGAATGGAAATGTCGGGCACACTTTCTTGATGGAAGTGCCGTGCTATCTCATTGAACCGCAATCCAGCAATCCAGCGGCGCTTAGTTCGCTGGTATTTCCTTTGGGAACCACCAATATCAGTTACGAATACACCGACAACTGCGGGAATGCCTGTTTTTGTAATTTCAATGTGCAAGTGGTTCAAAATCAACAGGTTGCGTCTTGTTTTGCCAAAGGTAATTCCGCTTTTGGTTGGATTGAATCGGTGGAAACGGAGGGCTTCCAGAACACATCGGGCAACGACGGTGGACATGGCAACTACACCGCTACGATATTTGAACTTCCCGACCCAGGCTGCATCCTGAAGCTCAAGCCGGGCGGCCCAGCCACCGACGAGTATCTTTACTGGCGGATTTGGGCGGACTTGAACATGGATGGCGATTTTTTTGACGACAATGAAAAAATAGGGGAATTGGAAGGGGTAGGGGAGCAGGACTTTTGCTACGATGTACATGCGAATCTGCCTACAGGGCCGGTCGGTTTGCGCATCGCCATGTCACGATGGGATTTTGCTGATGCCTGTGGAGCTTTTGCGGCGGGCGAAGCAGAGGATTATAAGGTCAGCTTCGTGGATTCGAGCCTCTTTCACCCAAATAGCTGCCATTGGAGTTTCAGCCAGTTTGATGGCTTGGTGGAAGACCTGAAAGTAAAGCTTCATTGGATAGGAAACAGCAATTGCCATGTAAAGGAATTCCGGGTGGAACGTTCGCCGAACGGATTGATTTTCAAGGACTTGGCTATTGTTCAGGCCGTGCAGCAGGGACCATTGCCCACCATTTATCAGTTCGCCGACGATGTACCATTTTATGGAAAAAACTACTACCGTATCCGAGCGATTTTGGAAGATGATTCAGAATCATTTTCGGGCGTTTTTGAGACCGATTTTGAGGTGGATTTCACTTCGATTTTTGTCTATCCAAACCCCGCTTCAACAGACGTGGTACTTCATGTTTTCCCATTCAATGGGTTGCCTTCCCATATTTTCATCGCTGATGCAAAGGGACAGATAGTTTACAAGCAACATTTCGATGTGCTTGGAAATGAGCCAATTAAGTTCGATTTGGCGAATTATGCACCGGGCATCTATTCGGTATTCCTACAAGTAGATGGCAAGCGGGAGCAGGTTCGGCGGTTTACGGTATCAAGCCATTGATTACACTAGCAGACCGTCCGCCTGCTGGGCATTTGCATAATCCTCCATGTACCTGAAGTGCTTGGTTAAATGGCCATTTTCAGCAATGGTTCCATGCTCGATGACTTTGCTTTTGGAAAGCAAAAGTTCGGGCAGCACGTTTTTCAAAAACTGCTGGCCGAAAGCCTCCGATGCATCCCTTGGCAGTTCGTTTGGCAGGTTGTCAATGGTCATCATGTCCACGCAGCCGGGTGTGTGGGCTGCCGTTTCACTCGAAGTGTTGGGGTCAAAACCAAAGACAGGGTCAGCAATGGTAGAGGCTCTGATAGTGGAAGGAATGGAGGAGACTGGGGCAATGTCGCAGGTGACGTCAGCAATGACTTTTAAGTTGAAATCAGGGCGTTTCATGTCTTCCACCTTGAAAAAAACAGGTGCACGGCTATCCCAAAAAATGCCGTTTATCATCACATCTGCTTCTTGGAAATAGGGGGCGAAAATGCTTTCAAAGCGCTCAGGATGGTGGTAAAAATCATATTTTTGGTAAGGGCTGCCATCCTTTCTCGCCACGTAGTTGAAGCAGTGTAGTTGGGTAAAAACTGCTTTTTTGAAGGTCTTGGATAGGAAATCCGAATGTCCAACCTCTTTGATGCCCATGTCACGAAGCACTTCGGCTGCGCCAGTGGCAACCCTTCCCGTGCCCGTCAGCACGATTTTTATGGCAGGAAAATCCACCGTTTTGTAATGTTCGACTGCATCAACATAATGTAGGAATTCCTTCATGCGAGGCAGCGAGAATTGGCCAGTTCGCTTGCCGTAAGTCCAAAGTGCATTGTGCGCACCCACCATCCCAGCAAAACGGCCAAATGCTATGAGCCGATTACCTTTTTCATCTTTCAGCACCTCGTAGTCAATCAATCGGATGTTTTTTTCCAAAATAGCCCAAATCAGCTTGCGGTTGTAGGGTTGCTTTTTGATGGTGTGCGAGAAAAATAGGTAAGTCTTGCCGGGAATGAGCTGCTGTACGGGCACTTCCTTCACGCCCATCAGCAGGTCGCAATCGACAATATTGGTGGTAACTTCAATGCCTTCCTTGCGGTATTCCTCGTCGCTGTAGCATCTGGTAGGGCAGGTTTCCACGACAATTTCGATGGGAAAATCGTGCATGGCTTGCACGCACTGTTTGGGCGTAAGCGGCACTCGAGAGTCGGTGGGGACCTTGCCCTCTTTGATGATGCCGATTTTTAGTTTAATTTGATTCATAATCTGGTTAACGTGGTGCAAAACTAGGCAATTGCCTCGAATGAGGTCGTTTTACGCAAAATCCGTACCCACAGATTAAAAAAAATTAATAAAAAGATTTTTTGTATCAAAATTTGTCTTGTTTGTTCATTCCTTGCATGTTAGACATAATGAAAAAAAATATGGAAATTCTTTTCTAAAAATAGTCTCATCAGTATTGATACGTAGGGTGAAAACACGTATATTTGCAACGCTTTCCCCCCACCTTGAGTATCCTCCAACTGCGTTACATTTACCATTATCAACTTACTAAATTGAGAGAACATGACATTCGTATGCGTTACAATCGTTATGGCTGCACTTTTCATCACGCTGTTCAACAGCAAAACGAAGTATCAAATCACCGGTAGCGAGAAGCAGCACTAAACCACCTACCAACCCACCTCCCAATTTTTTCTTCCTCAAATTTCTAGCCTAGCCGAAACCCTGTGTCGTACCTGAAGCGTGCCTGCTTTGGGCTAACGGATTTTAGCAATTTCGTAAGAAACTTTTTGCCGACGTGGGAAGTTCTTACTTTTGCTGTCTGGCCTGCCCAAAACGTTGGGACGTAAAACAGGTTGGCGTTCGTTTTGCGAGAACATTCGTTTGGCGAAAGCGACATTGGGGGCGTATTGGAATCGACAGGGAAGAATTTCTCTTTGGTAAGCATGCCGGAGCAAGGGTGGTCACTCCGTAAAAAATGACATTCAACAATTAAATGGCAACTATCAGTATGCCATGGCTGCCTAATTCTAGGAGTTAGAAGGCCATTATGCTGTGCGCTTGACTTCCGATACACAGCGTATCGCGTATCAAACCAACTCGGAATAGCCCTGAGGAATGTCTCGGCCAATGGGCGAATCCCGCCAGCTTGCTGACGGGGCTGAGGATAAGGTGGGTTAGTGCTTCGTTTCTGAGCCAAAGACCTACTCGAAAATCCAATCAGGAAATAAGCATGTAGAAAGCCATTGGGTGCTTTCACTGGACCCGGGTTCAACTCCCGGCGCCTCCACAACCCGAAGCCTCAACGCCATTAGCGTTGAGGCTTTTTTTGTTTGTGGTACATGCTTTTTTCAGCTTGAAAATGCAGTATTGCAGAAAAGTCCCATCTTTGCTTGAACCCTCCAATTTCGCCGTATGATACAGTTTGACTGGCAAGATAAAATCAAAGACTTTGTTTTCAAGAGCTGGCTTGAAAACGGCGGGGAGGGCGTGAAAATTGCCGTTCTGGACACTGGTGTTGACCTTGGCCACATGGCCTTGAAGCACCTAGACAAGGCCGGACGGAAGTTCAATGTGGCGCTGGCCAATTTCAATCCTGCGGCTCCCAGCCCCAACAGCAACGACGATGTCACGGATTTGCACAAGAAAAAAGGGCATGGTACACAGTGCGTGAGTGTGCTTTCCTCGGCTGCCGAGGGGGCAAACGACCTATGGGGGCTTGCTCCAAAAGCTGAAATTTTCATCCTAAAGGTCAATACGACCAACAACAAGTTTTTTTTGGTAAAAGACTTCCTGAAAGGTTTGGAAGCAGCCGTCAAACTTGGTGTGGATGTAGTCGTGGCGAGCCTCTCCTACTTGCCGGGCGACTTGGCGCAGGAGGGCGTGGCCCCTTCGGAGGTTGACCGAATATTCAAGCTAGTGGCCGATGCTGGCGTTTTACTTTTCACTGCATTGCCGAACAAGGACGATGCTAATCCTTGGACGGGCTTGGCAGCATCGAGCTGGCCTTCGCTGCGACCTGAATCCGCCAATGTGGGCGCCATTTCGAAGGTGATTTTTGATGCAAGGCGGGCAGAGATTGATGCCGAACCCAATATCCATTTTGTGGTGGGCAATTCGGTTTCCGCTTTTTGCAAGATAAAAAACGAGTACGTCCAAGAGGCAGTTTCAAGCAGCTACGGAACGTATCTGGTGGCAGGTGTGGCTGCGCTTTACTTGGCTTCGATTAAAAAAAGGGAAAAGGAAAATTACAAACCAAGGCCCCAAGCCGATGTCTTGGTAGGCATGAGCCAGAAATTTTCTCAATTGAAGAATGCGGCAAACTGGGACGACAACCGACCTGTTTTGTATAAAACCTCGGCAATTGCTAGTGGTAAAACTGACGAAGACATAACATGAACTTTCACTCAAACCATTTTACAAGATGATAAAAAGTCTTTTGAAACTATTGGCCGTACTGGTAATCGGCATCATCATTTACAATCTCTTCCTGGGGACTGACCAAGAAAAGCAAGGTGCCAAAAAAATCGTGGGAGAAGTCAAGGATTTGGGCGTCGCAGTCACTGATTTGCTCAAATCAGAAAAGGAAAAATTCGATAAGGGCAAATATGACAAGGCTATTGACAAAATAGGCACTATGCTATCAAACCTAAAGCGGAACGCCAACGAATTTGATGAGAATTACGTCAGTCGGATTGAAGAATTGGAGCGTAAACGGCAGCAACTCAAAAACGAGCTGGATGAATTGGACGAAAACAGCGGCACCTCGAACAATGGTGATACGAATGCCATCAAACAGGATTCAAAGGAGTTGCTCCAAGAGATAGAAGACTTGGTGGAAGAGATGGATTCGAATAAATAGGTGGCGGTTTTTTTTAGTTTTGCGGCGATTTTTGCCAAAAGCAATTTTTTTTGATGAAAAAACCACCCGTTCACAAACCGAATTACTTCTACACCATCTTCAGTGTGACGCTGGTGTTGTTCCTGTTGGGGCTTTTCGGGTTGTTGGTGGTGCAAGGCCAGCAATTGCTGACCTCGCTAAGGGAACAGATTGAAATCATCGTGGAACTAAAAGAAGAATCTACGCCGGGCCAGTTGGATTCCCTGAAGCAGCACTTGGCTGCCAGCAGTTATTTCAAGTACAATTCCACCAAATTCATCAACAAAGCCGAAGGCGCAGCCATGATGCAGGAGGAATTTGGACAGGACTTTGGCAGGCTCGATATGGCCAATCCGCTCTACGATGTCTTGATTTTTAACGTAAAATCAGATTGGATGGAGGCCGACAGCATGAGCATGGTGCGGGAAGACATCAAACAAATGCCCTTTGTCAACGATGTTTACTACCAAGAAAGCGTCACAACTTCCATTGCCTCGAACTTGAAAAGACTGAGCTTCTGGGTGCTTGGTTTTGGCCTTTTTTTCGTGCTGGTGGCCATTGCGCTCATCTTGAACACGGTTCGCCTGGCACTGTACGCTAACCGCTTTTTGATAAAAAACATGGAACTGGTCGGCGCCTCGTGGGGCTTTATCAGCAAGCCCTACATCAACCGTAGTTTTTGGCAGGGGGTGCTGTGCAGCACATTGGCCATCATGGGGCTTTCAGTGTTGCTTTACTTGGCGTTCAAAGATGAACCTGACCTACCCTCGGCCATCAATTTCATTGGAGTCGGCATTGTTTTCGGGATTATTTTCCTGCTCGGCTTCCTAATCATGGTTTTGAGCACTTATTACATCGTAAAAAAATACCTTCGCATGAGGGTGGATGATTTATACTGAAATTTGCAACGCATAAATTGAACCTGAACCTGCGCTTTCGGGTAAACAGGTTTCAAAAAAATTAAAATGAGTACCAAGAAAAAAGTCATCGTTTCTACTACGCCAAGAGCTGGGCAAACATCCCAAAAGGCCAAAGTTGCCGCTACTGGCCCAAAAAGCACCGTGTTGATTTTTGGTAAAGAAAATTACATCCTGATGTTGGTCGGACTGGCACTGATTGCAATTGGCCTAATTCTCATGGCAGGCGGGGCAATGCCCGACCCAAATACTTGGGACGAAGGCCAGATTTTCAGTAGCCGCCGGACTTTGGTAGCACCGATTGTCATCCTGCTGGGTTTGGTGGTGGAGATTTTTGCCATCTTCAAAAACCCAAACTTGGAGCAGTCGGCAACGGATGAGCAACTGGCTGCATAAGTTGCTTTCAAAGAATTTGGTATATTTTTCTATACATAAAGAATGGATGGTGTGTATGTTGCCACTATCTGTTTTGTCTAACAGGGAGTGGCTGTGAATTTACAATGCACCATTCCAGTTAAATCTTGATCAATGGAAGACCCTTTGCCGAGTCGAAGTTTGATTGACGGCACTTGTTTGTTGGTAAATAAACCGCAAGGTTGGACCTCCTTCGACGTTGTAAATAAAATCCGCACGAGCCTCAGGCACAGCTTTGGTTTGAAAAACATCAAAGTTGGCCATGCAGGCACACTCGATCCAATGGCCACCGGCCTGCTCCTCATCTGCACAGGAAAACACACCAAAAAATTGGCGGATTTTCAGGGGATGCCCAAAACTTACGAGGGCACATTCACGCTTGGCGCAACTACCCCTTCCTACGATGCAGAGTCTGAACCAGATGCATTTTTTCCTACCGAACACATTACACCAGAAATGTTGGAAGCAGCCCGGCAGCAGTTTTTGGGCGATTTGGAGCAGTTGCCGCCGATGTTCTCCGCCATCAAAGTGGATGGCCAGCCGCTGTACAAAAAGGCAAGGCAAGGTGTTACCATCGAATTGAAACCTAGGCCAGTTACTATCTACGATTTCAAGCTGACGAGGGTTGAACTGCCTGAAATTGATTTTTCAGTAAATTGCAGCAAGGGGACCTACATCCGTTCGTTAGCATTTGATTTTGGCAAAGCTTTGGAAAGCGGAGCTTATTTATCTAGGCTTTGCAGGACGCAAATCGGGAATTTCAAATTGAGCGATGCATGGAACCTAGAGAAGTTGGTTGAACATATCGCCAGCCTGTCCTCCGATGCTCGTGGTATCAGCTGATGATAGCATTCAAATTTTTGTTTCAATTTCGAGATTTTAGTGAAAGACTCCTACCAGACTTTGTCAGCCCCCTCCACTGGCGATTTCAAAGACAGAGGAAGCAAATTCCTAGCCTATGCTTGGCCAATAAGGTCTGAGTCGGAAGTGCCACAGCACCTAGAATATTTGCGAAAATTACATCCGAAAGCCCGCCACCATTGCTATGCTTACCGCTTGGGACTGGATCAGAATAATTTCAGGGCAAACGACGACGGAGAACCTAGCGGAACAGCAGGCAAGCCCATTTTGGGTCAAATTGACAGCTTCAGTGTCACCAATGTACTCATTGTGGTGGTTCGTTATTTTGGCGGGACCCTCCTCGGCACTTCGGGACTCATCAATGCTTACAGGGCCAGTGCACAGGATGCCTTGCAAAATGCAGACATTGTCGAGCAACTCGTAGAAGAAGTGTACAGGCTTGACTTTGGCTATGAAATCATGCCGGATGTCATGAACGCTGTAAAAAAACTGCAAATCAAAATCCTGAAGCAAACATTTGAGGAGGCAGCGATACTCGAAATCACCATTCGTAAAGGCAATACAGCTTTGGTGTTCAACCAGATGAAGGCACAGATAGCCAAAGTTTCCTTGGAGGAAGCGGAACTGATGAAGGAACTGCCCGGCCTTACGATTACATATTTGTTTACCTCGTAAAAGTAAAATCCAGATTTTGCACTTGTTTTTTACCTAGTT
>Ga0075012_10005874_pt1 | contig 11198 bp, 6 predicted proteins | sample All_14_2_FD_71474 | JGI IMG/M metagenome (GOLD analysis project Ga0075012, IMG submission 71474) | Freshwater microbial communities in response to fracking from Pennsylvania, USA - Allegheny Zone_MetaG_DW_15 | ecosystem: Environmental > Aquatic > Deep subsurface > Groundwater > Drilled...
GAACACATCCAAATCTGGATATTTGGTTCTCGCCTCGGCAGGTGATCCCCATTTCCAGTTTTTGTATTTCTCGGTCAAATTCAAGCCTTCCAATTTCTTGAAATGTGACCGCAAAAAGAAGGTGATGACTAGAGATAAGGCAACAAGGCCAAAAATCCCAAATTCAGTTAGTGCGGAGGAGAATTCGAAGTTCATGATGTGACTTTTAAAGGTGTATTCAATACAATTCTCAACCCCGAATTTCATGCTTCCTGAACTGCCTGTCACATGTAAATTGTCAATGAAATAAATGACTTTGGTCACGCCACAAAAAAAGCCCTGATGCGTCCTGCGCATCAAGGCTTGCTACAATTTCCGATAAAATGTTTTTTATTTTTTTACTAGAAACTTTCCAGTTTCCGATTCAAGTCCGTTTTGTAGGCGGTAATAGTAAACGCCAGCAGGCAAGCTTTTTACATCAAGGGCAATTTCATATTCGCCCTGTACATATTCTCCTTGCGCCATTTGTTTTATCACCTGCCCCAGCCCATCCAATAAATCCAGCGAAACGGCCCCATCTTTTTCTAAAACCACGATGAAAAAAGCTACGTCACTGGCAGGGTTTGGCTGAACCGATACCTTAAAATCGTCTGCAATTTTAATGGTGCGTATTGGGCTATAATTCGCCTCGCCATTATTGTCAATTTGCTGCAAACGGAAATAATAGGTAGCTGGCTTAAGATTGGGCACCTTGAAATCATACACATGAATTTCATTGGTAGTGCCATTGCCTTTAACAAAACCAACTGTCTGAAAATCAGCACCTCCTGTTTGCATTTCCACTTCAAAACCTGCATTTTCCTTTTCAGAAGCAGTTACCCATTGAAGCATTGCGTCCTTGTTTTCTGCTCTAGCCTCAAAGGTCATTAACTCCACTGGCAATGGTGCAAAAGAACCGCCAGTGCATATATACACGGAAACATCATCAATAAAGACATCAGAAGGATAAATCGAATTGTTAATACACTCAAACATGATGGTTGGCGAGGTTCCTGTATATGCGCTCAAATCTATGATTTGGTGCGTCCAATCATGCGAGCCGTGGTCGTTGCAAAAATTGTATGCTTTGACAATAGTGCCATTGATTTTTACATTAAATGCATCGCCTCCACAATCCGTGTTTGAATACCTGTACCAAAACTCCATGCTCGCAAAGTTGGCAGTACTTGGAATAGTTACGGATTGGGACATGCGGGCAGTTTCGTTATTCGCATAGCCCAACCAGGCATATCCTGTGCCCCCGTGTGCTGAAATACCAGTGTAGCTGGACCAATTGGACGCAAACGGCGCATATCCTTGTGTAGAAGATTGCGTCCATCCCGTGTTCGCCTCCATCGTGCCACTGGTCATGTTTTCACCGCAGGTAGAACCTGTGGGCGTAATCCTCAAATTGGCATTGTTGATGTCGAAAAAAACGTTGTCGGAGCATTTCACCTTCAGGCGCACGTTGTTTGATGCGGTATTGGGCAGAGTAACAGATTCAGTGCCATCGTTCGCTGTGTTGCTTGCCAATGCTGTGAATGTCGCCCCTCCATCCAAGGAAAGCAAAATATCCACATTGGCGCAACTGATAGGCGACGCAGTCGTCCCGGCAACGTTCCATGTCACAGTAATTGCCCCATTCACTTCTGCTACCGAATTGTGCGAAGTTATTATAAATGGGCCAGCGGCATTGGTCACATGAAGCGAAAGGCCATCGTTTGCAAATCCACCGCCTACGGTTTTATTATCCCGTACTGTACAGTTAAATGCCATATCCCTAGTGACCGTAGGCAATTTCTCCCCGATACTGGTTGTATTGTCCAAAATATCGCTTAGCGAAGGAAAAACCCTTGTACTATTGGTTGTCGGTATGAACGACCTGAATAAAGGTGCTGTGGTGTTACTTGAACTGGGTGCGCCTTGTGGGCCAAGATTCCATTGTTCCCAAGCATAAGTTACCACATCGCCATCGGCATCAGCGCCTGTGGCCGTTAGTTCGAATGGGGTGCTGATTGGAATATACTTCCCGCTCATATTCTGAGGGTCTCCGTCAATGGTTGGTGCATTATTGCCCGACGAAACCACAGTCGGACAGGTGCTTCCAGTTCCCGAGGTCGTATAATAAGTTATTTCCGTTAAACTAGCCAAATGGAAATAGGCATCCGTCCGCCTTTGAAGGTTTTGCGCAGCAGTACATATCCCCGCATAAGCCATGATTGTGGAACCACTGCCAGGTTCATAAGCGGTGTTTGCATACCTGTTCGTACCAGAACAAGAACCTGCGCTCCCATTGAATGTATGGTGTGCGCCGAATTGATGCCCCATTTCATGGGCCACAAAATCCACATCAAAGGCATCTGTTTTCGGGTTGTTTGACGCAGTTATTCCTCTTGCCTTATAGGCTGATGAACAAACTGAATTAATCCTAGCAATACCACCAGAGCCTGTACCCATTAAGTGGCCGATATCGTAGTTACTTAGCCCTACCAAACTATCAATTATTGTCTTGTTGTAATTGAAGTTCATGGTATCCGATAGTGTCGTAAAAGGGTCTGTAGCCCCATTCGTGAATATAATGGCGTCATTGTTAGAAACGAGGGTGAATGAAATCGCCAATTCCGTCTCATAAATCCCTCGGACCCTGTTCAATGTGGTATTGATAGCCGCCAAAGCCAAGACTTTAGTGCCACCATGATATACTGTATATTCACCAGTTGCAGATATGGCAACTCGGTAGGTCTTCATATTGGTCACCGTCCGCTCATTTGACGCTAAAACCATGTCTTCAGAAGGCAAATAGTAGGTCTCTTCTTCATCCTTAACACCACAAGAAAACTCATTGACCCGCTCATCAAAGTAATCCGACCGGTCATAGCTTAAATATACTTCATTGTCATCGTTGTAATAAGGGTCAATGAAATATACTCGGCCTGGCATCAAAATCATGGCATGAAAGCCCTTCGGGGTCCAATCAAGATAAGCCACTGCATTCGAATTGGTAATGCCCTTCCCTGTAAAAGTTCGAATTTCCGGGTACTTATCCGCCAATCCTGATTCCATCAGCGGGGATTCCACGATTGCAAAATCCTCCAAACTCCCATCCGGCATCGGCAATTGAATGTTTTTGGATTTTCCTTCTGCATTGAACCTGAGTGGAGCTTCCCGCAGGGTTTGACGCATCGCAGCTGTTTCCAAGGAAAAAACCTTGTACTTTTCCGGCACAATCCATCGTTGTTCTGAACGTTGGTTCAGCATTCCCTCGTCCAAGGGCGACCAAAATGAGGTTTGTGAAAAGGCAGGGATTACTAAGGCGAACAGCAATGCTGTTAGCAGTGTGTGAGTGTTATGCATGACCAATTTTCTGTGCGGGGGTGAGTGTACTGATGTCTAATTCTAAAACAGGGAGTTTTCCTGACTTTTCAATAATCGTGCAAAAAATGGCTAAGGCGCTAAAACATTTTCTACTTTTCGTTTTACTTACACTATTTACGCAGATAGGCGGAATCGTGTGGATTTTGTTCCTTCCTATTGCTGCTCAGATAACACGAAAATTGGGGGCCACCTGGAAAATCCGAATCCTTAATTTTTCTTTTTTCTTGGTTTTTTATTCCCTTGCCAGCATTCTTATTGTTCCGCCATTGGCGAAATGGCAGACTGGGCGGGTGCCACTCCCCGTTTTCAGCCACCCGGATTTGAAGCCACTCAATTATTTCTATTTCTGCTTCCTGAACCACCACTATGTGAAACCCTCCGTTAAGGCGAGTTGCGAAAAGGCCGCCGAAAAGCTTGCCGCAAAATTCCCCGGCACCAAACTCTACTACCTCGATGCCAATTTCCCGTTCTTCGATGGGTATCCGCTGGAGCCGCACTTCACCCATCGCCACGGCACTACGGTGGACATTGCCTTGCACTGGCTGGACAAAAATGGCAAGCCCATTGACGGCACACCCGTTGACTTGGCCTACGGCGCAAGCGCCACTCCCCTACTCGGTGAAGTTGATTTAGATGAAAAATGCCACTCCTGGAATCGCAGCATCGAAATGAAAATCGCCCGGCATTTTTACAATGAAAAAAACTACCAACTGGACAATGAGCGCACTGCTGCCCTCATCCGGCTTTTTTGCGAAGACAAATCCGTCAAAAAAATACTGCTGGAGCCACACCTAAAAACCCGGTTAGGCTTGCAGCGCTTCGACAAAATCCGTTTCCAAGGTTGCAGGGCTGCCCGCCACGACGACCATTTTCACGTCATTTGGTAGTTTCAAAATGAAAAATTGTACTTGCCAGACCCCACATTTATCAGCAGCATGTAATGCTGGTCTTCCGTTTTTCCAATGGTAAAACCAGCCTCGCCGAGTGGTTTGCCATTTTCCAGAACGCCATCGGAATTTTTCGTTGGAATATAAATGGAAGCAGTTGTATTTGCTGGTATTTCGATGTGCAGAACCGTGCGCTCCGCTTCTGTCTGCCAGCTCGAAATCAGCTTGCCATAAGGCGTCCATTGCTCAGCCGAAGCCGAGGTCAGCCCCTTGCCGATATGCGGTTTCACAACGATTTCCTTGTAGCCCGGCGTACCATTTTTAGTATCCAGACCAGCCACTGAGCGGTACATCCAGTCGCCGATTGCGCCGTAGGCGTAGTGGTTGAACGAATTCATGCTCGCCTCCTCGAAGGTGCTGTCGGGCCGAATGCCATCCCAGCGCTCCCAAATCGTGGTGGCGCCCATCGTCACGGGGTAGAGCCACGAGGGGTATTTTTCCCGAAGGAAAAGCTCGTATGCCACATCGTCGTAGCCGAAACGGGTGAGCACATGGCAGATGTACGGCGTGCCGAGGAAGCCCGTGGTGATGTGCGTCCCGTACTGCCGGATATTATCAACTAGGCGTTTGGCGGCTTGCTGGCGCAAATTTTCCGGCAACATGTCGAAGTTCAGCGCCAGCACATAGGCCGTTTGGGTATTGGAAAGCACGGCCCCGTTCGGCGTCACGTACTCCCGATTGAAGGCAGTTTTGATGCGTTGCAACAAAGCTGAATATTTCGCTGCGTCGTCTTTTTTGCCCAAAATATTGGCAGTGTTCACAAGCAACTGTGCACTGTGCGCCCAAAAACACTGCTGCAAAAGCGGCTTATAAGTCACTGCCGAGTTGCCAATATTGTCGTTGTTTTCCGAGAAAAAAAGCCAGTCCCCGAAATTGAAACCCGTGTTCCAGAGGTCGTCATGGCTTTGGGCAGCCATGAAATCAACCCATGCCTTCATGCTTGGGTATTGGTTTTCAAGTATCCGCCTGTCGCCGAAGGAGGTAAAAACATCCCAGGGCACGATGGTCGCTACATCCGCCCAGCCCGTGGAACCGCAGGCGTTTTCGCCAAGTACATTGGGCACGACGAAAGGTACGCTGCCGTCGGGCCGCTGGTCGAGGGCCACGTCTTTCATCCATTTCATATAAAAGCCATGCGAATTGCGGTTGAAATTTGCCGTGCGGCAAAAAGCCTGTGCATCGCCCGTCCAGCCGAGGCGTTCGTCACGCTGTGGGCAGTCGGTCGGCACATCGAGGAAATTGCCCAACTGGCCCCACTGGATATTGTGCTGCAACTGGTTCACCAGCGGATTGGAACAGGTAAAATTGCCCGTCGGGGGCATGTCGGAATACAGCGCCACTGCCGTGAAATTGGCTGCTGTGAACTCGCCGGGGAAGTCTTCCACCATCACGTAACGGAAACCCTGAAAAGTGAAATGTGGCTCGAAAAACTCCTCTTGCCCCGTGCCGGCGAGGATGTAGATGCAGGCTTGTTTTGCCGCCCGCAAGTTTTCGATGTAAAAATTGCCGTCCCTGTCCAGCACCTCGGCATGGAGCAATTTGACCCGGCTACCCGCCGTACCCGTTGCTTTGACCTCTACCCAACCCACCAGGTTTTGCCCAAAATCAATCACTTTTTCGCCCTTGGGCGTCGTGAAGATTTTTTGCGGTGCAAATCGTTCGTGCTTGCGCACGGGTTCGTTGTAGGTAGCCACGATTTCGGCAGTTGGCGCCTGCACAACTTTCACCATCCGCCAAGCTGCATCGTCAAAACTGGCGGTTTTCCAGCCTCTTTTCTCCAACCGGGCGTCTATCGTTTCACCATGATAAAGTTCTGAGTCAAGGATTTCGCCCGTGGCGTACTTCCAACTGCCATCCGAAACGACCAATTCATGCGTCCCGTCCGAGTATTCGATGTCGAGCTGGAACAGGAACGAGAGCTCATTGCCGTAGGCATTCCGATTGTTGTTCCAGGCGATATAGCCCCGAAACCAGCCACTGCCGAGGGTCACGCCCACTGCATTTTCGCCACTGGTCAGCAGATTCGTAACATCGTAGGCTTGGTACTGGATACGTTTTTGGTAGGCAGTCCAGCCGGGGCTGAGGTAGGCGTCGCCAACCCGTTGGCCATTGATATGTGCCTCGTACATCCCGCGTGCGGTGATGTAAGCGGTGGCCATTTTCACGGTTTTTTTTGGGGAAAATTCTCTTCGAAAAATGGGCGAAGGCCAGTTCAGCGTGTCCTCTCGGTGACCGAGGCCAATCCACGAGGCTTTCCAATTGCTGGCATCCATCAGGCCCGTCTGCCAGAAGTTTGGCTCGCTCCAAGTCGAAACCTGTTTTGCATTGTCCCAGACCCGCACCTGCCAGTAGTAGCGAGTGTTCGGTTGCAGCGGTTGGCCGTTGTACACCACCCAGATGGAGGCATCGGACATCACCCGTCCAGTTGTCCAGAAGAGGTTTTTCCCCCGCTTCAAATCCGATTTATTGGTGGCCACCTTGATTTCGTAAGCGGCCTGCATCACGTTGCGGCGGTCGCCAGCATCCACCACCCAACTGAAGCGGGGAGCGGCTTCGTCCAAGCCGATGGGGTTCGTGCGGAATTCAATGGTTGGGTTTTTAATGGAAAGTTGGCCAAAGGCCCATGCCGCCAAAAGGCAAGTCGCCAAAAGGGTGAGTAGTTGTTTTTTCATTCGTCCAGAAATTTGGGGCAAGTTAATTGCCATGCCCCATTTTTCTGCATTAAAATCGGCTTCATTTTTTCGACACCTTGAAGCCGTTCCAAAGAAAATCAAGGTCGTTGGGCAATTCGTGGATGCAGGTTTTGTCCACGGGCAGTACGAAAACCTCGTCCACTTCAACCTCCCTGCTACAGTAAGCTTCGAGGCGGAGCTTGCGGCCATTTTTCACCTCAAAAAAATCGGAAACCCGAATCCAGCCGTCCTGGTTGTCACGGGTGTTCATGCTGGAAATATTTTTCTGGGAAACGACCGCCCCGGCACTGTCCAGCACGATGACCTCCCAAAAGCCCAAATCGAAGCGGGAATAATCGAGTTTGTGCCAGACAGAGAACTGGTAAGCGGAATCGGGCTGGTTGGGCAGGTCGAGTTCGGCCACGAGGTTCTTGCCTTTTTGCACGTGAAATGCCCCGCCACCGTAGAAATTGTTCGGATTTTTTTGGTCGTCAAAACCAAGGTGAAGGCAGTCGCTGGGCAGGTTTTTCATCGCCTCAAAATCAGACCGGGCAGTTCGCAAGGCCCGCTGGTGAAGCGTCAAGAGGCTGTCCTGCGGCAAGCGGTACAGCGAGTAGGTCTTGTCCACCAAAATCGGCTTAGCGACGCCCAGCAGGGCCTGCTCCCCTACCGTCAGCGACTTGTACTCGCTGCCAAGCACCACGAGGATGTCTTTTTTATTGGGCAGTTTCGCCAGCCGCTCCTTGCGGATGATGGGGTGCGAATTGAGTTGAATGCCCTCGGCAGCCTGGCCCGTGGAGATTCGGGAAAGCTGGGCATTCAGCAGCGGCAGGCCCGTGGCAGCCGAGATGCGGAGGCTGTAAAACTGGGTTGCCCAGTTCATGTCGGTGATGAAAAGGTCGCTCCACTGCTCCATCGTCGGCACGGAGAGGATGGCGCAAAATTCATCGGCCTGCACATGGTTTTCCTGAAGCTGCGCAAGCAACTGGTCTTGGTTTTTCTTGCTGAAAAAATTATCGGCAAAAACCTCCTTGTAGCCGGAGGCGATGTAGGACTTTATTTCCCAAGCCCAAACCACGATGGCCAATGCCGCCAGTAGGACAGCCAGCGGCTTATATTTGATTTTGCGCAGCAAAAAATCGAGGAAAACCACGGCGGAAACTGTGACCGTGAAATAAAATGACCAGCCAATCCTTGCCGACGCCTTGAACATGAGCAGCGGGCCGAGGTTGGCCTCCATCCAGTCCTTCGCCCAGCCGAAGAGGCTGTAATTGGCAGCAACCAGGAACATGGCGGTTGAGCCTGCCAGCATGTAGGCCAGTTGGGGCTTCACGAGTTTTGGCAGGTTCTTTTTTCGTAAAAAAGTGCCCGAGGAAATGCCCCGCAATGCCAGCCCGACGAACAGGAGCGCCGCCACGATGCCAATGTTCATCCAGCTTTCCACTTGGATGTCGTGGTTGTACTTCACACCGATGGCCTGCAACAGCGCACTGAGCAATGACCCTGGCGGGAAAAGCAGTCCATCCAATGAAGCATGGTAAAAGAAAAAGCCAAATTGCTGCTGGATGCGGTCGGTGCAGGGGTCGTTGATTTTGAAAAAAGCGAAGGGAATGAGCACGGAAAGCAACCCCATGCCCAAAGCAACCATTCCTGTTTTGGCGTTTTTTCGGGTAAAAATGGCGCTGAGCAACAGCAGCCCACCCGAACACATCAGCAAACTGGCTGCCCCAAAGCCGGTGTAGGGGTTGTTGAAAGTGAAAAAAACGAGGACGGCCAGCATCCCAAGGTCCTGCCATTCCAGTTGGCCGTCACGGCGGTATTTCCGAAGGAACCAAAGCATGGCCAGTGGGATGAGGAACGGATAAGCCAGGCCGAAATGGCCCTTCAGGCGCAACATCTGTGGGGCCAGGAGGGCTACCAGCACGCTGAACGGCAGCCTTACTGCTGGCCTGACCTCCAGCGCTTTCAAAATCAGGTAAACCAACCACGCTGCCACTGGCACCAGAAACAGGTTTACGCTGTGAATGATACCCACCGCATAGTCGGAAACATCGAAAACATAGCGGCTGAACCAGTAAACCAACATGGCCAAAGCGCCCTGGGCATCTGTAAGGAAAATGTACTCGCCGTAGGGGTAGTTCATGCCGTGGAACATGGCGCCATCGCCGAATTTGGCCTGATAGACCATGTCGTAGTACAGTACCAGTCCATCGCCACCGAAGGTGTAGCTCAGGCTGTTGGGACTGATGAAATAGGATTTGAAAATAGGGGCCAGCCCAAGGATGGTGAGTAAAATGACGAGGAATTGCAGCATGCGGTCCGACCGATGCGTGTCATTTTCTTGAACAAAAATCGTTGAGCGGCTCATAGGCTGTTTGAATTAGCGGTAGTTGAATGGTAAAGACCACATCACCACGACAAAACTGAGAAGAAAATATTGGAACTGCGCATTGAATTACTTGGAAAGCCTTTTCAAAATGTCAAAGATGAAGTACAGCGCCAGCAGCAACATCAGGATGGTTTGCGCTTCTATTATACCTTTCGCTGTTCGAAAAAGGAATGCAACTCCTGCGAGCGATGAAAAACCGTTTAAAAAGTTTGTGGAGCATGAGTTTTGGTTGGAAGCGTAAAGATACTAGGTGTTTTTGGAACGGCATTGGAAGAAGAACCTTGGCAAATGCCTTTCAAAATCCCGTAAATAAAAGGGGCACAGTTTTCACGGCTTTTACCCATTAAAAAATATAACTTTGCCCCCGTTAAATCCATTGAGCTATGGCAATTCAAGTTCAAAATCCAGTTCAAATCCTCCTACAGAAACTGCCCAAGCCGCTTCGGAACAAGTATTTCTTGTCCATCGCTGTCTTCGCAGCCGTGTTGATTTTCTTCGACAAGCACGACTTGCTGACGCAATGGCAGTTGCGTGGCTCCGTCAAGCGGTTGGAACATGATAAGGAATACTACCAAGCCCGCATCGAACAGGCCAAGCTCGACCAAGAAAATATCAACAACAACAAGGAACAATTCGCCCGTGAAAAGTACAATATGCACAAGTCGGACGAAGATGTTTTCATCATTCAAGAGAATTAGTGATTGGTGATTAGTGGCTAGTAATCAGTGACTTAGGCAAAAACTAATCACTAGACACCAATCACGAATCACCAGTCACCATTCACAAAATCACCAGTCACTAAACACCAAACATGTCCGTTTTAGTCAACAAGAATTCCCGCATCATCGTACAAGGTTTTACTGGAAAAGAAGGCACTTTTCACGCCACACAAATGCTCGAATACGGTACCAACCTGGTTGGTGGCGTGACGCCGGGCAAAGGTGGCTCGACCCATCTCGACAAGCCCGTCTTCAACACCGTCGCTGACGCCGTCAAATTGGCTGGCGCCGATGTTTCCGTTATTTTCGTGCCACCCCCATTCGCTGCCGACGCCATCATGGAGGCAGCCGAGGCTGGCATCAAGGTCATCATCTGCATCACGGAAGGCATTCCCGTGCAGGACATGGTGAAAGTAAAAGCATACCTGGAAAACAAGCCAGCGAGCCGCCTCATCGGGCCTAACTGCCCCGGCGTCATCACTCCTGGCGAAGCCAAATGTGGTATCATGCCTGGCTTCATCCACAAGGCTGGCCGCATTGGCATCGTGAGCCGCTCAGGCACTTTGACTTACGAGGCCGTTGACCAAGTGACCAAGGCTGGCATGGGTCAGTCCACCTGCATCGGCATCGGTGGCGACCCTATCGTTGGCACAACGACCAAGGACGCCGTTCAACTGCTGATGAACGACCCTGATACGGACGGCATCATCATGATTGGCGAAATCGGCGGCGGCATGGAGGCTGAGGCAGCTCAGTATGTCAAGCAATACGGTACGAAGCCCGTCGTGGGTTTCATCGCTGGCCAGACCGCCCCGAAAGGCCGTAAGATGGGCCACGCTGGTGCTATCATCGGCGGGGCCGACGACACTGCCGAGGCCAAGATGAAAATCATGGCGGAGTGCGGCATCCATGTGGTTAAATCACCAGCTACCATCGGCGAAACGATGCGGAAGGCCATCGCTGGCGAATTGTAAACTGCCGTGCAGAACCCTGTTCTGCATGAAAGAAAAGCCTGCTCCTGATGCTTCAGGGCAGGCTTTTCTCGTTTTCTGCAAAATGATTTATGACAGAAATAATA
>Ga0075012_10005876_pt1 | contig 11197 bp, 7 predicted proteins | sample All_14_2_FD_71474 | JGI IMG/M metagenome (GOLD analysis project Ga0075012, IMG submission 71474) | Freshwater microbial communities in response to fracking from Pennsylvania, USA - Allegheny Zone_MetaG_DW_15 | ecosystem: Environmental > Aquatic > Deep subsurface > Groundwater > Drilled...
GGCATAGAGATACGAGCGATTGCGATCCTCGGGGGTGAGCGGGGCCACGGCGAATTCCGCCTCGCCCGCTCCGTAGTCGATAAACTCCCCGGCCGGTCCGCGCATTTTGACATCCACGTGATCGCGGGCCACGATGCCCACCGGGTCGCCCATTTTCACCTTTTGGCCCACTTTGACCAGCGGAATCAGGTGGCCATAGGTGGCCTCGCGGGATCCGGTGACGACCGAAATGCCCTCTTCCTGGCCGTACCAGGGAGTAATGGCCACCACATCGCCGTCCCAGGCGGCCGGAACCACCGCTCCGGCCGGAATGGCCACGTCGTAGCCGTAATGGAGGCCGGCGTGACTGCGGTAAATGGAAACGGAACGGGCATCGGAAAAGCGTCCGGTCACCACCGCTTCCGGATACTTGGTGCGCACGGTCGCCAGCAACTGACCCAAAGTCATCGGGGTGGCGGCGGCGGGGGAGCCCGGATTGGACCCCACAAACTGGCTCAGCCGGTCGAATTCATTGGCGTTAGCCAGGGTCGGCAGCAAGAGCAGCAAGGCAGCTGCTATTTTCGTTTTCATCATCGTCCTAGAGTAGACCACTTCGAGCGCTAACGCGTCGCCCGTCGGTCCAGTTCCTGGGTAGGGCTTAGGTCTTAGAGCGGCGGAAGAAGCGGGTGAAAAGATCCAGCGTGCTGGGACGGGACTCCTTGAGGGCCTGGCGTACCTGGTTGGCCCGCGCGTCCAGTTGCGAGATCATGGCTTTGTCGGAGGGGGCCAGCATTTTGCGCAGCTTCTGAATGTGCTCCAGGCATTGGTCGAGGTAGGTGTTGGGGGCTTCCAGTTGCTCCTCCAGCCAGACCTCCATGAGCCGACGGGCACCTTCCGTCTGGCCCAGGGCCAGGTGGATGTGAATCTGGGCATCGAGAATTTCCAGCAGCGTGCCTCGATCTTCGGGGGGGACATTGGCCTGACGATCGATTTGCCCACGCCAGCCGGTCAGGGCCTGGTTGAGGTAGACCTGGGCTTCGTACCAGTCTTGATTGAGGGGAGTGGCCTTCTGGCGAAGATGGCGGATCATGGCGATGCCCACCATGGCGCGACGAATGGCCATACCGCGCCGCCCCGCCTTGGGTTCGCCACCACGACTGAGGGTGGTTTGTTCCAATTCCAGCAGCCAGCGATGACAGAACACCACCAGGCTCCAGCGATTCTGCTCGCGGAATTGTTCGGCTTGCTCTTCCAGCAGCTTGCGGACCCGATCGCCATCCTCCAGGGTCTGCTCCTCGACCGCCAGGCGGCTCATATTTACCTTTTCCACGCGACTGATCTGGCCCTCGGGGACCTCCGCTTTGGGGAGCCAGCGTTCTTCGTTGAGATTGGCGTCCTGCCAAACTTTCTCGGCCTGTTCGCCGAGATGACGCCCCCCGCTGGCGTCTTTCATGAGCAGGCTGATCAAGGCGAAGCGATAGAGGAAAGCGGCCCGCTGCCAGTCGTTGAGGAAGCGGTCCTTTTGCCAGTCCTCCAGCATCACGGCCGAGCCGGCGCCGATCTTGCGCAGCACCCAGCGGCAGATTTGATAGGCGCCGGTGAAATCGCGGGCACGCAGACGAACACTGATGAAGGCTTCCAAATAGGGAACCAGGCCAGCCGGGGCATTGTCCAGGTCACGGACCATGAGCCGGAAGAAGCTGTCCAGATCGCGTTCCAACCATTCTCGTAAGCTGGCAAAGGTCTTGGTGTGGACCAGCCGCTCGCCGGAGAGGTCCAGGGCCAGATCCGGCGCCGTCAAGACGATTAACAGGCGGGGAAGTCCCTTGGGAGCGCTGGTGGGGTAACTGACCCCGTCCAGTACCACGAAGAGGCCCTGGCGTTCGTCGCGCACCCCGATGAAGACCGAAGCAACATAAGGAGAGCGCACGATTTGGGAGACGGTTTCACCGGCCCCCACCGGTTTGGGCCAACGCGGTTCGTAAGCAATCTCACTGCCTCGAAAGATGCTTTGGAAGGAAGAAGCGATGCCGGGTTCGCGTTCCAACTCCCGGTCCAGGTAAGTGATCGTGGCCGGGCAGAAAGAACAGCGCTCCGTGAGCATGCCGCGGTACTCTTCCCAGACGGTATTCTTCTTGGGTCGCGCCAGCACCAGCCGGGATTCGCCCGCCTGTTTGTGAGGCTCCATGCGAGCCTCCAGAGCGCTGTCCAGGACCAGCGCCTCGTCGGTCTCAGTGTAGAGGCGGGCTTCGTCAAAGCTCACCCGCAACGAGTTCCAAAGGCAGTAGGCGAGGGCCCGCTCGCGCGGCTGATGCTGACCCCAGAGGGTACTCCAACTGGAGAACACGGGCCAGGTCCCGTCGTGACTGAGGCTTAGCTGGCTGTCTTGCCAGCTGATTTGGATGTTGCGAGCCCCGCAGAGCGTGGAGAAACGCACAAAATGCAACAGGAAGAGCCCGGGATTGTTACTCTGAAAACGCACCAATACATCGCGAGCGCGCTCGTCGTCGATGGTGAACTGCCCGGTTGAGTGCCATTCTCCGTCGGAGGCGTAGTCATCCAGCAAGTCCTGTAGTAGTTGACTCACGCCCGTCCGTTCTGCCCCGGCGCTTGTTAGCCTGCTAAGGCCGGGACCAAGCGGGGGCGCCGGCCTTGATCATGAGCGACTCGGTGGGCCAATAGCCGCGTCGCACCGAATCACAGACGCTGGTTTCTCGCTCCGACCAGACTTTGCGCGGGGTGCTGCGCAGCAGGCGGGTGACTTGATCCAGGGTTTGATCGGCGAAATGTTTGCTGCCGCCGCAGAGAATGCGCTCCAGACGCCAGAGCGCATAGAGCTGGGCGGAAGAGTTGGGTGCTTCCAGCCAGGGCAAGAGGTCTTCGATGCGATTGGGGGCTGCCAGGACCTGGTCCAGATCGGCCAACTCCGCTGGCTCGGCGATTCCCGTCAAGGGCGTGGGGTCGGGTTGACTTTGCGCTTCGGGCATCGGGCCCACAAAGTGGCGAGGGGGATCGGGCGGACGCACCACTGGAACCGCCAGCGAAGCACCCGCTGCCGGCAGGGTTGGCTGGGTGGGTTTGTCGCCCAGGTAGATGGCCGCACTGAGGATGCGCTGTAACCGTGCTTCACTGAAATAGCGCACGAACTCGTGGCCGTTGGGAATGTCGGCCTGGTCGAAAAAAATCGCCCGACGAGAGAAGACCGAGTCATACTGGGCTTCGGTCATGCGGGGAAAGGCCGAGCCCCCCGCCATGCCGCGCGTCATCTGGCGAATTTGCAGCACCTGGTCGCGGAAACCGCTGCCCACATAGGGGGAAATGGTCATCCACATGAGGTCGGTTTTGGCTTGAGGGGTGTCAAAATCGATCTGGCCGTTGTACCATACGTTGTAGTCCAGATCCGATCCGGTCAGCGCCCAGCAGTTCAGATGCAGCGGTTGAGTAGGGTCAAAGGAGCTGGTCTTGGGAATTTCGTCCGCATAGACGATATTCGGAAAGAGAGCTCCGGCCGAAACTTCACACCCCAGGCTATGGGCCAGCACGTCGATTTTGGCGCGCGGAAACTCTTTCTGCAAGCGCAGCAGTACCTGACGGGCGGCATTGTGGCCCACCACGCGGGCCCGGGCTACTTTCTGCAGGTAAGCGTCCTCCGCCCGCCAGGGGGTTTGGGCGCCGGCTGCCGCTGAATCCCACTCCAGTCCCACCACCACGGCCGAGCGACCCAGTTTCTTAAGAACTCCGTAACAACGATCGGCCACTTCCTGAAATTGGTTGGCGCCATCCTCTCGGGGCACGTTGTAGCCGTGCACCAGCACCACGATGTGATCGGGCTGATTTTGCAGGCGGTGGACATTGAACAGAGTTTCCCCGATGGTGAATTCGGAGATCTGCGCCCCCTCGCCCAGCCAGGCCAGTACAAAAGGCTGATTGGCTTCTTCAGCCCGAGCAGCAAAACTGACCATCCAGAGGAGGCAAAAGCAAGCAAAAATCTTCAACCTTTTTTGGGTTACCGCCCGGCGGGATTGTTCCTGCGCAGGGACCCCCCACCCCATGGGTGAACGCCAAAAGACAATGGAACAGATGGTTTTCGTCGCCGTGAGTCCAGATGGCAAGCGCCATGAATGGACTCTGGACGCTGAGGAATATCAAGTCGGCCGTGCCGACGGCCAGGTTCGCCCGCACCATCTGGCCGTTGAAGGCGATCCCCATCTATCGCGCCTGCATTTTTCCGTCGTGGCCCACAACGGCACGCTCAAGGTCCGGCGCAATACCGGTGCGCGCAATCCGATTTTCTGGAATGGCCACGAAAGCGACGACTTCGAGATTAAGGTGGGACAGTTTTTTACCACCGGTAAGACTCAATTTGGCTTGCGCCGGGAACAGGCCCCGGGAGAACTGACGCTGTTTGGCTTCTCCAAGGAAAAAGCTCGCCTGCGCCGGCTGCAAGACTGCTTTGACGCGGTGATTCAACTACTGGAGCGGCTGCGCCGTGATCCGGCCGGTGGCACCCCCTGGCGACCCGCCTTCGAGGTCATCGGCAATTTGTTGCCCCGCGTCGACCAGTTGATGTTCATCGAGGTGCAGGGGGCGGTCCAGCGCATGCTCGACCACCAGGGCACGGTCCGGGAGAGTTTGCCTGACTCCCTGGTGCACCAGGCTTTGGAGCAACGCTCGACGGTGACCTCGGTGCAGCAAGCCGACGTGGACGACCTGGATAAGACCGTGGCGGCCTTGTCGCGCTGGCTGGTGGTATCGCCGCTGCACGGCCTGGAGTCAAGTACCTACATCCTGAGCGCCTCCGGCTCCGGCTATCTGGAGCGTGAGGATTTGGAGGAAGTGGCGGCCATCATCGATCTGGTGGCCGAACTGGTGGGCCATCACCTGGTGGTGCAGCAGGCCTCGGAATACAGCAATTTGCTGGGCGTTTTCGGTCACCACGTGGGCACCCTTTTCAAGACCTCAGGGGCTCTGCGCCTCTGGAACGATCGCACCCAGAGCCCCGAGGTGCGCGGCGTCATTCACCATTTGTTGCCCATTTGGGGGGTTTCTCAGGCCATCTCGCTGCATAAGAAGCAGGGTGAGCAGGGGGTTTTGCCGGCCGAGTGGTTGACCCCGGGCTGGGAGCAAGGACCGCGACTGGCGGCGGCCATTCTCGACAGTTTGCGTTCTCTGGTCGGATACTTGCACAGTAGTGTGCCCTCGGAGCCGCCCTTTCTGCCCTGGTGGCTGGAGGGCCAGGCGTTGGACCTGGAGGAGTGCCGATTGCTCAGTCTGCCGCCCCTCAACGACAATCCGGTGGTCTTGGACAAAACCCTGGCGGTCACCATCGGTCTGGTGGAAATGCTCAACAACCTGCGCAAGTATCCCGAGGCGCGCGGGGCGGGACGCGAGGACCGACGCGAGCTGAACGAGTTGCCTGAGGAGGAACGACGGGTGCATTTTCGTTGCTTCCTGGAGGAGGAAACGGCCGTGGTCGAGTTGACCCAGCCGGTGGTCACCACCGGGGACGGCTCCATTCCTCAATCGCGCAGCCTGGATCGCATCCGCGCACTGGAAGGACGGCTACTGGGGGGAATGGTGGAGACCGGTCGCCCACACCAGCTGGCGGAGACGAGCCAGCCGCACATCGTGCGCATCGCTCAGCGTTGGACTTATTTTTGGGGAAGGTTGTGTCGTCGATGAGAAACCTGAGGTTGTGGCTGATCGACGACCGGCCTGTCAGCGAAGTGGAAACCGCCCACTTAGACCTGCAAAAGGTGCCCAACGGCAGCGACCAGGATCCCTCGCTGGGCACCTGGGCTCAGCATTTGCGACTTTGGAGCGACAATCTCTTCCCCCGCCAGGAACCGGACCTGGTGCTCATCGACTGTCGCTTTGAAGACGACTACCAGTATGTGCCCAGCTCGGAGGCTTTGCGCGGACATGATCCGCGCGGGCTCTTGCATGGAGCCGTCTTCATCGCCCGCATGTTCGGTCGCGATCGCTTTCACCCGTTCGGCTTCAGCGTTTACAGCATGGACGCATCTTCCTTTCAAAGCGACGCCTACGCCCAGACCTTTATGGGCTTTTTGCTGGCCATGCGCGATTCCACCCTGCCCGAGGGCAAAACCGGCTTCGTGCGGGGCCGCAAAGACCGCGAGTTGGTCTCGACCTGCTCAATGGAACTCGGCCGCACCGTCAGTCAGAACCCCGCCACCGCCTGGGGGCCGGCCCTGCAGATGTACCGGCAGCGCCTGCGCGAGGTGGTCGACCTGCAGGCCATTGTGATCGAGAAGGAGAGCTGGTTGAAGTGCCTGGATGGGTTGCGAACCGGCGCTCACAGCGAAGACCTGGCGTTGGCCTGGCGGCGCTTTGACGGCGACAAGGATCGGGTGGCCCTGAAGTCGCTTTTTGCCGATCAGCTTCAGGCCGATCAGTGGTCGCCCCCTGCCGTGCAGGCGGCGGTGGATTGGTTGGAGTCGTTGCTGGTGCTGGGAGACTACCTGGGAGAGGCCCGTCAATGGGTGCAGGCGTTGGTGGTGGACGGCCAGGACCCGGAGAGTTTGCCGGTTCCGCGCGGTCAGGACGCCCACGGTCAGAGGTTGACGCGTTTCTTTCACGCCTGCGCCGGGGTGGTGGCCTGGTACGAAGACCGTCGCAGCGGCGGCACCCAGACCAGTTCCAACCTGATCTTGAGCCTGGGACTTTCTGATAAGCAATTAAACCGCTACTTCAAACCCTTGCTGGACCTGCCCTGGGGCAAGGTGGTGGACCTGTTGGACGAGGGCTGGAGCACCGGCATCTGGCCGCTACCGGGACAGTGGGAATTGCACCGAGTGGTGCGCGATTGGGCCCGCCAGACGCATCAAAGCGAGTTTCCTCTAAGTGGCCCAAGCGGGGGGTCTTAATGAGGTGAGCGAAGATGAAACCCTGAACATGACCCTGAGCAGCCTGGAGAGCTCCAAAGAAGCTTCCCAGGCCTCCAACATCCCGGGCTACGAATTGCGCGGGGAGTTGGGTCGCGGCACCTTCGGGGTGGTCTGGGAAGCGGTGCGCATCCAGACCGGGCAGCGCGTGGCCTTAAAAATCGTGCTCCACGAACAGCGTTTGAATTGGGACTATTTTCGCCGCGAATTGGCCTTGCTGGTGGATCTGGAAGACCACCCCTACACCCTGACCGTGTTGGACGCCGATCTCTCTCACAGCCCTCCCTTCATCGTCACGCCGCTGGTCGAAGGTGGCTCGCTGCACAATCATCAAAATGCCGCCCTCCCCGTTTGCTATCGCTGGATCGAACAAATGGCCGAAGCCCTCCACTATATCCACAGCAAAGCCGTCATCCACTGTGATTTGAAGCCCTCCAACATCTTTGTCACCAACAGCGAGACCATCCGGGTGGGAGATCTGGGTCAGTCCCGTCGAGTGGTCGATGGGGAGGTTTCCTGGGGGACGATCGGCTACATGGCGCCGGAGCAGTGCGACCAGCCCCTGGGTAAAAAGGCCACTCCCTCGGTACTCTGGGACGTCTACGGCTTCGGAGCCACCGCTTACTGGCTTCTGACCCGGAAAAAAGCGCGCATTCAGGACACCGATCAGCAGCGTATGGCGGGGGCCACCGGAGCCGGCCAGTTGGCCAGTTATTACGTGGACTGCCTGCGTCACAACGAACTGATCCCCATCTGCAAGCTCAATCCTAAGGTCAATCCGGGCATCGCCGCCATTGTCGAGCGTTGTCTCGAACTCGATGCGGCCCGGCGAACCCAGTCCATGGAAGACGTCTTGGAAGACTTTGGGCGCTGGAGGCGCGGCGACCGCTTGCTTTGCCTGCGACCCTGGACGCCTCGCTACCGACTTAAGGTGGCACTGCGAAAACCCTCGGCTCAACTAGGCATCTTGCTCTTTCTTTTGCTGATTTTATCGCTCTACTATGGAGTGGCCAGCTATCGACAACGACAATTCGCACTGCTCACTCAAAGCGGCTTGCATGCCTTGGAGTCTGGTCGCACCGAAGAGGCCTACCTGCAGTGGGTGACGGCTCTGGGGTACGCTCCGGCCGACCTGGCCACCCGAGCTCGTCTCTCCTTTTTGCCGGTGTTGATGACCTTTCCGGGGCGCGCCGAGATTAGCTCGGTGGCCTACAACGCCGAGGGCAATCTGTTGGCCACCGGCGCCCGCGCCTCCAGCACCAATCCTCACGCCAGCGCGCGTGTTTGGGATAGCGTCAACGGGCGGCAGGTGCTGGAAATTCGCCATCGCGACGGCATTCAAAAGGTGGCCTTTTCGCCGGCCGCCAACCTTCTGGCCACCGCCTCTTGGGATAAGACCGGTCTGGTAGTGGATGTGGACGCCTCCCACACTCTCTTCCAGATCAGCCATGGCGCCACCAGTTTGACGGACGTGGTCTTCAGCAGCGACGGCAAATGGCTGGCCAGCACAGCCCAGGATGGTTCGCTGAGGCTGTGGGGAGTACCCGGCGGCCAGCCCCAGCCCTTGCAGATGCCCCCGGAAGGTCCGGAAGGGCAGTATTTGCTGGCCCAGCCGGTCACTTTTGACACCGCCGGCACTCTGCTGGCGGGTCTTTCCAGTCCCCGTTCGGTGCGGCTGTGGAATACCAACACCGGCAAGGTGCTGCCCATCGTTTTCCAAGAGACCTCCGACATCAACGACCTGCACTTCCACCCCAAGCGGCCGCTGCTGGCCGACGCTTGCGAGGATGGTTCGGTGACCTTGTGGGACACACACACCGGAAAGCTGCAGCAGCGCCTCAAGCATTCCAGCCGGGTCAATTACATCGCCTTCAGTCCCTCCGGCGACTACCTGGCGGCCGGTGGCGAAGACGGCGTGGTGCGCGTCTGGGACTTGCGCCGCGAGCCCTGGGAGTCGTTTGACCTGGTCCATCAGAAGCCGGTACGCAATCTGGCCTTTTACTCCCGAGGGCCCATGCTGGCCGTGGGCATGGGAGAAAAACAAGAACTGTGGTCTTTGAGCGAGGCCAACGGAGCGGTGCGCGTCTGGAGTCTCACTACTCATCGTGCCCTCAGCGACACTTTGCCTCACGAAGGCCCGGTGACCCAACTGGCCTTCCATCCTCGCTTCGATCAACTGGTCTCCAGTTGCGGTTCCGGATTGCGCGTCTCGTCGCTCTATCCCGGTTCAGCCCGCACTTGGGATCTGCGCTTGCCCGGAAAGGGTAGTCGTCCGCTACTCGCAAAACCGGCCGGAACGGCCGAAGCGGTCCAGGGCGGCGGCTTGCAAATCAAAGACAGCAAGGGTGACAAGCTATGTCAGGTGAGCCACGGCGAGGGTATTACCATCAATGCCTGGGCTCTCAGTCAGGATGGCCAGTTGTTGGTGACCGGCGCCGAAGATCGCACGGCCCGGCTCTGGCGGATTCCGGCCGGCACTCCGCTGGGCAATCCTTTGCCTCACGAAGGACGAGTCACGGCCGTGAGTTTCAACCGAATGGGGGACTGGGTAGCCACCTCTTCTACCTCCTGGAACTCCACAACGGTGCGCTGCTGGGAGGTGAGCGACGGGACCCCCATTTCGCCACCCCTGTACGGGGCCCAGGAAGCGGTGAAATCCCTGGACTTTTCCAGCGACGGTTACTGGCTGGTGGCCGACGGAGGGGAGAATTCCTGGAAAATTCAGGTGCCCGGCAGTGAGACCGACCGACAACTGGCGCAAAGCATCAGTCGCCGCCTCAAGGCCGGTTTCAATTCGGCCGGCCTGGTGGTACCCGCTCCCTAAATCCTCCGCTCTGTCAGAGGTTGTCATGGGCTGAAGCGGAATAACGCGTATATTGTTGTGGGGGACGAAGAAGAAGTGAGGAATTTCATGAAGAAGCTGATTGCAATGTTGGCCCTGGTCGTACTGGCACAATCCGTGCCGGCCGACGAGCGACGCCCGCAACAGGCCTTCGAAGTTCCCGGACGCGTTCACCAGCACGGCGACCATGACCACCGCATCGAAGTCATCCAGGTGGGCCAGCAACAGTGGTTCATCGCCATCTGCTCGCGCAACGACCTGAACATGCGCTTCAACAACATGCAGGACGCTCGCCGCTGCGCGGATGATCATGCCCGCTTCACCGGCCACAGCACCGGCGTGGTCAGAGGATAACTTTCCTACAGGTCCTTTACTCTTGTACCTTGTGTGGTGATACACATTGTATGAGCAGTGAACGGCGCGAAAGCACTCGGCATCGGTACACCCTTCCCCTGCGCTATACGCGCGGCAGTAACCGGGTTTTCTCAGGACGGACCGTCGACCTCAGTCAAACCGGAGCCTGTCTGGTCTTAGACGGTTCGGCGTCTTCTCCGAACCTGTTGACCCTTGAGCTGGGTGGCAAAGTGACCCTGCTGGCTCGCACCGTTTGGGCCGAACGCATGCCTGACGGGCAGCAATTGGTGGGAGTCACCTTCGAGGGGATGAATTCGGGCCAGCGATTGGCCGTAGCCGACTACCTCTCGGAGCTGATCAGCCGGGCGGCCTGAAGCCCGATCTTCAGCAACGGTTCCTCGCGACAAGTTTCCACCTGTTCCATGATCAGGTCGGCCGCGCGTTGAATGGGCTGCCCGTATTGATTCAAGAGGCCCTCGGCTTTTTCGCGTTGGACGTCGTAGGCTTCTAAGCGTTCCTGAGCTCGCTCCACGTGGCTGGCCCATTCGCCTTGCAGCGGGCCCACATCCACCAACGTAACGCGGATTCCCAGCCCTCCGGCTTCGGCGGCGATGCTCTCGCATAAAGCTGTGACGGCGGCGTTGGCGGTCTCGATAGTACCCCAGCCGGGACCGCGGTAGCCGGAACAGACCACGTTGACGAAGTGACCATAACCCTGTTCCCGAAACTTGGGCAAGAATTTGTGCATGATGCGCCAGTTGGCCCAAAAGTGGGTCTCAAAGTAGGCGCGCGTCTCCTCTTCGGAGAGTTCTTCGAAGCAGCCCAGCAGGCCGTAGCCGGCGCTCAGCAAGACTGCGTCCACGCCGTCGAGAGCTTTGCAGGAACGTGTGACGGTGGATTGGGCCCGGTCGCCTTCGTTGATATCACAGTAGTAAGCCAGCGAACGACCGGGAGCCAGCTCTTCAAAGTTGCGCAGAGCTGCCTCGTTGCGCACGCTGCCGGCCACAAAATGACCTCGCGCCAGGGCCATCTCGGCCACCCGGCGTCCCAATCCACGCGATACGCCGGTGATAAACCAGCGCCGTTGCTTACTACACTTGCGTCCCATCATGAGTAG
>Ga0075012_10005879_pt1 | contig 11191 bp, 8 predicted proteins | sample All_14_2_FD_71474 | JGI IMG/M metagenome (GOLD analysis project Ga0075012, IMG submission 71474) | Freshwater microbial communities in response to fracking from Pennsylvania, USA - Allegheny Zone_MetaG_DW_15 | ecosystem: Environmental > Aquatic > Deep subsurface > Groundwater > Drilled...
GTCATGGCTGGCGCGGATGCCTTCGTACAGCCGCAGTGCAATGCGCCGCGCCGCGTCGCGGTCGGGCGTCTGCACTTCGTAGACGTTGACGCGGTTCAGGATGGGCTCGGGGATGGCACGTTCGTCATTGGCCGTGGCCACCCAGATCACCTGGCTGGCGTCGATGGGCACCTCGGCGAATTCGTCGATGAACTGGTGTGCGGTGTCGTGCTCCAGCAAGCTGTAGAGCGCACCCAGTGGGTCGTAGGCGTGCTCGCCGCCGGCCTTGTCGATCTCGTCGACCACGATCACCGGGTTGGCGTACTGGCCGTCCACCAGCGTCTCGAACACCTTGCCGGGGCGAGCGCCCTTCCACTGGCTGGACGCGCCCGAGAGCACCCAGCCGGCGGTGAGCGAGCTCATCGAGACGAACCCCATGCCGGTGCCCAACAGCTGCGCAATCTCGCGGGCGAAGTGGGTCTTGCCCACGCCGGGCGGGCCCAGCAGCAGCATCGGCGTGATCTCCAGCGCGTCGCGGCTGTCTTCACACAGCGCGAGCTGGCGGCGCACGTCGTCGAGCACGGCGTGGAAGTTGGGCAGCGTGTCGTAGAGATGGGCCATCGCCGGCAGTGACGAGGGCTTCACCTGAAAGCGCTGCGGCCCCATCTCCAGCATGCGTTCGTAGGTGGCGCGCAGGTTGTCGTGTTCCTGCCGCGGCAGCTTGGTGAGCCGCTTCTCCACCTCGTCGAGACGGTAGACATGCCGCATCTGGGCGATCGGAATGGCCGGTGATGCCGGGACCAGTTCCGTGCTTGTCGTCGTTGTGCTCACGTGCACCTCCTGACCGCAGAGCCTGACTCGATTGAAGCAAAGCATGCCGCAGTCGTGGAGGCGATCAAGCCGGGGAAAGTGCGCTATCTCCGATCGGCCGATTCGTGCCGCAACCAAGGCGTGCCCTGATCTTCAACAAGGCTTTAGCAGGAGCCGTGCCGGGGATCGACGGCGTGCAGTGCGCGCACCAGCGCCGCCACCGCGCCTTCGAGCTGCGCGCGGTGGATCACCAGCGGCGGCGCGAAGCGCACCACGGTGCCGTGGGTGTCCTTGCTCAGCACACCTTCCTGTGCCAGGGCTTCACACACCGCACGGGCTGAGGCCCAGGATGGGTCCATGTCGATGCCCACCAGCAGCCCGCGGCCGCGCACGGCCCGGATGGCGGGATGGCGCAGATCCCGCAGGGCCTGCATCAGCCAGCGGCCCAGCTCGGCAGCGCGCTCGGCCAGTTGTTCATCGAGCAGCACTTGCAAGGCCATTGAACCCACGGCCGCTGCCAACGGATTGCCGCCGAAGGTGCTGCCGTGGTCGCCCGGTTCAAAGACGTTCATCACTTCGTGGCTGGCCAGGAAGGCGCTCACCGGCAGCAGCCCGCCGCCGAGGGCCTTGCCGAGTGTCAGGCCATCAGGGCGCACACCTTCGTGGTCGCAGGCCAGCAGCGCACCGGTGCGGCCCAGGCCGGTCTGCACTTCATCGCAGATCAGCAGCACGCCGCGCTGGGTGCACAGCTCGCGGGCGCGCTTCAGGTAGCCCGCGGGCGGCACGACGATGCCGGCTTCGCCCTGGATGGGCTCCACCAGGAAGGCGCAGGTGTCGGGCGTGATGGCTGCGGCCAGGGCATCGGCATCGCCGAAGGGCACGGTGATGAAGCCGGGCGTGAACGGCCCGAAGCCATCGCGGTACTGCGCTTCGCTGGAGAAGCCCACCAGCGTGGTGGTGCGACCTGCGAAGTTGCCCGCTGCCACGATGATCTGCGCCCGCTCCGGCGCGATGCCCTTGACGCGGTAGCCCCACTTGCGCGCGGCCTTCACGGCGGTTTCCACAGCTTCGGCCCCGGTATTCATCGGCAGTGCGCGGTCCATGCCGGTGAGCTCGCAGAGGCGGCGTAGAAAGCCACCGAGCTGATCCGTGTGGAACGCCCGTGAACACACCGCCAGGCGGCCCGCCTGCTCGGTGAGTGCCTGCACCAGCCGCGGGTGGCTGTGGCCAAAGCTCACGGCAGAGTAGGCAGACATCATGTCCAGGTAGCGCCGGCCCGCCACATCCCACAGATAGACGCCCTCGCCTCGGCTCAGCACCACCGGCAGCGGCGCGTAGTTGTGGGCGCCGTGGGCCTGTTCCATGGCCATGAAGGCGGCTTCGGGTGCGGCGGCGGCCGGGGGCAGTCGGGCGGTCATGCGTTGCTCCTGCGAAGGCGATGCCTTGACTGTAGAAAAAGCACCGCGAAATGAGCATGCCATTCATGACAGGGACATCGGCCTGGGCGCAAGATCCGTGCATCTCAGCCCGGAGCTGCCGCGATGCCCAAGACCCTCGATGCCCTGGACCGCAAGATCCTGCGCACGCTGCAGGCCCAGGGCCGTGCCAGCAACATCGACCTGGCCGCTGAGGTGCACCTCTCGGCCCCGCAATGCTTTCGCCGCGTGCGTGCGCTGGAAGAGCATGGCGTGATCCGCGGCTATCACGCCGCGGTGGATCCGGCCGCGCTGAGCCTGGGTGTCACGGCCTTTGTCAGCCTCAACATCCAGAGCGCCGCCTTCGCCCGCGTGCGCGCCATCGAAGACGAGATCCGCAGCTACGCCCAGATCCTGGAATGCCACAGCGTCTCAGGCGACAGCGACTACCTGCTCAAAGTGGTGGCCCGCGACCTCAAAGCGCTGTCCCTCTTCCTCACCGACCACCTGATGCAGATCGACGGCGTCGCCGACGTCCGCTCCATGATCTGCCTCGAAGAAATCAAACCCCCGTCACCGCTCCCAACGGACTGAACTTCCTAGCGAGCGCAGCGAAGCGTCAATTCGAGCCACTGCGTGGATCCGGCTTCGCCGGTCCGCCGCAGGCACCCCCTCGGGGGGCGCGAGCAAAGCGAGCTGGGGGCTTATTTAACCCAGGTATTGAGCTGGATGATGGGCAGCAGCACGGCCAGCACGATGAGCATCACCACCAGGCCCATGGCCACGATCAGCAACGGCTCCAGCAGCGTGGCCATGGCCATGGCGCGGCGCTGCACTTCGGCGCCGAGTTGTTGAGCGGCCCGTTGCAGCATGCGGGGCAACTCGCCGGTCTGCTCACCCAGCCGGGCAAACATCGATAGCAACCCAGGGAAGCGCGGATACGCGGCCAGCGCTGAAGCCAACGGCGCGCCTTCACGCACACGCACCAGGGCCTCGTCGGCATCGGCGCGCATCGCCTGGTTCGACAGTGTCTCGATCGCGGCCTGCAGCGCCTTCAAAATGGGCACGCCCGCGCCCGCCAGCATGGCCAGCGTGCCGGCAAATCGGGCGGCGTTGTAGCCGCGGGCGAGGCGGCCGATCAGCGGCAGCGTCAGCCAGGCGGCGTCGAGCTTCAGGCGGGTGGTGGGGTTGCGGCGGGCCAGGCGCAGCAGGAACACGCCGCCCGCGATCACCAAGGCCATCAGCCAGCCCCAGTGCCGCACAAAGCCGCTGAGCGCGAGCATCGCCACAGTGAGGAACGGCAGGCTGCGTTTGCTGCCAGCAAACACCTGCGCCACCTGCGGCACCACGTAGGTGACGAGGAACACCACGATCACCACGGCTACCAGCGACACGATGGCCGGGTACAACGCCGCGCCGATCAGCTTGGCTTTCAGTGCCTGCTGTTCTTCCAGGTCATCGGCCAGGCTGTCGAGCACGCGGCCGAGCTGGCCGCTTTGTTCGCCCGCCGAGACGACGGCGCGAAACACCTCGTCGAACTCGCGCGGCGCCGTGCCCAGTGCGCGGCCGAAGGCCGAGCCGGCGTTGACCTCGGCGCGCAGGTGTGCCACCAGCTCGCGCTGCTTGGGGTCTTCCGCCTCGTCGGCCAGGGCCGTGAGGGCGCGTTCCAGCGGCAGGCCGGCGCTCACCAGACCGGCGAGTTGACGGGTCCAGATGGTCAGGCCGGTGGCGTTGAAGACACGCTTCTTGCCGAACTGCACTGCCCCACTGCCAGCCACCTGGTCGGAGACGGGCTGCACTTCCAACGGCACCAGCTCGCGGCCACGCAGCTGTGCGCGCACGGCCTTGGCGTTGTCGCCTTCGAGCAGGCCCTTGATGGTCTTGCCCTCGGCATCGAGGGCTTCAAAACGGTAGGCGGGCATGGGTCAGACTCCCTCTCCCTCTGGGAGAGGGTTGGGGTGAGGGCGGGGTCTGGATGCTGAGAGCGCAGTGGGGACAGGCTCGCTGTGTGCCTGCCCCTCACCCCAGCCCTCTCCCCAGAGGGGCGAGGGAGTCATCCGGGGTGGTGCGGTCATTCGCGCGTCACCCGCAGCAGCTCTTCGAACGAGGTGCTGCCATCGGCCACCAGGCGCTCGCCGTCTTCGCGCATGCTGCGCATGCCCATGGCGTGAGCCACCTGGGCGATGCGGGCTTCGGCCGCCCGCTCGTGGATCAGTGCACGCACCTGCTCATCGGCCGTCATCAATTCATACACGCCGGTGCGACCCTTGTAGCCGGTGTGGCCGCAGGCCTCGCACCCCACAGGGCGCCAGCGGCCTGGCGCTTCCTGTTGCTTGCAACGCGGGCACAGCCGCCGCACCAGCCGCTGCGCCAGCACGCCCAGCAGGCTGGAACTGAGCAAGAAGGGCTCGATGCCCATGTCGATCAGGCGGGTGACGGCGCTGGGCGCGTCATTGGTGTGCAGCGTGGCCAGCACCAAGTGGCCTGTGAGCGAGGCCTGGATGGCGATCTGCGCCGTCTCCACGTCACGGATTTCACCGATCATGATGACGTCCGGATCCTGCCGCAGGATGGCGCGCAGGGCCTTGGCAAAGGTGAGGTCGATCTTGGCGTTGACCTGCGTCTGGCCGATGCCGGCGAGTTCGTATTCGATCGGGTCTTCCACCGTCAGTACGTTGGTGGTGCTGGTGTCCACCTTGCCCAGCGCGGCATACAGCGTGGTGGTCTTGCCCGAGCCGGTGGGGCCGGTGACGAGCACAATGCCGTGCGGCTGCTGGACCAGGTTGACGAAGCGCGACAGCGTGTTGCCGCTCATGCCCAGGCCTTCCAGGCTGAACTTGCTTTCGCCCTTGTCCAGCAGGCGCAGCACGGCGCGCTCGCCATGGGCTGAGGGCAGGGTGGAGACGCGCACGTCGATGGCGCGCCCGCCGATGCGCAGCGAGATGCGGCCGTCCTGCGGCAGGCGCTTTTCGGCGATGTCCAGCTCGGCCATGATCTTCAGGCGCGAGATCAGCGCGGCATGCAGCGCCTTGTTGGGCTGCACCACCTCGCGCAGCGTGCCGTCGACGCGAAAGCGCACGGCGCTGGCGCGCTCATACGGCTCGATGTGGATGTCACTGGCGCCGTCCTTCGCAGCCTGCGTGAGCAGCGCGTTGAGCATGCGGATGATGGGCGCATCGTTGGCGGCTTCAAGCAGGTCTTCGACCGCGGGCAGGTCCTGCATCATGCGCGACAGGTCGACTGCGCTTTCGACCTCGCCGATCACCACTGCCGCGCTCGACTCGCCGCCGGCGTAGGCCGCCGCGATGCGCTGGGCCAGCGTGGCGGCTGATTCCTGCTCGATGCGGTCGATGGCGAAGCGGCGCATCACCTCGGCCAGCGGCTGGCTCAGCACCGCCGGTGAAGCGGCGGCATCGGCCCAGAGGATCAGCTCGTCGCCATCGTCTTCCAGCAGCAACGTGTGCGCCTTGGCATAGGCGTAGGGCAGGGGGTGACGCACCGAGGCCATGCGGGGCTCAGGGCTTGGGCGCCGAGGCCGAGGCGGCCGGCGAGGGGACGCCCCGCTTGGACGGTGGCAGCACCGGCGCCTCGTTGATGCCCAGCACGCTGGACTTGCGCGGCTGCGAGCCTTGCTGCTGCGAACGGATGGCGTCGTAGCGGTCGAGGCTGAGCTGGTTGGCGTCGTCTTGCGTGCGCATCACGATGGGCCGCAGGAACACCAGCAGGTTGGTCTTCACCCGCTTGCGGTTTTCGGAGCGGAACAGGTTGCCCAGCAGCGGGATCTTCGACAAGCCCGGCACCGCGTCTTCACCACCCGCGTAGTCGTCCTTCAGCAGGCCGCCCAGCACCAGCATCTGGCCGTCGTCCACCACCACGGTGGTTTCGATCGAGCTCTTGTCGGTGGTGGGGCCGTTGGTGGCGGATGAGGTGCCAGCCACCACGCTGGAGTTCTCTTGATAGATCACCAGGCGCACGGTGCCGTTCTCGCCGATCTGCGGCTTCACGCGCAGCGTCAGGCCCACGTCTTTGCGCTCTACCGTTTGGAACGGGTTGACGGTGGTGCTGGCGGTGTTGGTGGTGGCGTAGGTGCCGGTCACGAAGGGCACGTTCTGGCCGATCACGATCTTGGCCTCTTCGTTGTCCAGCGTCACCAGGTTGGGCGTGGACAGCACATTGGCGCCGGTCTCGCTTTCCAGGAAGCGGGCCAGTGCGCCCAGCGTGTAGGCGCCGGCGATCTTGTTGACCAGGCCGATGTTCAGGCCGCTGCCCAGCGACAGGCTGCTGGACGCCGAGCCCGTGGCCGCCGCTGCCGTGAGGTTGATGAGGTTGGCGCCGCTGCCGTTGCTGTAGTTGGTGCCGGCATACACGCCGGCCTTGTTGCCGTTGTTCGACAGCAGCCCTTGCCACTGGAAGCCGAACTCGGCCGCCTTGGTGGCATCCATCTTCACGATCATCGATTCCACATACACCTGCGCGCGGCGGGCGTCGAGCTGGTCGATCACGGCGCGCAGCTGGCGGTACACCGGCTCGGGCGCGGTGATGATGAGCGAGTTGGTGGCGGGGTCGGCCTGGATGAAGCCGCCGGTGGAGATACCGGCCTGCGCGCTCACCGGCGCCGTGGCCTGGCTGGACATGCCGCTGCTCGACGTCGTGCTGCCGCTGGTGTTGCCCGCCGGATTGGTGCTGTTGTTGAGGGTCTGCGCGGTGTTGCCCAGCCCGGTGGTGCTGCCGCCGCTGAAGCCACCACTGCTGCCGCTGTTGTTGCCCGAGCCGGCGCTGTAGGCTGCGCGCAGCACCGTGGCCAGCCGCGCCGCATCGGCATTGCGCAGGTAGACGACGTAGATGTTGCCGGCTGCACCACCAACGCCGCTGGGGCGGTCGAGCCGCTCAATCACGTTGCGCACCACGCCCATGCGCGCGCTGTTGGGTGCGCGCACCAGCAGCGCATTGGTGCGCGAATCGGCCAGTACCTGCACCTGGCCGGTGCCGCCGCCGGCCTGGCCCGCCACACCGGCGGCACCGCTGGTGTCGGCGAAGCGCTGCACCATCTGCACCACGTCGGCCGCCACGGCGTGCTTGAGCGGGATCACCTCAACGTCGGTGGCCGCGGGCACGTCCATCGCCGCGATGATCTTGGCCAGGCGCTTGAGGTTGTCGGCGTAGTCAGTGACCACCAGGCTGTTGTTGCCCGGGTTGGCGTTGATGGTGTTGTTGGGGCTGATGAGCGGGCGCAGCACCGTCACCATGTTGTTGGCGTTTTCATGCTGCAGGCGAAACACCTGGGTCATGATCTGGTCGCCGCTGCGCGGTACGGCGTCCACCGCCACGGTGCCGGTTTGCAGCTTGGCGTCGGCCTCGGGCACCACCTTGAGCAGGCCGCCCGATTCCACCATCGTGTAGCCCAGGCCGCGCAGGGCGGCCAGGTAGTTGAGCAGGGCCTCGCGCGGGCGCATCGGCTCGTCGCTGTACAGCGTCATCTGGCCCTTGACGCGCGGGTCGACCAGGATCTGACGGCCGGTGATGGCGGCGATGGCGCGGCTCACCGCGTCGATTTCGGCGTTGACGAAGTTGAGCGTGACGGAAGGGCGCTCGGGCTCGGTGCTGCGAGGCGTGCTGCGGGAGGGCTTCTGAGCCCAGGTGGCTGGGGCGTGCACCAGCACCAGGCTCGCGGCCACACCGGCGGCCACAAGGCGCAGGGGTCTGGCAGGGCGATGCGTAGCGGTCATGGTCATCCGATGCTGATGAGGGTTCGTGCGCCCTGGCGGCGGCCGATGATGTTGAGCAGGTTGTTCAAGGCGCGTTGATCGGCTTCAGCTGCGGTGGCTTCGCCGCGCAGGCGCAGGCCGCTGGCGCCCAGTGTGCCGTCGGCTTGCAGGCGCAGGGCGCCGTCCAGGGTGCTGAGCTGCAGCCGGGTGGCACCGCCCTGGCCGTCGCCGCTGGCGGCCAGTCGGTAGCTGCCCAGGCGCGGCAGGGTGGCCAGCCGCGAGCTGAAGTCGTGCAGGTCCAGTTGTGCCTGGCCGGTCATGCGAAAGCGTCCTTGCACCCATTGCATCTGCAGGTCGCGTGTTGCCAGGCGTAGCGCGCCGCCGGGCTGCAGGGTGTTCCATGGGGTGCCCAGGCCCACCAGCCAGGCGGCGGGCCATTGTCCCACTGCGGTCAGCGGCTCTGCACTGGGGTTGCCAGGTGAGGTCGATCGCACGGCCAGGCTCAGCGAGCCCCAGCCAGGCTGCAGCGAGAGGGCGGCGCCGGGGGTGAGGCAGCAGGCGTGGTCCAACGCCAGCGTGAGGCCGCCGGCGCCGGGGCGTAGCCGCCAGCCCAGGCGGCCGGGCAGGGCGCGCGCAGCCTGGCTGCCGGGGCCGCCGGCCAGCACCACCACGGCGTTGCCGGTCCACACGCTGCCCTCGGCCTGGGCCAGCAGCAGGCGCTCGCCGCTGAGGTGGGCCACGCCCGCTGCGAGCCAGGCTGCGGGTGCGTAGAGCGTCAGCGCGGCGAGCGCCCCCAGGGTGATGCCGCCCCAAACCCAGCGGCGGTGCGGCGTGGCCGGCTGCGCGGCTCGGGCGGTGTCACGCCGCAGCGGCTTGGCAGACCAGCGTGTGCGCAGCGGGCCCTTCACGGTGCGCCTCCAGGGCTGCCGGTGGCCAGGCTCAGGATCATCGTGCCGTCATAGGCCTTGCCCAGGCGCTTGAGCTGGGCTTCCACCGGCCGGGCGCGGGCGCCGCTGCGCACCTCGCCCAGCCAGGCGAGCAGCGCGGGGCCTTCGATGCCGGTGAAGGTGACGGTGGCGCGGTCGCCGGTGGTCACCAGGCGGGCTTTGCTGCCCAGGCGCTCGGTGGCGGCGGTGAGTGCGGTCTGCGCCTGGGTCAGGCTGATGCCGGGCTGGGCGCGCAAGGTCTGCGCTTCGCCGGCCTGGCGCTGCATCGTGGCGAGTTGGGCTTCTAGGCGGTCGCGCTGCAGCGGCGTTTCGCGCAAGGTGCGCAGGGCGGGTGCCATGGCCACGAACCACAGCAGCAGCACGCCCAATGCGGTCATGGCCGCGCCCACGCCCAGTCGCTCGCGTGAAGAAAGGGCCTGCCAGCGAGGGGCGCCATGCGTTTGCCAATGCGTCTGCCACTGAGCCTTCGCGGCCGTCAAGGCCGATGAGGTGCGTGCGGGCTGGTTCATCGTGCGGCGCCCGGCCAGAGTTGCAGTTCACCGTCGCGCACTTCGGCACGCCAGCCGGCTGATTGCAGCCGGGTCAGCAGATCGGCCCCCTGGGGCGGGCCGAGCGCGGCGGCTTGAAGCGTCAGGTGGCCCGATTCGAAGCGCAGCTCGTCCACGCCCAGGCCTTCGGGCCAAGCGGCAGCAGCAGCTTGTAGCAGGCGTTCGAGATCAGCATCGCCCAGTTCGCCCGCTGCGGCGCGCAGGGTCTCGGTTTCTCGGGCCATCTGGATGGGGGCGTCGAGCACGGCCTGCACCTGCGGGTGCGTGGCGCGCAGCAGGGACGTCATCTGGCTGCGCAGGTCGCGCAGGTGCCGTTGCGCCTGCCAGGCTTGCACATTGAGCCCCACCACCTGCAGGGCCACCAGCAGGGCGATACCCCAGCGCACCGGGCGCCAGGCTGGGCTGAGCCAGGTCTGCCAGGCCTGCTTGACGGAGGCTACGCCGCGGTGGCGCGCGGCCAGCTCGAACTGGCGCAGGTTCCACGGACCCTGGGCCGCCGCCAGCCAGCGTTCGGCTGTGCTAAGCACGGCCAGCGGCCGGCCCAGCCAATGTTCGGCGCCCAGCGAGGCGGCGGGGGTGGCGGTACAGCGAGCGCCGTCAAACATGTCAGGCGTGAGCGTGTGGGCTGACGCGCCGACGAGCGGCCACTGCAGCACGCCGTCAGCATGCGACCAGCTCAGCGACAACGGCGGGTCTTCGGCCGGGCCCATGCCAGCGGCGTCAAAGCCGCTCTGAGCGTAGCCATCGGCGCTTTCATCGCGGGTTTCAAAATGGGCCAGGGGCGGGCTTTGGGGCGAGGTCACCGGCACGATGCGTTCAACGTCGACGCCCGCGCGGGCCAGGGCTTCCAGTTGGCCAGCCAACCAGGGCCGGTCGGTGGCGACCACCCAGCCCGCCTCGCCAGGGCGCAGATCGGGGGCGAGGGCGAAATGCAGGGCCTGGGGCTCGTCCAGCAGGCGCTCTTCGATCAGGCCGATCAGCGCCTGGCGCAGCCGCGCCGCCGGGGCCTTGGGCAGGGTGACATGGTGCCAGGCCAGCGCGCACTCGCTGAGCACGGCCACCACCTGCGTGGTGCCGCGGCGCAGGCCGGGCAGCAGCGCCGGGGCCACACGGCCGCGCTCGTCGACGTGCTGGCCGTCTTCGCTGAAGACGAAATCGACCTCTGCCACGCTCGCTTCTGCTTCGCTCGCAGGCGTCTGCACCCGCGCAGGATGCCAGCGCGGGTGAGGGGGCAGGTGGACGATCAACAGGCTCATGACTCGGTCGATTGTAGGTGCGGAGCCTCAAATTCTTCGTGAATCAAGCACTTGCAGCTCATTGTTGCAGTGAAGTGTTGGGTTTTCTGATGCGCTCGGTGCGCAGGGTGCGCACCGTCAGCGCCTGACGTTCCACCAGCGAGCGCTGCGCTACCACCAGTTGATCCAGCCGAAGCATGCCGGTGATTTCGAAGTAGTTGCTGCCGGTGCCCACGCGCCTGGGGTCGAGGGTGACGGTGGGGCCGATCACACTGCGGGCGTCTTCCGGGTTGCGCAGCGGCTGGCGCTGGCGGGTTTGCACCAGGCGCTCGGCGGTGGCCAGGTCAATGCCAAGCACGGCGCTGATGACCTCCTTGGCCGCGGTGTTGAGGTTCACCGGCGTGGGCTTGGGCAGCAGCACGATGTGGGGCAGCAGGGGCGCCAGCACCTTGGCGTCCACGCCCAGCCAGGCCAGCTGGTCTTCGCTGGGGGGCATCAGGCCCTGGTCCTCGGTGGGGGTCGAGACCTCTGGGGGCTCGCGCTGGGCGTCGG
>Ga0075012_10005883_pt1 | contig 11185 bp, 9 predicted proteins | sample All_14_2_FD_71474 | JGI IMG/M metagenome (GOLD analysis project Ga0075012, IMG submission 71474) | Freshwater microbial communities in response to fracking from Pennsylvania, USA - Allegheny Zone_MetaG_DW_15 | ecosystem: Environmental > Aquatic > Deep subsurface > Groundwater > Drilled...
GTGTCAAACACCACAATCTCTTGCGCCTTGACGTCTTCAAGCCCATCCACAATGGCGCGCTGCAGTTTTTGCACGTTTTTCTTGCCATCCGCCTTGGCCTCGGGTTTGGCCACGGGTTTGACCGCTGGCTTAGTGACGGCACGCTGGCGCTCTTCGGCCTCGGCGGGCGTGACTGCCTCGGTGGCCGCCTTGGCAATGGTTTTGGCAGCTGATTTAGCAGGGGTTTTGGCGGCGCGTTTGGCAGCGGTCGGGGCAGAGGTTTTGGTAGTCATCAAGCGGTCTGGTAAAGGTGGTGGGCGGCAATATAACGCGCAACGCTCTCGCCCACCAGTGCCGTCACGTTTTGGTGGGTGGAAATGGCAGCCCGGATGTCGGTTGCACTGAGGGCCATCGCTGGCATTTGCAGGTGGAAAAAGCGATCAGGATAGGCCGTCTCTGCATCAAAAACAACCCTGGGCCCTGTTGAAAAGGGACGATCAGCTACACATATTGTAGCTGATTGAAGAATCTGCTCCCACGCATGCCAGGTGGTCAGGGCTTGCGCCTGGTCGGCGCCGATGATCAGGAAGATATCGGCACCGGGCACCTCGGCGCGCAGTTCGTTCAAGGTGTCAAGGGTGTAGGTGGGCCCGCTGCGCCGGGTTTCACGCGCATCCACCACCGCCTGCGGTAGCTCGGCAAACAGCAACTCGGCCATGGCCAACCGGTGCGCGGCAGCGGTCAAGGGGCGCGGCTTGTGCCAGGCCTGCCCGGTGGGGATCACGCGCAATTCGTCCAGTTGCAACTGGGCAATGGCAGCATGCGCCAGCGCCAAATGCGCCAGATGGGGCGGATCGAACGCACCACCCAGAATGCCCACCCGCCGGGGCGATACCGCTGCTGCGCTCAAACCCAATCCCGGCGCACCAGAAATTGCTCGGTCAAGGCCGCCTCGGGCGATCCCGGCTCGGTCTGGTGCTGGTACGACCAGCTCACCAGTGGCGGCATGGAGAGCAGAATCGATTCGGTGCGGCCACCCGACTGCAGGCCAAAGTGGGTGCCACGGTCCCAGACCAGGTTGAACTCGACATAACGGCCGCGCCGGTACAGCTGGAAATTGCGCTCACGCTCACCGTAGGGCGTGTCCTTGCGGCGCAACACGATGGGCAGGTAGGCACCCAGAAAACTGTCGGCCACCGACTGCATCATGGCCAGGCTGCGCTCGAAGCCCAGTTCCTGGAAGTCGTCAAAAAACACGCCACCCGCGCCACGCTGCTCATGGCGGTGTTTGTTGCAGAAGTAGTCGTCGCACCAGGTCTTGAAACGCGGGTATTTGTCGTCACCAAACGGGGTCAGGGCGTTTTTGCAGCTCTGGTGGAAATGCACCACGTCTTCTTCAAAGCCGTAGTAAGGCGTCAAATCCATGCCGCCGCCAAACCAGCACACCACCGAGCCATCGCTGGCGGTGGCCGAGATCATGCGCACGTTCATGTGCACGGTGGGCACGTATGGGTTGCGCGGGTGAAACACCAGCGACACCCCCATCGCCTCAAACGGCACCCCCACCAGACCCGGACGATGCTGCGTGGCCGACGGCGGCAGGTTCGGCCCGCTCACGTGTGAGAAGCCACAACCAGCGCGCTCAAAAATGGGCCCACCCTCCAGAATTTGGGTGATGCCCTGGCCCTGCAACTTGTCGCCGGGCGCTTTTTGCCAGGCATCGGTCAGGAAGGCGCTGCCATCGATATCGGCTATGGCACCGGTGATGCGCGCCTGCAGGCCGCGCAAATAGCTGCTGACGTCTGCCGTCACGCTGGCGGGATTGGCCACCACCGCCGTCATGCTGCTGCACCTTTGATTGCGCGGTAGCCAATATCGGTGCGGTATTGCATGCCATCAAAACGTATACCCGCTGTCACTTCATAGGCGCGCTGCTGCGCCAGGCGCACGTTGTCGGCCAGCACGGTCACACACAAGACGCGCCCGCCGGAGGTTTGCAGTGCGGCCACCTCACCGCCTTCGCCGGGCGCCAGCGCAGTGCCGGCATGGAACACCACGGCGTCTTCAACCGCCTTGGGGATACCGGTGATGGCATCCCCCTTGCGCGGCTGCAGCGGGTAGCCATGGGCGGCCAGCACCACCCCCAGCGCGGTACGGCGGTCCCATTGCAGTTCGATCTGGTCCAGCTTGCCGTGCGGACCGGGTTCGGTAGCGGCCAGCATCACATCCACCAAATCGCTTTTCAAACGCATCATGATGGGCTGGGTTTCGGGGTCACCCAAGCGGCAGTTGAATTCGAGCGTCTTGGGCCTGCCTTGCGCGTCGATCATCAGCCCCGCGTACAGGAAGCCGGTGAATTGAATGCCGTCTTTTTCCATGCCACGGATGGTGGGCAGGATGATCTCGCGCATGGCGCGGGCATGCACATCGGGCGTGACGATGGGCGCGGGTGAATACGCACCCATGCCGCCGGTGTTGGGGCCTTCGTCGCCATTGAGCAGGCGTTTGTGGTCCTGGCTGGTGGCCAATGGCAGCACGTTTTTGCCGTCCACCATGACGATGAAACTGGCCTCTTCCCCTTGCAGAAATTCTTCGATGACCACGCGTGCGCCACCGGCGTTGTGGCTCACGCCCAGCGTGTTGTCCACCAGCATGAAGTCCACCGCCTCGTGCGCCTCGGCCAGGGTGGAGGCCACCACCACACCTTTGCCAGCGGCCAGACCGTCGGCCTTGACCACGATCGGTGCGCCCTTGGCATCAATGTAGGCATGCGCCAGCACCGGGTCGGAAAAGGTTTCAAACTCGGCGGTGGGGATGGCGTGGCGTTTCATGAAGGCTTTGGAAAACACCTTGGAGCTTTCCAGCTGCGCAGCCGCCTGCGTGGGGCCAAAGATGCGCAGCCCGTGTTTGCGGAACTCGTCCACCACACCTGCGGCCAACGGCACCTCGGGGCCAACCACCGTCAGCACGATTTTTTGCTCTGTAGCCCACTCGCGCAGTGCCTGCACGTCGGTGATGGGGACGTTCTCAAACAGCGGGTCAGTGGCGGTGCCGCCGTTGCCGGGGGCAACGTAAATCTTGTGGGTTTTGGGGGACTGCGCCAGCTTCCAGGCCAGGGCGTGTTCGCGGCCACCGCCGCCAATAACGAGGATCTTCATACAGCGTCCAGGTCAAGTTCGGCGTTGTGAAACACCGCTTGCACATCGTCCAGGTCTTCCAGGGCGTCCAGCAGCTTTTGCATGCGGGTGGCTTCGTCACCGCTGACCTCGATCGGGTTTTCAGGTCGCATGGTCACTTCAGCGTCGTCGGGCGTCAGGCCAGCGGCCACCAGCGCGTCCTTGATGGCTTCAAAGTCTGCCACCGGGGTGATCACCTCAATGGCGCCGTCCTCGTCGGTGATCACATCGTCGGCACCGGCTTCCAGCGCCACCTCCATCACTTTGTCTTCACTCACGCCGGGGGCAAAAATGATCTGGCCGCAGTGTTTGAACTGGAACGCCACCGAGCCCTCGGTGCCCATGTTGCCGCCAAACTTGGAGAACGCGTGCCGTACCTCGGCCACGGTGCGCACCTTGTTGTCGGTCATGGTGTCGACGATGATGGCCGCGCCACCAATACCGTAACCCTCGTAACGGATTTCTTCGTAGCTGATGCCGTCCAGCGAACCGGTGGCTTTGTCGATGTTGTATTTGATGCGGTCAGCCGGCATGTTGGCCGCCTTGGCGCGGTCAATGGCCAGACGCAGGCGCGGGTTGGCCGACAAGTCGCCGCCACCGGCCCGTGCCGCCACGGTGATTTCACGGATGATGCGCGTCCAGATCTTGCCGCGCTTCTCGTCTTGGCGGCCTTTGCGGTGCTGAATATTGGCCCATTTACTGTGTCCTGCCACGGGAATTCCTTTGAAAATTCGTTACGCTATTGGCTCGATTGTACTTTTTGAGTCCGATATGCCTGAACCTATCCTGATCGCCCAGCACGGGCAGACCCAGTGTTTCCTGCAGCCCGACAAGGCCAATCGCCACGGGCTGATCACCGGCGCGACCGGCACCGGCAAGACCATCACCCTGCAAACCCTGGCCGAAGGGTTTGCCAAGATCGGTGTGCCGGTGTTCATGGCCGACATCAAGGGCGACCTGACCGGCATCTCGCGCCCCGGCAGCGCCACCCCCAAACTGTCCAAAGTCCTGCAGGAACGTGGGCTGACGGCCCCTGACTACGAGGCTTTTTCCACCACGCTGTGGGACGTGTTTGGCGAGCAGGGCCACCCGGTGCGCGCCACCGTGAGCGACCTGGGCCCGCTGCTGCTGTCGCGCATGCTCAACCTGAACGACACGCAGGCGGGCGTGTTGCAGCTGGTGTTCAAGATTGCCGACGACGCGGGTTTGCTGCTGCTGGACATGAAAGACCTGCGCGCGATGTGCCAGGACGTGGGCGACAACGCGTCCAGCTACACCACCGAGTACGGCAACATCAGCGCCGCCAGCATCGGCGCCATCCAGCGCGGGCTGATGCAGATTGAGGAGCAAGGTGGCAACAAGTTCTTTGGCGAGCCGATGCTCAACATTGAAGATTTCATGCAGACCGACGTGCACGGCCGTGGTTTGATCAACATCCTGGCCGCCGACAAGCTGATGAACTCGCCGCGGCTGTACAGCACCTTTTTGCTGTGGATGCTCAGTGAATTGTTCGAGACCCTGCCCGAAGTCGGCGACCTGGACAAGCCCAAGCTGGTGTTCTTTTTTGACGAGGCCCACCTGCTGTTCAACGACGCGCCCAAGGTGCTGATCGAACGGATCGAACTGGTGGTGCGGCTGGTGCGCAGCAAGGGCGTGGGCGTGTACTTTGTGACGCAAAACCCGCTCGACATCCCCGACAGCGTGCTGGCCCAGCTGGGCAACCGGGTGCAACACGCCCTGCGCGCCTTCACCCCGCGTGACCAGAAAGCGGTCAAGTCGGCCGCCAGCACCATGCGCCCGAACCCCGGTCTGGACATCGGCGCGGCCATCACCGAGTTGGCCGTGGGCGAGGCACTGATCAGTTTTCTGGACGACAAAGGCCGCCCCTGCCCGACCGAGCGGGTGTACGTCTTCCCGCCGGCCAGTCAGATCGGCCCGATCACCGCTGAAGAGCGTCAGGCCCTGCTGGCAGACTCCATCGTGGCGGGTGTCTACGAAAAAACGCTGGACCGCGACTCCGCCTTTGAGAAACTGAAAGGCCACGCCGCCGCCCGGGCCGCGCAAGCAGAGGAACAGGCCAAGGCATCACCAAAAACCAGGGGCGCCACGGCAGAACCCGCCGCGCAAGAAGGCGGCGGCCTGCTCGACAGCCTGGGCAGCCTGCTCGGTGGCGGCGGTGGCCGACGCACCTCGGCCGGTGAGCAACTATTCAAAAGCGCAGCCAGCTCGATTGGCCGCGAAGTCGGTCGCCAGATCATCCGTGGTGTGCTGGGCGGCATTTTTGGTGGCAAGCGTTGACCGGATAATCGCAGCACACACTTATTACAAAGCAAGCATATGAACACAAACGATCCCATGGTCCACGTCATCAACCACCCGCTGGTGCAGCACAAGCTGACCCTGATGCGCCGCAAAGACGCCAGCACCACCAGTTTCCGTACCCTGCTCAATGAGCTGGCGATGCTGATGGCTTATGAAGTGACCCGCGACATGCCCACCCAAGAGGTGGAGGTCGAGACCCCGCTGGAAACCATGACAGCCACCATGATCGACGGCAAGAAGCTGGCGCTGGCCTCCATCCTGCGCGCGGGCAATGGGCTGCTGGAGGGTTTTCTGGCGGTGGTGCCCGGTGCGCGCGTCGGCCACATCGGCCTGTACCGCGACCCGGCCACGCTGCAGGCGGTGGAGTATTACTTCAAGATGCCCAAAGAAATGCCCGAACGCGACGTGATCGTGGTCGACCCGATGCTGGCCACCGGCCACTCGGCCATTGCCGCCATCACCCGCATCAAGGCGCTCAGCCCCCGCTCCATCAAGTTTGTCTGCCTGCTGACCTGCCCCGAAGGCGTCAAGGCCTTGCGCGCTGCCCACCCCGATGTGCAGATCTTCACCGCGGCCATCGACCGCCAGCTCAACGACCACGGCTACATTCTGCCGGGCCTGGGTGATGCCGGTGACCGGATCTTTGGCACGCAGTGAGGGTGTGCGGCCGGGGCTGAATCCCTGAGCGGCGCATCCTGTTGGCGGGCTCAGAACGGCGCGGCGGCATCCAAATGGCGCGCCGCACTTGCCTTTACAAACCAGCGCCTGAAGCTCTATAGTCACCACCCACCCGGGCAAAAAGCAATGACCCGGGTGGCACAAACAAAACAAGGTGCGCCATGTTGGACAACAACCCAAAATTCGAAGTCGTGGCTCAGGCCTTCCCGCATATCGGCGTCAAACTCAAGGAATACTGGGGGCGTGACGGCTTCGTGGCCTATATGGAAGGTCTGTTGCACGGCACCCGTGGTGGCACCCGGCGTGGTTTTCAGCTTGAGGTGCTGATGGCCCTGCACCATCTGGCCGAGCAACACAAGGCCACCTATCCCCAGTTTGAGGTGCGTGATGACTTTTGGGCCTTTGTCGAGAGCAAGCCCGCCAGTCAGGGCCCAGGCGGTTTTTGAGCCCGCCTGAGCCTGCGGGCACAGCCCCCGCGGGACTCACATCACATTCATGCGCTTGGCCTGCTCGGTCAGTTCGGCGCGAAAGTGCGGGTGGGCGATGCTGATCAGTTCACGCGCGCGCTGTTTGGCCGACTTGCCGCGCAGCTGCGCCACGCCGTATTCGGTGACCACGTAATTGATGTCGTTTTTGCTGGTGCTCACATGGGTGCCGGGCGACAGACACGGCACGATGCGCGAAATGCTGTGGTCTTTGGCGGTGGACGGCAGCACGATGAAGGCCTTGCCACCGCGCGACATGTTGGCCGCGCGCACAAAGTCGGCCTGGCCGCCGGTGCCCGAATACTGCACATGCCCCAGGCTCTCGGAGCCGCATTGACCCAGCAGGTCAATCTGCAGTGTGGCATTGATGGCCACCAGGTTGTCGTTCTGGCCGGCCAAGGTGGGTGCGTTGGTGTAGTCGACCGGGTGAATTTCCAGCGCCGGGTTGCGGTCCATGAAGTTGTAGAGCTTTTTGGAACCCAGCGCAAAGGTCGCCACCATCTTGCCGGGCAGGTAATTTTTGCGCCGGTTGGTGACCGCACCCGCTTCGAGCAAGGTCAGGATGCCGTCACCAATCATTTCGGTATGGATGCCCAGATCATGCTTGGCGGTGAGCTGCATCACCACCGCATCGGGGATGCCGCCGTAGCCAATCTGCAGGGTGGCGCCATCGTCAATCAGTTCGGCCACATACTTGCCAATGGCCTCCTGCACGTGGCCGATTTTCGGCAGAGCGACCTCAGGCACCGGCGTTTCGCTCTCCACCAAGCCCGCCACCTGCGAAATGTGGACATGGCAGTTGCCGTAGGCAAAAGGCACGTTGGGGTTGACTTCCAGCACCACGGCTCGCGCCTTGGCCACCGCAGCCATGGTGTAGTCGGCCCCCAGGCTGAGCGAAAAATAGCCGTGCGCGTCCATCGGCGAGGCCATGCTGAACACCACGTCGGCGGCCATCTGGCCGCGCCGGATCATGCAGGGGATTTCTGAAAAATAGTTGGGTAAAAAGTCAATCCAGCCCGCTTGCCCGCCCGCGCGAGTGGCCGCACCATAAAACAGCGCCACATGCCGAACATGGTCCACCGTCTCGGGGTCCAGGTAGCCATACTTGTGCATCGCCAAAATCTGCGCCACCTTCACATCATGAAAATTGCGCCGCTGCCGGGACAAGGCGGCCAGCAAAGCGGGGGGCTCGGCCACACCGGTGGGCACGATGATGCAATCACCATCTCTGACCAGGTGCACGGCGTCGCTGGCGGACATTTTTTTCTTGGCGTAAGTTTCTTGGACTGACATGCTGGCTCCTTTTTTTTGGTGATGGACGTCCTCGGCGCTGCTCAATCTGCCTGCGGCGCAATCATTTCCGCGTAATCGTAAAGCGCCCCCAAAATCGCTTCGCCGCGCTCGTCAGCCGTTTCTGCCAGCGTGTCGAGCTGGTCAAACAGGGCGGTCAAGGTGAGGGCACCGCCCTCACCTTCGAGCAGGCGCGCGGCGCGGTGGGTCTCCCAGGCGGTGGCTTCGTCGGCGGTCAAACTTTCAGGAAAGTTGCGCGCGCGGTAACGCCATAACAACTCGGTCAGGCGGGTGTCGTCAAAGGCCGGGCGCGCTTTGGCGAGCTGTTCGGGCGGGCTGGAACGCAGGTCGTTCAGGCGGCGGCGGTCGGCGTTGCTGATGAAACCGCCGTACAGGTCTTCGTCCACATCCACCGGGCCGGTGGCGTCCCGCTTGAAGACGTCGGCCCAGATGGCGCTCATGTCGGGCAAGTCGCGCGCCTTGGCGGCGTTGTCCAGCTGCGCCACCACGTCGATGCCCCAGCGCTGCGCCATCGGCTCGCTGAGCACTTTCAGGTTGCTCATCACCATCGGTGACTTGTTGATGTGCACGGATTTGACGGCCAAGCGGCGCATCCCTTCGGGCAAATCAGCGCTGCGGGTGAACAGGCGCTGTTGGATCTGCGCCGCGTTCAAGCTGGCCAGTTCGCTCGGGTCTTGTGACAAATCCCAGGCCAACAGCTCGTTTTTGTTGCCCGGGTGCATGGCCAGCGGCCACATCAGCGCCAGGCAACCGCGCTCCGGCGCGAACATGCCCGAGATGTGCCAGAACGGCCGGGCATTTTTGAGCGCGGCGGGCAAACCCAATTCCGAGAGCACGCGGTCTTTTTTGTGCAGCCCAAAGCAGAAGTCAAACAGGCGCGGTTGCGCGGTTTTGATCAGCCGCGCCAGCGCGATGGTGGCGTGCACGTCGCTCAGCGCGTCGTGGGCCGACTCATGGACCAAGCCGTTGGCGGCGGTCAGGTCGGTGAGTTTGAAGCTGGGTTTGCCGTCCGGTTTGGTCGGCCAGGTGATGCCGTCGGGCCGCAGCGCATAGGCGGTGCGCACCACGTCCAGCATGTCCCAGCGGCCGCAGTCGTTCTGCCACTCACGGGCGTAGGGGTCGATCAGGCTGCGCCAGAACATGAACCGGGTGATTTCGTCGTCAAACCGGATAGTGTTGTAGCCCACGCCCACCGTGCCGGGAAAGCTGAGCAATTGCTCGATCTGCGCGGCAAACTGGTGTTCCGAGATGCCTTTGGCCAGGCATTCCTGCGGCGTGATGCCGGTGATCAGGCAGGCCTCGGGCTCGGGCAAAAAGTCGTTGGCCGGCTGGCAATACAGCATCACCGGCTCACCCAGCTGATTCAAGTCAGCGTCGGTGCGGATGGCGGCAAACTGCGCCGGACGGGCGCTGCGGGTGTTGGCACCAAAGGTTTCGTAGTCGTGCCAGAGAAAAGTATGGGTCATGTTGTTTATTTTCTGCGGGCCGAACTCACCCCCGGCAGCTCGGCCACCAGGCCCAGAACCTTGTGCAGGCGGCCCGAATCCGACACCTCCACGGTAAACGTCATCCACGCCGTGCCCTTGATGGACTGGGTCTGCACGCCAATCACGTTCATCTTCTCCTTGGTGAACACCTCGGAAATATCGCGCAGCAGGCCCTGGCGGTCATGCGCCTGCACAGCCACATCCACCGGGTACACCGAGCCACTCACCGCCTGCGCCACACCCCACTCCACGTCGATCAGGCGTTCACCATTTCTGGCCACCATTTCTTTCAAATTGCTGCAGTCCTTGCGGTGCACGCTGACGCCTTTGCCACGGGTGACAAAACCACAGATCGCATCCGGCGGGGCGGGTTTGCAGCACTTGGCCATCTGGGTCATGAGTGAATCCACCCCCACCACCAGCAGCCCGCCTTTGGTCGGGTTGTCGCCCGAGCGGGGTTTGCGCAGAAGTGGCAAATTGGCATCAAACTGCGGCGCCTCCGGCGGGCGCAGCAATTGCTCAATGGTGCGCAGCGAAAACTCGTCCTTGCCCACATCTTCAAACAGGGCATGGGCATTGGCAAAACCCAGTTGCACCGCCAGGTCGTCGAGCTTGAGCGCGGTTTTGCCTTCACGCTGCAGCAGTTTCTCAACCGCCTCACGGCCTTTGGCGACGGTTTCACTGAGGGCCAGCGCGTTGAACCAGGCGCGCACCTTGGTGCGGGCGCGGTGGCTGGCCAGGTAACCCAGGTCGGTATTGAGCCAGTCGCGTGACGGGCCACCCTCTTTGGCAGCAGACACCTCCACGGTCTGGCCGTTTTTGAGCGGCGTGTTCAGCGGCACCATGGCGCCGTCCACCCGCGCACCGCGGCAGCGGTGGCCCAGGTCGGTGTGCACGGTGTACGCAAAATCGACCGGTGTGGCACCTTGCGGCAGCTCGACGATGGCGGCGTCTGGCGTCAACACATAAATGCGGTCGTCCAGCAGGGTTTCCGGCTGCACGCCCGACAAATCGCGCTCCCACGCCAGCAGCTGGCGCAGCACGGCGATCTTGGCGTCATAGGCGCCGGTGGCCGACACCCCCGCGTAACCTTTGGCACCGGCTTCTTTGTAAGCCCAGTGCGCGGCCACACCGTTTTCGGCGTGGTCGTGCATGGCCTGGGTGCGGATCTGGATCTCGGTCGGCAGCCCATCCGCGTCACGCACCACGGTGTGCAAGGACTGGTAACCATTGACCTTGGGTTTGGCGATGTAGTCGTCAAACTCTTCGGTGATCGGTTTGAAATGGTCGTGCACCCAGCTCAGGGCGCCGTAACACTCCGGCACGCTGGCCACCACGATGCGCAGCGCGCGCACGTCGTACACCTTGTCAAACCCGAGCGACTTGCCACGCATCTTTTTGACAATGCTGTAGATGTGTTTGGGCCGCCCCGACACCGTGGCATGGATGCCATTGACGTTCAGGTCATGCTCCAACTGGCTGCGCAAACGCTCCACATGGGCTTCGCGTTCGACCCGTTTTTCGTCCAGCAGCCGAGCCACCTGTTTGTAGGTGTCCGGTTCCATGAAGCGGAACGCCAGGTCTTCCAGCTCCCACTTGATCTCCCAGATACCCAGCCGATTGGCCAGCGGCGCAAACACCTGCAGCGATTCAGCCGCCACGCCATCGGGCACGGGGAGCTTGCTGGCCGCAAAAAAACGCAGCGTTTGCAAGCGCGAAGCCAGGCGCAGCATCACCACGCGCAGGT
>Ga0075012_10005884_pt1 | contig 11184 bp, 8 predicted proteins | sample All_14_2_FD_71474 | JGI IMG/M metagenome (GOLD analysis project Ga0075012, IMG submission 71474) | Freshwater microbial communities in response to fracking from Pennsylvania, USA - Allegheny Zone_MetaG_DW_15 | ecosystem: Environmental > Aquatic > Deep subsurface > Groundwater > Drilled...
CCGTCGGGGAAGGTCAGCGACAGGGCGTTGAACACCGCCGTCGCCACGGGGTCGCCGTCCAGCCAATGGCCGGAATTGGTCAGGCTGGCGTCGAAATGGATGTCCCGGGGGTTCACCTCGACATCGGCGGGCGTGGTCTTGCGCGTCATGGCATGATCCTGTGGAACGGGGGCGTCACGCCCCCGGGGCTTGTCCTGTCTCCAATCTAGAGTTACCAACAAAAATGTCAATAGAGCCTGCCCGCCGTGTTCGCCGGTCGCCGGAGGCGGCCCGCGAGAACATCCTGCAGTCGGCCGAGCGCCTGCTGCTGGAGCGGGGGCCGCAGGGCTTGAAGCTGGTGGAGGTGGCCCAGGGCGCCGGCGTCTCCCACGCCACGGTGCTGCACCACTTCGGCTCCATCGACGGCGTTCAGACGGCGCTTGCCGAGGCCATGATCCGCCAGCTGGTCGCCCGTGTGCTGGAGGCCGAGCGGCCCGATGATCCGGAGGCCCAGCTGGAGGGGGTCGGGCAGGTCCTGTTCGACGCGTTTGAGTCCGCCGGCGGCGCCCGCCTGGCCGCCTGGCTGGAACTGACCGGCGAAACCCGCCGCCTGACCCTGGTGCGCGAAGCCGTCGCTGAGGTGATCTCCGGTCCCATGGCCCAGAAGGGGGTCGACCCTGAGCGGGCGACCAACCTGATCCTCGTGGCCGTCTCGCTGGCCATGGGGGTCGGCCTGATCGGCCGCTCGCTGGCCGAACTGGTCGGCCGTCCGCCCGAAACCACCCGCGAGGCGGCGCTCGCCTTCCTCAAGACCGGTCTGGCTGCGGCGATCAAAGCCTGAGAAATCCATATGGCCCCCTGGCGCGCCAGGACGGCTACACCGTCTATAGGTGTCGTAACTGATCGTCAGGAACCGCGCCGGTGAGATCTGAACAACGGCTGGAGATCGCTCAGACCGAGCGGGGGAAGTTCGGCGATCCGCGTGCGGCCGCAGCGGTCGAGGCCGCCATGGAAGCCCATGATCGCCGATTGCGCCGCTACTTCGCCCAATTGCTGGGTGTCGATGGCGCCGATGATGCGGTCCAGGAGCTATATGCCCGGCTGTTGCATGTGGCCCGGAACGGAGGACCAGACTCCTTTAGCCTGGGCTATCTCAAGCGCGCAGCTGAGTCCGTTGTCTTTGACATCCTGCGGCGCAGGCGCACCCGGCGAACCCGCGACAGTGTGGAGTTGGATCCCGAGACGCCGGCGGATGCGCCAACGCCCTTTGACCATGCCCGGGAGCGTCAGAGGCTGAACCATCTCAAGGACGCCATACTGAACCTGCCGCCGCTACAGCGGCGCGTCCTGACAATGCACCGGTTTGAAGACATGAGCCTGGCCGACATTTCACGTGAGATGGGCGTGCCGCTGAGGACGGTGCAGCGCCAGATGATGAATGCTTTGGCCAATTGCCGTCTTCACCTCGATCAGCGTGGGTGGTCTGATCAATGAGGGGGCATCATCGACGTGTTCATGAGGCCGCCCGCTGGTTCGTCCGCTTCCAAAGTCGGGGCGACGCAGACCGCCGGCCCTTCTTTATCTGGCTGCGGCGGACGCCGCAGGCGCTGGACGAGTATCGCGCCATTGAGGCGCTATGGGCTGATCTGGATGGCCTGAGGGGTGATCCCGACCTCCACGCCGAGATGCGCCGATCCTGGCCTCGCACCTCGGCTTGGCCGGTGGGGTTGATCGCCGGGGCAATGGCGGCGGCCGTGGTCGTGGCTGTCGCCGTCGCTGCAAGCCTTCCTCGCTCGCTCCACTATGTGACCGAGGAGGCAGAGCGCTCCATCACGCTGGCTGATGGGTCGCAACTGGCTTTGGAGCCGGGGTCGGAAGTCAAGGTGCGCATGACACGACACCGCCGCGATGTGCGGCTTGTGGAGGGCCAGGCCTCCTTCGAGGTGACGGGCGATCAGGCCCGACCCTTCTATGTCCTGACGGACGCCGCCCGTCTCAGGGTCGTGGGCACCATCTTCGATGTCCGCTTGGATGGCGACCGACTGGAGCTAACCGTGCGGGAGGGACGCGTGCGTGTCGAAAACGACGCCCCTCAGGATGTCGTCGCCGGCGAGCGGGTGCTGGTGGATCGCCAGGGGATCCGGAGATTGTCAGCCGCCGACCTTCAGGCGCTTCCAGCCGACCAGGGATCGCGCCTCCACTTTTCAGCCACGCCGCTCGGCGAAGCGGTGGCCAGCATCAATCGCCAGAGTTCCGAGACCCTCGCCCTGGCCGATCCGTCCCTGTCGGGCCTGCCGATTAGCGGCGTATTCGCCGATGATGACGCCGCAACCTTCGCCCGGGCCCTGCAGTCGATCGGTCTCGTTCGGGTCGAACGCCGAGGGCGTGTCTGGGTGCTGCACGCCCCGACCGAGGCCGACCCGTCCGTGAACTTTTAGCGACGTCTGGCGTGCCGTCACCAAGCTGACGTTCTTAAGGGAAGGGCGTCGCGAGGTGAGCTAGCCGACAGCGAGCCGCCCCGAGCAGATCGAGGTGGGGGGCGATGGCCAGTCGGGAGAACAGGCCATGCAGGCAGGCGTTTGGCTGGCGCGCCGTTGTGGCGGCCTCCATGCTGGTGGCCTTCTGCCTGGCCGCTTCGCCCGCAGTCGCCCAGACCAGAGATTATGACGTGCCCGCCCAACGCCTTGATCAGGCGCTCAGGCGCGTGGCGCAGATCTCAGGCGTCCAGATCCTATTTGCGCCGCAGGCCGTGGCCGGCCTTAGGTCGAGCGCTGTCCGAGGCCAGATGTCGCCTCGGCAGGCCCTCGAGCGCGCCATCCGGGACCATAGGCTCCAGGTAAATGAAGTCGGGCCCAACGCGTTTGCCTTAAGCGGTGTTCCGCAGCCTGGCCTGCGCCGCCAGACCACCCAAGCCACCCGCCCAGAGCCGCTGGCCCTGACGCCGACACCCTTGGCGGAACTGGTCGTCACAGGGGCGCATGCGGGTGAGGTCACCCGAAAGTCCGAAACCGCCTATGCCGTGACAGTGATCAGCGAAGGTCGGCTAAGGTCCATGGATGCCAGTTCCCTCGCCGGGGTGGTGGCGTTAACCCCAGGCTACTGGGTTGAGTCATCCGGTGGCGAGGCCAGCAACAATATCCGCGCCAGGGGTGTGCCTTTGGACGGCTACTCGTCCGTGGCCGTTCTGGAAGACGGACTGCCTGTGCAGCACGACGCAGGCGTCGGCTTCTTAAATCCCGACCAGCTCTTTCGACCGAGCATGGGGTTGGCGCGTATCGAGGTGCTCCGCGGCGGTCCAGCGGCGGTCTTGGCGTCCCAGGCGCCTGGTGGGCTGATCAATGCGATCAATCGCGCGCCCCCGGACTCGCCAGAGGCGCAGCTTAGGGTTCAGACGGCCAACTATGGCGGCATCCGGTTCGAGGGCTTCGCCGGCGCCCCGTGGGGCGAGGCGCGGGTGAGCCTTGATGGATTCTGGCGGGAGGATGAAGGCGTCCGTGGCACCGATTTCGCCGCCAATCGCGGCGGCGCCGCGCGGTTGGCCTTTAGCCGCCAGTGGGGTGGCGCGGATGTAGAGATTGCGCTCAAGCGTATTGATGACCGCGTCGCCTTTTTCCTCCCGGTCCCCATGCGCCAGGGGCCCGGAGGGGGAATTGAGTCGATTGAGGGCTTTGATGCTCGGCGCGGCACGTTGCTTGGTCCTGATCTCATCAGGTTTGATCCGAACGCCCGCCAAGACCCCCAGGCTCCGCCTTTCACCATCGCCGATGGGACACGGGTTCAGCTGACGCAAGCAACCCTCAAGGCGAGTTGGGACCCGGGGCTGGATGGTCTAGCCGAATTCCGTCTGAGCGCGCGCACCGCCGACACCGCCCGCCACGGGCTCTTTCCGAGTGGGTTGCAGCCGGCGGCGACGCGCGCGGCTGCGGCTCTGGACCAGGCCAAGGTCCAGTTCCCAACGGCTGATCGGGTCAGTTATCGCCTCGCCTCGAGCCCGTCCCATGCGCCTGTGACCCCAGGCGCGCCCGTCATCCAGGGACTCGCCTCCACCGTTTCGGCGCCGCTTGATGAAATTCTCTCGTCCTTCAACCTCTCTGGACAGGGCGCGGCGCTGGGGGCCGACCTCCGGTGGAACCTCGGGGTCTATGGCGCCTACGGCGACTATGGGTTCCGGCGGCTCTCGTCGGCGGTTCTCCTGGAAGCTCAGGAGAATGCGCGCCGTCTTGACCTCATGGTTCTTGACGCCGGGGGCGCGGTCCTCGGATCGCTCACCGAGGGCGGCGTGGTTCGCTATGGCGTTCAGTATGACAATGCCGAGGCGAGCCAGGCGACCTTCGCCGCCTTTGGCGCCTGGGACGTTATTCTTGGCTCGGCCTGGACGCTCGACTTCGGCGCCCGCTGGGAGGGGCAACACCAGTGGGGATCGGTCGAATTGGCCGCGCCAGCAAATCTTGGCGGACCCACGGTGGCCGATGACGCGGTACTGCGAGGAACGGGTGAGCGACGTGGGTTTGACGCGCGGCACGCGACGCTCAACGCAACACTTGGCCTTCGTCGAAGGCTGACGGACGACACCCACCTGTTCGCCAGAGTTTCGCGCTCGGAGCGCCTGCCGAGTGTATCCCAGTTCTACGGAGACCCCAGCGGACGTAGCGTTCGCAAGGCCCCGACCGTCGGAATGGACATAGGCCTCTCGCTTGAGCGGCCCAGACTGGCGCTTTACGCCGTGGTGTTTCGCACGGCGTTCAACGGCTTTCCATTCAACGAAACCCTCGTCAATCCAGTGACCGGCTTTGTGGAAGCCACCACATCTTTCGCCACATCAATGACGACGGGTCTGGAGTTGGAGGCGAGATTTGAGCCCATGCCCTGGCTGGCGCTCGATGGGAGCCTGACGCTTCAGAACCCGGTCTTCGACCAGTTTGAGGCGCGGGTGGTCCGAGACGGGCTGCCAGAAGTGCAGGATTTTTCAGGTCGACAGCTCATTCGTGTTCCCAAGCTCATGCTGCGCTTGGCCTCGACCGTGACGCTCCCCCAGCGCGGCGAAGCCGGCCTTGTCGTCGAGCACTTTGGAGAACGGTTCTCCGATGCGGCCAACACCACCCGACTGCCGCCCTATACCGTGCTGTCTGGGCACTACAGCCTCGCCCTGTCTGAGCGGGTGCGACTGACGTTCACAGGCGCCAATCTCACCGACACCTTGGGGCTCACCGAAGGCAATCCTCGGGCGGGGCAGCTGGTGAGCGCCGACGCCCAACAGGGCCTCTTTACCGCCCGCCCCATCTTCGGCCGCACGATACGCGCCGCTATCGCCGTCAGCTTTTGACCTCCCGATCCTCAGACGAGAGCCCCAAACGCCATGAGAAACTCCACCCTGCTGGGCTGGCGCCTTGCACTGTTGGCCCTGGCCGTGACTGTCACTCCCGCCTGGGCCAGCGATGATCGGCCAAGGCCAGCGCCCATTGTCCTGGAAGGTGAGCTGACCGGTGAGCTTCACGAGACCTATCTGGAACTCCCCTTCGAAGTGCCGCCCGGGATTGAGCGGGTGAGCGTCTCTCTCGACTATGACCAGAACAATAGGACCGTTATCGATATGGGTCTTCGGGACCCGAACGGCTTGCGCGGTTGGAGCGGCGGGGCCAGACGGAGTTTCACGCTCTCGGCGTCTGAGGCCACGCCTTCCTACACCCCCGGCCCGATCGTCCCTGGAACCTGGCGGCTGATCTTGGGCGCGCCGAATATTCGGGCGTCGTCACGCTCGGCCTATCGCGCGGAGATCACCCTGACGCCGGCGGGAGAGCAAGTTCCCGAAAGCGCCTTCTTCGACGGCCCCATTCGCGCGGGCCCGGCTTGGTACAGGGGGGACTTCCACACCCACACCGGCCACTCCGACGGCTCATGCGAAAGTCTGGCCGGGCGCCGGGTTCCCTGTCCGGCCTTTCGTACTCTGGAGGCGGCGCGACGGGCCGGCCTCGATTTTGTGGCGGTCACCGAGCACAATACGGTGTCGCACCATGGGCCGTTGCGCGAGCTTCAGCCCTACTACGACACCATCCTGATTATCCCCGGCCGCGAAATCACGACGTTCAAGGGGCATTTGAACGTGTTCGGGCCCCTAGGCGAGCTGGACTTCCAGCTTGGAAGCCCGCGCCTTCCAAGCCTCGATCAGATGCTCAAAGAGGTCGAGGGCAGGGGGGGCTTTTCCTCCATCAACCATCCGGGAATGCCCTCAGGCGAGGCCTGCATGGGGTGCGGCTGGATCGTTGGAGACATCGATTTCAGCCAAGTCGCCGCGGTCGAGGTCGTCAACGGGGGGACCATGCTCCTCACGCGGTCGCCGGAGGGGCCCCTCAGCCACATCCCGTTCTGGGAAGGCCTCCTCGATCAGGGGCATCGCCTCGCCGCAATCGCCGGGAGCGATAACCACGACCCCGACAATCCGGGCCGCCAATCACCGGTGGGTCGACCAACAACCGTCGTCTATGCGGCCAATCTCTCCCAACGCGCCCTGTTTGACGCGGTTCGGGCTGGCCGGGTCTTCGTTGATCTGGAAGCCATCCCGGGTCGCCATCTGGATCTCACGGCCAAAAGCATGGGCGCCGAGGTGAGAATGGGCGGGGTGCTACGGCTGGCTCAAGGGGAGACCGCAAGCCTGACTGTCGAAACTCACGGCGTGGAGAATGCGGAAATCGAATGGGTCGCTGGCGCGAATGCGCCGGCCTTGCGTCTTTCTTCTCAGGAGCTGGTGCAACTGGATGGTTCGCGTCGGCAAACCGCCACCCTGACAGGTGTCGGCCGTTCTTACTGGGTTCGAGCAAATATTAGAAACCAAGAGGGCGAGATCGTTCTGATCGGCAGCCCTGTATACATAGAAGAAAAGTAGGTCAATTTCATAATACTGTAGAAATTCTAGTTTATCCGTGGCGCGCCAGCTTTGTCCGAAAGCTGGAATAAATCCACGGGGGATAAACATGAATGCGATGCGTATTCTAGCCGCTAGCGCTTCTATTTCTACTTTACTACTTTCAGCGCCGTCTGTACTTGCGCAGGAGCAGGATCAAGACGTGGCGACTGTCGGCGAAGTCGTCGTGACCGCTCGCGCAGGCGCCAACGAGCGCCGTCGGGTTGAGGCCAGCTACGCCGTATCGGCGATCACCGAGACGCAGCTGCGTCTGCAGGCGCCGATCTCCACCGCCGAGGCCTTCAAGGCGATCCCAGGCTTCTGGGTCGAAGCGTCGGGGGGCGAGGCCTCCAACAACGTCCGCAGCCGCGGGATCCCTACCGATGGCTATTCATCGGTGACGATCCAGGAGGATGGGCTGACGATCCAGCACGATGGCGGCCTTGGCTGGCTCAATGCCGACCAGTCTTTCCGCCTGGACGAGACCATCGGTCGCGTGGAGGCCGTTCGCGGCGGTCCCTCCTCGATCTTCGCCTCAAACGCCCCGGGCGGCGTGGTCAACTTCATCACCAAGCAGGCCGGTCCGACGCCTGAGGGCATAATCAAGGTCCAGGCCGGTGACTACGGCATGTACCGCGCCGACTTTTTCTACGGTGCGCCGCTTGGGGAAGACTGGGGTCTGACGATCGGCGGCTTTTACCGCAGCGATGATGGCGTCCGGGCTTCTGGCTTCACGCAGAACCAGGGTGGACAGGTCCGTATTGGCCTGACGCGCGCCTTCGAAGGCGGGCGGCTGGCGGTCAACGTCAAGCACATCAATGATCAGGTCGGCTTCCTGCTGCCGGCGCCTCTCACGTTTGACTCCGACAATGACCCGACCGGCATCCCTGGGTTTGACGCCAACTACGGCACCCTGGCTGGCCCCGACAACAGGCTGCTGAGCTTCCGCAATGTCGGCGGGCCCTATGCGTTTGATCTGACCCGCGGCACCGACGTGAACCTGACGGCGATCACCGTCGATCTTGACCTGGACGTCGGCGGGGGCTGGGAGCTGCAGAACACGGGTCGCTACCGGACCAGCGACATTGTCCGCAATGGCCTGTTCCCGACCGGCAATATCGAAACCGTTCAGGCCCGGCTCGCGGGCCTGCTGCCCCAGGCCCGTTTGGCCTATCCCACCGCGACCTCGCTGCAGATGCGCTATGCCACGACGGGGGACGTCCTTCCCGCCAACGCCAATGGCAACGGGCTGGTGATCAGCGGAAACCTGCTCTCCGTCGAGGTGCCGCTGGACGAGTTCACCAACGACCTTCGTTTTGTGCGCAGCTTCAATGTGGGCGGCCAGGTCCATGACGTCGCCGTTGGCGTCTATGTGTCGGACTTCAGCTACGACTATGATCGCTTCATGGCGACCGCCAATCTCGAGCTTCGCGAACAGGCGCGGCGACTGGATGTTGTCGCCCTTGATGCGGGCGGCGCAGTGGTCGGCCGGGTGACGGAGAACGGCATCCTTCGCTACGGGTCGCTGTTTGACAACGCCTCGGTGGAAGCCCGCGTTCAGGCCTTCTACATCTCTGACGAGTGGCAGGTGACCCCGCAGCTCAGGATCGATCTAGGCCTGCGCCACGAGACCATCGACATGTCCGGGGCGGTCGAGGGCAAGCAGACCGTGGACCTGGGCCTGCCCGGCTTTCTGGCTGACAATCAGGTGATCACCGGGACCGGCCAGTTCGTCGGGTTTGACCGCAGCTATAGCGACACGGGCTTCACGGCTGGCGCCAACTACCAGTTCAACGACCGTTTGGGTGTGTTCGCCCGCTACACCGACACCTTCCGGCTGCCATCCCCTTCGGAGTTCCAGGGCTCAGTCGCCGACGCCGTCCGCACGGACATTCGTGTGACGCCGATCAAGATGACAGAGGCCGGTCTGAAGTGGCAGTCGAACCTCGTTGATGTCTATGCCACGGCATTCCACACCACCTACGAGAACGTTCGCTTCAACGACAATGTCTTCAACAGCCAGACCAACACCTTCACGACCCGGGTCGGCTATGCCGACACCGAGACCCTGGGTCTGGAGCTGGAAGGCGTGGTGCGACCCGTCGCGTGGTTCGACATGTCGGCCGCCATCGCCTGGCAGAACCCGGAATACAAGAGCTTCTCATTTACGGAGAACCGCGGCGGGGTTCCGGTGACAGTCAGCTTTGATGGAAACCAGCTAATCCGCGTGCCGAAGACTCAAGTGCGCGTCGTGCCTGCGGTCAATCTTCTACAAGATGCGCTCCGCATCGAGCTGCCGATCGAGCACTACGCCTCCCGCTTCGCTGACGCGGCAAATTCTGTAGAGCTGCCGGCCTACACCGTTGTGAACCTTAACGCCCGGTGGGCGATGAACGATCGGCTTGCCTTGTCTCTCAATGGGGTCAACCTGACCAACGAGATCGGCCTCACTGAGGGCAATCCTCGGGCAGGTCAGTTCATCTCTGGTGACGCCGGCGCCCGTTTCTTCCAGGCCCGCCCGATCCTGGGGCGTTCTTGGCGGATCGCGGCGACCTACGCCTTCTGAACCAGCACACCTGAGTTTGACAGAGGCGGTCGGCCCTCACGGGCCGGCCGCTTTTTTTTGGGTTCTAAGCACACGGGCCTCGCCAAGGGTGCGGGCGCCGCTCTGAACAACGGTGGGGTCGCCTGACGCCTGTCCTACGCGTTCGATCCGATGACCGTTCTGCGCGCCTCGTTGGCCTCTTAGCCTGCTATGCTTGGCGCGCAGGGCATGTGGCTGGGCGGGGACATCGGCGTTGATCGCGGCCCCCCGCTACGACCTCAATGCAAAATGTGGTTCTCCTGGCGTCGCTTCCCGATATTAGCTAATATCAGGAAATTCTCGTTTGCCACAGGGGACCTGCATGAGCGACATTTCTGTAAGCGCCACTGAGTTTCAAACACGGGCCGGCCTCTACATCGAAAAGTCGGCCAAGGCGCCTGTCTTCATCACCAAACACCGTCGACCAGCGCGGGTGCTTATCGATATCGAAGAGTATGAGCGCTTGAAGGCGCGCGACACGCGCCGCGCCTACGCCGTTGAAGACCTCCCTGATGAATGGGTGGAAGCCCTGAAGTCGGCGGACTATGGCAAGGCCGATCCCGAACTTGAAGCCTTAATGAAATAGGCCGTTCGTGAAGAAGCCGGAGCCGGAAGTCGGTCTCGTCATTCGCTACGATTTCCTCTGGTCGCACGAGCGCGAAAGAGGGTTCGACACCGGAGTCAAGGATCGCCCTTGCGTGATCGTGACCGCCATTGTCCGCAAAGCCGGTGGCGTAACGGAGGTTCTACTCGCGCCGATCACCCATTCGCCGCCCGAGGACGGGACCGCGGCCATTGAGGTTCCTACCAAGGTCGGCAAGCACCTCGGCCTGGACGAAGAGCGGAGCTACATCATCGCTGACGAGACCAATAGCGTCGCATGGGATGACGCTGGAATCGTGCCTGCAGAGCCAGGAAAGCGATGGGCGTATGGTCGCGTCCCTAAAGCCCTCTCTGATCAACTTCGCGCGTCCATGATCGACCTCATCAGCAAGACGAAGCTGAAGTCCGGCCGGCGAAGCTGACGACTGCGGCGCTTTTCGAGGCCGTCCCCAGCGCCCTTCGCGGCTGAGACCATGACCGGCGGCCTGTGGCTCCGACTATGTGATTTCGGCGTGGCCAAGGCCGCCTCGCGCGATAAAGGCGTGACAGCCGCCAGATCAGGCGTCGGTTATCCGGCGCCTGATCTGGCCTGTGTCGATCAGAGAACCCCCAGCATCTCGGCCACCAGGGGGTGGCGGACGATGTCGCGGTCCTTCAGGCGGACCACGGCGATGTTGGGTACGGTGTCCAGCTTCTCGGCCACCGGACCCAGGCCCGACAGTTCCGGAAGCAGGTCCGACTGGGCCGGATCGCCGGTGACCACCATGGTGGAGTGCCAGCCCAGGCGGGTGAGCAGCATCTTCAGCTGCACATAGGTGCAGTTCTGGGCCTCATCGATGACCACAAAGGCGTTGTTAAGCGTGCGGCCGCGCATGAAGCCCACCGGCGCGATCTCAATGGCGCCCTCGGCCATCAGCGCGCGCACCCGCTTCATGGACAGACGATCTGACAGGGCGTCATAGAGCGGCCGCAGATAGGGGGCGAGCTTGTCCTCCATCTCGCCGGGTAGGAAGCCGATGGATTCGCCGGCCTCGACCGCTGGGCGCGACAGGACGATGCGCCCCACGCGGCCGGCCTCCAGGGCCTCAACGGCCTTGGCGATGGCCAGATAGGTCTTGCC
>Ga0075012_10005885_pt1 | contig 11183 bp, 8 predicted proteins | sample All_14_2_FD_71474 | JGI IMG/M metagenome (GOLD analysis project Ga0075012, IMG submission 71474) | Freshwater microbial communities in response to fracking from Pennsylvania, USA - Allegheny Zone_MetaG_DW_15 | ecosystem: Environmental > Aquatic > Deep subsurface > Groundwater > Drilled...
GGGCGGCGGGGGATCGCTCGCCCGCGCCCGGCAGCTCGCGTCGGGCTATCAGCCCGCCGTGGTCAAGGTGCTATCCTACGCGACCGGCGTCACGCGGGCGACGAAGACCGCCCAGTACGCCCAGCGCGAGGATGTCCCGGTCGAAACCCATGACGGCCGGATCCTGTCGGATCACGAATCGGTTGCCGATGAGATCAAGGACTGGTCGAAGGATTTCGAGAAGCGCAAGCCCAGCCATGACGTTGTCACCGTCCGTCTCAAGCTTCATGGCGTGGCTGACACGGTCGAGGGGCGTGAGACCTACGCGAAGGCTATCGCCGGCGGATTTGAAGGTCATCGTCATGCCTCCCGCCTCGATCGCCTCCCGTCCGGGGAGATTGAGGCCCATATCGTCACGGCCGCGGCGGGAGGACCGAAGGAGCGTTTCCGTGTTCGCGTTGAGCGGATCGGCACGGCGGAGAACGGCTTCGACCAGAAGCGGTTCGACTACCGGTCCGAGGCGGTGATGAAGGCGCGCATCCATGGCGCCACTGGTATTCCGGAGCATGCCATCGCGCTCGATCCGGGAAAGCCACAGCATGGACGCGAAGGCGTGACCTGGCAGTTGAACAGGTTGGTCGAGGGTCGGGGGCCGCTGGTCGACGATCGCGGCAGGGCCATCGGCGACGTCGCCGCCGCCCGCAACGCCGCGAAGGAGTGGGGCCGCTCGCTGCGCTCGCAGTCGCCCCGCGACACGATGCACCTGATGTTGTCGTCGAAAGCTGGCCCCGACCCGGAGGCTTTGCGCCGCGCCGCACGCGATTTCCTGCACGACCGATTCGCCGATCACCGCTTCCTGTTCGGCGTACATGTCGATCGGGAGAGCGACGGGCACATCCATATCCATGCCGTCATCACGGTGAAGAACGAATCCGGGCAGAAGATCCACCCGGGGCCGAGCGAGTTCCGGGGCTGGCGCGAGAGTTACGCGCAGCATGCGCAGGCGGAGGGCCTCAAGATCGTCGCGACCTCGGCGATGGAGCGGGCGTCGGCGCAAAGCTACGGCGCGCGCGACAAGGCGATCGTCGACGTCGCCGAGCGTCCGCGTCCGGCACGCGAGGCGCGGGATCGTGCCTATGCAGCTGAGCCGGCCAACCAGCGTCTCATCAACAATGCCCGGCAGCGGATCGCCGCGGCGCGGACCAATCCGATCAGGCTGCCGGCATCCGAGCCCGAGCGGCGTGTGGTCAATGAGAGCGTCGATGCCTGGAGCACGGTGGCGCGCGAACAGCCCGACAATACTGCGGCGAAGGACATGCTCGAAAGGCTGATGATGGCGCAGACGGTCGGCGCCATTTTGTACACCATCGGAAAGCGGGTGGATCATCTCACCAAGGAGGACCAGCACATGGCGATCACGTCGGAGCAGATGGCGAAGGATCTTCGCCTCATGAACGAGGCGGTGTCGCGCACCAGCGACCTCCTCGATGGCGAGACGAAGCAGCAGTTCCGGGAAACGTCGGCGCGCTATCTCGAGACGCTGGCCAATCGCGTCGACCTGCAGCGCGCACAGGAAAGTGGTGCGCAGCAGCTCTCGCGATCCGAAGTCGAGGCAATCGCCGGGCCCAATGCGGATCGGCTGATCGCGCACGCCCAGCAGGTTCGCGTGAAGGAAGATCGAGAAGCGGCGTCGGCCGAAAGGCTGGCCGATCGCGCGATCGAAGCCGAGCGGCGCCAGGAAGGCCGGGGCGGGCTCGACCCGCAGTCGCAGCGCGAGCTGACGGCCGAGAGGGCAATCGTCCGAGGCTCACAACAAGCCGCAGCCCGCGAGGCGCGCGAGGCCGCCGCTGCCGTTGAAGCCGCGCGTGTTCTCGCCGAGCATCCCGCGCAGCCTTTGCCGCAGACGCTGATCCAGACGGACGCGCTGGCGCAGCTACGGGCCGAGCAAGAGAAGATCGTGCGGGAGATCGAGGCGGAGCGTGCCGAGGCCCAATCCATCAAAGGGCAGCGGACTACCTGAACATCACACACTCTGCTTTTGATTAGCGGAGTAATTTGATGCGAAGCGCCATCGCAATTGCGTGAGGCTTATTGACCGCGCCGAGCTTCTCGCGGGCGGAGACAATGTGCTTGGTCACGGTTGACCGCGAAATCCCGAGGATGACGGAAATCTCCCAGTCGGTCTTGCCCTCGGATGCCCAGAGGAGGCAGTCGAACTCTCTTGGCGTAACCTTGCCAATGAGACGCTTTCGGCTCTCCTTGTAGTGCAGGAGATTGCCGACAGCGTAGTTTGCGACGAAGCTCAAGGCGGCGCGGCCTTCTGCGCCAATGTCGGCATGGCACCCGCCGAATGAAACGGCAGCGACGCGCCCGTCAAGCATCGTCACCGGGACGACATATCCGACCCGAAGGCCAAATTCAGATGCCTCCCCTTGGATGAGCGCGACATCCTTTGGAAAATCGCAGGAGGTGTACGCCTCTTGCCAATCAAAAGGGTTTCGATCGTGCTGCAGCCGATGAACGATGGGATCGCGAAAGACGTAGCCTCGGTCGTTGTAGCGTCCAGCCCATTCCAAGGGAAACCGCTGGAACAGGATCCGCGACTTGATCTCCTCTGGTGACACGCGGGCAGAGGGTACTACCCCACCGAATAGCGTGCTGAACCCATAGTCGGACGCAATCTCCATCAAGCACTGCTCGACTTGGCCCGCTTCGGTCGAGCGTTCGACACGTTCAATGAACTGCCAGGTCTGGTCGAGTGCCTCGTTCAATTGCCATTGCCCTCTGCAGATAGAACTGAAATCTGCGTTGGTGGTGTTCGATCGATGCCATCTCGGCCCAACGCGACGCGTCGCTGTCTGGTCATGGCGTCTGTCCGGTTGGACGGTGTCCCGAGCCTTGCAGGTGTCGATCAGTTCTCGTTGTCCAGACGAGCAGCATCCTTCGCGGTAAGAGGCTGGAACGTGGGACGGTGCCGTTTGAAGCGTGACCGCACGGGTGAGCCCGGGCAGGACTAAGAACCGACTATCCCGGCTCAAACTTTGACCCGTGTTGAAGAACTCGCTCCAAGAAGCGCCTGGGAGGAAGTCTCGTGGCTTGGGGGCTGCGCCAGCCTCCGCTACTGCGGTGCGCGAGACCGCGAGAGATGAGGGGTCATCGGCCGCGTGGCACCAGGCCGTCGACGGCCATCGAGATGTTCGCGGCCTGCCTGCGTCGCGCGCTTTCCCGATCGATCAGGCGGCCCAGCCGGAGCCATGAAGCAGGATCATATCGGTCGTGATGCGGAGCACGATCATGCCGATCGCTCGGGGACACCGGCGGATATCGCATTCTCGCCGACCCTTCGCGTCACGATTTTGCTCAGCTCGCGCAGCCACAGCACCGAACTCGACACTGCCGCACAGAATAGCCAGTCTCCGGCGCTCAAGCTGACGGTCGAGAACGCTTCCTGCAGGAAGGGCGTATAGACCACGAAAGCGTGCAGCAGCAGCGAGAGCACGACCGCACCCCAGAGCCAGCGATTGGTGAAGAGACCATGGAATGCGCTGCGATCGTCGGAGCGCGCATTGAAGACGTTGAAGAGCTGGAACATCACGAGCGTCGTGAAGGCCATGGTCTGGCCATAGGCGAGCGTGCCCGAGCCTTCGATCATCCCTCCGGGAAGCGCGGCGTCGAGCACGAGCAGCGTGCCGACCGCCATGATCGTGCCGACCAGGAAAATGCCGCCCCACATCCGGCCCGTGATCACGCCCTCGCCGCGCGGGCGTGGCGGCCGGCGCATCACGTCTCCATCCGCGGGGTCGATGCCGAGCGCCAGTGCCGGTGCGCCGTCGGTGACGAGGTTGATCCAGAGGATCTGCGTCGCCAGAAGCGGAAGCACGACGCCTCCGGTCGCAGCGCCGGTCAGTCCGATCATGTCGGCGAGGACAATGCCGAAGAACATCGTCATGACCTCCCCGATATTCGACGACAGGAGGTAGCGCAGAAACTTCCTGATGTTGGAGAAGATCGCCCGCCCCTCTGCGACGGCAGCGACGATGGTGGCGAAATTGTCGTCCGCCAGCACCATGTCGGCCGCTTCCTTGGAGACGTCGGTGCCAGTGATCCCCATGGCGACGCCGATATCGGCGGCCTTCAGTGCCGGCGCGTCGTTGACGCCGTCGCCCGTCATGGCCACGGTCTCTCCGGCGCGCTGCAGCGCCTTCACGATCCGCAGCTTGTGCTCGGGATTGACACGCGCATAGACGGAGACCTCCTGAACCGTCTGGTCCAGTTCCGCCTCGGTCATGGCTGCGAGATCTGCGCCGGTGACGGCGCGGCGGCCCCCGGAGGTGATGCCGAGCTCAGCGGCGATGATCGCCGCGGTCACAGGATGATCGCCGGTGATCATGATGGAGCGGATGCCCGCGGCCTGCGCCCGCACCACCGCCTCGCGCGTTTCCTGGCGCGGCGGATCGATCATGCCGATCAGGCCGAGGAAGACGAGATCGTGTTCCACATCCTCCTCGAAAGCATCATGGTCCGGACGATCGGCCGGCAGCGAGCGGAAGGCGACGCCAAGCGTGCGCAGCGCCTCCTCGGCGAGCGCGTCGTTGCTGGCCATGATCTCGGCCCTGCGCGCATCGGTAAGCGCGACGGCGTCCCGGCCGACAAGTTCATGGGTGCAGCGCGCGAGCAGAATATCCGGAGCGCCCTTGGTCACTGCGATCAGACGCTCGGGCTGCTCCGCGTCGGTGTGGACCGTGCTCATCAGCTTGCGTTCGGAGGAAAACGGCACTTCGCCGACCCTCGCGAAGCGCGCATCGAGGGCTTCCCGAAGCAGGCCGGCCTTGCGCGCCGCAACGATCAGGGCGCCCTCCGTCGGGTCCCCCTGGACGGACCAAGAGCCGTCGCGCTCCTGCAGCACCGCATTATTGGCCCGCTCGGCTGCTGTCAGTGCGCGCGTAAGCTCGAACTGCAAGGGCTCGCCAGGCGATTGCGGCCCAATGAGCTGTATGCCGCCATGCGGGGCATATCCGGTCCCGGACAGGTTCGCGCCGCCGCTCGCCGTTATGAGCCGGCGCACCGTCATCTCGTTCCTGGTCAGCGTGCCGGTCTTGTCGGAGGCGATGACGGTCGCCGAGCCGAGCGTCTCCACGGCGGCGAGGCGGCGAATGATGGCCTTGTTCTTCGCCATGCGCTGCATGCCGAGCGACAGCACGGCGGTCACCACCGCCGGCAATCCTTCCGGCACCGCGGCGACAGCGAGTGCGACGCCGAGAATCAGCACGTCGAATATCTCGGAGAAGCCGCTTATATCGCTGACGAGGAAGATGGTGCCGATCATCGCGATTGCGATCAGGACGACGGTGACCGCCAGCGCCTTGCCGACGCGGTCGAGCTCTCGCTGCAGCGGCGTGATCTCGTTCGGGGCCTTTTCCAGCATGCCGGCGATGCGCCCCATGGCGGTCCGCATTCTGGTCGCGGTCACGACGGCGCGGCCATGTCCGTAGACCGCAATGGTCCCGCTGAAGACCATATTGTGCTGGTCGCCGAGCTCGGACGTGCCGGTGATGAGAGCGACGTTCTTCGAAACCGGCAGGCTCTCGCCGGTGAGGGCGGCCTCCACCGTCTGCAGGGAGGCGGACTCGATCAGTCGCGCATCGGCCGGAATGGTATCGCCTTCCGCAATGAGGACGATGTCTCCGGGCACGAGCTCGGCCGCCGGGATGCTCCGCCTGTCGCCGTCGCGGATGACGCTCGAATGCGTGGCGGACAGTTGCCGCAGGGCCGCGGCGGCGCGCTCCGCCCGGGCTTCCTGGATGTAGCCCATCAGCGCGTTGAGGAGGACGATGGCGAAGATCGCCAGCGCCTCGTAAGGCAGCGCCGTGTCGCGCTCCTGCAGCCAGATCACGGCGGAAATCATTGCCGCGGCGAGCAGCAGAAGTACCAGCACGTCAGTGAATTGATCGAGGAACTTCAGCCATTGCGGACGCGGCGGCGCTGCGTCGAGTTCGTTGCGGCCATAATGCGCCAGGCGCCGCGCCGCCTCTGTCGAGCCGAGGCCGTACATCGGCTGCGTCTTCAAGGCGGCGATGACCTCTTCGGCGCTCTGCCGGTATGGCTCATCGATGGTCGTGTCTGCGGATGTGACGGGCATGCCGCAACGATACGCATCCGCGACGCATTGCAATACGGCACTTCTGTCAGCACCGCGATTTATGCCATGCCGGCCATGCGACTTCGATCACGAAGGGCGCTCTTCGATCAGATGGATAAAGCCGGCCACCGTCTCGACGGGGACGACGAATGCGCAGCGCGCACGATTTCCAGAAGGATTGCATCCTTCATATCCATTGGCACGACGGATTCAAGAATGCAGCCGCTCCTCGGTGAACAGCGACCAGACGGCAACAAATAACGCCGCGATCAAGGGACCGATGACGAAGCCATTCATGCCGATCAACGAGAGGCCGCCAACTGTCGATATGAGAACGACGTAGTCTGGCAAACGCGTTCCTCTTCCGACCAAGACCGGCCGTAGGAAATTGTCGATCGTGCTGATAACCAGCACACCGACCGCCAACAGGATCGCGCCCTTCAAATAGTCGGCCGTGACCAGATAATATATGGCTGCAGGGGCCCACACGAGTGCAGCGCCGATTGCAGGGAGGAGCGACAGGAAGGCCATAAGCACTCCCCACAGGAGCGCCGCCTCAATTCCAAGCATCCAGAATGCAATCCCGCCAATCCCGCCCTGAATCGCCGCTATGATGACGTTGCCCTTGACCGTGGCTGTAACAACGGACGTGAATTTTCCGAAAATATGATCCGTGTAGCGGCCACTGAGCGGGCTCGCCTTCCGCATCATGCCCGCCAATTGCCTGCCGTCGCGAAACAGGAAAAAGAGCAGGTACAGCATCACTCCGAGGCTGACGAAGAACTGCGCCGTGTTCTGCCCGATGCTGAACGCTCGTGTGGCGACCTCCTGGCTTACCTGCATGAGAAAGGAAGTCAGCCTGGCCCGGATTTCCACGAAGTCGCCCAGGTTTAATGTGGAGAGCGTTCTCTCGACAAAGGGCGGAAGCGCGCTTTGGATTTGCCCAAGTAACGTCGCGAGATCGAATTGACGCGTGCTGATTCTATTGTAAAGGCTGGCCGCCTCCTGGGCCAGAGAGGCCAGTATCGCTGCACCTGGAATCACGACGATGCAGATGCAGGCCAGGACGCTGACCGCCGCCGCAAGATTCCGGTGCCCGGCCAGCCAGATCTCAAGTCTCCTGTGCAGCGGATTGAACAGGATCGCCAGGATGACAGCCCAGAGGATGGCGCCATAATAGGGAAGCAGAAGCCAGACGAAGGCCGCCGTCACCGCAATGACGACTGCGATAAAGCTGAGCTCCTGGATCGTCGTCTTCGGCACTAGGCAGTGCTCCAATCTGCGGTTTCAGGCTCTCCGATCCTGAACCAAGTGACATAGAGCACCAGGAGAAACAGCGGCGGTAGCGCGGTGCCGATGATGATGTCGCTCATCGTCTCGTATGCATGATGACCTCGTTCGCTGAACCGTATCACCTCGCAATTACCCTGGTCACGCTCGCCGGGTTGGGGTCGAACCGAATGCCGGCTTGGCGACTCGGCATTCCTTTATCAATGGCCGAGAAGGGCCGTGCGCCAGGTCAGGCAGTGCGCGGCGCCAATTCCATCGGCGAAACCCCGTTCGAGGACCGTGATCGATTTTACCGCCGGCCACCAGTCTGGCCATCCCTCGACGTCCACGATCAAGTCCCACACGCGATCGAGCGGCTGCTCGAGACGCCAAAGGGTGGCGAGATTGAAACGGGTGATTGCCATGGCCGTGTGTGGGTCACCGCGCGGTGCGCAGCATGAAGGTCAGCGGCGGCGCCGAAGGCGTCTCGGACGCGCCCGCGACTTCAAATCGGCATCGTCTGTCAGGGCCGACAGCTCGACATCCGCTTCCACCATGATACATCGACTCCCGATGGCGAGTTTTCCGCCGTCGACCGATCCGACGACGCACTTGCTGGCCGGACGGTTGAAATCCCGCGCTTCGCCGAACCGATTGCCACGTTCCTCCGCCGCCTCCACGATCGCGGCGGCCAGCGGATGGTTCCTCGCCGATGTCGGTTGCCCTTCGATACCCATCGCGAAGGGCAGATGATCGGCATGTTGGTGCATGACACTCTCCCCGTTCACGCGTCGTAACTGACGAACGACATCATGCCCGTCGCCATGTGGTAGAGATGATGGCAGTGGAGTGGCCAGCGCCCGGGGTTGTCCGCATCGAAAGCCACGGTCACGCGCGCCATCGGCGGGAGCAGGACGGTGTCGCGCAGCGCGCCGCCGACCGTCTTGCCGTTGATGCCGACCACCTGGAATGCGTGCCCATGCAGGTGCATCGGGTGCGCCATCATCGACATGTTCGCCAATGCGACCTCGACGCGTTCTCCCCGCTTCACCCGCAAGGCGTCGCCGCCTTCGATGCCCCAGCTATAGTCCGCCATATTGCCGGTCAGGGTGAGCGCGAAGCTGCGGTCGGCGGCACGCTGCGCCAGCGGTTCGACGGCGCGCAGCCTCTGTTCGAGGTCGAGCCCGAGCACTGGTCCCTTGGCTTGTCCGAGCACGGGAATCTTGGCGATCGTCGCGCCGGCGGGCGCAAGGATGATCCCCGCGCGCTCGGTGCTGCCCTCGCGCAGGGCGAGGATCGGATACGATCCGCCCGCCTTCGGCAGCGCCAGCCGGATATCCAGTCGCTGGCCCATGGAAATCGGGAAGGACCGGCCGGCGACCGGCTGAACGGCGTGACCGTCGACCGCGATGAGTTCCCCATCCAGGCTTCCGGTATCGATGGTGAAGGCGGTCGCCGTCGCGCCGTTGATGATCCGCAGGCGCACCCGCCCGCCCTTGTCGATGGTCACGACCTCAGGGTCACCCAGCGTGCGGTCATTGGCGAGGTAGGCGTCGTAGTCGATGTCGTTGAGATCCATCGCCATGCCCGGCATGCCTTGCATCTGGCCCGCCGCGCCGGTGGCCATCATGCCGGCCATGCCCTTCATCGCGTCGCTCTGGCCCATCGCACCGTGATCCATAGGCATGGCACCGGCAGCAGGGCTTCCTTTGAGCTTGGCGAGCAGTTCTTCCGCAGGCGTGAACGAGAAGTCGTGCAGCAGGATCACGACCTCCTGCTCGTCCCACTGCCTGTCGGAGGCGGTCCTGACGATCAGCGGCGCCGCCAGCAGGTTCTGCTCCTGCAGCGTATGAGCGTGCATCCAGTGTGTGCCGCCAGCACCAACCGGGAACGTGTAGCGGCGAGTTTCGGAGGATCCCAGAAGCGCGGCGGGATTGTCTGGCACGCCGTCCATCGCCCAGGGCGGTGTCAGGCCATGCCAATGAATCAACGTTGGCTCGCCGATCTGATTGGAGAGTACGACGTCGAAGCTGCTCCCGGCATCCAGCGTCAGGCCCGATGTTCCGTCAGGTTGGGCCAGCCCAAACACGCGTGCTGCCTTGCCATTGACTTCGATGTTCCGACTGACCACGCCGAGCGGGCGCGGCGCAGCGCTCGACTTGGGCGTCGAAGCATCGGGCACGGCCTGCGCCCAGCCTTCGATGGGGTGAAAGGCGGCCGATGTGCCGAATGCGGCCGCTCCGGCCAACATCCGGTTCAGAAGATGACGACGATTCATAGTGTGGGTCCTTGTTCCCTCGCCGGTAGCAAGCCGGCCGACTGATCATGCGAATGCGCATTGAGCGACCTGGTGCCTACGGAGCATCAGGTCAGGTCCGATCAGGCACGGGTTCGAGGAGGACCGAGGGTGGGTGGAAACGCTAGGCCGCTGATGATCTCGTCACGCTGTTCGTAACGCGGAGTTGGCACAACGCGCTGTGGGACAGTCGAGCTCGCTGCGGCAAACGCCACGACACAGGATGCACATGCGCTGCTGCAACAAATGGTATGGTCGACGGCGCGAGAATGGCCTTGGACGCTATCGTTGCTGCTCGCCATCTCAAGGGGCCCACTTCCCGCGACGGTGGCCTGCTCGTGGCCTATAAAGTCGTGACACGGCAGGGCCTGCATGCTGGCGACAGGCGCGGCCAGCAGCGCGATTGCGACCAGAAAGGTCAGCAATGCTCTCACCTGTCCTATCGTCTGCACCTTGACGTTCATGCCTGACCACCTATCCCCTCAGGAAAACACCCTCCACATACTTCCGCCTTGACCCAAATCAAACCTCGCCGAGACATTTTCTCGTCGCGAGAACTTGTCCTTTCCGGACCGAACGCAATTGATCCGTACCAGCTCCGCTACAGGCGGCGTCGCGACCAGCACCTCGCGCTCGAGCGTTCCACTTTCAGATATGCGGCACCTCATCGGAAGAAGACGTACTTCACGAGGGCGGCGATCACTAGCGCCAGCACGACGATGCCGATCAGGCCGGCGAGGCCCATGCCCCACCCCATGGCGCCCATCGTGTCGTGCATCATCATAGGAACCTCCTCTCATTCGGCGGCAGCCCTGAGACCGGTCGGTTCGGGCTCGCTTACAAGCTCGGCGTCCACCGCGCTCTGCGGCAACCGCCAGCCCTTGATCAGCCCGTAGACGGCCGGGATCACGGCCAGCGTCAGCACGGTCGATGATACCATGCCGCCGATCATCGGCACCGCGATGCGTTGCATCACCTCCGAGCCGGCGCCGGTGCTCCACAGGATCGGGACAAGGCCGGCCATGATGGCGATGACGGTCATCATTTTGGGCCGTACCCGCTCGACAGCGCCGAGCATGATCGCCCGGTAGAGGTCGGTGCGGGTGAAGGGCCGCCCTTCCGCCACCCGCTCTGCCTTCAGTTCCGCCATCGCCTGATCGAGATAGATCAGCATGATGACGCCGGTCTCGGCGGCGACGCCGGCAAGCGCGATGAAGCCGACGGCAACCGCGACCGACATGTTGAAGCCGAGCCACCACATCAACCAGATGCCGCCGACCAGCGCGAAAGGCAGCGACAGCATGACAATGAGCGTCTCGGTCAACGCCCGGAAGTTGAGATAGAGCAGCAGGAAGATGATCAGCAGCGTCACCGGCACGACGATCTTCAGCCGCGCCTCGGCGCGTTGCAGGTATTCGAACTGGCCGCTCCACGAGACATAGGTGCCGGCCGGCAGCTTCACCTCGTTGGCGACCGCCGCCTGCGCCTCCGCGACATAGC
>Ga0075012_10005887_pt1 | contig 11183 bp, 13 predicted proteins | sample All_14_2_FD_71474 | JGI IMG/M metagenome (GOLD analysis project Ga0075012, IMG submission 71474) | Freshwater microbial communities in response to fracking from Pennsylvania, USA - Allegheny Zone_MetaG_DW_15 | ecosystem: Environmental > Aquatic > Deep subsurface > Groundwater > Drilled...
CCCGTATACTAAGTATCCCCCCCCGTTACCTTTCTGAAATTTCTGGAAGTGGGTTAAAATTTTTTGGCGCGAAAAAATTTTTGGAAAGTGTTATTCTTGAGATATAGGAGGCGATATGCTTGCAGTGAAGCCGGTAAGGGCGCGGATGCTGGGATTTCGACGGATTGATGCGCTGATCGTGCAGCATAGCGTGGATGAACAGGGTAATGCGCTGGATGGCGAGGCGGAGTTATTGGAGCATATTCTGGCGCGGGTGATGGAAGGCGAATCGCTGGAATCCATTGCCGGGAGATATGATGTTGCGTATGGAGCGATGTGGCGGTGGATTAGCGGCGACAAGTACAGGATGGCGGAGTATGAAAGTGCGCTGCGGGGTCATGCGGATAAATTGGTGCATGAGACGAAGAAGATAGCGGATGATTCAGACGATGCGAAGTTGCGGATAGATGCGCGGAAGTGGTTGAGTGGGAAGTGGGATGGTGATCGATTTGGGGAGAAGTCGAAGGTGCAGATAATGGGAGGGATAAGCATTACGGAGGCGCTGGCGGGTGATGCGTTGAGTTTGCTGGACAGGTTGAGGACGGTGCATGTGCAGGAGTTGGATGCTGTAAGCGTGCAGGCGATGGAATCGCTGGAGGATAAGCTGGATGAGGTAGTTGGTGAGGATGTAGATGTTCCTGAGCGAGTAGAGATAAAATCTGTTGAATCAGGGGAAGCATCCGAAGGCGATTTGCTGATATGACGGCCATGACAGAATTCAATCCTGAGACGCGGGATAAGCTGCATGAATTGCCGGTGGAATTGGCGATCAGGTATTGGGATGAGTTGGAGTCGAAGGCGAAGCAGGATGGCAGGTTGGAAGAGGCCGTCAGGTTTTTGTGCCTGCATGACCTGTATTATCTGCTGGTGAGGGTATGCAAACGCGTGGATTTGCTGCCGTGCAGGAATCGTCCAGGATTCGTGGATAATGAATTTGCGTTTCGCCGGTGCAGGGAAATCGAGGCGAATCCGAATGGATACATTGACTTATGGAGTCGTGAACACTGGAAAAGTTCGATAATCACTGTAGGGCTGACCTTGCAGGATATATTGAAAGACCCGGAAGTGACGATCGGGATTTTTTCGCATACGAGGCCGATTGCGAAGGCGTTTTTGCGGACGCTGATGCGGGAGATTGAGAATAACCGCGTGTTGCACAGGGCGTTTCCTGATATTTTCTATGGGACGGATATTCGGTCGTATGCGAAGTTTTCCGAGGATGACGGGGTGATTGTTAAACGGAAAGGCAATCCGAACGAATCGACGATTGAGGCGTGGGGCCTGGTGGATGGGATGCCGGTGAGTAAGCACTTCAAGATTTTGCTGTATGACGATATTGTGGTGCAGGGAAGTGTGGCGACACCTGAAATGATTGAGAAAACGCGGGAGGCGTTGGAGTTGTCGTATAACCTTGGGACGGTGGGTGGTGCGCGCCGGATTGTGGGGACGCATTATCACTTTAACGATGCGTACAAGACAATGCTTGGGCGGGGGACGTTCAAGGAGAGATATTATCCGGCGAGGGTAGGCGGTACAGAGGATGGCGAGAGCGTTTTGTGGTCAGAAGAAACGCATCGGGAAAAGCGTGTGGCGATGGGCCCGCACACGTACAACACGCAGATTTTGCTCGATCCGCGTGCCGACAATCTGCAAGGATTCAAGCGCGAATGGTTGCGGTATTACACGAACAAGCCGGTCAAGACGAATAATTACATCCTGGTGGATGCGGCGAATGGGAAAAAAAGAGGTTCTGATTACACGGCGATGTGGGTCATTGGTTTGGCGGATGACGGGAATTTCTATGCGCTGGATATGGTGCGCGACCGGTTGAACCTGACGGAGCGGACAGGGCGGTTGTTTGACTTGCACAGGAAATACAAGCCGCTACAGGTGAGATATGAGCGGTATGGGATGATGGCGGACATAGACCACATCAAGACAGAGCAGGAGCGTCAGCAGTATCGGTTTGATATTACCGAAGTGGCCGGACAGATGAAGAAGAATGACCGGATCGGGCGATTGATCCCGATATTCGAGCAGGGTAAATTTTATCTGCCAAAGACGTTGCATGTGACGGATTACCAGAAAGTGACGCATGATCTGGTGCATGACTTTATTGAGGAAGAATATATGGCGTTTCCGGTGGCGTCCCATGATGACGCTTTGGATTCCCTGGCTCGTTTGGCGGAACCCGATTTGCGCCTGATCTGGCCGCAGGAACAGAAAACACAGTCGAGGCCGCGCACGGTACGGGCGGCACACGGCGGTTGGCGTTGACGCCACGCTTGACACCCGATGTGAAATGGTTATGATTGCGCGAATTACGGGTTAAACTACTGTTATGGCAAAAAAACCACGCGAACCGAAGGCTGGCGAAAATACGGCGAAGAAAGACGAATTCGCCGAACTCCGTGAACGATTCACGAAACTGGCCGATATGTGGTCGGAAGACCGTGATCGGTACAAGAAGGACACCCATTTTCTCTATGTGGATCACTGGCCAGATAATGTCCGCCGTTTGCGTGAAAGCAGCCTGAATCCACGCCTGTGCCTTGAAATTGACCAGTTAGGACAGTACCAGCGGCAGGTTATCAACGATTCACGGCAGAATCGCCCGCAGATCAAGGTACGCCCCGTGGATTCAGCGGCAGATATTGAAACCGCACGCATATACGATGGTTTATGCCGCCATTGGCAGGAAGCTGGAAACGCCGATACCTGCTATGACGTTGCGCTGGAATGTTCGACTGGAGGCGGTTTCGGGTATTTCAGGATTCTAAAGGATTACCTGCATGACGGCACTTTTGAGCAGGACTTCAAATTTTCCCCTGTCATCAATCCGCTGACGGTTTATTACGGCGAACACAAGGAGCTGGATGGGTCGGACGCCAGGGAATGCTGGATCGTCGAGGAAATACCAAAGGATGAGTACGAAGCCGAATTTCCTGATTTCAAGACAACCTCATGGGAAGGCGAAACATCGAAATATGGCGATTGGTGCGGAGAAAAAATCCGTATCTGTGAGCGATATGAAATTCGCCTTGAGCCACGCCTTATGCTGTTGCTGGAAGATGGTACGGTCACTTCACAGGAAGATTATCAGATCGCCATTGAGAACGGATTACAGCCTGCGGCAATCAAGGAGCAGCGCGAGATTCCGAAAAAATGCCTGTACTGGTCGAAGTTCAATGGTTCAGAATATATCGAACCGCCACGCAAGGAACCGGGTGATCGGATACCCGTATTCCCGGTGTGGGGTAATGTACAGAACATCGACGGCAAGGTACGCCATGTTTCGATGATCCACAAGTCGAAGGATGCGCAACTGCTCTATGATTACGCGCAAACCGCTTTTGCCGAACGTGTTGGGCAGACGCCGGAGGCATCATGGATTGCCGCCGAAGGACAGATTGACCCCTATAGCAAGGAATGGGATGGCAGTGAGCAGGTGGCGTCGAGAACATATAAACCTATGTCACTAGACGGGCAGGTATTACCACCACCACAACGGAGTTCTCCGGTGGATATTCCTGCCGGATTCGCGCAGACCATGCAGCAAGCCGAGCATGGCGTACAGACATCGCTTGGCATGTATTCCGCGTCGATTGGTCGCCGGGGTAATGCCACTAGTGGTGTGCAAGAACAGGAACAGGCGCGCAAGGGCGATGTATCGAGCTTTCACTATCACGACAATCTGGCGCGGGCGATACGTTCAGCCGGACGTTATCTGGTCTCCGCTGCGCCAAAGGTGCTGGATACCAAGCGCGTCGTCCGAATTCTTGGATTGGATGGCAAGGCAGAGAACATTCAGCTTGATCCTTCGCTGAAATCCGCCAGTGTCACGCAGGGAGCCAAGCAGATATTTAATATCGGCGTGGGCACTTACGATGTCGCCGTGGATGTCGGGCCAAGCTATCAGACTTCGCGCCAAGCGAGTGCCGCCGGAATGCTGGCGTTGGCGCAGGCTGATCCGACCATGTGGCAGACGCATGGCGACCTGATAGCGGAATCGCAGGATTGGCCTGATGCGCAACGGTTTGCGCAGCGCTCCAAATTGTTGTTGCCGCCACAGATTGCGCAGGCCGAGCAAAGTGGGGAATCGCCGGAAGTTCAGCAGGTGAAGGTTCAGGCGCAACAAGCCATACAGGAGCGCGATCAGATGCTACAGATGGCACAGCAGGAAATGCAGAAGATGAGCGAAGAATTGACTGCCTTGAAAAACAAGGAAATGTCGAAGGCGGGTGAGATTGCGGTAAAACGCGATGAAGTCGCCATCAAGGGATTCGAGGCCGAAACCGAGCGCATCAAGGTGATTGAAGAAGGTGCTATGTCGAAGATCGAGACGTTGCTGGCTGCACACGAAGCAAAGGTCAAGGAGTTGGTCGCTGCCGGACAAGAGTTATCCGCCGCCGGACAGGAATTGGCAGGAAATGGTGAAGATACTGATGATATTGCCAAACAGAATATGCAGCAGGAAATATCGAATCAGGTGATCGCAGCGGTTGAACAGTCCCACGCGGAAACCATGCAGGCTGTCGCGCTGATTGTGCAATCCATGCAGGAACAGCAATCCGCGTTGAATCAGCCGCGTATAAAAAAAGCACAGGCCATACGTCAACCTGACGGGAATTACACCATGACCAGTATTGACTCTCCAATGATGCAGGATATGCCGATGGAAGTCACCTGATGACCGCCATCCCCGTTATCCCGCTCACCGCAGCGCAAGCCGTCGACCTAACCGATGCAGGCGACTCGGCGCTGCACTACCACGCTGCCGACCGTGCGCTGGCGAATGCCACAGGCACGCTGGCCGTAGCCAATGGCGGAACCGGCGCAGGCAGCTTCACCGCTGGCCGGTTGCTGATAGGCAATGGGACGGGGGCGGTGGCGACGGATGCGGGGCTGACTTGGCTTGGCGGAGCAAACCCGACGTTGCTTCTTAGCACCATTCAAGAAACAGACTCGCTGGCAAGATTTTCGTTCGATAACGGCTCAATGAATTTTTTTGGAGCAGATAGCTTATACGCTGGGTCCATCTCTCTCTCTGGCGGCAACGGCGATGGAACAGCGGGCTCTATTGGTGGCGGCTTTAATTTATACGCTGGTGGCTCCGCTGGGGCTGGTGGCGCAGGAGGAGAATTCCTGTTATATGGAGGGGACGGCTACGGGACTGGCGCTACCCTAGGCGGTGGGATTACACTCAAGCCCGGCTCTGGTGCAACCAATGGCGTAGGCCATCTGCAAGATGCGTTGTATTCCGATGTCATAACATGGACAGATAACACCACCGCCTCGCAGCTTGGCTTCTTCGCCGCAACGCCTGTCATCCAGCCAGTAGCAGCCACAGCCCTGCACACAGCCCTTAGCAATCTTGGCTTGCGCGCTGCGGGTAGCCCAAACGACTTCGCCTTAGATTTCACCAACACCGCCACAGTAGGCAATGTCACCATCAACAAGGCCAGCGGCACGGTGAATCTCGGCGCTGGTGGTACGACGCTGACGCTGACGAACAGCCTAATCACGGCCAACTCTCGCATCATGCTCACCTTAGCTTCTAATCCAGGTGTCGCCATCGGTAGCCTGTACGCCGTGCCTGCTGCGGGTAGCTGCACGATCAATGTCACCACCGCTGTGGTCAATCAAACCAAGATTGCATTTGAGGTCATCAATTGAACCAACCAAGGAGAACCACCATGCTCAAGCAACTATCGCTCAAGACCGAAACCGGCATCGACCTGTCGAATTACACGGCGGACAAGGCCGCGAATCGCGTCGTTATCACCAAAGGACTGGCGGGCAACTTTGTCATCCAGTCGGCCACGTATGACATCGACACGACCACGACCCCGCCGACCGTCAAGACGGCCATCGGCGAGCCGAAGAACATCAATGCGGACAGCATTACCGCGCTGCGTACCGGTCTGGATGCGCTCGAAGCCGAGATCGCAACGGCACGCGCTGAACTGGATGCGGCGGCGGCGGATATGGTGTAGGCATGTTTTTCTCGGTCGCCTATCCATCATCCATGACCGGCCTGGTGGGCACGGTGGGCTATACGCAAGTCAAAGCAGACGGCACAACAGCGGCAGCCAGAACAACGACAGGCATCGTCGAGCTAGGAAATGGCGCGTATGGCGTCACGGTAACGCCAGATGCTGCAACCGCCATCATCAAATGGGATAGCGGCGGCGGTACGCCGATGTATGCGGTGGAAGATATTGTCCATCGCGCCAACATTTTGCGTGTAGTGGATATTGATGTTGGCGGTGCTGGAACAGAATCTAATCCTTGGGGGCCAATTTTGTGACATCGGCTTGGGGAAAATCATGGGGTTCCGCATGGAATGGCGCATGGGGAAGTATTGCGCAAAACTTGGTTTCAAGTGGCGGTTACTATGAGCCGATCACCCGCAGAAAGACAAAAGAGGATGTCCATGCCGAGCGTATCCTATACGGCATGCTCAAGCAACCGGAGGCAGTACAGGCGATAGAACAGGTTGCAGAAGCGGTTATTGAGGCTGATGCCAAGACTGGACTGACGTTATCTGAACAGGAACAGTCAGCCCTGCTCAAAAACCTGCTTGCTGAAAAAGGCTTGATAATTGAAAGTTTCTTTGATATAAAGCATTTATTGAATGAAGTCATCGAGCTGGAAGTTCGCCGTTTGATTGAATTGCGTTTGATGGCGGAACGATTTGAAGAAGAGCAGATAGTGATGTTGATGTTCAACGAGTTGTGAATTCTGGTTAACTGTTTTAACACGTCAGAGACGGAGAAAATAAATGAGCGACGATGGGATTATTTCGACTGCACCACCGGCAACGCCTGTTAGCGAACCTGCTGCTGCGCCACAAAGCGAATCGAAAAGTGCCATAGAGACCACAGCAGAGCCGATCAATGAAACACAAAATGAAACTGAACCAGCGAAACCAGAGTCGCCCAAGGAACTGACGGCAGAAGAACTGAGGAAGAAGTTTGACCGTGACGCCGCCATGCAGCGCAGGCGGTATGAAAAAGACTTGCAATCTGAAAGAGAAGCGCGTATAAGGCTTGAGGAACAGGTAAGGCATTTGCGTCCGGTTTCACGTGAAATAGAGGGCAATGCGCCGAAACTGGAAGATTATGAGAATTTCGATGAGTATGTGACTGCGAAAGCTGAGTTTATCGCGGAGCAGAAAATCCAGGCGGCTTTAGCCAAGAATGGTGAAGCAGCCGCAGCAGAAAAAGCGAAGGTGGCGCGGGAACAATCCATCGCAGGCTATCAAGAAAAAGTAGCCAAGTTTGTCAAAGAAGCACCAGACTTCCATGAACGTATGGAAGCCGAGGCAAACGACATACCCATGTCTGCGCCGATGGAACGGGCAATTATTGAGTTTGAAAATGGGCCGAAACTAGCGTATTACTTGCTGGATCACCCTGACGAAGCTGAAAAGATTTCAAATATGACGCCAGCAATGGCGGTACGCGCACTCACGCTGATTGAGGAAGGCTTTAAGAAGCCTGTTGCCGTAACACAAGCAACCCCGCCGATTACTCCGGTCGGATCACGCTCAACCAACGTGCGATCATTGTTAGAAGTGACTTCACAGAGCGAGTTCGAGAAGAGACGACGGGAATTCATTGCCAAGCGGAATTGAATTCCGTGAGGCGATAACCTCACTCTAGGAGTTTCATCATGGCTAACGCTTTTGTTGTTACCGATCTGGTAGCACGTGAATCTCTGCGCATTGCGCATGAAAAATTGCAGTTCATCGGCACTGTGGATCGTCAATTCGATTCCTCTTTCCGTTATGACCCGTCAGCCGGTAAGCATGGCCAGACGTTGCGCATAAAATCGCCAAATGTGTATAAACCACGCGAAGGTTCCCGCGTTATGGAAGTTCAGGATCAAGCGGAGATTTCGCAAACCATTACTGTTGCAACACAGGACGGCGTGGATATGCGGTTCAATTCGCAAGAATTGATTCAGTCCGTCGACTCGGATGGCGCTTTCGATGATCTTAGTAGGCATCACATAACTCCGGCTATTTCAGGACTTGTATCATTGATTGAATCAAAAATGATCGCCGCCAGCACCAAGGCAACCTATCAAGTGGCCGGAACCGCAGGCACGGCGCTAACCGATCTGACCGTAGTGGGTGCTGCCCGCGCCAAACTGAATCAGCAACTCGCGCCGAAGGATGGGCAACGCTACATTCAGGCGGATTCTGTCACGATGGCCAGCATGGTCAATGGCATGAAAGGGCTGTTCCAGGATTCAGCACAGATCAAGGAGCAGTACCGCGAGGGCATGATGGGCAGAACCGCAATGGCCGACTGGTATGAAAACGACCGTATGTGGACGATGCCGAATAGTGCTGATGTGGCCGGTGCAATCAATGCCGGTACGCTAACTTCGGGTATTACTGCGCTGACAGTTAATGGCTTCAGCGCCGCGCCGGTTGCCGGGATGGTGTTCACCATTGACGGCACTTATGACGTGCATCCTGAAACCAAGGTGGCTTTCCCGCACCTCAAGCAGTTCACGATCACGTCGGCGACCACAACCACGCTGAATTTCACGCCAGCGGTGATTTACGATACCACCAATCCTCGCCAGAACTGTTCCGGTGCGCCTACTAGTGCCGATGCTATTACTTTTATCGGTTCAGCATCCACGAACTACGTTCAAAACCTGATGTACCACAAGGAAGCCTTTCAGTTCGTTACTGCCGATTTGCCCATTCTTGATGATGCGCACAAATGTGTTCGCGTCAATAAGGATGGATTGTCATTGCGCGTATGGATGAGTTCTGACATTCGCAATGATGAATTGCTGATGCGTGTGGACATCCTGTACGGCATGGCGGCGCTTCGGCCAGAGTGGGCTTGCCGGATGATCGGCTCTGCGGGTTAATCGTATTCATACCATTCTTGAAAGGAAATTATCATGGCTTCATACGAAAATCTTGATTACGGCAGTCCTGACGGGTGCATTATTGGTCTGACTCCGCTGAAAAAGGTGGGTTTCTACGGAAAAGTTCCCGTAGTGCAACGGCCTTATTCGAGCGCAGTTCATGCCACATCAGCCATTTCATCGTCTACTGACTTCGGCGCTACGCAACTGGCTTGGGCGCAGGAAGTGACGAATACGCTGATTGGGTTGGGTGTTTGGGCAACGGTGTAAATTGGGTGGGAGGGCTTCGGCTCTCCCATTTAATCTAATATGTCAGTCACCACGATAGATACGCCATTTAATTTTCCTTCTCATGCTATTAAAGATGATGAGGCTAAGAAGGTTGTATTTTGCATTCCAACGATTTCCAAGCCATATCAGGTAACGTTAGATAGTCTTAAAGCGTCAATTCCATTGATTACGGCGGCGGGTTGGGAAGAAGGAACTGTGTACCAAATCGGATGCCCGTATATCTCTGCGGCAAGGTCTACGATGCTCCGCAAGGCGTTAGATGCCAAAGCGACTGTGATTGTTTTTATCGACCATGATCTTTCATGGGAACCAGAGAATTTGCTACAGTTGATTGAAACAGAAGGCGATGTTGTTGCCGGAACCTATCGCTTCAAGGGCGAGCCGGAAGAATACATGGGCGCTATTTTCCCCGGTGAGGATGAGTGCCCTATTGTCAGGGAAGATGGGTGCATCAAGGCGCATTCCATTCCAGCAGGATTTTTGAAAGTCACACGGCGTGCGGTCAACAAGTTTATTACGGCCTATCCCGAATTGACGTATGGCGAAAAGTGTTCGCCTGCAATCGATTTGTTCAATCATGGCGCGATGGAAGGTGTGTGGTACGGTGAGGACTATGCGTTCGCAAAAAGATGGCGCGAACGGTGCGGCGATATTTGGCTGATTCCCGATATGAATATCTCCCATCACACACCGGACAAGGAATACAAGGGAAATTTTCACAATTTCATGCTAAGGCAACCCGGCGGCACTGACTACAAAGGAGAATCGTAAATGAAATACAGCCTATTCGTACCTAAGCAGGCAGTGGGCGCTAACCTTGTCTATTTTGACCTATGGAATCCTGGGAACAGCTTTCTTGTTGAGCTTGAATCGGTTGTTCCCGTCGTCTCAGGCGCGGTAGCCGTCACCGGTGTTGTTGGCGTTGATCTCATCCTGACGCGGACTTCCGCCGTGGGAACTGGCGGTACTGCGGCAACCGTTGAGGGAACTGACACGACTGCGATGACATTCTCTGGAATCGACAATTCGCAGCCGCTATCCTTGCTCACCCTGAGTGCGCGATTAACGCCGTCAGGTGGCGCAACGGCTGGCGCTGTACTTGAATGGGCGAGTGTATTCACTGAGGAAACGAATGCTGCTGCCTACAATGTGCAGGCCAACATGGTGGGTGCGACACCTGTTATCATTTCACCATCCAGCGGAATTCGCGTTGTTCAAGGTGCAGTGGCTTCTGTCGGTAATATCGGCTTCAATGTTGTTGTCAGTCTTAAACCAAGGTAAGGAGTATTAAAATGGTCACATGGTTTGAACATCCGCAACACGGCAGGCATCCGGCAACCGGCGAGGAGATTGATGCGCTCAAATCTGCTGGATGGAAGCCTTGCCCGTCCTATGGTAGTATTGCGCCTGTTATCGAAGAAGCACCTGTTATCGTTGCACCCACCGTTTCACCACAGGAGCCGCAGAAACGTGCACCTGGCCGCCCTCCAAAAAATGCAGGAGATGTAGGCTATGGCGTCAGCACAATCCCTGATTAACCGTGCGCTTAAACAGATAGGCGCACTTTCTGCCGGTGAAACACCGACATCCGAGGAAACGGATGACGCGCTGACCGCGATGAACGCCATGTTTGGCACATGGCGAAATGACCGGCTGATGGTCTATGCGCTGGCCGATAACAGCCTGACGCTAGTGGTTGGTCAATCATCCTACACTATCGGCATAGGTGGCGATCTGAGCATCACTCGTCCTGTTGCCTTCGATAGCGCCTATACAACGGAAAGCGGTACGGATACGCCAGTCCGCCTGATTGACGAGGCATACTATGACGCGATACCGGATAAAACGGTAACAAGTTCTCTGGTGCAGGTAGCCTTTTACAATCCGACTATGGCATCCAGTCAGGGAACGCTGAAAGTCTGGCCGGTTCCATCAGTAGCTAATACGCTGCATCT
>Ga0075012_10005890_pt1 | contig 11176 bp, 9 predicted proteins | sample All_14_2_FD_71474 | JGI IMG/M metagenome (GOLD analysis project Ga0075012, IMG submission 71474) | Freshwater microbial communities in response to fracking from Pennsylvania, USA - Allegheny Zone_MetaG_DW_15 | ecosystem: Environmental > Aquatic > Deep subsurface > Groundwater > Drilled...
ACTGTGAGAAGGCGGCTTCGGTGCTGAACAGCGAACGGCTGTTGAACAGCGGTAGCGGACGTTCGCTGCCGCCGAACAGGGGCTCGGCGTGGTAGCGCTCGATGCGCTCGACCTCTGTGCGCGACCCGAACACGAAACCGATGCGCTGGTGCAGCGCTTCGGGTGCGACCTCCAGCACCGGGCCGGTGCCGGTGGAGGCGCGGCCGCCGGCCTGCTCCACCAGGAAGCCGATCGGGTTGCATTCGTAGAGCAGGCGCAGGCGACCGGCACGGATGGGTTCCTTGCGGTCGCGCGGGTAGAGGAAGACGCCGCCGCGCATCAGGATGCGGTGGGTTTCGGCCACCAGCGAGGCGATCCAGCGCATGTTGAAATCGGCCTCGCGCGGGCCGCTCCGCCCTGCCAGGCATTCGTCAACATAGCGTCGTACCGGTGCCTCCCAGAAGCGGGCATTGGAGGCGTTGATGGCGAATTCTCGGGTGGTCTCTGGAATGCGGATGTCGGGGTGGGTCAGAAAGAAATCACCCAGAATGGGGTCGAAGGTGAAGCCGGCTACCCCCTGGCCGACCGACAGCACCAGCATGGTGGACGGGCCGTAGATCGCGTAACCGGCCGCAACCTGGTGGCGGCCGGCTTGCAGGAAATCCGCCGCGGCAGCATCCTCGCCCGGCGTCGGCGCACGCAGGATGGAGAAGATCGAGCCGACAGCGACATTCACGTCGATGTTGGACGAGCCATCCAGCGGGTCGAACACCAGCAGGTACTTGCCGCGGGCGTGGCCAGCCGGCAGCGGAATGGGTGACGCATTCTCTTCCGACACCATGCCGGCAAGGTCTCCGCCCCAGTGAGTGGCGCGCAGGAAGATTTCGTCGGCGAGCACGTCGAGTTTCTTCTGCGTTTCGCCCTGCACATTGGTCTGGCCGTGATCGCCAAGCACATCGGCGAGGGCACCGTGGGCGACTGCGCGCGAGATGGCTTTGCAGGCCTGGGCGACCTGCAGGATCAGTGCATTGAGCTCGCCGGTTGCTCCGGGGTGCTGGCGGCGTTGCGCGATCAGGTACTCGGTGAGGGTGCTGCGGTCGATGCCGAACATGGTGGCCTCCGGGGGATCAGTAGTCGATGCGGTCGGTATCGCGTTCGGGATCGAAGTCGAGGTTGCGGACGTCGTCGGACTCCGTCGCGGGCAGCGGGGAGGCAAACTGGCGGCTGGCACGCACATCGGCCTCGGTCAGCGTGATCAGTGCGTCGGCATCAAGCGGGTTGCCCTGCTCAAACAGGCGCAGGGCCTGACGCAGACGCATGCGGTCCAGTGCATTGCGGATCGAGCGGGCATTGGCAAAGTGCGGGCGCTGCCGGCGCAGCGTGATGTATTCGGCGAAGGCGAGCCGCGCCGCGGGATCGAAGCGATAGTTCCACTGCGCCAGCATGCGCTCGGCGATGTCGCCCAGCTCTCCGTCGTGGTAGTCGGGAAAATCCACATGGTGTGCGATGCGCGACTTCATGCCGGGGTTGGACGCGAAGAAGTGCTCCATGCGGTCGGCGTAGCCGGCGAGGATCACCACCAGATCGTCACGTTGGTTTTCCATGACCTGCAGCAGGATCTCGATGGCTTCCTGACCATAGTCGCGCTCGTTTTCCGGGCGGTAGAGGTAGTAAGCCTCATCGATGAACAGCACGCCCCCCATCGCACGCTTGAGCACTTCCTTGGTCTTGGGGGCGGTATGACCGATGTACTGGCCGACGAGGTCGTCGCGGGTTACTGCCACGACATGGCCGCGTCGGCTATAGCCCAGGCGATGCAGGATCTCGGCCATGCGCAGGGCGACGGTGGTCTTGCCGGTGCCGGGGTTGCCGGTAAAGCTCATGTGCAGCGAAGGTGCCTGGGTGCTCAGGCCAAGGCGCTGGCGCACCCGGTCGACCAGCAGCAGGGCGGCAATCTCGCGTACCCGGCGCTTGACCGGGGCAAGGCCGACGAGGTCGTGTTCGAGTGCTTCGAGCACTTCGGCAATGCCTGCGTCGCGAAACTCGGCACCCAGGTCGATGGCGTCGATCCGGGCTTTTTCGGGAGCATTCATGGTGCGTCCTCCTGCGGTCGTCGATGGGCGCTCAGGCGCGGTAGCGCGTGCCTTCGGGGTGGCGGGCGACGGCATAGCTCTCCATCGTGTAATGCAGGCTGCGGCCGCGGGTTTCCTGGCGCACGAGGCGGAAGCCCGGTTCGCTGTCGGGGCGCTGGACGATGAAGGACATGCGCACCGTCTCCCAACCCTGGGTGGGGTCGAAGGCGTTGATGCGGATGTAGGTTCCGGGATTGGCGCGACGGCAGGCGTTCAGCTCGGAGATGACCCCGGCCGGATCCTGAAGGTCGAACATGGGCAGCCCCGACATGTTCCAGTAGGTATTGCGCGGGTGTGGGTCGTCGGTGTACTCGATCGCTACGGCCCAACCCTGGCGCAGGCAGTAGTGGACCTGTGCGGTGATCTGGGCATCGCTGAGATCGGGCAGGAAGGAAAAGCAGCCTTGGGTGATGCGCATGATGGTGTCTCCTCGTGCGGTGTGCAGGTGGCCAGCCACCGCTCCAGCGGAGCGGTAGCAGACCCGTGGTGAGGCGAGTGCGGTTCAGGCGATGCTGGCGGTGGGGACGAAGTCCGAGGTGTCGGTGCTGGTGTAGTTGAAGGTGATGTCACCCCAGGTATCGAGCGCTGCGCGTAACGGCTGGCACCATCGGGCCGCATCGGCGAGGATCTGCGGACCTTCGTTGAGGATGTCGCGGCCTTCGTTGCGAGCCAGCACCATGGCCTCCAGCGCGACCCGGTTGGCGGTGGCACCCGCCTGGATGCCCAGCGGGTGACCGATGGTGCCGCCGCCGAACTGCAGCACCACCTCGTCGCCAAACAGATCCAGCAACTGATGCATCTGTCCGGCATGGATGCCGCCGGAGGCGACCGGCATCACCCGCTTGATGCTGGCCCAGTCCTGGTCGAAGAACAGACCGCGTGGCAGATCCTGCCGGGTGACCATGTCGCGACACACGTTGTAGAAGCCCTGCACCGTCATCGGATCACCCTCGAGCTTGCCCACAGCGGTACCCGCGTGCAGGTGGTCCACTCCGGCCAGACGCAGCCATTTGGCGATGACGCGGAAGCTGACACCATGGTTCTTCTGCCGGGTGTAGGTGCCATGGCCGGCACGGTGCATGTGCAGGATCATGTCGTTGTCGCGGCACCAGTTGCTGATCGACTGGATCGCGGTCCAGCCGATGATGAGGTCGACCATGACGATGCACGAGCCAAGGTCGCGGGCGAACTCGGCACGCTTGTACATCTCCTCCATGGTGCCGGCGGTGATGTTGAGATAGTGGCCCTTGGACTCGCCGGTCTGCGCTGCGGCCTGATTGACCCCTTCCATGCAGTACAGGAAGCGGTCGCGCCAGTGCATGAAGGGCTGCGAGTTGATGTTCTCGTCGTCCTTGGTGAAGTCCAGTCCGCCGCGCAGCGCCTCGTAGACAACCCGGCCGTAATTCTTGCCGGACAGGCCCAGCTTGGGCTTCATGGTGGCGCCCAGCAGGGGGCGGCCGAACTTCTCCAGGCGCTCGCGCTCGACCACGATGCCCGTCGGTGGGCCACGGAAAGTCTTCACATACGCCACCGGCAGGCGCATGTCCTCCAGGCGCGCGGCTTTCAGCGGCTTGAAGCTGAACACATTGCCGATGATCGATGCGGTGAGGTTGGCGATCGAGCCTTCCTCGAACAGGTCCAGGTCATAGGCCACCCAGCAGAAGTACTGTCCATCCTGTCCCGGCACCGGCTCGATGCGGTAGGCCTTGGCGCGGTACTTGTCGCAGGCGGTCAGACGGTCGGTCCACACCACGGTCCAGGTTGCAGTGGAGGATTCGCCCGCGACTGCCGCAGCGGCTTCGATCGGATCCACGCCCTCCTGTGGGGTAATGCGGAAGACGGCGAGCACGTCGGTGTCCTTCGGCTCGTAGTCTGCGTTCCAGTAGCCCATCTGCGCATACTTGAGCACGCCGGCCTGGTAGCGCTTGCGGGGATCGAGGATTTGCTGCGGGGTGTCGGGTGCGCCCATGGTGGTCTCCTTCGCTGTGGTGAGGAGACATTAAGGTTTTGTTGAGATAAGCTCCAATGATGAATATTGTGAGTTTGAAATAAGGTTTTCTGATGAAGCTCGCGCAGCGTCTGACCTTGAAACAACTGCGTTCCCTGGTTGCGGTGGCCGAAACGGCAAGCTTTACTCAGGCCGCCCGCTTGCTTCACCTGACCCAGCCGGCGGTATCGATGCAGCTCAAGGAGTTGGAGACGGTCGTGGGGCAGGTGCTGGTCGATGGCCGCCGCGAGATTCGGCTGACCGCAGCGGGCGAGGCGCTGGTGCGGCGTGCCCGGGAAGCCCTGGCCGCACTGGATCTGGCGGAGGTGGAGCTGAAATCGATGCGTGGAGTGGCGTCCGGCACCCTCGAGGTGGTGGCGATCACGACTGCCGAGTACTTTGTGCCGCACCTACTGGCTGAATTTGGCCGCCGCCATCCGGACATCAAGTTTCGCCTCACGGTGGAAAACCGCGAGCGGGTGCATGCCTTGCTGCAGGATCAGCGGGTGGATCTGGCGATCATGGGCCAACCACCGCGAGGCTTTGCCCTGCGCAGGATTCCCTTTGCCCCTCATCGCCTGTCCTTTGTGGCGCGTCCGGATCATCCGCTGGCCGGGCGTCCGCATATTCCGCCGGCCGCACTGGCCGGGGAGCGACTGCTGTTGCGTGAACGCGGTTCGGGCACGCGGACCAATCTTGAACGTTTCCTCCGTGTCCATGGGGTACAGCCGCTGGCTGCCGATGAACTGGGCAGCAATGAAACGCTGAAGCAGGCGGTGATGGCGGGTATGGGGGTCGCTTTCCTGTCGCATCACACCTTTGCGATGGAGCTGGAAAGTGGCCGCCTGCTGCGGCTGGATGTGCAGGACACGCCCGTAATCCGGGAGTGGAATGTACTGGTGCACGCTGAACGCCCGATGACACCTGCACTTGAGGCCTTGCTGGATTTTCTGCAGGCGGATGGCGCGGCAATGATGCGGGCGCGGACGGTCTAGGCGGTTTGCCGGTGATGGGCTCAGATGCGCTGATAACCCATGTAACGCTGCTCGAAGCGCTGTCGGCCCTCACGCAGGAATGCTGCATAGTCCCAGTCGCTCGGCAGCAGCAGGTCGGCGTATTTCGGGCGGAAGATGTAGGTGTCAGCCTCGATTGAACGTTGCCTGGCGTCCAGCACGATGACCGTGCTGCGGGTGTATTGCTCACCCTCGAAGGTATCGAGACGGGCAAGGGCGTCCGGTGGTAGATCCAGGTAAAGCATGCCATCCACCGTGGCGTTGGCATTCGGCACCATGCCGGGGTACTCCTCGCCGCGAACCGGGTGCCGGCTGTAGCCCGGAAGTTGCGCGGTGACGGCCTGCACCTTCAAGCCGCAGACCGCAGCCATGATTTCCGGCACCATCAGCGAGCCGTAGGTGAAGCAATGGCGTCCGGAAGCCGTCATGGTTGCTTCAACCAACTCTGGATGAGTGGGTCGCGATGCTGGGCAAGCGCGTGGACGGCGACTTCGATGACCGGTCCACTCAGGGTGTGTCCGGCACTGCTGGCAGGAAGGCGTGCCGAACCCTCGGCGGCGACAACGGTGATGGGTTCTGCCTGGATGCGGTGCTGGCGATCGCGCTCGCTCACCATGACACTGCCGTTCGTCAGGTTCAGCGTGGCATTGAGGCGCACATCGCCACCGGACTTCAGTTTTGCCTCGACATTACAGGGCACCAGGCGGTATTCGTTGATCATCGCCAGCGCTTGACGACGCAGGTAGCGCAGCAGTTCGTCACCACCCGCTGGTGCCTTGGGTGCGGCACGGCGGCCCAGTTGTTCGAGCTCATCATCGGTCAGATGCGGGGCAGCACTGACCAGGGTCTCACGGGGGATTGCCGGTGCTGCAAGGTTGCCCACCTCAAGATGATGATGATGGCCTGCCAGCATGGCGCCAGCCTTGGCAAGCTGCTTGGCGGTGATGGTGGGCATGCCCTGCAGCACCAGGGGGCCCAGCAAATCGCTGATCCGTCTGCAAAGTTCGGTGTGTTCGGTCTGGGCGAGGCTGGTCGGTGCGTCGACCTCGAAGTCGAAGGTGATGCGCAGCTTCAATCTGGCTGTGGCCATCTTTTCTCCAGAGCACGCCCTGAGTGACGGGCGCCGAGCGAGCCGTGTCCCGATACCAAAAGCGCGCCGATGGGGCGCGCTTTTGGTCCGGAAGAATGGATCAGCGAACGATCTGTGACAACTCGCCGGCCTTGTAGCGGGCGGCCATCTTGTCGAGCGAAACCGGCTTGATCTTCGATGCCTGACCCGCGCAGCCGAAGGCTTCGAACCGCGCCTTGCACACCAGCTTGGCCGCTTCACGGGCGGGCTTGTTGAACTCGCGCGGGTCGAACTTGGACGGGTTCTCGAACATGAACTTGCGCACCGCGCCAGTCATTGCCAGGCGGATGTCGGTATCGATGTTGATCTTGCGTACGCCGTACTTGATGCCCTGGACGATTTCCTCGACCGGCACGCCGTAGGTTTCCTTCATGTCGCCACCGTACTGGCGGATGATTTCGAGAAGCTCCTGCGGCACCGAGCTGGAGCCGTGCATCACCAGGTGGGTGTTGGGCAGGCGGGCGTGGATGGCCTTGATGCGGTCGATGGCGAGGATGTCGCCGGTGGGCTTGCGGGTGAACTTGTAGGCGCCGTGGCTGGTGCCGATGGCGATGGCGAGGGCGTCGCAGTCGGTCTGTTTGACGAAGTCGGCCGCCTGGTCGGGGTCGGTCAGCAGCGCACTGTGGTCGAGCTTGCCTTCCGCGCCGATGCCGTCCTCTTCACCCGCCATGCCGGTTTCCAGCGAACCGAGGCAGCCGAGTTCGGCTTCGACGGTGACGCCGATGGCGTGGGAGAACTTGACCACTTCGCGGCTGACCGCAACGTTGTACTCGTAAGAGGAAGGGGTCTTGCCGTCTTCCATCAGCGAGCCGTCCATCATCACGCTGGAGAAACCGGAGCGGATTGCACCCATGCAGATCGCCGGGCTCTGACCGTGATCCTGGTGCATCACGATGGGAATGTTGGGGTAGGCTTCGATTGCCGCGTCGATGAGGTGACGCAGGAAGGCTTCGCCAGCGTACTTGCGGGCGCCAGCCGAGGCTTGCATGATGACCGGGCTGTCGGTTTCGGCCGCAGCCTCCATGATGGCCTGGACCTGCTCGAGGTTGTTGACATTGAAGGCGGGCAAGCCGTAACCGTTTTCGGCAGCATGGTCGAGCAGCTGGCGCATGGATACGAGGGGCATGGTGATCTCCGTACGGGGCGGTAAGCCGGGGTAGGTCTGAATGAAGACCGCCATTGTAACGCGAGCCGGCCCGCGCTTGAATGTGTCATGAAGCGGGTTCGGGTGACGAAATGCGTGCGGGCTGGCAATTTTGCACCTTGGGGATGTTCCGCACGCAGTTCGCCACCGGCATGGATCAAGTCATGTCGCTGACCATCTGTGGCGCCTGGTGGTCACCGACACGCACGATCTTCAGTGTATTGGTTCCGCCAGAGGCGCCGATGGGCTCGCCGATGGTCAGCACGATCAGGTCGCCATATTGCACCACGCCCTGGTCGAGCAGGATCTGCTCGGCTTCCCACAGCAGCACGTCGCGGTCGAGATGGGTCTGGCTCATCAGCAGGGGATAGACCTCGCGATACAGCGTCATCTGGTTGCGAGCACCAATCTCCGGGGTGAGGGCGTAGATGGGCACTCCGCTGTTGAGTCGGCTCATCCACAGCGCGGTGGAGCCAGTCTGGGTCAGCGAAGCGATCGCCTTCACCTTGAGGTGATAGGCAGTCCAGATCGCGGCCATGGCGATCGACTGGTCGATACGGGTGAATACGCGGTTCAGGACTTCCCGGTCGAGGCTGACTTCGGCAGATTTTTCCGCCTCCAGACAGACTCGGCTCATCGCTTCGACCACCTCGACCGGAAAATTGCCGGACGCGGTTTCGGCAGACAGCATCACCGCGTCAGTGCCGTCGAGCACTGCGTTGGCTACGTCGGAGACTTCTGCACGGGTTGGCACCGGACTGGTGATCATGGACTCCATCATCTGGGTCGCGGTGATGGTGAGCTTGTTGCGATCCCGTGCGGCGCGGATCATCTTTTTCTGCAACGCCGGTACCGCCGCATCGCCGACTTCCACTGCGAGATCGCCACGCGCCACCATGATGCCGTCCGAGGCATCCAGGATTTCCTCGAGGTTGGCCACCGCTTCGGTACGTTCGATCTTGGCGATGAGCAGCGCCTCGCCACCTGCGGCACGCATCAACTGGCGGGCCATGTACATGTCTGCCGCGCTCTTGGGAAAGGACACTGCGACGAAGTCAACGCCGATCTGCGCCGCCGTCTTGATGTCATCCATGTCCTTGGCGGTCAGTGCCGGTGCGGTCAGGCCGCCGCCCTGGCGGTTGATGCCCTTGTTGTTCGACAGCTCGCCACCCACCCGGACCCGGGTGTGGATCTCGTGCCCTAGGACGCGCTCGACCTGCAGTTTGAGACGACCGTCATCGAGCAGCAGGACGTCGCCCGGCTTGACGTCCTTGGGTAGATCCTTGTAGTCCAGACCGACGCGTTGCCCATTGCCCAGTTCGCAGCGCGCATCGAGGATGAAGCTCTGGTCGCGGCTCAAGGTGATGCGTCCGTTCTCGAACTTGCCAACCCGGATCTTCGGTCCTTGCAGATCGGCAAGGATGCCCACCGGGCGTCCGGCGCGGGCCGAAGCCTCGCGGATGGCATTGGCCCGTGCAATGTGGTCTTCGGCCTTGCCGTGGGAAAAGTTCATGCGGACAACGTCGATACCCGCATGCACCATCCGTTCCAGGACGTGGGCGTCGGTTGAGGATGGACCGAGGGTGGCAACGATCTTGGTGTGGCGGGACATGCGGTCTCCTGGCGTTGTATTGGGCGCCTGACGCGGGTGGCCCCAGGCGCACCGGGGATTCTAGCTGAGTCGCAATAGGGGGGACAGGCGGTCGCTTGTGCAGCGTTGCACAGGTTCTCGGCAAGTGAGGTTTCTGATCCTTCTATCGGGTTCGTGATTGGTCGGATCAACACAGGGCTGTGATCATGTTCTATGCTGGATAGAAAGCCCCATGGAGAGAGACATGACGTATCTGGGTATCCTGCTTCTGGTGTCTGCCTTGCTGGTGTTGCTGCTGGCTGCCTGGCGCCGCGGGATGCGAGGGAACTCCGATAAGGCGCCTGCGCATCCGGGGGAGGGGGCCGTTCACCTCCCCTCCTACCATGCAGTGGAGCTGCGGGCGACGAATGAGCGTGGTTGTGCCGAGGTTCGTGCGCTAAAGGGGCGCCGTTTCCTGTCGGCAGAGGCACCGCCCCTGCCATTGCCAAACTGCGGTCGTTCGGTGTGTAGCTGTGTGTACGTGCATTTCTCCGATCGACGGGTAAGACAACGCAGGCATGTGCATGTGACACCGGTCCGGGGCGATGGTCAGGCTGGATCGGAGCGTCGGGTTCGGGTCGGGCGGCGGGCGTCTGATGTGATCCTGTTGAGCTGAGGACAGTAGTGGTGTCATAAGCCCGCTTGAATGGGCAGGATGAATTTGTCACAAATTCTCACATTCATTCCTCCCTGATGGGGGTTCCCGATAAACATTGGTTTAGACTCGCGCGTCATGTTTTCCGGTGCCGGGCTGGATGACGGATTGTCATTGCAGCGCGTGTTCGAGCGTCTATCCAGGTTTATGGGGACTGAAGGTTTTGCGAGGTTTTCTGCGTGTTTTGTCGTGTGGCATCGTGCTTTTGTCGGCCTCGGTGCAAGCGCACGAATGGGTCTATGTCGTTCGGTCTGGAGACACGCTCTATGAACTGGCGGCGAATTACCTGCAGCGACAGGAGGACTGGGTAAGGCTGCAAGCCCACAATGCGGTGGAGGATCCCTTGCGGCTGAAGCCGGGTACTCCTTTGAGCGTGCCGGTTGCATTGCTCAAGCGTGGGGCTGCAGTTGCTGAGGTCGTGCATGTCCGTGGGCGGGTAGAAGTCGTCAGTGGCGGTGATCGTCTGCCGGTTGCGTCGGGCGCTCGCCTGCCTGCTGGCACCACACTTGTGACGGGTGCAGACAGTAATGCCAGTCTGCGTTTTGTAGATGGATCTCGACTCTTGGTGACGTCCAGTAGTGAATTGACGCTGGCCCAGATGCGCCAGTACGGACGCACCGGCATGGCGGAGACGACAATCAGGCTGCATCAAGGCGAACTCGAGAGTCGGGTCGTGCCACAAAAGAGGCCGTTGTCGAACTATAGGGTCGAGTCGCCTGTTCTGAACCTCGGTGTCCGTGGAACCGATTTCCGCATGACGCTTACCGAAGCAGGTCTGGGCATGGGCGAGGTGCTCAGCGGCAGGGTACTCGCGGATAGCGGCAGGGTGCGTCGCATGATGGCGGCAGGCTTTGGTGCTGCTGTTGAGGCGGGCGGGCAACTCGGGGTGCCCGTTGCGCTTGCCCCGCCACCGGACCTTTCTGGCCTGCCGTTGCGTTTTGAGTATCTGCCCTTGCGTATCGAATGGCCGACAGTCGAGGGGGTTTCTCAGTGGCGGGCACAGGTGGTGTCCGTTGCTGACGATACTGTCATGCTGCTGGACGGTACCGTGGAAGAGTCCGCCGTACGTTGGGGGGATCTGCCCGACGGCCGCTATCGACTGCGAGTGCGGGCGATATCGCCTGGTGGTCTGGAAGGGATGGACGCTGAACATCTGTTCGAACTGGCCGCTCGTCCGGAGGCACCGTTCATTCTGACGCCGCGGGCAGATGAAACGCTGGGCGGTGAGCATGTGGCTTTCCGCTGGACGGTTCCATTGGGCGGTATGCAGTATCGCTTGCAGGTGTCGACACAAGCCGATTTCAATCCGACGGTGCTGGACGTGGTGGGGGCTGAGGACATCGGTCAGCGCGTTCCGCTGCCGCCAGGTGACTATTTCTGGCGCCTGGCAAGCATCACCCCGGAGGGCCGGCAAGGGCCCTTCGGCGTCGTGCAGTCCTTCCGTTTGCGGCCGCTGCCTGCAGCTCCGGCGCTGGGCGCGCCGGTGACCGGGAGTGAAGTGGTGACC
>Ga0075012_10005891_pt1 | contig 11175 bp, 9 predicted proteins | sample All_14_2_FD_71474 | JGI IMG/M metagenome (GOLD analysis project Ga0075012, IMG submission 71474) | Freshwater microbial communities in response to fracking from Pennsylvania, USA - Allegheny Zone_MetaG_DW_15 | ecosystem: Environmental > Aquatic > Deep subsurface > Groundwater > Drilled...
CCTACGTGGCGTCGTCGTGGACCGAGAGGCTCAAGCGCAACTCCGCCGATCTCGTGCGACTCACCGACGGCAGCGTCAACGTCATCATCGCCGGCATGCTTCTTCCTGGAGCGACCCTGTTCGGTGAAGCCCTGAGCTTCATCGCGGTACTCGGCGTGCTCGCGATCGTGCAGCCGCTCGTTGCACTCATCTCGATGCTCTACCTCGGCGCCGTGGGCGCGCTGCTGTACTTCTGGGTCACGCGCCGCTCGCGTGAAGCTGGCGGCGTCGCCCTGCGCTACTCGCTCACGTCGTCGCGCCTCATCACCGAAATGGTGGGAGCGCTCAAAGAGATCACGCTGCGCGACCGCCTCGGTGCGATCGGCGACGTCGTGCGCGACAACCGCCGTCACGTGGCTCGCGCTCGCGGCAACGCCGTGTTTCTCAAAGAAGTGCCGCGATACGTGCTTGAGGCGAGCATCATCGGCGGCTTCCTACTCGTCGGCGCCACCGGGTGGCTCACGGGAGGCATCACGGGAGCCATCACCGCCGTAGCGCTCTTCGGTGTTGCCGGTTTTCGCATCGCCCCCTCGATCGTGCGTTTCCAAGGCGTTGTCAATCAAGTGCAGATGGCCGTGCCGCACGCCGAACGCGTGCTCGACGAGATCGCGCGCAGCGAGTCGGCGACGTCGCGAGCGGCGGATGCTCTCGACACTGCCGAGCCGCCCACTCCGCCGAGCGCACTCGTGTTCGAGAAGGTCAGCTTCCGCTACTCCCCCGACTCCGACCCCGCACTGCGCGACGTCTCGCTGTCGCTGCCCTTTGGCTCTGTCGCGGCTCTGGTCGGAGCATCCGGTGCCGGAAAATCAACCCTCGTCGATCTCATGCTCGGTCTGCTCGCACCCACAGACGGCACCGTGCGTATCGAAGGTGGCAAGCCCACTGCGGTGCAGTCGGTCGGGCTCGACGACGTCACACGCTGGTGGCGCAGCCGAGTGGCCTATGTTCCTCAAGAGGTGTCGCTCTTCGACTCGACCGTCGCGCAGAACGTGGCGCTTGCCTGGAACAACGCCGACGTCGATCGCGACCGCGTGCGTGAAGCGCTCGCCCAGGCCCAGCTGCTCGACATGATCGAAGCGCGTGAGGGCGGCATCGACGCGCCCATCGGTGAGCGGGGCCTCGCCCTGTCGGGTGGCCAACGTCAACGCCTCGGCATCGCCCGCGCCCTCTACGCGAAGCCGCTCGTGCTCGTGCTCGACGAGGCGACGAGCGCGCTCGACACGGCGACCGAAGCTGCCGTAGCTGCCGCGATCGCCGGGTTGCGCGGTTCGACCACCGTCGTGTCTGTCGCCCATCGCCTCTCGACCGTGAAGAACGCCGACCAGATCTTCTTCCTCAGCGAAGGCCGCGTCGTGGGCTCGGGAACCTTCGACGAACTCGCAGCCTCAGTGCCCGAGTTCGGCGAGCAAGTGCGACTCGCCGGTCTCGGCGGGGGCACCCTGCAGTAGAAGCAGCGAACAGTCTCAGCCGAGCAAGAACGGCCGAAGCGCATCGGCTGAACGTCGACCGTCGTGCACGGCGGCCACGAAACCTGGGCCGAGCGCGGCCGTGGCTCGAGCCGACTCTCGCGCGGCGTGGTGCGCGGCGAGGTCGCGCACCACGTGTTCGAGCTCGGCCGCTCGAGCCTGCAGAACCGGCAGCTCGAGGTTGGTCTGCTCGCGCACGACGGCCCTCGACTGCTCAGCCACGTGGCTGATGACGACGCGGCCTGCCGCGAGAGCTTCGACCACGGCCACGCCATAGATGCCGAGCGAGAACTGGTCGAGCACGATGTCGGCCTCGCGGTAGGCGGCAGGCATCTCGGCGTGCGGCACCCCCTCGAGGCGGCGGTACTCGATGATTCCCTCGTCGTGGAGGGCGCGCAGAGTCGGCTCGATGAGTGCGGTGCCTTTCATGGCCGCGCGGCTCGGGGCGTGCACCACCACGGGGCGAGGCCGCTCAAGGGGTGCGGGGCCACCCGACCACGGCGCAGCATCCACGACGACCGGAAGCCACGTCGCCGACGGGTAATCCTGCAGCAAGTCGGGGGTCGACACGAAGACCGGCAGGCCGAGACGATCGAGCAGTGCGCGATTGTCGCGCGTGAGCTGCTCGTAGTGGGCGATCTGTGCTGCGCCGAGCGCGCCGTGGAAGGGCGAGTCGGGCTCGCGCTCGCGATGCGCCACGGGGTCGCGCAGGTCGCTGCCGTGCGAGAGCATCGCGACCGAGAGCCCATGCTGCCCTGCCCAGGCGATCTGCTGCTCGATCGACTCGACAAGCACGTTGCCGAACGGCCGGCGCTCAGCTTCGACGATGAGGTGCGTGAATCGAGGCAGCACCGCGCGCTCGGCTCGCTGCCAGCGGCGGGATGCTGCATGCACGCCGCGCGGCACAGCAACGTCGGCCTCGTGCCGAAAGCCCGTGGCGGTGACCTCCATGACGTTGATCGCACCGACGCCTGGCACGTGCTGCTCGACCGCTCGAGCCCAGCGAAACGCCTGCCCGGCAAAGTTTGCCGGCGCGAGGTAGAGCCGCACCTCGGTGTCGGGCACAGCGCTCGCTGGTGGCACCTGCTCGGGGCGGAAGCGGTACTCCCCCGGTAACAGTCGCCCGGCGAGAGCATCGGGCAACACGCGCAACGCGCGACCGACGAAGCGCTTGAGCGCGCTCACGACGACCTGCCCTCGGGCTCAGAAGGCGCGCGGGCCACCCCGGCGACGAGCCGCTCGAGAGCATCGGCGGCGCGGCCAGCTACAGCGTCGAGCGACACGCGCTCGCGGGCCCACGCGGCGAACTCGGCGCGGGCTGCGGGCGAAGCAGGTGCGGCGAGCATCCCACGCAGCGCATCGGCGACCGCTTCGGGGTCGTAAGCCACGGCGGCGCCCAGCGGAGCCTCGATCGCGAACGCGGCACCCGGGCCGTCACCGACGTGCAGAATCGGCGTGCCGCATAGAGCCGCTGCGTGCAGTTTGGCCGGGAAGAACGGGTAGCCATGCTCGCTACGTGCTGGCGCAATCGTCGCGACTGACACTAGTGCGCCGCGCGACCATGCGGCGGCGTCAACGGCGGGCACCGTCGGCAGCACGTCGACCCTGCCGGGAGCGAGCCGCTGGCCCAGCTCTCGCAAGGCAGCGTGGCGTGTGCCTCCACCGAGAAACACGAGACGCAACTCGGGCACGCGCGCGATCGCCTCGACGAGCACTTCGGGCCCGTGCACATCACTCGCGGTACCGGCATACAGCACGACAGGATGCTCTGCGCCCGCTCGCGGCCCCTCGGAGTCGAAGACGCGCGCGTCTGCCCCGTTGCCCACGACGACGAGTCGCTCGTCGGGCACTCCGAGCTGCGCTAGGCGGGCTGCGAATTCGCGCGAGACCGAGAGCACGAGTGCTGCGCGCGTCACCGCGAGCCGTTCGAGTCGACGCACAATGCGCACCACCCAGCCGGAGGTTCCCGATTGCTCAGCAGCATCGCTCAGAATGTCAGCCGCGAGATACACGTAGGGAATGCGGCGCAATGCAGCGACCCAGCGCACTACAGTGCCTGTCGTCGGTGGCGGCTCGACGAGCACGAGGTCGGGGCGCTGAACACTTAACAGGCGCAGCAGCAGCGGTACATCGAAACTCAGGTAGGGAAGATACCCACGCACGGATCCTTGAGCGTCGCGCAGCACCGGCCAACGCCGCACACGCACCGACGGTGTCGACACCAACACGCCGTCATCGTCACCGTGCGAACGGGGAAGACGCGACGTGAGCACCTCCACCTCGTGACCGCGACCGGCCAGTTCGTGCACGATCGCGTCGAGCCGGTGCGCGGCGACAGCAGCCTCTGGGGCGAAGAGTCGCGACGCCAGCACGATTCTCACGTCAGCGGCTCGCGTTCGACCGATCCAGAAGTGACAGGATCTCCTCGGCGCACCGCTCTCCTGCGTGACCGTCCCACAGCGGCGGCCTGTGCTGAGATGGTCTCCACTCACCCGCCATCACTTCCCTCACTGCCTGCGGCACCGCGTCGAGGTCCATCAACCTGTTGGTACCGTGCGAGATCGTGATCGGCCTCTCGGTCGAATCTCGGACGGTGATGCAGGGCACGTCGAGCATGGTCGTCTCCTCTTGGATTCCACCAGAGTCGGTGACCACCACGGTGGCGCCGCTCACGAGCGAGAGGAACTGCTGATAACCCATGGGATCAACAATGCGAAGAGAAGAGTGGCGATCGAGGCCCGTGGCAAGAAGGGTCGCGCGACCTCGTGGGTGCAGCGGAATGACCACTGGCAACTCATCGGCAACCCGATGGAGCATCTCGACGACCTCTGCTGCCCGCGCAGGGTCATCCACATTGCTCGGACGATGGATGGTCGTCACGGCGAAGGATCCCGCTACGCCGGCGTCGCGCATGACCTCGTCGGGGGTGAACCGTTCGCGCAGGCGAAACAGGCTGTCAATCATCGGATTGCCGACGAACCGCACTCGCGACTCGGCGATCCCTTCGCGTCCGAGATGTACGGCCGCATCGGGAGACGTGATGAGCAGCAGGTCAGAGATCTGGTCGACCAAGCGTCGGTTGACTTCCTCGGGCATCGCCATGTCGAACGAGCGAAGCCCCGCTTCGACGTGCACAACAGGAATGCTTAGCTTGGTGGCGACCAGCGCGGCCGCGAGGGTTGAGTTGACATCGCCGTAGACCACGAGTGCGCCAGCATCGACCTCGAGCAGCACCGGTTCGATGGCCGCCATGACGGCCGCAGTTTGCTGCGCATGACTGCCCGACCCCACTCCGAGGTTGACATGAGGTTCGGGGAGCCCAAGATCGACGAAGAACACATCAGACATCGCCGAGTCATAGTGCTGACCGGTGTGGATGAGCACTTGAGCTGCACCGCGCTCATGCAGCGCTCGCAACACGGGGGCCGCCTTGACGAAGTTGGGCCTCGCCCCGACCACATGGACGATCGGACGCTCGACGTTCACAACCCACCCTCTCTGAGCGCTGAACGCACAGCGCGCACCTGGTGACAGTAGCCTAATGGGGCACCCGCCGGACCCGTCTCGGTGTGACCGCCCGACGCAAAGGATCAAACTCTCCCGTGACATCACCCGAACTCACCGTGGTCGTAGGACAGGGCTACGTCGGCCTCCCTCTCGCTCAGGCGATGACACGTGCAGGACTCCTCGTACGTGGACTGGAAACCCGATCGGACGTCGTTGAAGGACTCAACGCCGGAAAGTCGCACGTCGACGACCTCACCGATGCCCAGATCTCAGCCATGGTGAGCGAGGGCTATCAGGCAACGTCCGACACGGCGATCATTGCCGAAGCGCGCAACGTGGTTATCTGTGTGCCCACGCCGCTCGGCGAGTCGGGAGAGCCGGACCTCGCCGCCGTCCGATCGGCGTCGACCGCGATCGCGCAGCATCTTCGACCCGGAACGCTCGTCATTCTGGAGTCGACCAGCTACCCGGGAACAACGGAAGAAGTCGTCGCTCCCCTGCTAGAAGCCTCGGGCCTCATGCCGGGAGTCGACTTCTTTCTCGCGTTCTCACCCGAGCGCATCGATCCTGGCAATCCCACGTACGGACTCACCAACACACCCAAAGTCGTCGGCGGTGTGAACCCCGAATCCACCGAGGCGGCCGCATCGTTCTACGGGCACTTCGTCGATCGAGTAGTTCGCACGAAAGGCACGCGGGAAGCAGAAACAGCGAAGCTGCTGGAAAACACCTACCGCCACGTCAACATTGCCCTTGTCAATGAGATGGCCCGATTCTGCGCCGACATGGGAATCGACATCTGGGATGTCATCGCCGCGGCGTCCACCAAGCCCTTCGGCTTTCAAGCGTTCCACCCCGGCCCCGGCGTCGGTGGCCACTGCATTCCGATCGACCCCAACTACTTGAGCTTTGAAGTGCGGCGCCGGCTGGGTTACCCGTTCCGATTCGTCGAGTTGGCTGAAGAGATCAATCACTCAATGCCGAACTACATCGTGGGCCGACTACAGGACGCCCTCAACAACATGGGCAAGCCCCTCAAGGGCACGACGGTGCTGTTGCTCGGCGTCGCGTACAAGGCGAACATCGCTGATGACCGCGAATCGCCGGCGACTCCCATTGCCACGCTGTTGGAGGCGAAAGGAGCGATCGTGGAGTACCACGATCCACTCATTGCTCAGTGGACCATCGGCTCGACAACACGAACACGCGTGCCCGACCTTCCCACAGCCCTCGAGACTGCGCACGCAACGGTGTTGCTGCAAGCACACTCGGCATACGACATTGACTCACTCTGTGAGGCGAGCGCGCTGTTCTTCGACACGCGAGGCGTCTCGACTCACCCGAAAGCCGTGCGACTCTAGGCCTGCTCCTCACAGAGCCCCGTCCCATTCCGGCAGCACAGCCCGACGACCCTCGGTGCAGAAACTCGTCTTCGTGCACTCTGACAGAATGAGCGCATGGCCGACGACCGCGACGAGACCGCCTGGATCGTCATTCCGCTCTACAACGAGAGCCAAGTCATCGGCGGTGTTGTCACCGAGTTGCTCGAGCAATTCACCCACGTCGTGTGCGTCGACGACGGGTCGCGCGACGGCTCAGCGGCCGCCGCGGCCGCCGCAGGCGCACGCGTCGTGCGCCACCCTCACAACCTCGGGCAGGGTGCCGCGCTGCAGACGGGCATCGAGTTTGCACGAGAGCACGCGAGCTGCGAGTACATCGTGACCTTCGACGCCGACGGCCAGCACCGCATCGACGACGCTCAAGCAATGCTCGCTCGGGCGCGAGCCGACGACCTCGCGATCGTCTTCGGCAGCCGCTTTCTCGACGATCGCACTCAGCCGGGCTTTCTCAAGACCATCGTGCTCAAGACCGCCGTCGCGATCACGAACCTCTCGACGGGCCTCAAGCTCACCGACGCCCACAACGGTCTGCGCGTGCTGCGCCGCGACGCCGCCGAGGTCGTGACGCTCAAGCAAGACCGCATGGCGCACGCCACCGAAATCGTCGTGCAGCTGGGGCGAAGCGGGTTGCGGTGGGCGGAGCATCCGGTGCATGTCATCTACACCGAGTATTCGAAAGCCAAAGGGCAATCACTGCTCAACTCAGTGAATATCCTCGTCGACCTCGTCATCAACTAGGGAGCATCGGCCATGTGGTTCCAGCTCGTTCTCGTCGTCGCCCTCGCCGGCATTGCCGTCTACCTCGTGCGCTCGACGCCGAGCCCCCGCCACCAGGCCATTCGGCGGCTGCTCGTGTTCGTGGCGCTCATCGCAGGCGTCGTCGTCGTGATCTGGCCCGGCCTACTGTCGGAGCTCGCGCGACTCGTGGGCGTCGGTCGCGGCGTCGACCTACTGTTTTACCTCTCGCTTGTCGCCGCCCTCATCTACGTCGTCAGCGAATACAAGCGCTCGGTGCAACTCACGCGCACGACCACGCAGCTCGCGCGCGAAATCGCCCTCACCGAAGCGAGACTGAACGACCGCATCTCTGAACTCGAAGCCCAGATCGAGTCAACTCGATAGTGACCGACTCTGCTAGCGCTCTGGTCGGAATGTGAAGAGCGAGTTGAGCACGTAGTTGACGATCGGAATCACCACAAGCGCGACAGTCTGGGGAATCACGTAGGCAAGCCCCAGGGCGTTCGTACCGACGGCAACGATGACCACGTTCACGTTGCCTGCCACCAGCACCACACCGAGAAACAGTGGAATAGCCTCGCGGTGTCGCCTCGCTGACCGGAACACCCATGCGCGTTGCAACACATAGGAAACAATGACGCTGACGCCGAAGCCGAGAGCAGAAGCGACAGTGGGCTCGAAGCCCGCGCTCTCCACCAGCACGACGGTCGTGACGAGATGGCTGAGCGCGCTCGTGGCCCCGGCGACTCCGTAGCGGAGCACTCGGCCAATCAGCTCAGAACGCGAACGCTGCGGGCGCGCGTCGGGGGGCTGTCCACTCATCACACTCTTTTCGACACGATGTAGCGCGGTCGAGCCTTCACCTCGTCGTGAATGCGAGCGATGTACTCGCCAATGACTCCGAGGCCGGTGAGAACCAGACTGCCGAGAATCAAGAGAATCAGGATGATCGTCGTGAAGCCTTCCACGGCCTCGCCCGTGAAGAAGCGGATGAGCGTTTGAACTCCGAGCACAGTGGCGAAGACCCCGAAAGCTAGGCCGCTGAGGGTCACCAGGTGAAGAGGGGCTGCCGTGAACGCCGTCAGCGCACGTAGCGCGAGGCGCGCGAGACCGGTGACAGTGAACTGAGAGCGGCCTGCAACACGTTCATCGACATCGAAATCGATACTGCGGCGCTCAAAACCGATCCACTGCGAAGTTCCTCGGTAGAAGTTGTTGTGCTCGCGCAGTTCGCTGAACGCGTTGACCGCGACTCGATCGAGCAACTTGAAGTCACTTGCACGGTTGAGGTCGACAGCGGTGAGCCGCGTGAACACAGCGTTGAAGGCCGATGAGACTCCGCGGTGCAGTAGCGTCTGCCCAGCGCGCGTGCGCTTGACGCCGTCGACGACCTGCGCACCATCACGCCAGAGCGCGATCATGTCGGGAATCACGCTCACGGGATGCTGAAGGTCGGCATCGATGGTCACGACCGCTGCGCCGGTCGACGACTCAATGCCGGCAATCAGCGCGGCCTCTTTTCCAAAGTTTCGACTCAGCCTCAGCCCACGCACTGAGCGAGGGTGCGCATGGGCGACGCGCTCGATGACGTTCCACGTGTCATCGTCGGAGCCGTCGTCGACGAGAACCACCTCCCACGACGTCGAGCACGATTCGAGAACCGGAACGATCGCGTCGACGAACGTCGCGACTCCTTCAGACTCTCGAAAACACGGAGCGACGACGCTCACCTCGATGTCGCTCACTCTGCTCCCTCGCGCGTGGGGCAGAAAGGCTCTGCGTGGTGATGGAGTGCGTAGTCCTGCACGACATCGGTGATCAACTGAGCGTCTGCCGGGCGCACTGAACTCGCCGACGAGAGGTCATCGAGGAGAGCGCAGCGCACGGCAATCGATTCATCATCGGCTCGGAACGCCGCCAATTCCAGTGCAATGCGATCGCCTGCTGCGAAGCCTTCGTCGGCCAGTTCGGCCTCGCGCGCCTGAATGTTCGTGACAACGGCTGCCACCACCAGTAGCGAGGCGAGAGTTCCTGCGGCGGCTGACGCGAGGCGCGAGGCAGGCGTCACTCGAAGCACGAAGGCGATGATCGCCGTGACGAGAATCGCCCATCCGGCCATGGCGACGGGAGCTTCACGCCATCCTTCTCCTGACTGGCTCGCCTGCAATTCTTCGCTCAAACTGCTCAGCAGGGCCGCACTGACGACGAGTGCCGCACCGATCGCAGCAAAGGTGACGTCACGGTCGAGCATCCATGCTCGACGAACGACGGGCCCCTCCGACGACGCTGCACCGGTGGAATCACACGGCACCGTGGAAGAGTGTTCGGCGAGGGCTCGCGAACGCCACAGCACCACGGCGATGGCGACGGCAAGCACGGCTCCCCCCGCAGCAATCCACCAGAGGTCGACACCCGGGTCACTCGTGTTGCCCCAAGCTCGCACCGGCAAGCCAGCGGTCGCGCGAGTCGCCCAGAACCGAAGCGACCACGCATCCAAGCTGATAGCGGAGGCCCGATAGCATCCACCATCTGCGGCATCGCAGGCAGCTTGGATCGCTAGTCGAACAGGTATGAACACCACGAGGAAGCCGACAGCCGCTACGGCCGAAAGGCCCACTCCTGGCAACCTGATCACTGCGGCGAACGGCGCGGGTATGCGTGCGAGGATCTGCAGCACAACGACAGCCGCAATCGCCGGCACTGCGAGATACCCAATCTCATTGATTGATGCCAGAAGGGCTCCAGCGGCTCCGTAGCTCACCCACTCGATCGTGCGAACCCGCCTCGGTCGCCAGAGTGAATCGCGAAGCACAAGGGCGATGCACGCCACAACGATGGCCGCTGACTGTAAGTACATGCCGCTGAAGGTGTTCAGCGCTGAACCGGTGCCGTAGGCGACGAGCACTCCGGCAAACACCGTCAACACGAGCACGCGCGGTACTGCGACGTGCTGCGACGCACTGCCCGACACTCTGATGACCGCACCCACCAGAAATGCGAGAGCTGCCGCGAGAAGGAGTGCACTCACTGCACGCTGCATGCCGAGAGCTACCGGAAGAGGCACACTCAGAACCTGCATCACCAACTCGACGAGGAGGAAGTTCGTGTGCTCAATGATGCGACCAAGAGGCCTGAAGTTGCCTTGAGCGATGTAGTTGTCAATCTCGGAGAAGACGTAGACGGGAATCCCTGCCGGGTTGGCAACCCAGTCTGGCCCGTGGACGAAGTACTTGTACCGCTCGTCGGCGCGTACCGAGAGCATGCTCAGTGGAGCGATCACTGCGAGCACGGCCGCCATACCAACGACCCAACTGGCACCAGCCACGCGACGGCGAGCGACGTCGTCCACCTGAAATCGACTCCTCTATGTGCGGCAACACCCACTCAGGGCGTTGGAATGCGATGTCGCATCACCCTATCGGCCAGACGCATCGTCGGCCGTCACCCCGGCACCGCGGCGCCTCGTCACCCCGACACCTCGTCACTGAGCACCAGGAGTGTCCGCTCGCCAGTGCAAAACCCGATGCCTGTGCGGCTCTGTCGTCGCACAGCGTCGATAGACTCGTGACGCGTATCCCGCATTCGAGAGGTCACGACAGTGAAGATCGCGGTCACGACCGGTCTGCTGCCGATTCCGCCGCTCTACTTCGTGGTGCAGCACGCGCTGCAGCTCGCCCATCGGCATGAGTTTCGCGTGCTCGCCCGAGCATCCGAGGTCACCGACACGCAGCTCGACCTCGCCGTCGACTCGGCTGTTCCTCGGCTCGGCCCGTGGTCGGCCCGCCAGTACGCCGCTCTTGCCGCTGGCGGTGTGCACGCCCGACGCATTCGCAACGTGCGGCCCGACATCATCCATCAGCACTTCGCCACGTGGATGCACGGCCCCGCCACAGCCGCCCGTCAGACCGGCGCTGCGCTCGTGACGACGCTGCACGGCTACGACGTCGCCGCAGCAGAAGCGGCCGAGCGCACTCCCCTCGCCCGGTTCCACGCCCGCAGCATTGGCCTCGCGATCGAGCGATCGC
>Ga0075012_10005893_pt1 | contig 11173 bp, 9 predicted proteins | sample All_14_2_FD_71474 | JGI IMG/M metagenome (GOLD analysis project Ga0075012, IMG submission 71474) | Freshwater microbial communities in response to fracking from Pennsylvania, USA - Allegheny Zone_MetaG_DW_15 | ecosystem: Environmental > Aquatic > Deep subsurface > Groundwater > Drilled...
GGGTAGTGTAGTGCTTAATGCCTGTGGAAATTGGAAACAAACGCTCCAAAACTATCTGGAAGGTATCAACCCGGAACTTGTACATGCTCATGATACCTATGGTATTATGACTAATGGACTGGAAATCCCAAAGGTTTTCACCATACATGGTTTCATATATAGTGATACCTTGTTGTCCAATACAAAATTTGCTTGGCTACGTTCGAAGGTTTGGCGCTTTATCGAAACTCGGACCTGGGCAAATCAACCGCATATTATTTCCATCAGCCCCTATGTCCGGGAACGGCTTGCCGGCATTGCCAATGGAGTGATTCATGATATTGAAAATCCAGTGGCTGAGGAGTTTTTTAATATCCGTCGGGCTGAAAGGAAAGGTACTATTTTTTCAGCAGCGGTGATCTCTCCCCGTAAAAATACCTTAGCGCTTGTTAAAGCATTTGGCCAGATCGCCGCCGAATTTCCCTGGGCGAGTTTACGACTTGCCGGGACGATTGTGGATCCCGAATATGGCAGTCTCATTGAAAGAGAAATTCAGGAGACAGGATTGACAAATCGCGTATATCTTCTGGGAAATTTAGGCACGTCGCAAATACACGACGAACTTTCCGCTGCCAGCATTTTTGCCCTCGTTTCGCTCGAAGAAAACTCACCCATGGGGATTGAGGAGGCCATGGCCGTCGGTATTCCAGTTCTGACATCTAATCGATGCGGTATGCCCTATATGGTTCAGCATGGAATAAGCGGTTATCTGGTTGACCCGGAGCACGCAGATAAAATCTCAGCACGGTTACGAAAGTTGCTTAGTGACGGCACATTGCGTGATTCCATGGGAAGCATCGGTCGTAAAATTGCGCTCTACAGATTTCACCCAGCAATTGTCGCAAAAAAAACACACCAAGTTTATTTAGAGGTAATGCACGATGAGAAATATGATCAACGAAGCTAAACGAAGGCATAAAAAATTAATATTTCAATCTTATCTCTCGTTTGGGAAGAACTAGTACCCTATCTATCACAGCAGAGCAAGGAGGTTGCTATGGTGACGAACATAATTAATAGACTCGGTCAATTTATAGTATCAATAATACTGTTATTATTGGCGTTGTTGTGGAATATTGGCCAAGGGCTTGCCTATTCTCCCCCAATAGGTATCCCTAATCCATGGATTGCACCAGATGTTGCGACCAAAGCACGACCAGACCCGTGGACTTCGGAGCAGGCAGGGTATTACTACGTAAACTATCAAACCGGGACAGACAGCGGGAGGGCATATGGCACTCCTACCGCCCCGCGCCGGACTATTCCTACCATTCTTGCGGCTGGGTCGTATGTTGAAGTTCATGGGACATATTCAAAACTCGACAGTGGTTCGATAATAATTAATCCACAGGGAACTGCTACTAATCCTGTATGGATAGTAGGGATCGAAGGAGATGAACCTACGTTTACCGGAGGAAAGGTCTTCCTTTACGGTTCATATTGTTACGTTGACAACATAAAAGTTGTCCATAATTTTCAGATTGGGACACCAACCACAGGTTACCAAACAGACTATATTATGATCCGCAATAGCGAGGTCACTGGATATAGTACGGGGAAGATTGGCGGGATACACATAGCCGGATCATCAGCAAACCACATTTCTAACGTAATCGTTTATAACAATTATGTTCATGATATAGGTGACATTTTTGCCTCAACGGACGTTGACGATCATTCAATCACATGTCTTCAATTTGTAAACCACGCATGGATACTTGATAACACCGTGCACACCGGAGGAGGCACCGGCATTGCGCTTGGAGGTACGACTGTAGATCATACGTATACAGAATCCAGCTATTTGTATGTGGGTCGAAACCATGTTTACAATGTCTTGCAAGCTGGAGTAGCAACTAAGTACAGCAATCACGTTATAATTTCAGAAAATCACGTTCACGATATAATTGATTCTTCTTGGTCGCCGAGTAAGGGAATCGGATTCCAATACCGCCCGCATAACACATGGGTCATCTTTAACAAAATTCATGGGCAAAGATACGGGGTAAGGGGAGCTAGTACGGATTCTGTTGTACCCCTCAACATCTATATAATTGGAAATCAAATTTACGATATTACTGGGTTTGAACCAGACACAAGCACATGGCATGAAGCGGGCATTGCGCTTCAAGGCGGTATTAATAGATATATCCTGAACAATACCATCTATAATGTAGACGCTGGAATTAATGGGTCTAGCACAGAAGGAAATTACATTATGGAAAATAATATTATTAGTAATGTCAGGAGCAGTAATGGCAATCATGTATGGATTGAGTATAGATCAAGTGTGTCTGAGTTGAAAAATTCAATTATTCATCAAAGTGGTTTTACCGAAAAAATCAAATGGGGTTCTAACCTGTATAATGGTTTGTTGGCATTTCAAACAGCAACCGGAAAGGGTGAAAATAGTAATAATAATGATCCATTGTTTTATGATACTAAAAGTCTGGATTTTCACTTGCAATCATCTTCTCCTGCTATTGATTCCGGCGTATTACACGAAGTATACACCACTTTCTTTAAAACGTATGGTTTATCAATTCAGAAAGATGCCAACAATATCTCTCGCCCTATAGGGGAAGGAATGGATATCGGCGCTTATGAATTTACAGATTCAATAGTGCCAAAGATTATGAATATTGTAATACCATGAAAAGTATGTTCTTGCTGAAAAGTAGAATAGCTGCAAGTATCGCTGCTGTGATGTTTGCAGCTATTCTACTTTATAAGGAAAATTTTCTATGGCTCTATTCTCAGTGGTCAACTGACGATGCTTACTCACACGGTTTTTTTATTCCTCTGATCAGTCTTTATCTGGTCTGGGAAAAAAAAGATTTTCTTGTCTCCATCCCGCCTGAGCCACCTAAGTTCCTGGGCTATCTTTCAATTTGTTTCTGTCTTTTCCTTCTGCTGATTGGCCGTGCCGGGGCTGTTGTGCAAATTGAAGCCCTATCCTTCTTTCTGATGATTCCAAGCTGTATCCTCCTGCTCTATGGGTGGCAACATCTCAAAACCCTTTTTTTCCCAATTATCTATCTGCAGTTCATGATTCCCTGGATGGACCCAATCCTGGAGAAAATGCACCGCCCCTTCCAATTTGTTTCTGCTACAATCGGAACCGCTCTATTAGAACTCAAATATCCTGTCTATAGTGATGATTTGTACATACACCTTCCCAATATTTCCCTGGTTGTTGCCAAGGAATGCAGTGGAATTAATTTTCTTGTTTCGGTAATTGCAATCGGCCTTCCTCTTGTCTACCTTTCCCAGAAATCTTGGATCAGGGCAACCATTGTCATTTTCATTGGCTGCATATTAACCGTCCTTTCCAATGGCCTTAGAGTGGCCGTTGCCGGATATTTTGGACAGAATTATGGCCCTGAAATGCTCCATGGACCCGCACATATTTTTCAAGGATGGTCTATTGCCTGGTTCGGCTGGATTGGTCTTTTTATCGTCAATTGGCTTGTTGGGCAAATTCCTTATAAAAACGGTGAGCCACAATATCGACTTTACGAACGATGGCGATCTGAAGCCAATGGTCGTTCAGTATCTGAAAATACAAATTCATTACGTTTCCATTTCTGTGCTCTTCTGCTTATTCTTTTGAGTTTTGCAGTGTATGTAAATTTTTATGCTGCTGCCAAGCCAGTAAATTTGAATGTTACGTTGGATACATTGCCTGTTAATATAGCAGGTTGGAAGGGAGTGAAAAACGATTGGCTGCCTCAAGAAAAGTTTTTCCCCCACCTTGATAACAGTTTAAGCAGAGTGTACCGTGATCAGTCGGGAAATTCTGTCTATCTTTTTATCGGGTACTATGAAAAACAGGATAATGACAAGAGACTAGTTAGTTATCTTTCAAGACCCCTGCATGACAATGTGCAGCCCATCAGTATCACGGCAAACCGATCATCTTTTCAAGTTGCCTCGTCTTCTTTAAAAACTGGCACGTCAAACCTGGCTACCCTCTTCTGGTATCAATTCCCTGCTAAATTGAAGTTGACGGATCGCCTGCAAGTCAAGTTGCATGTTTTAAAATCCGGCATCTTACAACGCAAGAACAATGGTGCAATTGTACTACTTGCCACCCCTGAAACTCTAGGTGACGAAAACAATATGAGATCCGTCCAGGCAATGCAGTCATTTGCCGCCGCTATCGCACCTGTCATGGATGAATTATTTCCGTGAAAGGATGAAAGCACAGAATCCTCGAACTTGCAGATCCTTCTTGTTTAGAATTCTTCATTTTCTCAAAAACTCATGCAATCTCCCACCTGGTATTTTCAACGTCTGAAAAGCATGTCGCCAGGTGAAATTCTCTGGCGCATCCGAGGAAAATCCATCGACTGGTTTGATGCCTACCAGGTTCCTCGTGGGAGATATCCATCACTTGAAGAGTCGATTCCCGATAAGGCAAGGACCAACTGGCAGCCACTCTTTCGCGTTTCCGATCTCCATGTCGGAAGTTGGCTTGCGGAAGATGCCGCTCCGGATGAACAAAAGTGGCGTGCTGGTTTAATCAGCCAGGCGGACAGGATTGCTGAGAACAAACTTTCGTATTTTCATCTCAATGAACACGACCACGGTCATCCGATCCAGTGGAACAAAGACCATGGCAGTAACAAGACGGCGCCATTGCGCCTGGCGCAGAAGATCGATTATCGGCATTTCAGTGAAGCAGGTGATTGCAAATTGGTGTGGGAACCGAATCGCCATCAGCATCTGGTAGTCCTGGCCCGGGCGTATCGAGCCAGCGGAAATGACAAGTATGCTGGAGCAATAAAAGAACAGCTTGAATCCTGGCTCGAGCAATGCCCTTACGGCTACGGCATGAACTGGCGCAGTCCCATGGAACTCTCCATTCGCCTCATCAACTGGGTATGGGCTATCGATCTGACTCTGGAGTCGGAAATATTCACTGGAAATTTTCGTGATCGACTGCTGCACAGCATCTATCTGCATCTGTGGGATGTAACCAGAAAATATTCACAGGGATCATCAGCCAACAACCATCTCATCGGCGAAGCTGGAGGTGTTTTTATTGCCACCAGCTATTTCCCGCAAATGGCTAACGCGGAAAAATGGCAAAGTGAAAGTTTCGAAATCCTCTGTCGTGAAATTGACCTGCAAACCTTCGAGGATGGCTGCAATAAAGAACTGGCCTTGGAATATCAGTTTTTCGTCATCCAGTTTTTTCTCTTATGTGGTCTGGTGGGCAGATGGTGCGGTAAGGATTTTCCTTCCCAATATTGGCACAACGTTGAGCGGCAGCTTCTCTTTATCGGGCGGTTGCAGGAGGGTGGAGGTAGGCCAGTATTTTACGGCGATGCTGATGACGGTTATGTTCTGAATCTCGGAGATTCTCATACAGACCCAAAACCGTTGTTCGCGGCAGGCGCCTTACTTTTTGACAAAGCGTTATGCAAAACATGGGCTCCCGATTACTGCGAATCCTTGCGCTGGCTTTTCGGTGCGGCTGGCCGGGAGCGATTTGCCTCCATTGCCGTAGGCGACAAGACTGACCTCATCACTTCGCATGCTTTTCGAGACAGCGGATTCTATCTGTTGCAAAGCGGGCATCGGGATGCCGGGGACCGGATCAGTGTTCTCTTCGATTGCGGCCCACTCGGTTTCGGAACGATTGCCGCCCATGGCCACGCCGATGCCCTGAGTTTTACCCTCAGGGCATTTGGTGAGGATATCCTGATCGATCCTGGAACATACGACTATTTCACCTACCCGCAATGGCGTGCCTATTTTAAAAGTACCATTGCCCACAATACCATTGAGGTGGATGGTCAGGACCAATCGAAGATGCTCGGCCTTTTTTTGTGGGGTAAACGGGCAGAGACCAGGTGTCTCGATTGGCAGCCATCAGACAATGGCGGTTTGGTAAAGGGTGAACACGACGGATACAGCCGGCTTCAGGATCCTGTGCTGCATCGCCGGACTTTGCAGCTTGATGGAAATGAATGTTTTTTCACAATAACAGATGAGATACTGACAAAAGGGCAGCATGCCATTCGCCTTGCCTTCCACTTTGCCCCAACCTGTACCATTGAATCGCTCGGCGAGACGAATTTTCGCATTGTCGGCCGCAATGGCTTTGCCACCTTGCACCTCGATGAAAAGCTCAGCGTTGAAATATTTCATGGAAACCTGCAGCCACCCCTAGGTTGGGTAAGCAAGGGATATCACCAGAAGCAACCATGCTCGGTCATCGTGGCCAGGGCTGACATTCACGGAGACACGGTGTTGTCCTGCTCCATCTCCTTAATGTGAGGATCAGGAGGCTTTAGTTATCTGTCATGCAACTTCGTGCCCGTGTTTTTGATTCTTTTGAAAACCTTGCTCCCTTTGCTGATCGATGGAATGAACTGGTGCTGCTCTCACCAGGCAACAGCATCTTTCTGACCTGGGAATGGCTCTCCGCCTGGAATACCCATGTTGCCCAAGGTATTTCCCTCTATATCATTGCCGTTTTCGACGAAAAGGAGATACCTGTTGCTTTCCTTCCTCTTTATCAAAGCAGCTTTCAATTCTTGAAAGGTATACGTTACAAATGCCTGCGGCCAATGGGCGATTGCCACTGCGGTGCTGAATATCCTGACATCATCGCTGCTCCCGCCAGCATGACCGAGGTGTTGACCTGCATACAGGACTGTCTTGAACAGCATCAGTCCAATTGGGATTGTCTGTATTTTCGATATATTTCCGGGAAAACAAATGCTGTTACCAGGTTGACAAGGTTGATTCCCGTCAGGCGTGCATTTTTCCGATCACGAGAAGCTGTTTTCAGCAGCATCACCCTGCCCGATAACATTGAAAAATTAGACCGGAATATGAGCAGTTCCCTTTCTCTTCTGGTCCGCAGACAAAAAAGGAAACTTGAACAATTGGGCAGGCTTTCAATCAACATCTGCCAATACGAACAGGAAATTCCCCTTTATCTCGACAGCCTGTTCAGCCTTCACAAAAAACGATGGGAATCGGTGGGGCAGCAGGGAAGTTTTGTCCGACGTCCCCTGATGCGTGATTTTTATGCAGGCTTTGCGGCGATGGCTCTCGAAAAGGGATGGTTAAAGCTTTTTTCCCTGCAGATCGAAGGTGTTACCCTGGCTGTACAGATCGGTTATCTCTACAATGGGGTATTCTCTCAGATGCAGGAAGGATTTGATCCGGATGGGCCTGGCGGGCTTGGCAATGTTCTTCGTCATGAGGTTCTGAATTGGTGCATTAACAACAAGGTCAAGGAATATGACTATCTTGGCGGCGACGAAGAACAGAAATTGAAATGGGGGGCAAAGCAGCAGACAGGATACCACCTGTTCTGTGGGGCAAAATCGTTAAAAAACTCTTTACTGGCCATGGCCGATATATGGCCAACCGGACGATTCATTGCCGAAGGGCCTCCAGCAAGTTATGGATGTTCGCATGATTGAAACGGATATCTGTCTGAAACAATACATATATAAGCCGTGGCCCCTCATGATTCGACGAAGGTTCCTGGTAAAATCCTTCTAAGTGATTGTTCTGCTATTGAAATTCCTCTTCTTATTCAAGACTGATGCTATCAAGATAAAGTGTCAGCGGCTTTTCCTCCTTTTCCACAAAAAAACCAAGTCCACGAATAGATGCAAGATCCATTCGCCGAGTCTCCGGGGCGATCTTGACCTCTGAAAGAGGAATCCCAATCTTTGTCCAGACACCTGCCGGCAACGAACAGTTATTGCTGTAAAGGTCGCTGTATTTTCTATCGCCATTCTCGAAAGGAGCATCATGAATCCGGACATGGAGAGAGACTGGGTGCGAGGCAGGATTGTATACTGCAAAGTGCAGTTGCGTATACCCAAGCCAGTTGCCCGGAAAATGCTTCAACATCCTCCCCGACCATGGCCCCGGGTACAAGGAGAGTTGCAGGCTGCGCTGTCCTGTAAAGGCCTGTTCATCTGAAATCGATGCCTTCCCGGTCGTGCCTTCAAAGCGACTTCCTTCAAAGGGTGTTTCAAAGTCTGCCAATAAAGGGAATTGGTGCTTTGCCAGAATTTCATCCGTAAAGGAACTGAAAACCGGCCAAAAGACAAAACTGATCAAGAGCAGCGCTGATCCATGAAGAAAAAAATTGTTCTTTCCGTGATAACGTGAACGGTATGAGAAATACAGCGATACACCCGCTATATCGGCAACTATATCTGAAATTTCTGGAGATTTATCAGAAAGGAAGCTTTGGATGCCTTCAATCGCAAGAACACTAAAAATTACTATGGACGAGAAAAAGACTACGTATTTGGCTGATCTGAACTCAAAAAGCCATGGACAGGTGCTCTGAAGAACGAGGCAACCAAGGAAAAAAAGAAAGAAATGGCCGCTTTCCCAAAGATGATATAACGAACGATTGCTGATCTCAGGTAAAACTGTTCCCGGGAGAAACAGGGCGACCAGTGCAATGAGGGCCGTAAAAATGAACAGGGAGTTTCTGTTTTTCCAAATGGAAATCGACAAAGTACGAGCCTCTTGTCTGAAGTGCAGTAGTTCCAACCTGATCTGAAAGTACCAGCTTTATGGGATGACTTCCAGATCAAGTCGGAACTATTGCATATCAATTCTCCATTTGCAGATCTTCCTCCTGATTGAGCAGGATGAAACCAACGGTTTCCTTCGGATGGATCGTTTCGAGATCTTTGGACCGCTCCTCTTCAACCTTCACTGGGGCGCCGGTTGCAGCAGCACCTCTTGTTCTCAAGGCGCAGGTGTCGGCGTTGTTGTTGGTCTGCATATCCGCCAGGAAAAGCGGCGGTTGCTGAAATGTCTGCTGGAAGGGGATGGTACCCCAGGCATCGGTCAAACCGGCGGCAGCCTTGGCAACTTCGAATTGCAGAGTCCCGATCGTTCCCATTCCTGGTTCCCATGCGATGAAATTGACGGTTTCCTTGACGTGGACGTTCTTGTTTTTCTCTTGTTCCTTCAAATAGTAGGCAAAGCTGGATGTGGTAATTTTTGAAAGCCGGCCGCTGATGGTATCGGTCTCGTTATCCGAAGCAATGGTCGTGATGACCACAGGTATTTTGTTGAAAGGGGCGCTGAACCTTATGTTTTGGTTCGTGGGCACGCCGGTAAAGGTTCCCGCTTCGACGATGGAGCCATCTGGCAGGATCGTGCGCCCTTTTTCCATGACAATATAGGAGACGGTTTCTTCAAGATGGTCACCGTCCTGATAGTCCCACTCGGCGATTTTGATGTCGAAGCCTGTTGCATCGACGTTGCGCAGGCGGATCACCCCGGGGTCGGCGTCGTTGAACCCGGCCGGGCCAACGATGACTACGGGATTCTGGAAGGTGTTCGGGTTGAGGGTAACCCGTCCCCATTCGCCGGTTACTGGAATTTCTCCTGTCTCGATATTCAAATTGGGGACTTGCTGCTCTTCAGGTTGGGCGGTGATCGTAGTGATGGCGGAATCGGTAGCGCCTTTGTCATCCGTAACCTGGAGGGTCGCCGTGAATGTTGCGGTGGTGGTGTACGTATGGGTAACGGTTTTGCCGGTCCCCGAACCGCCGTCTCCGAAGTTCCAGCTGTAATTGGCAATAGAGCCGTCGCTATCCGTAGAGGCGGAACCGTCGAAGGTGACTGTCATGGGTATCGTGCTGCTCAACTGAGTGGCGCTCATGACCGCGGTTGGCGCTTTGTTGACGGAAACGGCGGCATCGACCATAACCGGAGTGCTGATTGAGCTGGTGAGTCCGTTGCTGTCTATGACGGTCAAGGTTGTAGTATAAGTTCCGGCTGTGTTGAAAGAGTGCGACGCGGTATTGCCGGTGCTTGAAGAGCCGTCGCCAAAGTTCCAGGAATAGGTTGCGATGGTGGCGTTGTTAGCGGCTGTGGATCTGGAACCGTCAAAGTTTACGGCCAGCGGAGCCGGACCCGCGGCGGTGGAGGAAGAGATAACCGCGGTTGGCGGAAGAGGTTGAGCAACAGGCGCATCAGCGGTCACCTCCTCTAATGAAGCAGGGTTGTCGATCAATGTAAAAGCGAAGGGTGTGGATTGCGGACTTTCCGTGCCATCGCTGAAGGTGGCGGTCAGTGTGAAATTGGTTGTGGTGGTCGTCAGGGTTACTGGACAATCCATGGCAGTGGCAGTGGAATCGTGGGTTTCACACGCAAATACACCTTCCTGGTACAGTTTGAAGCCGGAAACTACTGATTCGCTCGGTGGAGTATAGCTCCAATCTACATGTATGGTTTGAGTCGTCGTGGCCGAAGCGGAAAATGGCAGGGAGCACAGAAGAGTGAAAAGTAATCGGATGAAAGTGAGTTGCATCGTCTTCTCCGGATGAAGGATAATTAATAAAGAATTTCATCAGAGAACTTTGCATGAAGCGTGCCAAAGTGCTGATTAAAAAAATTCAAAATAATAACGTAGTTTTATATGTGAAAAGACGAAAAAGCCATTGGGTCGGCATTACCATTCTGAAATCCAAAATACCTTTCTTAGCGGCTGTTACAATGTGATGGGGGTTAAAAAAGTGGACATCAACGGTTTGGTTGCTCTCAATGACAGGGGGGAGGTCGGATGACAGCGTCGAGGAAAGTCAAGATGACGTTTTTATCCTTGTCATCTCGAGCGGAGCGAGAAATCCCATCATTCCCGATAGGATGAAGGTTATGATCCCGCCCCCCGCTGTCGAGCGAAGCGAGAAATCTCTTGTTGCCGAGGATACCTTCCTTAGGGCGGATGATGGCTTCATGAGATCTCTCCCTTTGGTCGAGATGACAGCGGGGGCAGGTCGAGATGACTGAGCATGAAAAGGTAAAAACCAGGGCAAAGGCCATGCTCCCGTCCCCTGCTGTCATTTCGAAGCGAAGCGAGAAATCCCATCATTCCCGATAGGGCAAAGGCCATGCTCCCGTCCCCGGCAGCTTTCCCCTTTTTTCTTTCGTCGGCATAGTGTATCTTCACATGTGACACAAATTGCCAAACAACCACTGCAACCAACTGATTATATACATTTATCATGTTACATTTCATGCTTCACAAAAGGTATCAACCATGAGAGAGTTCTTAACTTTTAAATCCGGGAAATTTTATTTTAACGAAAAATATGATTCCACCCAAATTGACAGCCTGCTGACG
>Ga0075012_10005894_pt1 | contig 11173 bp, 11 predicted proteins | sample All_14_2_FD_71474 | JGI IMG/M metagenome (GOLD analysis project Ga0075012, IMG submission 71474) | Freshwater microbial communities in response to fracking from Pennsylvania, USA - Allegheny Zone_MetaG_DW_15 | ecosystem: Environmental > Aquatic > Deep subsurface > Groundwater > Drilled...
GGGCAAGACCGACGCCCAGGCCAGCGCCATTGCCGACAAGGCAGTCCGGCAGAGCCAGGGCAGCGGGCGCGAGAAGGACATGGCAAATTGGCAATCCCCGCCTAGTGAGCCGATGCGGTGGCTGACGCTGTTCTACACCTATTTCAACGTCCAGTTGAACGCGCAATGGGAGACGGGCAAGTCGGCTCGCCGGGGGGACTGGCGCAAGGCGGCCTCGCTCGGTTTCTGGTTCCTTGTCGCCGCGCCGCTGGCTGACGCTCTCCTCTCCGGGGATATCCCCGACCCTGACGACGAGGAGGGCAGCTCCTATCTTGGCTGGTCGATCCGCAACATCTTCTATAATTTGTGGTCGGGCGTGCCTGTCGCGCGTGACGTGGCTGCCTATAGCGAGCGTTCGCAGATCGGCGAATACGCCACGCTCGCGACGACGCCGATCGGGCGGATCGAAGAAGTAACGGCCAACGCCTGGCGCGTCGGCAAGAAAGCCGTCGTCGAAGGGGAGGCCGATAAGCGCTGGGTGAAGACGGCAATCGAGACGCCGGGGTACTTCCTCGGCCTGCCGACCGGCCAGCCTGCCGCGACCGGCCAATTCCTTTGGGACTACTCCAACGGCGACACCGACCCGCAAGGTTTTTCGGACTGGTATATGGGCTTGAGTAAGGGTAAGGTGCCCGCCGATGACGAGTGAGGCAACCCATGGCTGTTGAGAATGAGATCGCCTATAGCGGCCCTTACACCGCCAATGGGGTGACGACGGTTTGGCCGTTCTCATTCATCGCCGCCAGTGCCGAGGAGATCGGGGTTGCTGTTGACGGCAGCGAGCTTGGCGACGCCAGCTTCGCGGTTGCCCTTGCCGACGACGGCACGGGGGCCGTCACGATCGAACCGGCTATCCAGTCAGGCTCCATCTACATTTTCTCGAAACCGAACTTCCGCCAGGAATTTGTGTTCCAGCGCTTTGGCCCGGTCTACCCCGATCGGTTCAACCCTCCGCTCGACCGGGCCGCGATACGGGATATCTATCTCAAGTCCGCCGCAGATCGGGGGTTGAAAGCCCCGGTCGGTGAGCAACTGGCCGAGCTGCCGTCGGCGGCTACCCGTGCAGGCAAGGCGCTGATGTTCGACGCCGACGGCGGGCTGATGCTGGTTGACTTGCCCGGCACGCTTGGGGTGGGCCAGGATCGTTGGCCTTTCACAGCGGTTGCTGGGCAATCCGTGTTCCCCTGCCCCGGTAGCGCTGGCAAAAGTCTGGACGTTTCGATCAACGGCGTCGAGATAGTCGAGGCAGCATCGTTCACGCGGGCGGGCGACGATATCACCCTACTTAGGTCCGCCAACGAAGGCGATATAGTGCGGGTTGTGGCGGTATTGAGCGTGCTGCAAATGCAGTCGCGCGCCTCCTCGACCACATTTAGCGCGGTAAGCGGCGGGGCATCAAACACCGTATCCCAAAAGCTGGCCCAATTCCCGAACCCAATCGACTTTCCCTGGTCGGCGGCGGGCAACGGAACAGCAAACGATCGAAATGCGGTCGCGGTCGCTGACGCTCGCGGCCCGATCGTCATCACCGCGAACCACCGCATATCGTCCAACCTCACCTTCACACACCGCCCGGTGTTCCTGTTCAACGGGCGCTTGACGATTGATGCGGGGGTGATTGTTACTTTCTCCGATGACTACGAAGCGGCCGAAACCCAGATATTCTATGGCGCTGGGGCTGTCGCGGGGTTGTCGAAAACCAATGTCGCGCATTTCGCCGGTGATCTTTTGAACGTGGCGAACGATAGTGTCGCGCGTATCCAGAAAGCCTATGACGCCGTAGTAGTGCGCGGGTTGGTCGAATGGCCGTCTGGCGATTTCTACTCCAACGGGACGATCATAACCGCCACCAAAGGTCAACACACAAGAGGCAAAGGGATGCGGGCGTCGCGGTTGCTTTGGCTGACCCCCACGGCAAACGGCATCCACCACTACACCGTCGAGGGGCCGCGCGTCGAGGACATTGGTTTCGATATGGCGAACGCGAACACCCTAGCCACGGCGGGGGTGGGCATCCTTCTGGGTGCAGGCGCGGTCAATAGCTCCGTCTCCGACGTGCGCATACAGCGCGGCTTCGCCGGAGGTGAAAACGTCGACTGCTCCGGCACGCTTTGGCAGAATGTCCAGATTTTCGATATGCTAGAGTATGGTAAGCGGGCCATCAATTCGGATAACGTGTCCGACCAGAACGTGTCCGTATCGGCGTTTTCCACGGCTGTCGATTTTAGCAGCACGGCGGGGCTGACGCCCGGCGATCCGGTGCTGTTTAGCAACGGAGCCAACGGTACGTTTCTGTATCTCACGTCGCCGACCCGCGCGCACGTCGTCATCAACGATATCCTTCCCGTTGGGGGCAACACCGCGAACAATGGGGGCGCGTTCGCCGCAACGGTCCTCGCGGTCCGTACGCCACACCGACTGGGTGCGCTGCGTCTGGAAAACCGTTGCGAACTATACCGGGGCACGAACAGCACTTATGCCGGTGGGCACTTCTATATGACCATCACCGCGGCAAGCGATGTAAGAGGCTCCCGGCCATATGCCTGCCGCTTCACGGCTTGCGACATCGACAGCGCGCACGAGGGCGCGTCGATCGAGAAGTGCGACGACATCACCTTCTCCAACTGCTATCTGTTCAACCGCGCGGGGTACGCGGTAACATTGGAGGGGACTTCGCGCCGGGTTAATTTCCACTCGACCACGATCATGGCTTCGTGGCTCGAAGCGATCTATGTCAAGACCGGCGCAGTCGCGTGCAGCTTCGTCGACGGCAAAATCGTGGGGGCCAACCGGAGCGGGCTGCTTGCCCCTGGCGTCACGATAGAAGCGGGGGCAGGGTTCCGGCTGACGGGCAACGAGATCGGAGGTCCTAACGGGTTCGGGGGCACCCCGACAAAGCCTTGGATCGTCGCGGGAGGGGCGGCAACAGGATTGCGCATCGGCGACAACCACACCGCAGGCTGCGCGAACCCCGTTGGTGAAGACAACTCGACCGGCTCCTCGAAACTCATAACGGCGGACTACCAATGATGGCTCGTTACTCAAAATACCATAAAGGCGAAGATCAATGAGCGACGCAGACGGCGGGCGGCTGCTCGCGCGCATCCCTCGCGAAGGCCTGGCAGCCATACCTTGGGCCGGTGGTGTGTCTTACACCCCCGATAGTGCCGCCGCGCAGCTATCGAAGCTCAACTACGAGGTCGATGTCACCACCGCACCTTACTACTGTCCGACAGATGGTGTCGCCAACGCGCTGCCCGCAATGCAATTCGCGGCCAATGACGTGTCGGCGCGCGGTGGCGGCGTCGTATGGGTGCCGCCTGTCCTTTACAATATGACGGCCGGGCAACTCTCGATCCCCAGCAATGTCGCGCTTGTAGGCCGCGCAGACGGGCCATTCGACCATAGCGCGCTTCCAACCGATGAGGTTTCGGCCCCAACCTTCCTGCTCGGTCACGCCTCGCTATCGCCGCTTCGCTTCATCGGCAACGGCGGCAAGGTCGCCAATGTCGCCTTTTACTATCCCAATCAGGTTGCGCCAACCGCAGCGACACCTACGGCCTATCCCGCAACCTTCCTTATCGACGAAGGCGTCGCGGGTAACACGGTTGAAAAATGCACGTTCATCAACGCCTATATCGGTGCGGACATCCGCAGCGGGCGCACCACGTTCGTCAACAACAATATGGGCTGCCTCTATCGCGACTTCGTGATCGACAAAGCCCTCGATTTCGTCACGATCGACAATAATAAGTCGGAGCCTTTCTGGGATATCTACGCGGGCAATCTCGCGTTCCCGCAGACGCTTGACGCATGGGTGTTGTCAAACAGGATCGTCTTTGAAACCGCGCGCGTCGATAGCCTCAACGTGACCGGGCATAAGACATTTGGGGCTTATGCGATCCACTTGACGCGGGACAGTGACGACACCGGGCTGGCGAACCGGAGCGGCTACGGGAGCTTCATCGGCTGCGAGTGCGATTATATTGCCTATGGCGTCATCGCCCGCAGCGCGCGCAATTCTGCCAAGGGATTTTCCTATGTAGGGTGCGGGTGGAAACCAAACCTCTCCGGGTCTGGCGTGTCTGGCAAGTCGGTTGTCAAGGTCGAGACGGGCGGCACGGAACCACCTGTCATTTCGCTTGTCGGAGGCACGGTTCAAGGCAGCGACGCGCATTGGACCGAAGGCAAGATCAATAATCTGGCGGCGGGCGCAGGCGCGGTCGCAACAGCACTTGGTGTCAAGGGGCTGGAAGCGGAGGACGCCAAGGCGGTCCATTATGACGATGCTATAGATTATCCCGACCCCTCAATCGGCTTGGCGGTCAAGGAGCATGGCGTGGAAATCGACGCGCTTGGCGTGACCGTCAGTGCGCAAGGCAACGCCATCACGGTGAACGCCGGGGCCATCACCCAGGTTAGCGAGGATTTGACCGATTTGGGCGATACTGTCGAGACGTTGGCCCTAACCGCAAGTGTCGAATATCCCACGATCGCCGATGGCCTGGCGGCGACCACAGAGGGCGGCTATTTCGTAGTTCGTGAAAGCGGCGACAATTACGTCACGCGCTACCAAAAGGTTGGCGGCGTCGAGGTCTACGACAACGCGCTTGCAAGCAAGTCCGTAACCGATCAAATCCAAGCGACGGTGGCAATCGTCGATCGCCGTATCGACGATCAGGCGCAAATCGCATGGAGTGTGCTGGCGCAGGTCAATCCGCTCATCCAGCCTATGGCCAGCATCGCGGCAGACGGGTGGCAGGCGAGCGTGGTCGCACCCTCCGACCTGTCGATGCTCTCGACTTCGTTTATTCGACAGGGTTTTACGAGCAGCGGTGTCTCGACGCTCTATGTCGATCATCCGCTGCTGACTAAGCGTGTGCGTCAGCCCTATCCCAATCAGGCCAACTTTACCGCCAATAACGTCGCGTTGTCCGATTATGTCTATGCGACTGACGCGATCCCCGGCGTGACCAACAACAGCGCCGAAATCAGCCCCAAGCCGACAGCGGACTGGGTCATGCCGTCCCGGCTGCTGGTCGGCAATGTCATCCATTGGGAGATCATCGCGTTCCACCGTGACGCCCGGCTTGGCCGTCAGGTTGCCTGCGTCAAGGTGCGCGCGACCGATGGCACGACGACGACTGCATGGCAGACGGTTTCCGCCACCGCGATTTCTACCCTGTGCGAGGATCGGGCATCGGTCGCGGTGTTCAAGGGTGATCTTGATGTCACCGCGCTGGCGACTGGCATGGTTTGGCTGGAGGCGCAGGCCATACCGTTCATCGGTGCGGCGGCATCGATCCGCACGACCGCCGACTATAGCGGACAGGCCCAGTTTTCGCCACGCTATTTCCTCAAGGACGTGGCGCGCGCCGCCGCGCCGCCGTTGGCGTATGTGTCGCCGACTGGCAACAACGCTACCGGCGTATGGTCCACAGACGCCGCCACCGCCAAGGCAAACCCCTTCGCAACCGACGCTGGCGCACGCGATGCCCTCTACACGACCGGCGCGGGAGTCACGGGCGGCAAGGCTGACGGGTGCCGCATCCGTATCATGGCGGGCACCAACGTCCTGACCAACTCGATAACGACGCTCAAAAAGCGCCTGGACGTTGCCGCACTGGTGATCGAGCGCGACCCCGACAGCCCGCGCGCGAGCTGTATCGCCAGCTTCGGCGCGGCGGGATGGGGACCGAACACGGGCGTCAAGGCAGACGGGACCGGTGTTTCGCTGCTTGCTCCGCTCGATGAGACGGCAACCCTGTTCTACGATGTGTCGTTGTTGCGCACCGGGACCTTGCAAATAGCCTCTACGGCGTCTGGCGCGGTAACGGCCAAGCATTTCGTCCAGTATCACAATGTCGTTCTGGACAATGGCGGCTACACCGGCACTTGGCTTGCCGGTAACGTCTTTGACGCCACGTTCGGGCTTGAGATTGCGAACGGCGCACCATCGCTGCTGAACGGATCGACGTCGCGCCGGCGCATGTTTCGCGGCCTCAAGGCGACCGGCGTGGGCCTCGAAGGCAATCTTGTCGTGGGCTGCGAGATCACCTCGCCCACCGCAATCGCGCCCTCGACGGCAGGATCGAACGGCATCGTCGCCTATGCCAACCGGCTGATCGGCGCGACGACAAACACGTTCAGCGAGGGCAGTTCCGTTTCGGTACTTGACCGCTTCGTGCTGGCGCAGAACCTTGTCGAGTTCACCGGCGCGTCCAGCACGCCGCGCGGTGTCAGCATCAGCGCGGACGGTGGTACGGTCAGCCTCACGCATCCTATCGTGATCCACAACACAGCGACCGGCATCGGCAGCGTCGGGCGGTGGAACATCCTGTACGACGATACGACCGGCACGGCGCGAACGCACAAGCTCCAGCGGATTGCCGGGAATCTGGTGCCGCAGATCAATCACAAGGGAGACGAGTTCAAGGCGGACGCTGCGAAGATCGGTAACTTCGCGTTCGAACACGGTGTCGCGAGCGAGGGCAACTACTCCGTCTATGTCGATGCGAGCGGCGGCGTAGACAGCTTCCGCCAGTTCTATCCCGGCATCGGCTCGAAGATCGCGAACGGCGACCCGCTGTTCGTCAACTACCAGGGCACAGGCGGCACGACCTCCGTCCCCGTCGCCGGTGCGGGTGGTGGTGATTACCACCTGCAGTCGGGTTCGTCCGCCAAGAATATGGTCGCGACACCCATGCTGTCGTTCGATCTTGGCGGTGCTGCGCGCGGGCTAGGTGTGCAAGCGGCCGGAGCCTATGCGTAGGATAAAACCATGCTGATCCAATCGCTCAAGCAGCATTTTCCGGCCCGGTTTCCAGAGTGGATGATGGCTGGTATGCTTTCAAGTTGGGGTGCATATGTGGTGCTGCACCCCGAACTGTTCACCGATCCGCGTTCGGCGTCGATCTTTGCTGGCATGGTATGGGGGTTGGTCGCGCTCCTGATCGGGATGGTGCGCGCTTTCGCCCTGTTCGCCCGGTGGGTTGATAGACACGAGAAGAGGTGCGCGGCATGACGCTCGGCCTCTCTGCTTCGCAGTTGGTGCGCTCGGTTCCGAAGCCGCTGCCGCCCATCACGCAGCCCAAACCATTTGTCGACGACGCGCGCAACGGCTGATAGGGGCCAGATAATGAACCAATACGAGCAGCCCACGGCCGAAGACACGCGGTTCCAATTCGAGATCATCAAAGGCCTCGGCGAGAGCGTGCGCCAGCAGACGGTCGCGATGGTGGAAATCCAGCGCATACAGCTCGACATGGTGGAGCGGCTTTCACGCATCGAAGCGCGCGATCACACCGAGGCCTATGCGCGGCTCGAAGCTAAGGTCACGCGGCTGGAGGAAGAGCGTATCCGCCGAGAGGGGGCCACCGGCATCCTCAACGCCATCCTGAAATCCCCGGTGATCGCTTGGTTTGCGGCTGCCGCTGTCGCGGTGTATGTTGCGCTATTCGAGAAAGGCTGAACCAATGGACGCTATCGACAAACTGATCGACGACGTGATCGGCCGCGAGGGCGGCTACAGCAACCACCCGTCCGATACGGGCGGCGAAACCATGTGGGGCATCACGAAACGGGTCGCCGTCGCCAACGGGTACACGGGCGAGATGAAGGCGCTGCCGCGCGAGCGGGCTGCCGCGATCTACCGGATGCAGTACTTCACCCGGCCGGGCTTCGATCGAGTGATGGGCGTCTATCCGCGCGTCGCCGAAAAGATGTTCGACATGGGCGTCAACATGGGGCCGGGCGTCCCGTCGGGCTTTCTCCAGCGCGCGCTCAACGCGCTGAACCGGCAGGCGAAGGACTATCCCGACATCGGCGTCGACGGCGACGTTGGCGGCAAAACCATCGCCTCGCTCCAAGCGTTCAAAGCCAAGCGTGGGGTGGAGGGCGGAGCCGTCTTGGTAACGGCGCTGGCCGTCCTCCAAGGCGAGCGCTACATCGCGCTGGCCGAAGGCCGTAGCGCGAACGAAGATTTCCTCTATGGCTGGCTGGCCCATCGGGTGAAGCTGTGACCGTCCTAAATGCCCTTAAAGGCATCGGCGGGGAGTACGAGGTCCAACGGGTCATCGGCGCGTTCGGTTCGATCGTCTTCATTATCGCAGCCCCCGCGCTTGTCGCCTCCGGCCTCGTCCAAACGTCCCTAGAGGCTTTCTGCCTTGCGTACCCGGCGGGAATCGCAACCTGCATCGGCGCGACGGCCGGTTCGATCGCGCTCAAGGACCGCAACGTCGCGACGTCAAAGGTTATCCACGACACCGGCGCGGTCCCGGCTCCGCCCCCGCTCGGCCCCCAAGTGCAACCGGGAGATGTAAACAAATGATCGTTTGGTTGACCGGCCTCGTAGGCCGCAAGCTCGCCGTCCCCGTCCTTATCGGCGCTGGGCTGCTCCTGGCTCTCGCGCTGTTCGGCTTGGTCCGATCGTGCAGCGCCGATCGTGTTACGGAACAGGCCGAACAGACGAGCCGATCGGGCGAAGCCATCGCCGACGCGGCACAGAACGCCGTTGCCACGGTCGTCAACGCCAACGAGCGAGAGGCTTCGGTCGACGCGATCGTTGCCCAAGCTGCAAAGGAAATCGACAATGCGCCTGATCCTGCTACCGCTCGCGCTGCTACTCTTCGGGCTGTCTGCCTGCTCGCGGAATATCGTAACGACCCCGCCTGCCGGGTGCGCTAAACTCATTCCTTCGGCTTGGGCCGAGGGGGTGGAGGGTGCGGCGCTCCCCGCTGGCGACGCCGTGAGCGACTGGCAAAAAGCCTTCGTCGCGCAGAGTGGCCAGCTATCCAAAGCCAACGGGCGAACGGGTGACGTCATCACTATTTTCGCCGGGTGCGAAGCCATGGTAAACGCGGCGCGGCCGAAGTAGCACGCGCCGCGTTCGAGGCTACAGCAGGCCGAGAGCGGCCATGTAGGTTTCGGCTTCGGCGCGATCCTGCTCCCGCGTTTCCCGGTCGATCGCGCGCAGCCGGATCATATTCTTCATCTGTTTCGGGTTGAAACCCTTGGCCTTATATTCGAGGAACACGTCCTTGATGTCGTCGTTGATGCCCTTGCGCTCTTCGAGCAGGCGCTCGGCGCGTTCGATGCCGAGGAGCAAGTCCTTAGCGGCGCTGTTGTCGATGTTGTCGGTCATACTTTCATCTCCTGTTGACCCGCCAGAACGGTGTTGATCCGTACAGCGTGTTCCGTGGCGCGACGTACCGCGTCGCCCGGCTCCATCGCTATCCCCTTCGAGATGCGACCGTGGCCCATATGCACGAACTCGCATTCGTATCGGGTCGGCTCGCCGAGGTGGGCCAACCTCACGAGCTTGTCGAGTATCCAACCTTCGGGGATATCGTCCATCTTCATTTCCTCTTCATCGCTTCCAACAGAATATCTTGCACCGAGCGTTTGCTCTCGCGTCGGTCCTTCACCATCACGTCGACCGTCTTCTCGGCGATCAGCCGATAGCGGTAGACGGGCCGGTCCAGCCCCGATTGGAACTGCCGCATCGGGCCGATCCGTTCGATGATTTGGTCGTCGCCCTCCAAGTCCCAACCGCTGGAGAAGTCGACGAGGATGTTGCCGCCTTCCTGTAGGTTGGAGCCATGGCCCGCGCTTTGGGGGTGCGCGAACATCAGGGGTATCTCGCCCCGGTTCCATGCGTCCTCCGTCTCGCGCTTGTCGTCGAAGATGCGGCCTTGCGGGAAGTGGGCTTTCAGCCGGGCAAGATCGCTCTTGAACTGGTAGGCCACCAACACCGGAGCGCCGCAAGCCTCCTCTATGATGCTCTCCAGCGCCTCCAGCTTCTCGTCGTGGATCGGCTCCCATGCGCCCTTGTCGTCGACGTAGAGCGCGCCAGCGGCGAGCTGGAGGCACTTGTTCGTGCGGCTCGCCGCGTTGAGCGCTTCGACTTCGTGCGTGCCGAGGATGCCCTCCAGTTCGAGAAACATCTGGCGCTCCATCTTGGTGTATTGCTCGCGCGCCTTCGGCGGCAGCGTCACCATGATATCGACCTCGATCACTTTCTGGAGCGGCATATAATCGGCCGGGTCGATCGTGATGCAGACATCGCGGATCGCCTCTTGGATTTGCTCCTGGGCAAAGTCGAACGGCTCGATCCCGTAACCCGATTTCGCGGGACGGAACCACCGATCCTTGAAGCCCTCGAAGGTGCGGCCGAGGCGCTTGCCCTGATCGACGAACCAAAGCTGCCCCCATAGGTCTTTCAACCCATTCGGCGACGGCGTGCCCGACAGCAGGATCATGCGATTGCAATGGGTGTGCGCGACCTTGGCCAAGGCGGCGGCGCGCTGCGATCCCTTCACCAGCCGGTGCGACTTTAGCCGCGTGCTTTCGTCGACGATGATCGTGCGGAAGGGCCAGTTGCGGCCATAATGTTTCTGGAGCCAAGGCAACTGCTCGTAGTTGGTGGTGTAGAACTGCGCGGGCCGGGCCATGGCTTGGAAGCGCTCCGTCTGGTTGCCGATGATCGGCACGATGTCGAGGTGCGCCGTCTGCTCCCACTTCTCGGCCTCCTTGGGCCAGGTGTTCTTGGCGACGCGCTTGGGCGCGACGATCAGCGCCGGTCCTTCACCCAGCTCGGCGATGGCCAGCAGCGGCATCAGCGTCGCCGATGTCTTGCCGCTACCCATGCGGCAGAAGAGCGCGCAGCGACGATGCTCGATGATATGTTCGAGCATCGCCGGTTGCCACGGCCGGGGGGTCCAGAGTTTACGCGAGGTCATGAGAAAGCCGCCAGCCCTTCCGCTTTGGTGTCCGAAGCCAACACCGGGACATAGCCCCCAGCGTCGTACCGGCGCTGATCCATCTTCGGGTAAGGAGCCTCCGGGTACTTCAATGCGCTGCGCATTTCGCGCACCTCTCGCCTGCCTCCGTTCAGGAAAAAGTAGCGGTGCTTCGGTTCGGGCTTGACCGTCTCAATGCCGTTGTCTTTGGCCCACTGTTTCGGGTTGGTAATGCCTTTGTCGCGGAGCGACATGGGGTGAACCCGCGACCCGTCGACAAGATACAGATGGTCGTGGGACACCGAAGCGCCAGTGTATATCCAGTTTGTCGCTTGATACACGCAACCCGCGTGGCCCCAGCTACTATCAGCGAACGACACCACGGCGCTGGGCCG
>Ga0075012_10005895_pt1 | contig 11171 bp, 12 predicted proteins | sample All_14_2_FD_71474 | JGI IMG/M metagenome (GOLD analysis project Ga0075012, IMG submission 71474) | Freshwater microbial communities in response to fracking from Pennsylvania, USA - Allegheny Zone_MetaG_DW_15 | ecosystem: Environmental > Aquatic > Deep subsurface > Groundwater > Drilled...
CAGGTCATGCGGATCGGCCCCGGCATTCCAGTCGCTGACAGGCCCATGGCCCTGGAACTGGCCCTGCGGTTCCAGCGGCGGAAACGGCGAGGCGGTCGGTCCGGTCGGAAACGCCGTCGGAAACGGATCCGGGGGCAGATGGGGATGTTGCAAATCTTTATGGTCTTTAGAGACCGGAGAATGGTGAGAATCGAAAGGGTCTGACGGGTCGTCGGTCATCGCTTCTGCGCCCCCCTAGAACTGGAAATAGATGAAGGGGGCCACGCCCTCAGGACGCACCGCCTCGACCAGCAGGAAGGCCACTCCGATCAGCAGGGCCAGCGTCAGAGACGGCGCACCCTTCAACCGGACCGCCATCCCCTCGATCGCGCGCGGCGGCAGCCAGTGCATGGCCAGGCCGATGGAGATTAGCCCCACCAGCAGCGGCGTCGCCATGACCACGGCCTCCCACCGGCCCAGGCCCGCCAGCATGGCCATAGCCAGGTCGAAGGTCTCGGCCCGGAACAGGATCCACCCCAGACAGACGACGTGGAAGGTGATCAGCACGCCCAGCCAGGTCGGAATAACCTTGCGCTCGCCGAGCGCTGCGCGCCCGAGTCTCTCGAAGACCTGCGCCGCGCCATGCAGCGCGCCCCAGGCCACAAAGGTCCAGGCCGCCCCGTGCCACAGCCCGCCCAGCAGCATCGTGATCATCACGTTCACGCAGGACGACACGAGGCCTTTCCGACCACCCCCCAGCGGAATGTACAGATAGTCCCGCAGCCAGCTGGACAGGCTGATGTGCCAGCGTCGCCAGAAGTCCTGCATCGACGACGCCCGATACGGCTGGTCGAAATTGCGCGGGAACGAATAGCCCAACAGCGCGGCAATCCCGATCGCCATGTCCGAATAGGCCGAGAAGTCGCAATAGATCTGCACCGCATAGGCATAGACGGCCAGGGCGATATCTCCCGCACCATAGGCCGACGGATCGAAGAAGACCGGGTCCACCAGATTCACCGCCAGCTCAGACGCGATGACGGTTTTCTTGAACAAGCCCCAGACAATCAACAGGAAACCGTGCGTGGCCATTTCCCGCGTCAGCCGGGGGGCCCGCTCGAACTGGGGCAGAAGGTCGGACGCCCGCACGATCGGCCCGGCGACCAGATGCGGGAAGAAACTCATCAGCAGCATCACGTCCAGCAGCGACCTGGCCGGGGCCGCCGTACGCCGATAGACGTCCACGACATAGCTGATGCCCTGGAAGGTGAAAAAGCTGATCCCGACCGGCAGGACCACCTGCAACAGCGGCAGGTCCCGCTCCCAGCCGACCTGGGCCAGAAGCTCGACCGCTTGCTCAATAAAGAAGCCGTAGTATTTGAAAAAGCCCAGGATCAGCAGGTTGATCGCGACGCCGGTCCCGACCAGCCACTTGCGTCGCCGGTCGTCATCGGTGGCCACGATCAGGGCCGCCACGCCCCAGTTCAACACCGCGCTTAGGATCAGCAGGCCGACGAACCGCCAGTCCCATTGGGCAAAGAAGAACCAGCTGGCCAGCAGCAGGAACAGCTTTCGCCGCCCGTTCTCGCGATCCAGGCTCCAGCTGGTGAAATAGACGAACAGGAAGAAAACGCCGAAGGCCAGGGTCGGAAACAGCATCAGTCGCTCCCTCCCCGCTGGGCCTTCCAGGCGTCATAGGCGGCCAGGATGTCGTCGGCGAAGATGCCGCCGATCCAGTCGCCTCCGGCCGAGGTGAAATGCACCCGGTCGCCGCGCATCAGCGGCTCGTCCATCGTCGCGAGTTTGTCCGCCGAACAATCTCCGCCCATCCGTCCGTGCCAGTCCCAGAACGCCACACCCATGTCGGCCGCGACCCGGCGTTGCACGTCCCGGACCAGCGCCAGGGAAGGCGGCGGCGCGCGGCGGCCATCGGCGCTGCATCCGCCCGTAACGCCCGATCGCAAGGCATCGGGGGCCCCTACGATCATCAGCGAGGCCCCGGGTGCCAGCCGTCGCAGACGCGTGACCTCCCCCCTCAGCAGGGCCTCATAAGCGACCGGGTCCAGGGCGTCGTCGAACCCTTCGTTGGTGCCATAGGCGATCACGATCAACTGTGGACGCCATATCGCCAGCTGGGTCCGAACCACCGTCTCGTCGCGCGCGGCCAGGTCGCGCAGGGTCGATCCTACGACACCGAGGTTCGATATCTCGACCCCATGACCCGCCCAGCCCAGGGTGATGTCGGTCAAGGCCGCACCCCCGCGAAGAGGACGGATCACCATTCGCTCCTGAAGCGCGCCGATGATGGCATCGACACAGATCATGCCGACTTCGGGCGCGGCGAAATCCACCTCTTCCCGAACCCACTGCCCCAAGACCTCGAACCCGCCGGCACCGGGTCCGCCCATGCCGCACAGGCTGACATAGGTCAGCTCGAACCCCGGCTCCGCGACGAACTCCATCGCCGCATCGGCCCCGAATGTGACAGACTGGACGCCGGTCAAGCCGACGCCTTGCAGCGGCAGGCCATCCGCAGGCGCGAGCGGGGCAAGGAGTGTCGACCAATCTGTCGCCGTCACTCGGACCTGGAACGGACTGTATCCGGCATAGGGGACACCGGGCGGCAGGATACCGCGGCCCGCCCGGCCGAAACGCTCCTGCATCGCCGACCTCAGGGCTCCGGTGATCCGGTCCCCGGCCGTATGGCTGTCGCCGATCTGGACGATGCGGACCAGCCGCTCGCGCTCGCCGGTCTCCAGGCGGTGAAGTCCCTCAAACAGTAGCTCCAAGGCCTCCGGCTGGCACAGCCCCCCGGCACAGACCGTTGTCCCCGGCGCGGGTAGGCTCTGCGCGACATAGGGCGTCTGGGACAGGGCCGCGCTCGCCGCCGCCATCGTCAGGACCATGGCCGGAACGGCGAAGCGCATGGCCTCAGGGCGCGGGGGTTGCGGCGGGGCCGATACCGGCGTCGCTTTTCAGCCGCTCGGCCACAGGGGCGCTGATCCTCAGATAACCGGCCATCGACATATGGATCCCGTCATTGGCCCGCATCAGCTGCCGCCGCCCGCCGGCACCGCTCAGATAGGCCTCGTATTCGCCCTCGGCGTTCGAGGTCAGGTTGACGGTCTCCAGATACGGTACGCCAAGCGCCTTCATCCGTCCCTCGACGACGTCGTTGACGATCGTCATCCGGGCATCGAAGGACGGTCGCTTCATGCGCGGCAGCCCGACCCAATAGACGGCGACGTCGCGGCTGCGGAGCAGGGCGACCAGATCGTCCACCCGCTGGGCATAGGCCGCCTTCCATCCTTCGGTGCCGAAATCATGCACGACGCCGTCGATGCTGATCCCCTGGGCGTCGTTGGTGCCGAACAGGATCACCGCGACATCGACCGGCTGGACGTCCAGCTGCCGTGTCGTCTTGGCGTGGATGTCGACATAGTCATAGCGCGACAGGCCGGTGGAGACCTCGCTGAACTTGGTCACGGTCACGCCCGGCGTGCCGTCCAGTTCGCGATACAGGCCGGTCCACAGCCCATCGGCCATGGAATCCCCGAACACCCCGATCCGTAACTGGCCCTGGGCCATCCGCTGGGCGATCGGGGTGACGGCCGAGCGTATGGTGGGCGCGGCCGGCAGGGCGGCCTCTGTCTGCTCAGTGGCGGGCGCTGGTGGCGGCGAGGCCGAGGCATTGGCCGTACTGCCCAGCATCAGTGTGGGATGACGCAGCCAGGCTCGCCCGTCCGGCGTCAGCAGCAGGCCGATCAGCACACCGACCACGACGGCCGCCGTCAGACTGTTGATCCCCACCTTCAACGCGCGCGCCCCCGGTCGTTCCGCTGAACAAGCCCAGCGTTAAGACCTCATAAACCAGATCGGACCCGCTGCGCCATGCCCCACCCCCTTCGCGCGAGGAACAGGGTTAAGCTGTCACCCCGGTGTCACCCTGGGGGCCTCAGCCCCATTTGCCCTCGGCCCAGCGCGCGGCGAAATAACCGCCCAAGGCCGAAACCGTCGTCAGCGTCGTGCCCCAGCACAGGTCGATGATCGTCAGCTTCGTCGACCACACGTTCAGCGTCGCCTGGTTGGTCAGATCATAGGTGGCATAGGCCACGAACCCCAGCACTGCCCCGTTCAAGGCCGCCCGTGTCCAGTTGCCTTCCTTCAACGCGGGCGCGATGGCCAGGAAGACCGTGCCGAAGATCGATACCAGATAAAAAATCACTGCCGCCTTCATGTCCGGCTTGTCCGCCAGGATCGGCCCCAGCACCGGCTTGTAAAGCCGGTCGGTCATGGTGGTCAGCCACACCGCGTCGATCGCTGCGAACGTCAGTCCCGCGCCAAGATAGGCGGCTATGTATTTGATCATTCGTCACTTCCCGTTTCAGCGGCTGACTTCAGCCGATAGTGGCTGACGGCCCAGGTCCGTCCCTCGTCGTTTCCGAACAGTCCCGCCGTGGCCATGTAGAACCGCCGCCAGCGCCTGCGCCACAGGGCCGCGTCCTCTCCATAGGTCTCGCGCATCAGCTCCATCACCCGGTCGGCATTGGCATCCATATTGGCCAGCCAGTGATTGGCCGTGCGGGCATAGTGGGTGCCGTTCCAGGTCCATTCCTGCTCGACCTCGAACAGGTCCGGGAACTGCCTAATCAGACCCTTGCTGGGCATGACCCCGCCGGTGAAAAAATGCTGAGCGATGAAGTCACCGCTGTCGCCATGATCGAACCGGTACGGCGCATCGCGATGGGTGAAGATGTGGATGAACATCCGCCCATCGGGTTTCACCCATCCCTTTGCTCGCGTCAGCAGGGCTCGCCAGTTGGCCATATGCTCGAACATCTCGACCGAGACGATCCGGTCATAGCGGTCCCAGTCGGCCAACTCCGGCCGAAAATCATTCATGTCGCAGGTAACGACGGTCAGATTGGTCAGCCCCCTCGCCTCGGCCTGCGCCTCGATATGCCCGCGCTGTCCATGGCTGTTGGAGACCGCCGTGATCCGCGCCTTCGGATAGTGTTCCGCCATCCACAGGCTGAGCGAGCCCCAGCCGCAACCCAACTCCAGGATCGTCTGGCCGTCCTGCAGATCGGCGTGTTCGCACGTCTCGGTCAGGGCAGCGACCTCGGCCTGATCCAGCGTCTCGTTGCCCGTCGGGTACAGACAGGACGAATATTTCAGTCGGGACCCCAGGCAGATCTCGAAGAATTCCGGGGCCAACTCGTAATGCTGCTCATTGGCCTTGTCGGTGTGTTCGGCGATGGCCCGTCGCGCCATGTCCCGGGCAAAGGCGGCTTCGTCGTGCGGCCCCTCCCGATCCAGCCGCAGCCGCGCCTCCGTCACCAGGCTGTCGATGGCCGGCCGGGCGACAAAATCCGGAAAGGGGGCATCCTGAAGCTGGCGGATGGCGACATTGGCAAGGCTCATGCGTGACGGGTCCTGAAAAGGGGCGACGATCGTGACGATCCGGTCTTGCAACCTAACGCCGTCACAGGCGTAACGGCTCCGCTTGGATCGGGGAAAGTTACGACACGGCGCATCCGCCGGATGCCCTCATCCGAACGATGGGGTTTGGCGTAACTATTGTCGCACCATACTGCTGGAGACCTCATGACCGCCCACCTCGTCGCCGATGCTACGACCCAGCCCGTCCGCGGCAAGAAGATCGCCGTCGTCGGCTCGGGCATCGCGGGCCTGTCCTGCGCCTGGCTGCTGTCGAAGTCGCACGACGTGACCCTGTATGAAGCGGACGACCGCATCGGCGGCCACTCCAACACCGTGGAGGCACCGACCCCCAGCGCCCCGGTTGCTGTCGACACCGGTTTCATCGTCTATAACGAGGGAAACTACCCCAACCTCAGCGCCCTGTTTGAACATTTGAAGGTGCCCACCAAGCCGGCGCATATGTCGTTCGCGGTGTCGATCGACGATGGGGCCTTCGAATATTCCAGCCACGGCATAGCCGCCCTGTTCGCCCAGAAGCGCAACTACGCCAGTCCCAAATTCTGGGGCATGATCGGCGACCTGCTGAGGTTCCAGAAACAGGCCCCACGCGATCTGGCCGAGCTGGAACGCACGGACGAATCCCTGGATGCCTATCTGACGCGGAGGGGCTTCGGCACCCTGTTCCGCGAGGCCCATCTGCTACCCCAGGCGGCGGCGATCTGGTCCTGTACCATGGGGCAGATGGCGGATTATCCGGCTGCGTCCTTCATCAAATTCTACATGAACCACAACCTGCTGAAGCTGGATCTCAAGCCCACATGGCGGACGGTCGACGGCGGCAGTCGCGAATATGTCCGACGTCTGGTCGCCGACTTCGACGGGACCGTCGTGACCAAGGCTGGCGTGACGGGCGTGGTCCGCGGGCGTGACGGTGCCGCCCTGCGCTTTGCGGACCAGCGGGTCGAACGGTTCGATGCCGTCGTCCTGGCCACCCATTCCGACCAGGCCCTGCGTCTGCTGGAGGCCCCCACAGCCGAAGAACGCCGCCTGCTTGGCGCTATCGCCTATCGTCCCAATCGCGTGCTCCTGCACCGCGACACCAGCCTGATGCCGAAGCGGCGCAAGGCCTGGGCGTCCTGGACCCATATGGGCTATTCCGAACGCGCGGGCGAAGGCGGCGTCACCTACTGGATGAACGAGCTTCAGGGTCTGGATGGCCCGCCCCTGTTCGTCAGCCTGAACCCGGCGCGCGATCCCGATCCCGATCTGGTCCTGGGCCAGTGGGATTATGAGCACCCCGTCTTCGACATCGCCGCCGTCGCCGCGCAAAAGGACCTGTGGAGCCTGCAGGGGCAGCGCAACGTCTGGTTCGCCGGCGCCTGGTTCGGCGCGGGCTTCCATGAGGACGGGGCCCAGGCCGGCCTGGCCGTCGCCGAACAGCTGGGCGGAACGCGGCGCCCCTGGACGGTCGCGAACGAGAGCGGCCGCATCCATGTTTCGCCATTACCCCAAACCCCGAGCGCCAACGACCTGCTCGGCGCGGTGGCGTGACGACGGACGCCTCAGCGCTCTATGTCGGCCGGGTCACGCACCAGCGTGTGCGAACTGTCGATCACCGCCTGTCCTACCGCGTCTTCATGCTGCTGCTCGACCTGGACCAGGTCGAAGCGGTCCGGTCCCGCCTCAGCTTGCTTGGCAGGGGTCGGTTCGGTCTGATGAGCTGGCGCTCGGTCGATTTCGGTGATCATTCCGACACCCCGCTCCGCGCCCAGATAGAGGCCCATCTGGCCGCAGCCGGTATCGACCTGGACGGCGGTCCGATCCGTCTTCTGACCATGCCGCGTATTCTGGGATACGGCTTCAATCCCATCAGCGTTTATTTCTGCCACCGCCCGGACGGCACCCTGGGGGTCCTGCTCTATGAGGTCAGCAACACCTTTGGCCAGCGCCATACCTATCTGGTCGCCCAACCCGCCGACGGCGCGGGTCTGATCCGACAGACAGCGGAAAAGGCCTTCTTCGTCTCTCCCTTCATGGACATGGGCCTGACCTATGACTTCGTGGTTCGCCCGCCGGGCGAGGCCGTGTCGGTGGTCGTCGCTGTGCGCCGGGGTGACACGCCCATACTCACCGCCAGCTTCGTCGGAACGCGCCGCCCGCTGACCGACTTCGAATTATTGCGCGCTTTCCTGACCCACCCGCTGCTGACTTGGAAGGTCACTTTTGGAATCCACTGGGAGGCCCTCAAGGTCATGCTGAAGGGGGCCCGTTACCGGCATCCTGCGGCCCTGCCTCACCGGCCGGTGACCGTGGGTCGAACGTCGCCGTCGCCATAGGCCGCGCCAATTGCGCCACATCACCCGTATGGGAAGCGTTAGTCCAAGCGGAGCCGTGAACCGTTAACGGATGACCGCGTTCATTTCGCCAGATGCGAGTGAATGCCATGTTGAAATATGTCCTGCCCGCCGCCGCCGTCCTGGGTCTGATCGCCTTCAGCGCTCGCACGGAAACGCCCGTCAGTTCCGCCTTTGAAGCCCAGGCTGAGGTCCCCGCCATGGGCTGGCACCTCAGCCACGAAGGGCGAATGGCAAAGCTGGCTTATGGAGTGGCGAATTCCGACCAACTGGCGCTGATGCTGACCTGCGAGCCGGGTGAGCGGGCCGTCGTCGTCTATGGCTCTGTGCAGCCGGACACCCCCGGCCTGACCACGGTCAGCTATGCCCCGTCACCGATCGACCCGATGTCCGGAGCCATCGAGGCCCGGTTGCCGCTGGGCGACCCATCGCTCGGCAAGCTGCTTAGCCAGGGCCGGCTTGACGTCGAGGGGGACGCCGGAAAAGCCACCTTGCCTGCAGACAAGGCCGAACAGCGCGTGATCGGGGAGTTTCTCGCCTATTGCGGAAATGGTCGCGCCTGATCACATCCTCGAATAAGACCAATGCGGGGGCGCGATCATGACTGGCCTATTTATCCTTTTGGCCCTGTTCGCGGTTCAAGATCAGCCGCCCGCGTCGGCCTGGACCTGGACCCTGTATGATGGGGAGAACCCCGTCGTCCTTGCTAACGAGGTCCCCGACACAGCCCATCTTCGGTCCACATTCGAATGTGAGGCAGGATCGGGCGTTGCCCAGGTCTCGATCTATGACTTTGGTGCGGTCTCAGGTTTCGTCCGCTTCGGTTCGGGAACCGCAGTCGCCACCAGCCAGATCGCTTCACCTCGCGACGGCACTCTGACGGCACCTTTGCGGACCGACCATCCCGCCTTCGCCGCCTTCGTGACGGAGGGACGCCTGACGCTCACCGTGGGGGATCGGCAACGGATCGTCGAAGTTCCGCGGCCCCATCTTGCGAAGCTGCGCCGCTTCGCCGAACTGTGTGCGGGCTGATCCCGCTCGGAGACATCGATGCGCGCCGCCGCTGCCATTGTCGTCATGGCACTATCTGCCCTGACCGCCGCCTGCGCCTCGATGGAGGCTGTGCCCCTGAATGCCTCGCCCGTCGATACGGTCGCTTCGACCCCGCAACCTCTGGAGGGCCACGACTGGTTCTTCGACAGTGAGGATGGACAGGCCGCGCTTCTTTACGGCCTGGCGGACAGTGACGACATCTGGCTGTCGTTGACGTGCCGCCGTGACAGCGGCGCGCTCAGCCTGTCCCAGCCCGCGACCCCGGCGCAGCCCAGGGTGATCGCGTTGGAGTCCGGCGGCGACACCGAAACCTATGCGGCGCGTGTCGAACCTTCGGAAATGTATGAAGACGGCCTGTTGGTCGCCTCGGCAAAGACGGCCGACCCCGTGTTCCAGCGGTTCCGTCGTGTCGGCTGGCTGGCGCACTACGGCCCGGACTACCGCGCCACCATGGTGCCCCAACCCGGATCCGCCGATCGGATCGATGCCTTCTTCGCCGTTTGCGGCTGAGAGATCAGCCGGCGTTCGGCATGACCGTCACCATGTTCTCATAGGGCGTCGTCGGTTCGACACCCGGCGCCAGCGCCGTTGGTGCCGCGGTTCCCGCCTCTCCGGGCAGGGACCGAATGTAGCGATAGACGGCCCGCCGGTCCGCCTCCGACATCGCGCGGACGCTGGGCCAAGGCATGATCGGCAGGTCCTGACGTGTACCCAGCATCTCGACCCATGCGTCCTCGGTCATGTTGGCTGTGGTCAGCCGCAGATTGTGTGCATAGGTCGTGCCCCAGGGGCCGCGAAAGCCGACCGGATTACCCTTGAGCCACTCGGTCTCCTCGACATTCCCACCGCGAGGCGCAAAGCCCGGCGTATGGCAGTCGTTGCAGCCACCGACCTTCACCAGATACCGACCCGCCTCGATATCCGACGCCGCCACGACCTGGGGCGCATCGGTGGAACTGGACACCTTCATCTCGGCCCCATCGCAGCCGGCAATCGAGCCGCCGATCAACACCGCCAACGGCAAAACATAACGCATGGCCAAGCCTCCCTTCCCCAACAGGGCGCGAGGAGAGAACATCGGTTCGCGACAATCGGTCAAGCCTTGAACAAGGTAAAAACGCCCGGCTTTATCCGGGCTGGCTGGTCACGCCCCGATGCCCACACCGACAGGACAGGTCACGCCCGTCCCGCCGATGCCGCAATATCCCGCCGGGTTCTTGGCCAGATAGCCCTGATTATAGTCCTCGGCGAAATAATAGAGTCCGGCCGGGGCGATCTCGGTGGTGATGGTGCCCTTGCCCGCAGCGCTCAGCGCGGCCTGGTAGGCCTCACGCGACGTCTCGGCCTGCGCCCGCTGGTCGTCGTCCAGATAGTAGATGGCCGAGCGATAGGTCGTGCCGACGTCATTGCCCTGGCGCATCCCCTGGGTCGGATCGTGGTTCTCCCAGAAGGCCTTCAGCAGGTCGCCATAGGTGATCTCCTGCGGATTGAAGACCACCTGGACCACCTCGGCATGGCCCGTGCGCCCGGTGCAGGTCTCTTCATAGGTGGGGTTGGGCGTGATCCCGCCGGAATAGCCGACCGACGTCACCCAGACACCCGGCAGCTGCCAGAAAATCCGCTCCACGCCCCAGAAACAGCCCATGCCGAAGACAGCCGTCTGGAACCCTTCCGGATGCGGACCCTTCAACGGGCGGCCGCTGACGAAATGGACCTCGTCCGTATGCAGCGGCGTCGAACGCCCCGGCAGGGCGGTGTCAACGGTGGGCATCTGGGTCTTGGCGGAAAACAGCTTGTCGAGAAGGCTCATGGTACGGGCTCCGATCGCGTCAATCCTCTATATGGGGTTCGGTTGGCGCTTGCCGAGGGGGGCCGGGTGTTCTATCAGCCTCGCCTCCCTGCGATGACCTTACGCAGGCGTTTCGCGACGGTGAAACGGACAGGTGGCGGAGTGGTCGATCGCGCACGCTTGGAAAGCGTGTGTAGGTGAAAGCCTACCGAGGGTTCGAATCCCTCTCTGTCCGCCACCGCCCTTTGATCTGGTGGATTTCACCGCTGATCCGACGTCCCGTATCTCGCCGTGGCTCAAGCCGCCGTTGCGGGGCTTCGATGCGGGGCCCATGATCCTCGAGAGGTGGCTTCCTTCCGGGTTTCCGGCACTCGCAAGCCCGACAACAGCATTTCAAGAATCTGGCAGTGCCGTCGTGACCCGTTTTGACCCGCCTTTCGATGCCAATGCCGATTTGGCCGATGCGCCGCGCGTCGGTGGGCGGCAGCGGCCGCGGGATGCCGCCACCCTGATCCTGACGCGGGTGCGGCGAGGTCGGTCCGAGGTGCTGATGG
>Ga0075012_10005897_pt1 | contig 11169 bp, 10 predicted proteins | sample All_14_2_FD_71474 | JGI IMG/M metagenome (GOLD analysis project Ga0075012, IMG submission 71474) | Freshwater microbial communities in response to fracking from Pennsylvania, USA - Allegheny Zone_MetaG_DW_15 | ecosystem: Environmental > Aquatic > Deep subsurface > Groundwater > Drilled...
CATGACGACCCGGTCGCCCTTCTTGATGGTTTTTCCGTGCATCACAACGTCGCGCGTCGCCACCCGGCTCATGTGGGCCAGCGGCGTCTGCCAGCGGATGGTCTCGGAGACCATCGACAGCACCAGATCGGGATTGGCCCGAAGCTTGGCGTATTGATCCGGGTTCTTGTTGAGCGCGAACACACTGCCGGAGATGGTGTTGCGGGTGGTGTCGTTGCCCCCGACGATCAGCAGGACGACATTGCCCTGATAGGCATCCATGGGCATGTCCCGGGTGGCCGGATTGTGCGCCAACATCGAGATCAGGTCATTGCCCGGCTGAGCATTGACCCGCTGGTTCCACAATTCCTGGAAGGCCCCAAAGCACTCGAAGATCGCCGCGCCCTTGTGCTCCCAGCTCTCCACCGGCCCGTGGCCCGGCATATTCGTGAACATATCCGACCACCAGGTCAGCTTGCGGCGCTGTTCGAACGGGAAGTCGAACAGGGTGGCCAGGGTCATGGCCGTCAGCTCCTTGGACACCAGGTCGACCCAGTCGAACTCCTTGCCGATCGGCAGGGAGTCCAGGATCTGCCCGGCGCGCTCGCGCACCTGCGGCGACATGGCGTGCAGGTTGCTGGGCGCCAGGGTGGGGCTGACCGCCTTGCGGCCCTGACTATGTTCCGGCTCGTCCATCGTAATGAAGCCCGCGGCGCCGCGACGCCGCTTACCCATGATCTTCTCCTGCTCGATCTGGGCCTCGAGGTTTGGCAAGCCAATGCCCTCGGCCGAGGAGAACGCCTCATGGTCGGTGTCCACCGCCATGATGTCGTTCCACTTGGTTATCGACCAGTAAGGGCCGTATTCGCTGTCCGGCGTGAAGTGGACGGGGTCTTCGCGGCGCAAGCGCTCGAACACTGGCCAGATAGTGTCATTGTAGAAGCGGTCCACCCGGGCAGGGTTCAGTTTCTCCAGCGGCGTGGCCGCGACTTCGGCCGCCGCGTCAGCTGCTTTGATCTTCGTCGCTATGTTCATGACTTCCATCCCCGTCCGTGGCTCGTCCGCCGAACAACAGGTCCACCCGCAACCCACGGCGGCGACCCTGACAAGGCAGTCTGACGCCGGCTCACAACCATGTCAACGGCCATTGACTTGGTCGGACGGGGCCATTTCTCTGATGCTCAGCCTGTTCTCCGGCGTCGGCTTGACGTAGAGGAACAGACTGAGCGCCAACCTGGTTCGAGCGGGCTTTTTCGGATGAATGACACTGTGGCGCTCGTTGATCTGCCGGCTGGTTCCCGCAAGCGCGACGCAGAGGCGACCCGCGCGGCGATCCTTGAGGCGGCAAAGACCCAGTTCGCCCTTCAGGGGTACGATTGCACCGTGCTGCGGGACATAGCCCGCGAAGCCGGCGTCGATGTGGCCCTGGTGAAGCGCTACTTCGGGGGCAAGGAGGCACTGTTCCTGGAGGCGTTGAACGCGTCATTCGGGACGGATGACGTGCGGGGGTGGGATCGCGCGACGTTCGCCCATGAGGTCGCCGCCGTGTTGGCGGGTAGCCCCCATATCGACGAGGCCAGGACCCACAGATTTCAGTTTCTGCTCCGCGCCGCGACATCGCCGACGACCGCGCCGCTCCTGAATATGCTCGTCCAGGATCGGCTCTTGGGGCCGATCCGGGAGTGGCTAGGCGGGACAGGCGCCGGCGCGCGCGCTCGTATCCTCGCGGCGACCTATGTTGGGTTCCTTGTCGAACGCCTGATCCGCGACGCGCCGCTGCTGGGCCGAGAACGGGAGGAATACTTGACGCGGGTGACGGCGATTTTCGCCGCGTTGATTACCGAGGGCGACGAGCCGACCTGAACTAGGTCGTAAGGACGATTTAGGATTCCCATGAATCGGGAGTGCTGATTCAAGGCTGCTTTTTGGAGGCGGTCTTGGAAGGTGAGGTTCTGAGGGACGACCAGTGGGAGCGGATCAAGCCGTTCGTGCCGGGTGGCCGGAAGGGCAAGCGGGGTCCCCGCAGCGACGGTCGGTTGTTCATTGACGCGCTGTTGTGCGCGCCTGCGTCACGCCAGGCTGCGCCATCACGCCGTCCCGGAGGACATCGACTACCGCACCCACCGAGGGATCGACCTGGGGCTGCTGGCCAATCTCGTCAAGGGCGACTGGATCGACAACCACGACAACCTGGTGATCACCGGGCCGACCGGCGTCGGCAAAAGCTGGCTGGCCTGCGCGCTCGGTCACAAGGCCTGCCGCGACAACCGCGCCGTCCTCTACGTCCGCGTGCCGAAGCTCTTCGACGAGCTGGCGCTCGCCCACGGCGATGGCAGCGCCGGCCGTCGCCTCAAGGCCCTCGGCGCCGCTCAGCTACTGATCCTCGACGACTGGGGTCTGGAGCCCTTCGGCGTCCAGGCCCGCCACGACTTGCTCGAGATTCTCGAGGATCGTTACGGCCGGCGTTCCACCATCGTCACCAGCCAGCTGCCGATCTCCGACTGGCACGTCGTCATCGGAGAGGCCACCTACGCCGACGCGATCCTCGACCGGCTCGTCCACAACGCTCACCGCCTCGAACTCATCGGCGAGTCCCTGCGCCGCTCCGCGCCGCCATCCCAGGCTTGACCGAAACCCCAGACCAGCCCCTATATCAAACCACCAACGAAGACCCCTCGGATGGGCGGCATCATCTCGGAATGGTGGGCGCGATCATCTCGGAATAGGTGGGCGGCATCGTCGGAATCCGCAGCCCAGGCTTCAAGGTCGTTGAGGGCATAGACCACGCGGCCGCCGATCTTCCGGTAACGGGGGCCGGTGCCGTAGGTGCGGTGCTTCTCGAGGGTGCGGCCCGACAGACCGAGGTAACGGCCCGCTTCGGGGTCCGCAGGTAGCGGTTGGGGACTCGGGATACTTCCATGACGGCGATACCTCTACGCAGGGAGCTCGCCCGGAGGCGGACGCGCTCCATCATCGACTCAGCGTAGGCAGGCGGGCGTTAGACGGGAAAGGCGTAAGTCTACCCAGCGGAGGCGAGCATATACGGCCTATGTCGTAAATCGCATAACTCACTTTTATGTTGATTGCGGCATAAGATGAGGGTATGCGGAAAATCGCATAAATCTAGCATATGCGATTTGTAGCATAACAGGAGGCCGCCATGTCCATTGCGATCGCTCGTTCCTCCCATCAGGTCGGACGTCTGATTCAGCGGTTCCGCCAGGAAAAAGGGCTGAACCAGACGCAGCTCGCCCAGCTGGCCGGGCAACGCCAGGAGATGATCTCCAAGATCGAAACCGGCCAGGGCGGAGTGAAGCTCACCACGCTCTTCGATGTGCTCGCCGCTTTAGGGCTAGAAATGACCCTCGAGCCGCGCAGCCAGAGCTCGTCGGCTGACATCGAGGACATCTTCTGATGCCCCGCCGCCGCACCCACGTCCCCCTGAATGTACTGATCAACAACCGCCTCTGCGGGCGCCTGGAGAAGCAAGCCAGCGGCGCGATCAGCTTCCAGTACGACCCGAGCTGGCTGGAGTGGAAGCCGGCCTTCCCGATCTCCCTCTCCCTGCCCCTGCAGGAGGCTCCATGGCGCGGCGAGGCTGTCGTCGCGGTGTTCGACAACCTCCTGCCGGACAACCCCCACGTTCGTCGGCAGGTCGCCGAGCGCACTGGCGCCGAGGGCGCCGACGCCTACAGTCTTCTCGCTCAGATCGGTCGGGACTGCGTGGGCGCCATGCAGTTCCTCCCCGACGGTGAGGCGGCGGACGCCCTGCAGCCTATCCAAGGGACACCGATCAGCGACGAGGAAATCGAGGCGCTGCTGGCGAACCTCGCCCGAGCGCCCCTCGGCATCGACCCCGAGCAGGAGTTCCGAATCTCGGTCGCCGGCGCCCAGGAGAAGACCGCGCTTCTCCGCCACGACGGCCAATGGATGCGGCCGATCGGAACGACGCCGACCACACACATCCTCAAGCCTCAGCTCGGCGAGATTCCGACCTCGTCGGGGGTGATCGATCTCAGCGACAGCGTCGAGAATGAGCACTACTGCCTGACGCTGCTGGAAAGCTTCGGCCTGCCCATCGCCAAGACCGAGATCGCCACCTTCGGCGCGCGGCGGGTGCTTGTGGTCGAACGCTTTGACCGGCGCCGGCGAGGCGAGCAGCTCTTGCGCCTGCCACAGGAGGACTTCTGCCAGGCGCTCTCGACCCCTTCGAGCCGCAAGTACCAACGAGACACCGGTCCAGGCGTCGTCGACATCCTGACCAAGCTCCAGGAAAGCGATGATCCACTGGCCGATCAGGCCAAGGTGTTCAAGAGCCAGATCGTCTTCTGGCTCATCGGCGCCACCGATGGGCATGCGAAGAACTTCAGCGTCTTCCTGCGACCGGGCGGCCGCTTCGAACTCACCCCGCTCTACGATGTTCTAAGCGCCCAGCCGGCTTTCGACGCCAAGCGCATTCCGCACAAGGGATTCACCCTGGCGATGTCGGCCGGCGCGCGGCCCCACTGCAAGATCCTGGAGGTTCACGGCCGTCACTTCGTCGAAACGGCCAAGGCAGCTGGCCTGGGTCCAACCATCACCCGGCAGGTTTTGGAGGAAGTACTAGCGGCGGCCTCCGGCGCTGCGGCTAAAGCGCTCCAGAAAATGCCGCCTAGCTTTCCGGAGGCGATCCACAACTCTGTCGCCGGGGCGATCCAGACCCGCCTGCCGCGCCTCGAGTCTGCTTGGGAGGCCATCTAGGTCCTATTGACGAAGTGGTTTCCAAATCGGCTGATCGCTGATTCAAGGCTACTCTGGGGAGAGCAGCCTTGGTTCGTGGTCTGATGGCGGATGTGGAGTGGGGGTTCTTTGCCTCGATCGTGATCGAGACGGGTCCGCGGCAAGGAGGCCGGCACAGGGATCACCGGCTGGTGCTGGACGGGGTGTTCAGGATCGCACGGACGGGCTCGGGCTGGCGCGCCCTGCACGGCCTTTCGTCCTGACAAGACCCACAGCTGAGTTAAGTTGCCAGTCTCCTTGTCACTTCAGTGCGCACTCACCTTGAGGTGTTGCAGCCCGCGGAAAAACGGCAGCATGCGCCATGCCGGGGGTTCCTCGGGATCGACGAGGCGGAGGTTTGGGAACCGATTGAACAGTCGCGAAATACCGACCTGCGCTTCCATGCGTGCGAGAGGCGCGCCGATGCAGATGTGAGCGCCGCCGCCGAACGCAAGATGGGGGTGGTGCTTACGGCTGACGTCGAAGCGGTGGGGATCCGAGAACATCTCCGGGTCTCGGTTGGCGCCGCGCAGGGAGACGAGAATCGACTGGCTGGTCTTGATCGGGCACCCGCCCACCTCGATGTCTCTTGAGGCGATGCGGCTGGTTATGTCCACCGGCGGGTCATACCGAAGCGTTTCTTCAACCACGGCATTGATGATCCCCGGGTCCGCCTGAAGCTTGGCCAATTCGTCCGGGTGGGTCAGCAACAGCCTGACGGCGTTTCCGATCAGGTCCGTGGTGGTGAGGTTGCCGCCCACCAGGAGGGCGGACAGGTTGATACGCAGCTCGGTGTCGCTGATCGGTAGCCCCTCAGCCTGCAGGCGTGTCATGTCGCTGAAGAGATCGTCCTGCGGGGCTTTCCGCCGCAGCGCCAGCATCTGGGTGAAGTAGTCCGTCAGCGCGGCGCGGGAGCGTTCCATATGCTCGGTCTGGGCCGCGTCGCGGAAGGGGTTCACCGCCTGGATGACCCCTTCAGACCAGTCCCGGAACTCGCCGAGCCGTTCATGATCGACGCCGAGGATCGCGGCGATGACGTCGATCGGGATCGGCACGCAGAATTCCGACATCAGGTCGAACTCCGGCTCGTTCTCGAGACGATCCAGAGCCGAATCGACGATGCGCTCCACGTTCGCACGCCCCTTGGCGACCCTGGCGTAGAGGGCCCGGGCCAGGGGCTGGCGGATGCGGGCGTGATCGGGATCATCAAGCATGAGTATGCTGGTCGTCTCGGCGCGAGGTTCACCCGTGACCGCGGTCTCCGCCAGCCGACGCTGAAAGACGGCCGCCGCCTCGGCGCGGAGCGGATCGCGCCACATCTCCAAGTCGGATACTGTCGCGCGGACGTCCGCGTAACGTGTCAGGATGAAGGTGCCCGCCGCTGGCTCGCGGTAGACCGGACATTGGCTGCGCAGATCGTCCAGCACCTGGTGCGGCGCCTCGCGAAATTTTGGGTCCAGAGGCGTCAACTCAAAGATGTTCGGCAGTTGTTCACTGGGCATCTGTCGCGGTCCTAAGGTTGAGGTGCTCGAAGAAGCTGACGACGGCGTCGAGGAACGCGTCATTACGGTCGCCTGCGACCATGTGGGACGCGCCCGCTACGTCGGTGAACTGCGCGTGGGGGAGCCGGGCGACGAAGCTTTCGGCCGCCTCGCGGCTGACCAGTTCACTCTGCCCGCGGATCAGGTGGATCGGCAGGCGAAGGTCGGCGAGGCCAGCCTCGAAGGCGCCCCGATCACGACTTGATCGCTGACGGTTGGCGCTGGCGACGAAATTCGGGTCCCAGTGCCAGCGGTATCGGCTGTCCTCTCCGAGGCGGAGATTCTTTGCGAGCCCCGACAGGTCCGAGGGCCGGGGACGGTGGGGGAGGTAGGCGCTGATCACGTCCGACGCCGCCTCGAGGCTCTCGAAGCCCTGACCGGCATGGGCGCTCATGAAGGCCATGATCTTGGCTGCGCCCTCGAGGTTCATGTCGGGCACGATGTCGATCAGGGTGATCGAACTGAAGCTTCCGGGGGCCACCTCCGCCTCCGCCAGCAGACCGGCAAGACCGCCAAGCGAAGCCCCGATCAATGCCGGCCGATTCCCCATCTGCCGCGCCACGCTGGCGAGATCGGCCGCAAACAGCTCCATCTGGTAGTCGCCGTCCGCCGACCAGCCGCTTTCGCCGTGACCGCGCAGATCGAGCGCGACGGCGCGCCATCCGCGTTCCGACAGGGCCGCCGCGGTCTTGCCCCAGGCATGGCGTGTCTGGCCGCCGCCATGGGCCAGCAGAATGCCGGGCCGGCCGGCCGCTCCGTAAGCGTCGGCGACGAGGTTCACGCTATCCCCCGCCGCGGGGAAGACGATCCTTTGCGGCTCGATCATCGACAGTCCTGACTCCTTGGCGCGCGCCAGCCGGCCAGCCGATCACGCCGGCGAAGAAAGCCTCAGCCCGCCGCTGTTGAACGTCCCGCTTTCTGATTCGAAAGGCTAGTCATCGTAGCATAAAGGTGTCACAGGAAAACACATATGTGTCGGCGGTGGCATGGGCGAGGTCGTCACGGTTGAGCGCAGGGGCAACATTGCGCTGATAACGCTCAATCGGCCGGAGGCTAGAAACGCCATCCCTCCGGAGATGCTGGTGCGGCTCGCGGATGCCTGGACCGTGGTACGCGACAACCCCGAGATCCGGGTCGCGATGGTGACCGGGGCCGGCGACAAGGCCTTCTGCTCAGGGGCGGATCTTGGGCGGTTCATACCCCTCATGAGCCGCGCCCGCCCGCCGGAAGACGAGTGGGACAGGCGCCTGCTGGCCGACAAGGAAATGCTCGGACGCGGCCTTCTGCGCACCTCGACGTGGTCAAGCCGGTGATCGCGGCGATCAACGGCCACGCGATCGCCGGGGGCATGGAGCTTGCCCAGGGGGACAGACCTGCGGATCGCCTCCGACACGGCCAAGCTGGGCGTGCAGGAAGTGAAGTGGGCGATCTTCCCCGGCGGGGGCTCGACGGTGCGGCTGCCGCGCCAGATTCCCTACGCCAGGGCGATGGAGTTGCTGTTGACCGGCGACCTCATAACCGCCGCCAATGCGCTGGAGCTGGGGTTCCTCAACCGCGTGGTTCCCCAGGCCGACGTACTCCCCGTGGCGCTCGAGCTGGCGGACCGCATCGCCGCCAACGGCACCATCGCGGTGCAGGCCATTCGCAGGTCCGCCCGCGCGTGCCTGGGACGTCCTGAAGCGGAGGCTATGCAGATCGAGCCGAGATGGCCGCGCCGGTGCTCCGCACTGAGGACGCCCGCGAGGGGCCCTTGGCCTTCATGCAGAAGCGAAAACCCGTCTTTCATGGACGCTGACCGGCGCGGGGCGAAAACCGCCCGCCGCCCATAGGAGGACCATCATCACAGGATGGGAGAAGACTATGAGCGACGGATCGATCGATCTTAGGGCCGAAGCCCGGGCCAAGGCCTATGCAATGCCCCTGGAGGACATCAACCTGGCCGACACGGAGTTGTGGCATCGGTACTGTTGCTCCAGCCCCAGGCAAAAAAGGGGGAGGCGCGGCAGATCGCCCGCGCCTCCCAAGCACCCTCTCGCCCCGGGGAGGAATGTTGGGGATTAAGGGGAGTGAATCCCGCCTGGCGAAGCCTGATTGCGGGCTGGCAGATTGACGAAGGCGTTGGTACAGCGCGGACCAATCCGAAAGCTCAGTCTGCCGAAAAGCAGTGCGACCCTCCGTCTGCGATAACCGTCAATATTGTAAGTCACATTACATCTTTGATCAAGCAGCAATCTTCAGTAGACGCACGGCGAAATGTCCCGATGGCGGCGCGGGACCCGCGGCGCTGGCCCTAGAACCGATATTGAATCTCCACGCCGTAGGTGCGCGGAAAGTTCGGCTTCAGAGTCTGCCTCTGGACACCACTGGCGGAGGGCGAACCGGTCCGGAAGTCCTGATATGCGAGTTCATCGAAAGCATTCTTCACGTAGCCGATGATCGTGTAGCGATCTTGGCCGTCCTTCCACAACGCGCGGAAATCGACGACCTCATTGGCGGGTGAGGTGAAGCCGTCCTGGGCGAAGACTACGGCTTGCTGTTCATCGGTGAAGGTGTAGGTGCCGCCAAGGGTGAGGTTGCCTGGGGTGAATTCGAAGGTGTAGTTGGCGCCCAGGTTGACCTTGTTCTCAGGCGTCAGGGGGAGGCGATTGCCGACCAGCGTCTGCGGGCGGCTGCCATTGGGCAATGTCGCGCCGGTGGGACGCGCGCCCGCCTTCAGAGCCCTCGGGTCGGCCGTGTCCACGAAGCAACAACCGGACTTGAGCTCAGTATTCAGATAGGAGTAGCTCGCAAATATCAGCAGATTGTCGATCGGTGACCACTGTGCCTCGAGTTCCAAGCCCCAGCTGACGGCGTCGAGGTTAAGGAACTGAGTGCCGGTCGAACCGGTGGTCGGGTTCAGCACCACGGTCAAGGGCGCCTGGAAGCCCTTGTAGTCAGCGTAGAACAGCGCCGAGTTCAACTGGAACCGGCCCCCCAACGTCTTCTTCAGGCCGAGCTCGTAGTTATCCACATATTCCGGATCGGCGTAAGGAAACGGCGTGAGGCCGTTGGACGCAAGCCAGCCTCCCGACTTGTAGCCGCGGCTGTAGCGAGCATAAGCGTTGGTGTCGTCGTCCGGCTGCCACTGCAGGCCGAGCGTGCCGGTCCAGGCGCTATAGTCCGCCGCCAGGTCTCGTGTCAGGCCCCCATTTGGCCCCGCCCGCAGGTTCGCGAAGAGGGGGTTCGCCAGACAGGTGGCGATGGTGGGCCCGCCGCACACCACGAAGGTTGTGAAATCCGGCGCGAGCCCTTGCCCCACTGCCGCGGGGATCCCGCCCGCCGCCAACACCGTGGTCGTGGTGTTGCTCCGCGAGACGTAGCGCGCTGAATCGGTGCCCTTCTTGTCGTCGGTGGTATAGCGCAGGCCTGCCGTAAGGGTCAGTGTCTCGGTCAGATCATAGTCGACCTGGGCGAATGCGGCGTAGGAATCGACTTCGAGCGTGCCGTCCACGAACAGGTAGTTGCCGTTCGGATTCGGCGCCGCCGGTCCCCCGGTGGCCAGATTGATCGGGTTTTGCAGCGCTGGATCGCCGAGGATTCGCTGGCCCTGGGGTTGGGCATAGGTCTGATGGTATTGGTATAAGCCCACGATCCACTGCAAGGGGCCGTCCGTTTTTGAGGACAGGTTGAGTTCGTTCGAGTACCATTTCTGGTCTTCGCGATAGAAGAAGCGTTGGTTGGGGGAGACGTTGGTGGCGGTGTAGACCCCGAATGGCGTCGCCGCCGGGATGCTGAACAGACCCGTCCGCGCCGACCGGTCTTCGTCCCCCGCCGTGTCGTAGACATAGGCTTGGTACCCCGCGAGGTATTTCAGGGTCATGCCGCCGAGGTCCCAGGTGAGGTCGAAATGCAGACGCTCGTGATTGCTGAGCTTGCCCTCGCTCGTCTGGTTGGTGCTGATGACATAGGGGTCGTTGACTGCGGGATTGACGCCCGCGAACCCGAATGTCGGATTGTAGTACAACGCGGAATTGCCCAAGCCGACAATAGAGGTCGTGTCATAGCGGCTGACGACGGACTCATGCACATTGCCGACGCCGAAACTGTCATCCCAGTCGAACTTCGAATACCGCAGACGCGCGGTGATATTCTCACCCAGGTCCGCTTCGACCTGCGCCTCGACGATGTAGCGCTTGACCGCGCTGGCGTCGCCGGCCGGACCGATGTTCTTGAAGAAGCCCTCCTCACGGCGTTCGAGCGAACCGCCCAGCAGGAAGCGAAGGCCCTCGGTGATCGGCCCTCGGACCAGGGCGTCGGTGCGCCAGGTTCCGTAGTTGCCGGCCGTGGCGCGGAACTCCCCGTTGAAATCCATTGTCGGGCGCTTGGCGATGATGTTGAGCGCGCCGCCGACCGAGTTGCGACCGTAGAGGGTTCCTTGCGGTCCTCGGAGGATTTCTGTCCGCTCGATAAACAGCGACGGGGTCGCCGCGTCGAACATCGAATTCGAGAAGATGCCGTCGGAGTAGAGCGCCACCGACGGGTCGGTGCCGATGGCGTTGGTGAGGCGCCCGAAGCCTCGGATCGAAAGGCGGTCGTTGTTGGTGTAGGTCAGGCTCGGCGAGACCCGAGCCAGGTCCTCCACGTTGGCGACGCCGAGCAGATCGCGGCGCTCGCTGGTGTAGGCGGTGATCGCCACCGGCACATCCTGCAGGGACTGTTCGCGCTTCTCGGCGGTGACGACGAGTTCCTCGATCGTGCTGCCGCTATCTTGCGCGACTGCGTCGGTCGCCGCGGTGGCCAGAGCGACGACGGACGCGCTGATGACGAGTAGATGGCGTGTGCCTAAGATGGTGATCATGTTTCCCTCCCAGCCAACCTTTTGGTTGTGCCGTTGATGTTAGCTCGACTGTAA
>Ga0075012_10005899_pt1 | contig 11166 bp, 8 predicted proteins | sample All_14_2_FD_71474 | JGI IMG/M metagenome (GOLD analysis project Ga0075012, IMG submission 71474) | Freshwater microbial communities in response to fracking from Pennsylvania, USA - Allegheny Zone_MetaG_DW_15 | ecosystem: Environmental > Aquatic > Deep subsurface > Groundwater > Drilled...
ATCTCGATCTTCTGGAACGGGGACTGCACCTCGTCGAGCTTCTTCGTCACCCGGAATCCGATCGAAGAACCGGAGATTTCGAAGTGTTCGGTGTACCAATCGGCGGGTGCGCTCATGCGGGGTGAGACCTTGCATTGAATTTACTGGAGACGGCGGATTGTAACGGATGGGCGTGAACGACATACGGACCAGTGGGTGACGCGCCACTAAAGTCGTTCGCACATCGTTGCGCAGGCTCGCCGCCAACTCGGGCGAGGGTCTGGGCGGCTTCCCGCCCGTCGGCAGCGCAACGGACCCGCCCCGGCAGGCCTATCAAAAACGCTAGTTGCGGCGTGTTTCGCGCACGCCTAGCGTGTCCTTCAGCACCTTCGAGGACAGCCGCATGGGCGAGTGGGACGACTATTACGACCAAGCCACCCAGCGCAACATCGGCCTGGTGACGCGTGACGAGCAGAGTCGCCTGCGCCAAGCGCGGATCGCCATTGCCGGAATGGGCGGTGGCGGCGGACTCGCCTTGACGACACTCGTACGCATGGGCGTGGGGAACTTTCACATTGCCGACTTCGATACATTCAGCATCGCCAACACCAATCGGCAAGCCGGTGCGATGTCCAGCACCATCGGCCAACCCAAGGTGGAGGTGATGGCGGCGATGGCGCGCGACATCCAGCCCGCGGTCCAGTTGACGAGCTTTTCAACCGGTATCGGGCTGCACAACATCGATGCCTTTCTGGATGGCGTCGACGTCGCGGTGGACTCGCTGGACATCTTCGCTCAGCCGGCGCGCAGGCTGTTGTACGCCAGAGCTCGCGCCAAGGGCATTCCCGTGGTGTTCTCCGCACCGCCGGGGTTTTCCGCCACGATCGGTGTCTGTGTCCCCGAGGGCATGAGTTTTGAGGCCTACTTCGACCTGCGTGATGACATGACGCCATTCCAGATCATGGCGGCGTTCATTGTCGGACTGACCCCGGCCGGCACACACTGGAGCTATAGCGACATGTCGCGGGTTGAACCCGGTGAACAGGCCGCGCCGTCCAGCGCTGCGGCGCTGACCTTGATGACTGGCGTGCTGGCCACCGAGGTGTTGGTCATCCTGCTGAAGCGACGCACACCCATGGCCTTGCCACGCTATGCGCAGTTCGATCCGTACAAAGGCATCTATCGCAGGGGCAAACTGCGTTGGGGCAATCGCGGACCGATCCAGCGTCTCAAACGCTGGCTGGTGGAGCGCAAATTTCGGCAATTCGAAGCCAAATACAACGCGGCGGGCTTCGAACCCTTGCCGAGCGCAGACAATGCAATCGAGCGCTGATCGTCGGGTGATGTCCCTCGGGTCGCAACGGTTGCCGCTGCGGGATGCCTCCCGGTACCCGATCCGGCAACGATGCCGAGCTCGCCAAACTGAGACGTGATCCACGCCTTTGCTCTGGACTATCGGAACTGATAGTTGTGGCAAGTACCTGTCCCGCCTAGCTTCTTGCAAATTGACACAATTGGCGGTGATACATGAAACGTGATTCTGCGCATGGACCTGTTGCGTGCCTGCTCGCCGTTTTACTGGTGCCCGGACTGGTGGCTGCAGAGGACGCCAGTCCGTCGGTCGAGGACGATGTGCAACGGCTGGATCAGATTCACGTCACCTCACGCAAACGTAGCGAGTCCTTGCGTGAAGTGCCTGGCTCGGTGGCCTTGGTCGACGGCCCGCAACTGGCGCGCGACAGCATTCGCTCAGCGGCCGACATCGCCCGCCTGGTTCCCGGCCTGCAGATGATTCCGCAGCTTGGCAATGGCGAATACAGTCCAGTGATCCGCGGTTTGTCGACCAGTTTTGGCGAACCCAATGTCGGATTTTTCATCGATGGCATTTACGTCGGATCGCGTTCGGCACTCGACTTTTTGCTTGGCGATGCCATCGAGCGCGTCGAAGTGGCACGCGGTCCTCAGTCGGCGCTGTACGGCCGCAACAGCTTTGCGGGCGCGATCAACTTCGTTACCCAGGATCCCGCCAACAATCCCGGCCAGAGCTTGCGCCTCGGTGTAGGCAGTGATGGTTGGAAAAACCTGCGCTTGCAATCGGCCGGGATGCTGGGTGACAGCGCCATCGCCAGCTATCGAGTCGCCGCCAATGCGCAGCAATCCGACGGTCACTGGACCAATGAGCTGAACGGCAAGGCCTTGGATGCCAGGGAGGATCAGGGCGTGTTGTTCAACGTTGCCTTGCGCCCGGATAGTCCATTGAATGCGCGTCTGCTGCTCAAACTGGATCGAACGCGTGCGGATGATTTCGCGCAACGCTACGTGGAAAACAACACCAGCTTCTTTCCTCCACTGAACGACTATCAGCAATACGTGGGCGATCTGATTGCGCCGCAGTCGGGCTTTGCGGTGACGCCCGGATTCTTTGACCGTGACACCCGATTGCTGGCACTCAACTTGGACTACGCCTGGGAGGTGACCACGCTGACCTCGATCACGGCCATCAATCACCTCGATACCACCCAAGCCTATGACGCGGACTACTCCGCTGCACCGCTGTCCTGGTCCAGCCTGGCTCTGGATCAAGACGAAATCAGTCAGGAGTTTCGCCTGAGTTCCGACGCGGGCAATGGTTTTGACTGGATGCTGGGCCTGTCCGGGTACCGGGCGAACAACCAACGCACGGATGGCACCGACTTCATCGGACCGGCTGCCGCGTTGGGCGGTCAGCAGGGCTGGAGCGACGAAGATGCCAACGGTGTCGGCGTCTTCGGCCAACTGAACTGGCACTTTGCGGCGGCGTGGACACTCACCGTGTCCGGTCGCGCAGCGCATGACAGCAAGTCGCTGCAGGCATGGCTGGATGTGCGTTCGGCACAGGGCAGTTTGCGGCTGCCATTCGAAGGCACCGTGGACTTCGACAGCTTTACCCCCGGCGTCTACCTCAGCTATGCCGCCAACGAGCAGTTGACGCTGTATGCCAGTGCGGCGCGTGCCAGCAAGCTGGGCGGTTTCAACGTGTTCGCGTTGTCCGGGATCATTGCCGACGATGAGCGCAGCTTCGACGCCGAGCACAGCAACAACCTGGAGCTTGGCGCGAAGTGGAGCCTGCTGGGAGGCCGAGGCTTGGCGCAACTGAGCGCCTTCGACATCGATTGGCGCGATCAGATCGTGCGCGCGATCGGTGCGCAAGGCGCGCTGATCAATGTCAACGCCGGTGAAACCCGCTCGCGTGGCGTCGAAGCATCGATGCAACTCAGCAACGGACGCGGCACCGATGCCTCGGTGGCGCTCAGCTACGTGGATTCGGCGTTCGACAACTACCAGCTGATGATCCTGCAACAGATCGGTCTTGACCCCGACCTGTCCGGCAATCCGTTGCAGTATTCGCCACGTTGGTCGGCGCAAGTCAGTGTCGGGCACGAGTTCAGCATCAGCGCCGATACCCAGGCCTATGTGCGCCTCAATGGCTTGTATCGGGACCGCATGCTGGCCGCGCCCGATGGTGGTGCATACCTGCCGAATGCGACCTATGTAGACCTTGATCTCGGCCTGCGGCATGGCGCGTGGGAAGTCACGCTCTGGGCGCAGAATCTGCTGAATGACGACGCACCCGCCTCGACCACGCTGCTGACCAATCCCGCAACCCAGTTTGGATTCGTGGCTGGCCTGCGGCCGGGATATCAGGTCTTCCAAGGCCTGGTAATGGCGCCGATTCCGCGCAGCTACGGCTTGGGTGTGCGCTATCGCTTCTGAGATTCGGCTCAGCGCTCCTTCATCGCCTCACACCTTCGGATCACGCATGCGCCTGCTGTCGATGTTGTTCAAGCGCTGGGCGATGTACCGCCTGTCAAAAGCCACCAATCTGCGCGACATCCAGCGCTGGATGCTGCGCAAACACGCGCGCCGGACAGCGCTGGTGGTGGGCGCGACGACACTGCGTTTTGAACAGTTGGAGCAGCAGGTACAGCGCTGGGCGCAGGCGTTTCACGACGCGGGCTTGCGGGTGGGCGATGGCATTCTGGTGATCATCGACGACCCGCTGTACAGCGTGATCGTGCGCTTCGCCGGTGTGGAGGCCGGGCTGGTGCAACTGTCGCTGCGGCCCGACCAGCCAATCGACTTCGTCTGCGCCTGCGCGCGACGCGCTGCGCCCAAGCTGGCGCTGCTGGATTGCCGTCTTGCCGACGCCCTCGGGTGTGCGTTGCAGACCGATTTGCCGGAACTGATCGTGTGGCCATTCAGCGCGGGTGGAGAACTGACGCAGCGAATTGCGCAATCGCCAGCGGTGCCCATCGGTGAAAAGGTGCCGCTCGAGACGCCAGTGAGCCTGGGTTTTACCTCGGGAACGACGGGTCAACCCAAGATGCTGCAACTTCAGCAGCAGCAAATGCTGGCCAGCATGCGATTGATGCTGTTGAACATCGACGATGTGGGCAAGCGCGACGCCAGCATGCTGATTGCCGTGCCGCTCCACGGCGCCGGTGGTGGTGTGTTGATGCCGGTGTTGCTGGCTGGCGGGAGCGCCATCGTTCCGATCCGCCACGATGTGGCCGAACTGGTCCACGTGTTGCGCCAGCAGCGGCCAAGCCGGGTGTTTGTCACACCAAGTCAACTGATCGACTTGCTGGACTGCGATGCGCTGCAGGACAGCGACATGCGGCCCGTCGAGCAGTTGATCTATGGCAGTGCGCCGCTAGCTGTCGCACGGATCCGCGAGGCGATCACCCGCTTCGGTCCGATTCTGCAACAAGGCTACGGAATGTCCGAGGCGCTGCCGCCGGTCGCCATGTTGCCGCCGTCCGCGCATGTCGATGATGCAAACCAGGTGTTCGACAGTGCACTGTCGTCGGTAGGAAAGGTGGCGCGTGGCGTAGCGGTCGAAGTTCGTTCAGAGCGCGGTGAGATCGTCGCGGTCGGCGAGACGGGTCGAATCTGGGTCAAAACGCCCACGGTGTTCTCGGGATATGTCGACCAGCCGAGCATGAATGCGCTGGTGTTCGATTCGCACGGTTTCTATTTCACGGGTGACATGGGCTATTTCGACAGTCGGCAACGTTTGCACGTGCTCGACCGCCTGCAGGATGTGATCCCGCGGGCCGGACTTGTCGTCTATCCACGCCAGGTCGAGGAGTACGTGCATGAATGTGTTGGCGTGAAGGAGGCTGTTCTGGTGGCGGTCGAGGAGGTTCTACATCTGGTCGTGTCGGCGCGCACGCATCCCCCGGCGCCGCCTTCCGCGGTACTGGTGCAACGTGTTGGCGATCACCTGCGGACTTGTCTGCCTGCGTACGCCATTCCGCAGCAGATACATGTGTGGCAGGACCTGCCACGCAGCGCACTGGGCAAAGTATTGCGCCGTGACGTACGGGCGGCGCTGCAGGAAAGGGGCTCGGCAGCGTGAGCGACCACAACGCGTCTTCGCGAATGCCTTATCTGGCCTATGGCTGTGGCAATCTGACGCTCGCGGCGTACTACGTCATTTCCAGCAGTTTCATGCTGTTTGCCACCAGCATTCTCGGTTTGCCGCCATGGCTCGCCGGACTGTTGATGGCGGGTTCGACAGTTTGGGATGCGGTCACCGATGTGCCGATGGGATGGTTGTCGGATGCCACCCGTAGTGCGCGTTTCGGACGTCGTCATGGTTACCTTGTGGCAGGTGCTTTGGCGGTTTCGGCGAGCAGCCTCTGGTTGTGGAGCCTGCGGGCCGATGGCCCCATGTGGTGGACAGCGTTGCAGCTTGGCCTTGCGGTATTCGCCGTCAAGACCGCACTGACCGTTTTCGTGGTGCCCTACATTGCGCTGGCGGATGAACTGGCTGCCAACGACCATGCACGCGGCCAGTTGCACGCTTGGCGTGGACTGTTCCAGTTTCTCTCGATCTTATTGACTGCCGTCGGTGGCAATGTCTGGTTCTTTCGCGCCACCGACGCGTATCCGCGCGGGCAGTTGAATCCCGACGCCTACGCGCCATTGGGATGGGGCATCGCCATCCTGGTGCTGGTCGCGGGTCTGTACAGTGCGTGGGCCACGCGACGTGCGCGATTTTCCGCGTTGCCAGTGAAACGCGAGGCATTGCTACCGCAACTGGGAAGTCTGTGGCGCAACCGCAATGCGCGTGCACTGTTCGGCATGATCCTGTGCATTGAAACGACCTTCCAGATCGGTATCGCGCTGGGTTCGCATATCTACACCTACACCTACCAGGTCGGCGCGCATCTGATTGCGCTGTTCGGCCTGGCGGTCTTGTTGCCAGCCGCTCTGGGGCAATTTCTATGGGCCCATGTTGCCGAGCGCGTTGGCAAGAGGGCCGCACTGCTGTGGGCGGCAGCGCTGGCATTGGGTGGTGCGGTACTGGGTCCGCTACTGCATGTGGGGCTGGGTGTGTTTTCCACCGATGCGGACCAAGTGGCGTACACGTTGACGCCGTTTCTGCTGCTGCAGGGCCTCGGGGTTGGCGCATTCGCGTCGTTGCCGTTCCGCATGATCGGTGAATGCGCCCGTGATGCGGTGGCGAGCAATGAAGCCGCGCCGGAGGGCATCTGGATCGGCTTCTACACCCTCGGCTACAAACTCGGTGGCAGCGTCAGTCTGGTACTGGCGGGTGTGATTTTGCAGCAGATCGGATTTGATGCCGGACTGTCGGCGCAAGCGCCTGCGGTGCGGCATGCGCTGGCGCTCACGCCGCCCATCCTGCTGTTGCTTGTCGCTCCCTTGGCCGCATGGTTGATGCTGGGCTATCGGGACATTTCGCCGTTATCGGGAACGCTACAAGGAGAGGTCCATGGCGCACGCCGTTGAATATCTCGACAGTCTTTTGCGCAGCTTTGCGCCGCCCGCCACCCGCGAATCGGCACCGATGCCTTTGTCGGCGACGGACCTGGGCCGTGTGCTGGATTTTTCCGAGGGTCTGCTGTCGGCGACCGATGTCGCAACGTTCACCGCACAACTGCAGGCGGTGGCCGATTGGTTGGAGCTCGACAAGGTGTTGGTGGCCTATGGCCGCCATCGCCAGGACGTGAACAATGCGCGCGTTCTCGATGTGCGTGAACAGCCGGGCTGGATGAGGCTCTACCTGCGCGAGCGCTTTCACGAGGTCGATCCCGTACTGGCGCATGCCGAAGCGGGTCATCGGTGTTTCGCCGTGCAACCGCTGTTGCGATTCGAGTCCTATGCCAGCGGTCTACCCTTCGAGCTACGCCAACGGGTGCGTCAACTGGCCAATGCAGCGATGGACTTCCGTCGTGCCGATCATGGCCTCGCGGGCGCGATCGGTGATGTCGGCAAGCCACGGCTGTTCTTCTCCGTGGTGCCGCAGGATCGACGTCAGTCCTTGGCGGACAGTCGACTGAGCCATTTGCTGCGCCGCTTGATGCCGTCGGTGCATGCCGCGATGGCATTGCTGGAGTTGCGCCAACCTCTGCGTCAGGCATTGCCCGTTCCCGAGTTGTCGCCCAAGGAGCGCGAAACACTGATGCTGCTTGCGGAGGGCTGCAATGACCGTGAAATCGCTGTGCGTTTGCGTATCGTCGAAGCCACGGTGCGATTTCACCTGAAGCAGATCTTCGCCAAGCTCGGCGCGCAAAATCGAACCCACGCGGTGTCCATTGCGCACCGTTTGGGTTTGGCTGGCGATGTGGGCTGAATGACGCCGCCTGCATCCGCAGCCTTGCGGCAGGCGGCGCCCACGGCACCGGTTGAACCGAACAGTGCGTCGCCGTTCGCATCGCAGCTGACATCGCCTATGCCGAGTCGGCCATCCTGGCCACTGTCCGGAACCTTGCTGCTTGCCTGGCGCAACCTGACGCACGAACGCGGACGCTTCGCGGCTACGTTGGTCGGTGTGGTGTTTTCGGTCGCGTTGATGGGCATCCAACTGGGGTTGCTGATCGGTTTTGCGCGGACCGCCAGTGGCTTGGTCGACAGCACCCATGCCGACCTTTGGGTTCTGCCCTACGGCACCGCCAACGTGGATATTTCCGGGCAACTCTTGTTGCGGCGGGAGATCGAGGCGCTATCCCTGCCTGACGTGGCGCAGGCCGACTCGCTGCTGGTGCAGTTCGCGTTCTGGAAAACCCCGGATGGGCGCACCGAGAGCGTCAGCATCGTGGGCTTCGATCCGGCCTCTCGCGTCGGCGCGCCGCCCGGCGTCGATGAAGCCACCCTGCGTGCGCTGCAAATTGACGACGGCATCCTGGTCGAGCGTCTGTTCATGCAGAAACTCGGTGTCGAGCGCTTGGGGCAGGTGGTCGAAATCAATGGACACCGCGCCCGGGTCGTCGGCTTCACCGAGGGCATTCGATCCTTCACGCAAAGCCCCTACGTGTTTACCACCCATGCGCGCGCCGCCCGCTACGTCAACTACCACACCAGCCAGACCACCTATCTGTTGCTGCGATTGCGACCCGGCGCGGACCTTGAGGCGGTGCGCGAACGCCTGCAGGCGCGCATGCCGAAGACCGACGTGGTGACGCCGCGCACATTTGCCGGTCGGACCCAGTACTACTGGCTGGTCGTCACCGGCGCGGGCTTTGCGCTGCTGCTGGCGGCCGGACTGGGCCTGATGGTCGGTACGGTCATCGTGGGGCAAACGCTGTATTCCTCCACCATCGATCGCCTGACCGAATACGCCACCCTGCGCGCGATGGGGGCCAGCTCGGCCTGGCTGCGCCGAATCGTGCTGAGTCAGGCGTTGTTGAGTGCCGCGCTCGGCTATTCCGTGGGCATCGTGCTGGTGTGGCTGGCGGCGCAGCTCAGCCGCTATTCCACCGTGCTGGTGTCGCTGCCGCTTTGGAATGCGGCATTGCTGGCGTTGTTGACCTTGGCCATGTGCGCCATGGGCGCGTGGATGTCGATCCGACGGCTTGCGCGTGTCGAGCCATCTTCGGTGTTCCAGTGAACGCGGTAGATCACGCCGAAGTGGTGGAAGTGCGCCGCGTCTCGCGTCGTTACGGTAATGGCGAGACGGCAGTGCATGCTTTGCGCGAAGTCAGTCTGAGCCTTCGAGCGGGTGAATTGAGCTTGTTGTTCGGGCCATCTGGCTCCGGCAAGACGACCTTGTTGCAGATCCTTGGTGCGCTGCTGCATCCGAGTGATGGCGAAGTGCGTTTGCTGCAACAGCAGGTGACCGGCTGCGACGAAGAGCAAATGGCGGCGCTGCGCCGCCAGCACTGTGGATTTGTCTTCCAACACTACAACCTGCTGACCGCGTTGCGCGTGTGGGAAAACGTCGCGATTGCGCGCAGTGTGGTGGACTCGGCGGGTGCGTTGCGGCGGCATGCAGACGAGGCGTACACGCTACTGCGCCAGCTCGGCTTGGGCGGCTTGGAGATGCGTTTTCCCAATCAACTCTCCGGCGGGCAGAAGCAGCGCGTGGCGATAGCGCGCGCCATGCTGACCAAACCCCGTTTGCTGTTGGCCGATGAACCAACGGCGGCGCTGGACGCGGTCGCCGGACGGCGTGTCGCCGCCGTCTTGAATGCGCTGGCGCATGTACGCGGGTGCGCCGTGGTGGTGGTCACCCACGACCGCCGCCTGATCCCCTTCGCGGATCGTGTGTTGACCCTCGCGGACGGCGAACTGGTCAGTGACCAGCGTGTCGCGGCCAATGGGCAGATGCGGCCGTATTCCCTTGTCAGTGCGCCATCGAATCGATAAACCGGAGTCCCCGCAAATGAAGCCTGTTGCCCTTGTCTGCGGTCTGCTGATGTCCAGTCTGTTGGGTGCTTGCACCGAGCGCGCCGGGTCGCCCGAGAACGCGCTGCCCATGGCGCGCGACCGGATCGCGGCGAGTGGCAGGATCGAGCCGCTGGATCGCGAACGGGTGGTCATTCCGGAAACCACCGGTCGCCTCGTCCAGGTGTTGGTGGAAGAAGGGGATCAGGTTGAGCGCGGTCAGTTGCTGGCGGTGATCGAAAACGCGGAATTGACGGCGCGCGTTGACCAAGCGATCGCGGCGCAAGCATTGCGTCAGGCCGAGTTGGCCCGCATGCGCGCCGGTCCGCGTGCGCAGGAACGGGTTCGCGCCGCTGCGGCACTGGCGCGGGCGGAAGCACAACAGCATCTGGCAGCGACCGAGCTGCAGCGACGCGAGCAGATGTTCGCGCAGCAGCTCACCAGCGCACAGGAATTGGCGCAACACCAGGCGCAGGCGCGGGTCGCCGAGGCAGACGTGCAACACGCACGCGCCGAACTGCGTCTGCTGGAGCAAGGCAATCGCGAAGAAGACATCGCCCAGGCGGAGGCTGCCGTGGCGGTTGCCGATGCCGAACGACTTGCGGCGGAGGCCGCGCTGGGGCGAAGTGAGGTGCGCTCACCGATTGATGGTGTGGTGTTGAAACGCCTGCTCAATGTCGGCGAGACGGTCACCATGCTGGCGCCGCAGCCGTTTGCCTATCTGGGCGATACGCGTCAACGCGTGGTTCGTGCCGAGGTCAGCGAACTGGATATTGCCGGGTTGCGAAAAGCGGCAAAGGTTTGGGTCCACAGTGACGCGTTTCCCGACCAGGTATTCAACGGCAGCGTGTTGCGTATCGCTGGCCGCATGGGGCCGCGTCAGGCGCTGTCGGATGATCCTGCCGAGTACCGCGATGTAAAAGTCATCGAGGTCACCATCGCGCTGGATGACGCGCCGGACCTTCCTGTGGGCTTGCGCGTGGATGTGTTCATCGCGCGCGATCCGGGTTGATGCCGCATCAGGTCGAACGCTTCGCTGGGGGCGCCGCCAATGCCATCCAGCGTCGGATTCGTTGAACCCGAGAATGGTGTTCGCCGAGCGCGCTGGACAGGGCGTTTGCGGCACGTTGCAGGGTGCGCTGTGCAAATGCGGCGCGTTGCGGGTCGGGCGGTGCCTGCCGCGATGGCTGCATGAGTTCGGTCGCCGCTTGCAGTGCCTCGCTCCAATGGCGGCTGAGGCTGTTCTCGGGTAGGACGTGGAGCAGGGGTGCGGCTTGCTGCGTGCTTTCCGCGGCCAGTCCGATCTCACCTGCGTCCAGCGCGAGTTCGGTTTGCACCTGCAGGACACGCAACTGCATGCTGGGGTCGTCTTGTTCCCGATAATGCTGCATTGTCGCCGCGATCCGTTGCTGCGCCGTCGTGCTGCGTCCGAGGCCCTGTTCCGCGCGGGCGGCGGTGAAGTTCGGGAACCAGACGTAGGGGTGATCGGCGCCCAAGGTTTCGCTGAAGGCGTGG
>Ga0075012_10005900_pt1 | contig 11166 bp, 8 predicted proteins | sample All_14_2_FD_71474 | JGI IMG/M metagenome (GOLD analysis project Ga0075012, IMG submission 71474) | Freshwater microbial communities in response to fracking from Pennsylvania, USA - Allegheny Zone_MetaG_DW_15 | ecosystem: Environmental > Aquatic > Deep subsurface > Groundwater > Drilled...
GGGCCTATTATTGCCGGCCATTGAAAGCGGCAGGAAAAACTTAACCGATATCTGTAAATAGATTTAATATCTTATTGATTCAGGATGCAAAAAGTTTAAAAGCTATTTTGTTTACGTCTATAGCTTTGAAAATATTATTTTTGCACTCAAAATTTCAATAACCATTGAATATAGCGGCATTAGTTTCGGGTGGAGTTGACAGCTCAGTTATGTTGCACTTGCTTAAAGAACAGGGTCACGAACCTGTAATCTTTTATATCCGCATTGGTATGAAGGATGATGAAAATTTTGTGGACTGTTCATCAGAGGAAGATATTGAACTTACCACCTGGCTCGCAAAGCATTACGGACTAAAAATGGAAGTGGTCCCGCTGCATAAGGAATACTGGGATAATGTAATGGCTTATGCCCTGGATGCCGTTCGTAAAGGGCTTACGCCAAATCCGGATGTAATGTGCAACCGGCTGATCAAGTTCGGGGAATTCGAAAAATACTGGGGTAAGGATTTTGATAAAATATCAACCGGTCACTATGCTAATACCGTTGTTGAAAACGGTAAAACCTGGCTTGCAACGGCAAAAGACCCTATAAAAGATCAGACCGATTTTCTCGCTCAAATAACTTATGAGCAAGTAAGCAAACTCTTGTTCCCTGTTGGTAATCTGATGAAAAGTGAAGTCAGAGCCATTGCGCAAAAGCAAAATATGCCCAGTGCCCACCGCCGCGACAGCCAGGGAATTTGTTTCCTGGGGAAAGTGAACTATGTCGATTTTTTAAGAAAATACATAGGCGAAAAAGAAGGCAATATTGTGGAACTGGAAACCGGGAAAATTCTTGGTAAGCATAAAGGATACTGGTTTCACACCATCGGGCAGCGCAAAGGATTAAACCTTGGCGGCGGTCCATGGTTTGTTGTAAAAAAAGATTCAGCCGAAAACACGATTTATGTTTCCAACGGTTACGACCCCGAATCGCAGTATGGTGAAATAATTAACCTTGTCGATTTTAATTATATCAGTGGGAATCCCTGGATTGATGATGCAGCGGAGCATGAAGTAACTTTCAAAATCCGTCATACCCCTGATTTTACCAAAGGTATTCTGAAGAAGGAAGGTGAAGGATTTTTGATTCAGTCGTCGGTGCCGGTTTCGGGAATTGCAGCGGGTCAGTTTGGTGTGGTTTACGATCAGAATTCGAGGATTTGCTTTGGGAGCGGGGTGATAGGGTGAAAGGGGACAAGGAGATGGGAGACAAGGAGATGGGCGATGGGCGAGGTGCGAAATATTGATAATAAGAGGGTTACACAATTTTTATAAAAGGATAAATAAATTCAATGCTGAACTGACTTTACAGAACATAAAATACAAGCTCATATGAAAATCGTAAAACGAATTATCAGCCCCACTCTTTTTTTAATTCTTGCAATTGCATTTACTTCCTGCAATAAAGGTCCTGTTTCCGAAACGTACCTTACCATAAAGAATTCAACCTGGGACCGTTTTGATATCAAACAATTTGATATTCCGGTGGCTGAACCCGCACAGACCTATGATATTACGCTTGTTGTGCGTTGCAACGATAAATTTCAGTATGACAAACTGCCAGTGTATGCAATTATAACCACACCCTCAGGCGAAGAGCGTATGCGTGAAGTAAACCTGCTGGTTCGTGAAAATGGCAAAATGATTACCCAGCCCGACGCTACAAAATCAGAAGCACGACTGGTTCTCTGGAAAGGCATCAATATGGCCGAAAAAGGAAATTGCAAAATCACACTCGAAAATATGATCCCAAAAATTCAAACCGATGGAATTAATGAAATTGGGATTGTAGTAACCAAGTCGGAATAAGGAGGTCTCAGGTTATTCCTTTAACAAGTATTAACTTTTCTTCTGCCTGGTTTACAGCTACTTTTGCAGCAATATTAGCCGTTTTATGCACAGAAGCATCTTTCTCTTACTACTTTTCCTGACTTTTTTCATTCATACGAAAGCTCAGTACGTTGGTGCTGATGAAATTGTTAGCGTTCAGGGATTTGTTTCAAACCCGGATGGCAAAAACATCGAAAGTGTACATATTGTAAATATATCGCACAATTCAGGAACTGCCAGTAACCGCGAAGGACAATTCCGAATAGCAGCCTTGCCCGGAGATACTTTGCGATTTACCTGCATTGGTTATATTCCTCTGAAATATTATGTGCCTTCCAACCTTCAATCGCCGATTATTCCGGTTCACATTGTGATGCATGTAGATACCACTCAGATTTCGGGCGTCACAATTTATCCCTGGCCGGCTGATGCCAAAGCGCTGAAAGAAGCCGTTCTTGCCATGGAAGACCAAACTCCAAAAATTCCGGATCTGAAACTCAACGACCCGAAATTTTACAATACCCCGATTCCTGGCGGCCAACCGAAAGTCAGCATTCCAGGCATGTCAGATCCCGGGCTTACGGTTACTATTCCAGGGCCGATTACAGCCCTGTACGATGCGTTTAGTAAAGAAGGGAAAAGCAGGAGAATGCTCGAATCGCTAACAAACCAGGATAACAAAAAAGTAGTTGCCGCCCGCAGGTATAATGCTGATGTTGTTCAGCGTATTACGCACTTTAAAACCGATAAGGAAATTCAGGATTTTATGCTATTCTGCAACCTTTCGGTTGATTTTATTGTTAGTTCAAAAGAGTATGATCTGTATAAGGCGATACATGAATGCCTGCTGGCTTATAATGAGGTGAACAAAGATGAGGGCAACAAATAAAAACTATTTGCCACGGCTATAAGTTCTCCAATATTTTTGATGCTTCAATTTTGTCAGCAGCTAATTGCAGCTGAAGATCTCCTAGACTTGCAAACCTTTTTTCATTCCTGATGCGTTCGATGAACGAAAGCGTAATGTCACGATCGTAAATATCACGGTTAAAATCGAAAATATTCACTTCAATAGTAAGGTGATCAGCATCAATAGTTGGTCTGTAGCCGATATTGGTCATACCTTTGTACATCTCACCGTCAATGTACACAAGCGTTGCGTAAACTCCCTGTCCGGGAATAAGTTTGTATTTGCTGTTTGGCTTCAGGTTTGCCGTTGGATAGCCGATATTCCTGCCGATTTTATTTCCCGTAACCACTTCGCCTGTAATGGAATAGGGATACCCTAACATAGATTCTGCCAGAGCAACATCCCCGTCAAGCAATGCACGACGAACGGATGAGGAACTTACCGTATTGCTCAGAACCGAAACCATTGGCAATTCGTCAACGGTAAATCCAAACTCTTTGCCCAACTTGCTGAGCATATCAAAGTCGCCTTGCCGGTTCTGTCCGAAAAAATGATCGTAACCGGTTATTACATGGCTTACCTGTATCTGGTCGACAAGTATATTTTTAATGAAGTCGTGTGGCGATATTTTGGCAAAATCCCTATCGAAAGGGATAACCAGCACTGCTCCCACACCGGCCAGTTCGAAGCGCTGAAGTTTTTCGTCGAGGGTATGAAGCAGTTTTACGTCGGCATGATGAGGAAGCACAAGCCGGGGATGAGGATCGAATGTGATTACTACCGATTCACAGTTATTTTCTTTCGCTTTTGTAGCAAGCCTGCTTATAATTTCCAAATGCCCGAGATGTACGCCATCAAAAACACCTACCGTAGCCACTGGATGACAGTGCGATGTAAATTCGGAAATCTGGCGGTATATTCGCATGGATTGTAGTTGGGTGAGGCCTGGATTATTTGAGTTTATAAAATGAAGCTCTTAAATTTAAGATGGGGCGAAAAGGAGAGGGGCGAGGGGCGAAAATATCCTGCGAAAGATAATTTTTAGATTAGATTTTTAGATATTCCTGTATCCTACATTCCTTCTAGCCTACCAATTCATTCTGCAGCAGGTAAGCAGCAATCTGAACGGCATTAGTCGCTGCACCTTTGCGGAGGTTATCAGCAACTATCCATAGGTTAATACTGTTTGGCTGCGATTCGTCGCGGCGGATGCGGCCAACAAAAACCTCGTCGCGTCCTTCGGCGTATTTCGGCATAGGGTAAATGGATTTTTCCGGATCATCCTGTACAACAACTCCTTTGGTCGACGAAAGGAGTTTGTTGATCCATTCCATTTCAAATTCTTTCTCAAATTCCACATTTACCGATTCCGAATGACCACCGGTTACAGGAACTCTGACCACGGTTGATGTTACCCTTATCGTATTATCGCCCAATATTTTGCGGGTTTCGTTAAGCAGTTTGGTTTCTTCGGTGGTATAGCCGTTGCTTTCGAAAGTTCCGCCGTGTGGAAACAGGTTCATATCAATAGGGTGTGGATACACCATATTGGTGCGTGTGCCGTTGCGCTCGTTCATCATTTGCTCAACTGCTTTTTGTCCGGTTCCCGATACCGACTGATAGGTAGAAACAACAAGCCTTTTAATTTTCAAATGCTGATGAAGCTGCGATAATGCCAGCACCAGCTGAATAGTACTGCAGTTAGGATTGGCTATTATTTTGGTTTTTCCGTTTAATAACGATGCATTAATTTCGGGCACTACAAGAGGAATTCCCTCATCCATGCGCCATGCGGAACTGTTGTCAATCACAAATGTTCCTGCAGCTGCAAATAATGGGGCATATTCCCTCGATACCGAACCACCGGCCGAAAAAATAGCGATATCCGGTTTTCGGGCAATAGCATCGGTAATACTTACAATTTTTCGGGGCATATTGTTGAAAAACAAATCCTTGCCAACCGATTTTTCGGAAGCTACAGGTATGATTTCGCTGATTTTATCGAAAGGGATATATCGCGCTTCTTCAAGTACTTTCAGCATAACGCTGCCCACAAGTCCCGTGGCGCCAACAATTGCAATTTTCATAAGTATGTGTTAATTAATCTGAACCCGGTCTGAATAGCTGCTGCACCCGCAGTTGTTTGTCCTGAAGATGCTTTGCTCCATAAAGGCATTTTTATATCTTTACAAAAATTTAATTTCAGGAGTGCAAAAATACTACATTTACTGCAGTCGAATGTCAACCAGGTGTATTATGCGAAAAATTCTGCTTTTTTTAAGTCTTTTTATAATTCAAAGCTATTCAGTAGCCCAGTTTGTTGAAACTTTCAGCGATGGCGATTTTACATCAAATCCTGCATGGACAGGTGATGAAGCATCATTTAAAGTAAATACTGCTTTTCAGCTGCAGCTGAATGCCACGGGCGATGCAACCGCAGCCCTTGCAGTTCCTGTTGTAACTTCTGCGGAAATGGAATGGAGTGTTTGGGTAAAACTATCTTTTGCGCCATCCGATAATAATTTGTCGAGGATTTATCTTTCGTCCGATCAACAGGATTTAAAAGGCTCATTGAACGGGTATTATATTAAACTGGGTGAAGGTGGAGCTAACGATGCCATTGAACTTGTGCGCCAATCGGGAAATATCCATACTGTGGTTTGCCGTGGGACCGACGCTCTTGTTGCAGCTTCGTTTGCCATTAGAATAAAAGTAGTACGCAAAACCGGTGGAGTATGGAATGTTTTTGCCGATCAAACGGGTGGAAGTAATTTCCAGCTTCAGGCTACCGGAACGGATAATACATTTACGAGTGGTGCTTTTTCGGGCGTTTATTGCAAATTTACCAGCAGCAACAGCACCAAATTTTATTACGACGATTTTTATGCCGGTCCCATTGTAGTGGATAACAAAGCGCCTGAAGTTCTTTCGGTTTCGCTGGGAGCAAAAAATGAGCTTACCCTTACTTTCAATGAGGCTGTTGATGCTGCTTCTGCCAATTTAGAAAACAATTACACCGTATCGCCCGGTGCATTAATTCCTGTTTCGGCAACCCAGGATTTAACTGATCCGGCCATCGTTCACCTGGCTTTTGCCGACGAATTTACACCCGATGTATCATTTATCTTGTCGGTAGCAAACGTAAAAGATCTGGCCGGAAATATGATGATTGCTGCTCAGTTTCCTTTTGCATGGCACCAGGTAAAAACCTTCGATGTGCTGGTGAATGAAATTATGGCTGATCCAACGCCAACCGTTAATATGCCTGATGCCGAATATGTTGAGCTTTATAACCGGAGCACATTCCCGGTCGATCTGAAGGACTTTACGCTGGTGCTTGGCAGCAGTTCAAAGCTTTTGCCAAAGTTTACGATACCGGCCGGCGGATATGTGATTTTATGCGACGATGGCTCGAAACCTTTGCTCGAAGCATACGGCCCCGTGATTGATTTCAGCAGTTTTGCCGTTACAAACGCAGGTGGAACAATTGTATTGCAAAATCCCGAAGGGTCGGTAATTCATGCTGTTTCGTATTCCGATACCTGGTACCAAAGTTCGTATAAAATTGATGGCGGCTGGTCGCTCGAATTGATCGACCCGTTGAATCCCTGTGGTGAAGCCACCAATTGGATAGCATGCAATAACGATGCTGGTGGCACGCCCGGTGCCTTAAATTCGGTTAATGCCTCAAATCCGGATCTGTCAGCACCTGCAATAAGCCGTGTTGGAGTTACTGACGAAACACATGTTACAGTTTGGTTTACCGAATCGTGCGATAGTGCGACTATTTTAAATGCTGCTAATTATTTAATTGACAACGGAATAGGGAATCCACAAGCAGTTTCGGTACAAAGCCCTGATTATCGAATAGCTTACCTTACTTTGCCGGCCCCGCTTGCTACAGGTACAATTTATACCCTTACAAGTACCGGCACCATAACTGATTGTGCCGGAAATACTATATCGGGCGGAAGTTCAGCTAAGTTTGCGATTCCTTCGGTGGCTGAAGCTAATGATATCGTAATTAACGAACTTTTGTACGATGCTCCTGCCGGATGTGTTGATTTTGTTGAACTTTTCAACCGGTCATCCAAAGTTATTGATCTACAGGACCTGGTGCTTTCCAACTACGATACCATCAGCCAGTTGCCCACGAGTTATCACATTATCTGCGCCCAACCATTCCTCATACTTCCGGGAGAGTATTACGCTCTTTCGACCGATAGCGCTACGTTGAAGCAGTTTTACAAAACCACAAATCCACAGGCATTTTTAAACATGGCTTCCTTCCCGGTGATGAACAATGAGGATGGGGTTGTTGCGCTTACCACCAAAGGAGGAGCGGTAATTGATTTGGTTGCGTATTCGGCAACGATGCAATACCCGCTGTTGACAAGCGTAGATGGAGTTTCCCTCGAAAGGATAAGCCCCGAACGGACTTCGATGGATGCAACCAACTGGCATTCAGCCTCTGAGTCGGCAGGATATGCAACACCGGCGTATAAAAACTCGCAGTTTGGGATTACGGTAACTGATGAAAATGAAATCACTTTGTCGCCCGAAATTTTTTCGCCCGATAACGACGGTTACAACGATAACCTGTTAATTTCATACACTTTCGGTGCACCCGGAAACAATGCCACCATTACTATTTTCGATGCCACCGGCCGGACGGTCCGTAATCTTGTAAGTAACGAACTTTGCGGAACATCAGGTGCTTTTTCGTGGGATGGCATCACCAACGACAGGCTGAAAGCCTCCATCGGCAGGTATATCGTTTTTGTTGAAATTTTTGATATGAATGGTAATGTGAAGAGATATAAAAAGGGAACAGTGCTGGGAGGGAAGTTGTAAAGCAGATTATCCGCACAATAAAGGATAGTGCATAGATTGCGACTAGATACCATTCCAAATACAACAAAATAAACAGGAATAATTCATCATTTAAACTATATTCCATGATAAAATTAATTCTCCGCTTCGTAATGTTAAGTTCATTTTGCCTGTTAGGCGGTATTTCAAACGCTCAAGTCCCTGACTGGCTCTGGGCAAAAAGTGAAGGTGGGTCAAATTTTAACTTAGCAACTTCTATTGCCGTGGATAACTCAGGGAATATTTATGTTACCGGAGATTTTGAAAGTTCCACAATTACTTTAGGCACTACTGTATTAAACAATTCAGGTGGTTATATGAGTGATATATTTCTTGTGAAATACGATGCCGATGGAAACGTGCTATGGGCGAAAAGTGCTGGCGGGCCGGGTCATGATTATGTAAATTCAATTGCATTGGATGCTTCAGGGAATTGTTATATAGCAGGACATTTTTTTAGTGATTCCTGTAAGTTTGAACAAAGCACAAATGAATATCTTACATTATGGAATTCTGGCTATGATGATATGTTTCTTGCAAAATACGATGTCGATGGAAATGCAGTATGGGCAAAAAATGCTACAGGATTTGATCGTCAGGAAGCTTTATCCGTTACGGTTGACCCATCAGGCAACCCATATGTAGCAGGATATTTTTATTGGGCCATTACATTTGATTCCATTCAATTACTCAATGCGAATATGTCTTTTGCTGGAGCTGGCGATATGTTCCTTGCGAAATATAATGCAAATGGAGATGTGCTTTGGGCTAAAAGTGCAGGCGGACAGGGTAATGATGTTGCAACCTCATGTGTTGCTGATGCCTTCGGACATATTTATGTTACTGGTTGGTTTTATGATCCTTCCATTGCTTTTGGCACCGATTCATTAACAAGTGCTGGTAACTATGATGTTTTTCTTACAAAATATGACACAAGCGGAAATGTGCAATGGGCTAAAAGTGCTGGCGGAACAGGTAGTGATTATGCAAATTCCGTTGCAATGGATATTTTAGGGAATATTTATATTGCAGGACGTTTTAGCGGCGATCAAATTACCTTTGGCTCCACAAATTTGCAGAATGCAGGATATTTTACTGAAGATGTGTTTCTTGCTAAATATAATGCCGGTGGAAATGAATTGTGGGCTAAAAGTGCTGGTGGTTCAGGAAGTGATGAAGCATATTCCGTTGCGGTGGACAATTGGGGAAATCCCTATTTGGCAGGAAAATATAACAGTGCCTCCATTAATTTTGGATCGCATTTATTAACCAATACGAATTTAAATGATGATGCTATCTTTCTCTCGAAATACAATTCAAACGGCAGTGCCGTATGGGCGACAAGTATGAATGGAACTGAAGATGAACTTGCGAATTGTATTGCAGTAGATGTTTCAGAGAATGTTTATTTATCAGGGTGGTTTAGAAGTCCCACCCTTACTTGTGGACCTTATACATTTACAAATGCCGGGTACAAAAACTTCTTTCTTGCAAAATTAAACTGCAAGAGTCTGGGAATTGATAAGCAAAATAATACTTCACCTATATTGATTTACCCAAATCCGGCAACTGATTTACTAACAATCGAAACATCCGAAAACTTATCCCTGAGTGAGTTAGCAATTGTTGATATGAGTGGTAGGGATTATATTAACCTTCAAATAACAGAGCCGGTAACACAAATTGATGTAAGAATCCTGCCCGGAGGTGTTTATATGATTAAGTTGATAGGACCAAAAGAGCTGCAGATTTGTAAATTCGTGAAGGAATAACAGCATTTAACAACATGGCTACCCCTAAATGACAACAATCAGACTTTTAATTATGGCAAATTCGCCACAATAAAAAGCAAGTCTGGATTAAATAATTTAGAAATCATAGAAAAGGAATTTGCAGAACGAACCAATGCCAATGGTTTACAAGCAAGAGCAGGCTATATTAAATTAATTTGCCGGATATGGAAAACCTGAATGCTGTATTTATCAGTGAAAACATGGCTCAAAAAGAAAGACTGATAAAGTTGAATCAAATAGCCATTCAGCAAAAGGAAAATACTACTGGATGTTGAAAATCGTAAATTATTGAAATAAACAGGTATCCAATGAACATGAAACCTCTTCTCACCCTATCCATCCTGACTTTAACAGCCATATCGTTATTTGCTCAAAACAAGCCCACCTGGGTTTCTACTTCACAAACTGAGTCGTGGAAAACGCAAAGTATCGGTTTAAATACCGGTGCGAATGGCAAACCTGATGTGGAAGTAAAAGTGAATGAGACACTTCAGACCATTGAAGGCTTTGGAACCTGTTTCAACGAACTGGGCTGGACTTCACTGAACCTTTTGAGTGCCGCTGACAAGGAAAGCATTATACGTGAGTTATTTGCACCCGGCGAAGGGGCTAATTTTACAATTTGCCGGATGCCTGTCGGTGCCAACGATTTTTCACGGAAGTGGTATTCCTACAATGAAACGGATGGCGATTTCGAAATGAAGAATTTCAGTATCGCAAATGATCAGGAAACACTTATTCCGTTTATCAAAAATGCACTGGAATACAATCCGTCGCTCAGGATTTGGGCATCTCCCTGGTCGCCGCCCACATGGATGAAATACAACAGGCATTATGCAGCCAAAAGTGTGCTTGGCAACTCCGATTTCCAGTCGGAGGAATGGGGCATGGATATGCGTGGCATCAACAATGGTTTGCAGCCGGATAAGGAAGGCAAAGAAGGAACGGATATGTTTATTCAGCAAGAAAAATATTTTGATGCCTATGCGCTGTATTTCGCCAGATTCATCGAAGCTTACCGGCAGCAAAGAATAAACATCGAAATGGTGATGCCGCAAAACGAATTCAACTCGGCACAGGTATTCCCGAGTTGTACCTGGACAGCGGCAGGACTTGCCCGGTTTATCTCATACCTTGGACCACAGATGCAGCAATTAGGGGTAAACCTGTTTTTCGGCACCATGGAGCGGCCCGATGCCAGGCTGGTTGACAGCATTTTAACCGATCCGCAAAGCAGTCGTTACGTAAAAGGCGTTGGTTTTCAATGGGCAGGCAAAGATGCCATTCAGGTTGTTCATCAAAAATATCCTGATCTCACCCTTTATCAAACCGAACAGGAATGCGGCAACAGTAAAAACGACTGGAAATCGTGTATTTATTCGTGGAATTTGATGAAACATTACATCACCAATGGCGCCAATGCATATTTATACTGGAACACCTCATTGAAACAAGGAGGTATAAGCACCTGGGGCTGGAAACAAAATTCGCTGGTGAGCGTGGATACCATCAATAAAACTTACAAATACAACTACGAATATTTCCTGATGAAGCACTTCAGCCATTTTGTAAAGCCCGAGGCAAAACTGCTACAAACGAGTGGTGATTTCAAAAACCTGCTTGCCTTTCTGAACCCCGACAAATCAATAGTTATAGTAATTTATAACGAAACCGAAACCAATAAAATGTTGAACATTAAAGTTGGGAATCAGATCTTCAG